>JACDJA010000008.1_pt1 | contig 352969 bp, 321 predicted proteins | sample 7449241 | NCBI WGS metagenome assembly JACDJA01 (sample SAMN14253289, study PRJNA609438) | sludge metagenome | isolation source: initial anaerobic sludge | collected 2018-12-20 | reverse complement strand
ATGGCTCTGGGTCGTCATTCTCGCGTGCTCTTGGCGGGAATCTGGCGACGTGGCTTGTGTGTTCACTGGAACAGGCGCAAATGGCGCTGGGTTCCCGCCTTCGCGGGAATAACTAGCTGAGCGATAGGGCTAATCAGGTGCCCGCATGAACCAGCTCACCTTCGGCGATGCCGGGTACCACGGCAAGCGCAAGCGCACACGGCGGGAAGTGTTTCTCGCGGAAATGGAACAGGTCATCCCCTGGGATGCATTGCTGGCCCTGATCGAGCCGGTGTACCCCAAGGCCGGGCGCGGTCGCAGACCGTATCCGCTGGCCTCGATGCTGCGTATCCACCTGATGCAGAACTGGTTCGGGCTGAGCGATTCGGGGATGGAGGAAGCGCTGTACGAGATCGTGCCGCTGCGCCAGTTCGCCGGTCTGCCGATCACCGGCGCGCTGCCGGATGAAACCACGACCTTCAATTTCCGCCGCCTGCTGGAAACCCACGACCTGGCGGCTCAGATATTCGCGGCAGTGAACGCGCACCTGCACGCGCGCGGCCTGACGCTGCAAAAGGGCACGATCGTGGATGCCACGATCATCCACGCGCCCAGTTCGACCAAGAACCGGGCAGGCCAACGCGACCCGGAGATGCATCAGACGAAGAAGGGCAACCAGTGGTACTTCGGAGTGAAGGCCCGCCGTTGGTTAAGATCAACGCCGACGGCACGCGCGACACGTCGTTCCCGGCAGAGATGTTCGACGGTCCGGTACGCGCGATGGCGCGCGATGGATCGAAAATCGTGTGCGTCGGCGAGTTCGTCACCTACACAGGGGAATCGCTGCCGGGCACGCCGCAATGGAAGGTCGCAAGGATCAACGCGGATGGCACGCTCGATGCGCTGGCCGAGCTGGAGGGCGTGGGGCCGGACAACACCGTGCTGCGGGTGTTGGTTCCGCCGGTGGGGCATCCGCTGGGAGCGATTCCCGCAATCCCCGGCTCAGGCCACTACGTCATCGCCGGGCGATTCAACAATATACAGGGAATGGCCCGCAGCAAGATCACTGCGATTTACCGCCAGAGCGGTGAGGACCAAGGTGCCCTCGTACCGCCCATCATCAACGGCGACATCCTTGCACTGGGAATGCAATCTAGCGGCAAGTTCATCATCGGTGGTGAGTTCACAACCGTGGGAGGCGTCGCGCGTGTGGCCATCGCAAGGCTCAACGTCGATGGCTCGCACGATACGACGTTCAATGCGGCGATCCCGTCCGGGAAGATCAATGCGCTGACCATCGACGCGGACGACCGCATCATCATCGGCGGCACGTTCCTTTCAGTCGGCGGCGTGGCGCGTGCGGCCCTCGCACGGCTCCTGCCAGACGGTGCGCTGGACGAATCGTGGAACGTCCAGACCGAAGACACCGTCACCGAGGTTGCAGCGCACTCCGATGGCACCGTGTTCATCGGCGGCCAGTTCGTGCGTGTGTCGGATCTCCTTGCCATCGTGGGCGAGCTGCCCACCGAGGGCACCACGCGCCACGGCGATGGCGAACTGGTCGCGGTGATCAAGACCGGCGTGCGCCGCAAGGTGGATGCCGACGTGCTGGCCCGCATCGCGCCCAGCATCCCCGAGGCCATCGGCAAGCGCCTGCTGCGCTGGAAGCCGGACCTGGTCACCAGCGAGCTGCGCTACGTGCAGAACAACGAGCCGGAGATCTACGCCGTGTTGGCTGAGGCCATCACCGTCACCCCGGCCAAGCCGACGATCCGCATCGAGGCGGCCAAGCAGAAGGAGGCGGCGTGATGGCTATCTCCCTCGCATCCATCAGCCGCACCCAGCGCGCCAGCGCGCCGCCGCGCATCGTGGTGCACGGCACGCAGGGCGTGGGCAAGTCCACGTTCGCCGCCGGCGCGTACAAGCCCATTTTCCTCCCGTTCGAGGACGGCCTTACCGGCATCGAGACGGACAGGCGTGCGCGCGCCGGCTCTGGTACGGCTTCCGCTGGTGCGATCGGGAAACCTTCGGCTGTGACACCCTCTGGCGCTTCGAGGACGGCCACCACAGCGAGGACGTGATGGCCGAACGCCTGCGCCTGGTGCCGGGCGTGCAGCTGCGCACCATCGACCCGCGCACCGGCCAGCAGTTCGGGTTCTCCGACATCGGTGGCCACTTCAAGGGCCACGCGGATGGCCTCATCACCGGCCTGAAGCAGGCCCCGACCGCGCTGCACGTGTGGGAGGGCAAGGCGGTGAACGAGAAAAAGTTCGCCAAGCTGGTGCAGCTCAAGGCCGAGGCCGGCGAGAAGAATGCCCTGCGTCTGTGGGATCCGATCTATTACGCCCAGGCCATCCTCTACATGGCCTACGCCGAGGCTCCGCGCCACTACCTGACCGCCTGCACGCCGGGCGGCCGGGACATGGTGAGCGTGCGCACCGACACCGACCTGGACGAAGCCCGCCGCCTGCGCGCCAAGGCCGAGCGCATCATCACCTCGGTCAAGCCGCCCGCCGGCGTCAGCACCGATCCGGGCTGGTACGAGTGCAAGTGGTGCCCGTTCCACGCGATCTGCCACGGCGGCCAGTTACCGGCGGTGAACCACCGCACCAGCGTCCACGTCACGCCCGAACTGGACGGCGACGGCCGCTGGAGCTGCGCCAAGTGCGGGCCGGTCCTCACGCGCCAGCAGCAGGCCGCGCCCTGCCCGCATCACCTCTACATCCCGGCCCTGGTCACCCATGCGCTCGGCTGCGAGCAGGTGGACGCCAGCGAGGCGGAGAACTGGATCGAGTACCGCCTGCCGGACGGCCGCACCTTCCGCAACGGCAGCAAGCCGGGATGCTTCACCAGTGAGGAGCTGCGCGCTGGTGGCCTGCACGCCATCGACCTTGCCGCTGATCCCCTGGTGGCCAGCCTGCGCGCGGAAGGCGCACGCATCACCCAGGCCGGGCCGCTGGCTCCGCCGAACCTCTTTGGAGAAGCAGCATGACCCCCTCACCCAATCCCGAACTGCGCGCGCTGTCGGAGCGACTGGAGCGCGACTTCCAAGCCTATCTTGCCGCAGGCGGTGAGGTAGACGACTGCACCGGAGAGCGCCGTCCGCTCACCACCGTAACCGAGTACAACGGCCGCGCTCACAGTGCGGATCGCTCGGCGCGCGGCGGAAGGGCGGGCCGGTCATGAGCCGCCTGTTCGAGGCATTCCCGATCACCGACGGCAAGGGCAACACCCGGATGCTGCACCACCTAGACGCGCCTTCAAGGCTGCGCGCGGTGAAGGCCTGCATCAGCCTGCCGTTGCTGCGCGAGGCGCTCACGGCCGATGACCTGCAGAAGGCCGTGCGCACCGCGATCGAGCGCCGCATTCGCAAGCTGGAGCGCCTGTCGTGAAGCGCAAGCCGCCCACGCAGTGGAGCGCAGCCGACCTTCGGAAACTGCGCAAGCTGGCCGACCAGGGCCTGAGCACGCCGGATATCGCTCGGGTCATGGGTCGCGGACAGCGCACGGTGCGGCAAGCTGGAGCGTGGTACGGCATCACCCTCAACATCATCCGCCCACGCATCTGCTGGACGCCGGAAATGGACGACGTGGTGCGGGCGTACTTCCCCGACATGCGTACCGACGATCTTGCCGTACAGATGTGCGTCACCGCGCCCGCGCTGAACGGCCGAGCCCAGAGGCTGGGCATCCGCAAGAGCGATGCGTACCTGGCCACGCGGAAATCCGGGCGCATTCAGCCCGGCGAAGCAATCGGCGAATCCACGCAGTTCAAGCCGGGCCTGGTGCCCTGGAACAAGGGCATCCCCGGCAGCACTGGCCACCATCCGAACAGCGTGCGCACGCAATTCAAGCCGGGGCAGCTGTCCGGGAGGGCGATGTACAACTACAAGCCGGTCGGCAGCCTGCGGATCAGCAAGGATGGCCAGCTCGAGCGCAAAGTACGCGACGACGGTCCGTCGCAGTACCGCTGGGAGGCAGTCGCCCGGCTGGTGTGGGAGGCCGCCCACGGCCCCATCCCGCCGCGCCACGTCGTGCGCTTCAAACCCGGCATGAACACCACCGAGGAGCACCTGATCACCATCGACAAGCTGGAATGCATCTCGATGCAGGAGAACCTGCGTCGCAACAGCCGCCACGAGAACTATGGGCCGGAGATGAACCAGCTCATGCAACTGCGCGGTGCGATGACGCGCCGCATCAACAACCTGGAGAAGAAGATCAATGAGCAGCACGACCGCTGATATCCGCGATTACCTGGCCAAGCAGATGCGCGAGCTGGCCGGCCTGTCCGACCTGGACCCGGCGAATGAAAATGATCGCGCCAAGCTCGCCGCCGCCGTAGAGATCGCAAAGGCCAGTGCCGGCGTGGCGGCGCAGTTCACCCAGGTGGTGAAGGCCGAGATCGACGCGGCGCGCGCCATGAGCGAGTTCGGCGTGACCACCGGCAGTGTGTCGCTGGAGGACGGCCGCAAGCAGATTGGGGGGCGGGGGTGATCTCAGCCCGCCACCGCCTGAAACCGCACGCCCAGCGCCTGCGCCACCTTCATCACCGTGGCAAAGCTCGGGTTGCCCTCGCCGGAGAGCGCCTTGTACAGCCCTTCGCGGCTCATGCCGGTATCCCGAGCCAGTTGGCTCATGTTGCGCGCGCGGGCCACCGCGCCCAGCGCGCGGGTGATGACGGCCGGGTCGCCATCCTCCAGGGCTACATCGAGGTAGGCGGCAATCTGCTCATCGGTTTTCAGGTAGTCCGCCGCGTCATAGCGGCTGAATGTCACATTGCTCATGGGTCACTCCTTCCAGGCTTTCGCCAGTTTCCGTGCGGTCTTGATATCGTCTTTCTGCGTGGACTTGTCACCACCGCACAGCAGCACGACCAGCACTGCGCCACGCGGCAGGAAATACACCCGATAACCGGGGCCGTAGTCGATGCGCAATTCGCCGATGCCGTCGAAGAACTTCGCGTCACCCGCGTTGCCCAGCGCCAGCCGGTCGATGCGGTTCTGCACGCGGGCCTGAGCACGCACATCGCGCAGGGCGGAAAGCCAAGCGTCGAAGGTGTCGGTTTTGATGATCTCGGGCATGTGATAACTGTAGCTGACACCTTGAAGTGTGTCAAGTGTGGTTATCACCCTGATATGACCGTCTCGTCCCAGCGCATGAGGCATCAAACGGTGTCGCCATGCAACTGAGACCCTACCAGCGCGCCGCCGTCGATTCGGCCTGGGCCTACCTGCGCGCGCAGCCGGGGAACCCCTGCATCGTGCTGCCCACCGGGGCGGGCAAGACCATCGTGCTGGCCGAGCTGATCCGCGAGGCGCTGACGCAGTGGCCCGGCACGCGCATCTGCGTGCTGGCCCACGTGCGCGAGCTGGTCGCGCAGAATGCGGACAAGCTGCAACGCTACTGGCCCGAGGCGCCGCTGGGCATCTATTCCGCAAGCCTCAAGCGCCGCGATCGCTTCGAGCCGGTCATCTTCGCCGGCATCCAGAGCGTGGCAAGCAAATCCGCGCAACTCGGGCGCTTCGACCTGCTGCTGATCGACGAGGCCCACCGGGTGCCGCTGCGCGCGGAAGGTCAATACCGAGAGTTCATCGAGGGCTGCCGGCGCTTCAATCCGAGCCTGCGCATCGCCGGCCTGACCGCTACGCCGTACCGGCTCGGTGGCGGCCCGGTGTGCGGCCCCGACTACATCCTCAACGAGATCGCCTACGAGGCCCGCGTCGGCGATCTGATCCGCGACGGCTACCTGACCCGCCTGGTCAGCAAGGCCGGCATTGCGCGCGCCGACCTGACCGGCGTGCAGGTGCGCCAGGGGGAATACGTGCGCGGGCAGTTGGAACAGGCCTGCAACGTCGCCGAGGTGGTGGAATCTGCCTGTGATGAGATCGTGGCGCTGTGCGCCGCGCGCCGCGCGTGGATCGTGTTCTGCGCTGGCGTGGACCACGCCGAGGCGGTGTCCGCCGCCCTCGCCGCTCGCGGCATCGCCTGCGCCGTGGTGACCGGAGAAACCGCTGCCGGCGAGCGCGATGCCCGCATCGAGGCCTTCCAGCGAGGCGAACTGCGCGCCCTGGTCAACGTCAACGTGCTGAGCGAAGGCTTCGACGCCACCCACGTGGACGCCGTGATCATGATGCGACCGACCAAGAGCGCGGCGCTGTACTACCAGCAGGCCGGGCGCGGCATGCGCCTGCACCCCGGCAAGGCCGACTGCCTGGTGCTGGACTTCGCCGGCAACATCGTCGAGCACGGCCCGGTGGACGCCATCCGCCCACCGCGCAGCCCCGGCAAGAAGGCCGAGAGCGCGGCCCCGGTGCGCGAGTGCCCGGCCTGCCACGCCATCGCCCCCGTGCAGGTGCGCCAGTGCCAGGACTGCGGATACCAGTTCCCGGTGCAAGAGCACGCCCGGCACGACGCCACGGCCAGCACCGCGGCGATCCTCAGCGACGAGGTGACCCCGCCCGAAGTGTGGCCCGTCACCGGCGTCTCGTACCGCCGCCACGATGGCAAGCGCGGCACCCCGACCTTGCAAGTGACCTACCTGTGCGGCCTGCGCACCGTGCGCGAGTGGGTGTGCCTGGAACACACCGGCTTCGCCCGCAGCAAGGCCGTGCGCTGGTGGCTGGATCGCAGCCCGCAGGCCGCCGTGCCGCGCAGCATAGACGACGCGCTGGAACACACCGCACGACTTCTCAAACCCACCCGTATCCGCGTGCAACAGCGCGGCAAATACCACGAGTTCATCAGCCATGAGTTCGACACCCCTGACGCCCGCGCAGCGTGACCGCGACATTGCCCGACTGCACGACGCCATCCACGCGCTGGAGCGCGCACCGGTCGTGCGCCCCTGCGCGCAATGCCTGCACTTCCGACCTGATACCGGGCATTGCTCGGTCTGGAACGCCATCGTTCCGCCGGAGGCCCACGACGCCGGGTGCGAGCGGTGGGAGGAAGGAGTGCCGTTCTGACATGCCATCCCTTTGCCTCTCCCGCTCCGAGCTTGCAGAGCTGTGCCGAACGCCGCAGCGCGCACGGCAGTGCGCCTTCCTGCGTGCGAACGGGATCAGGCACTACGTCGACGCCTACGGCTGGCCCGTGGTGCTACGATCGGCTGTCGAAGATCGGCAGGAGACAGCCGCATCCGGCACGGTCTGGAAACCGAACAAGGCCGCGTGACATGGGGCGCAAGCCGAGCAATCCGAACGCGATCCCGCGCTTTCGCAGGCGCGAACGCGGCCGAGCCGCCTACTACTTCTATGACCACGGTGTCGTAGATGGCAAGCGCATCGAGGAGCCGCTCGGCAAGGACTACGGCTTGGCAATAAAGCGCTGGGCGGAGATCGAGCGCGCCGCCTCCCTCCCGCCGCCCGCCGTGCTCACCTTCCGCCACGTCTGCGATGCCTACCGCCGCGACGTGATGCCCGGCAAGGCCGCGCGCACACAGGCCGACAACGAGCGCGAGCTGGCGCACCCGCTGGAGTTCTTCGACGATCCTCCGGCACCGTTGGACGCCATCCGCCCGGTCAACGTCCGGCAGTACATGGCATGGCGCTCGAAGGCCGCGCCGATCCGCGCCAACCGGGAGAAGGCGCTGCTGTCACACGTCTGGAACTTCGCTCGCAGCGCCGGCTACACCGACCTGCCGAACCCGTGCGCAGGCATCAAGGGCAACCGGGAGACGGGGCGAGATCAGTACATCGAGGATGCGCAGTTCGCTGCGATCTGGGAGCACGCGGACGATTGCCTGCGCGACGCCATGGACCTCGCCTACCTGACCGGACAGCGGCCTGCCAACGTGCTCGGCCTGGCGGAAATGGACGTGCGCGGCGGCTACCTGCATGTAGCCCAGGGCAAGACGGGTGCCAAGCTGCGGATCGAGGTCACCGAGGAACTGGCCCAGCTACTCGCCCGCATACGCGAGAGGAAGAAGGGCCACGCCGTCCACAGCACGCGCCTGATCGTCAACGAGCAAGGTCGCAGTATCGGCACCAATGCAATGTCGCGGCGCTGGGCGAAGGCATGTGCAGCCGCCGGCATCGCTGGCTTGCAGTTCCGCGACCTGCGCGCGAAGGCGGCCACGGACAAGGGAGACTCCACCGGAAACATCCGCGATGCGCAGCGCCAGCTCGGGCACGCCAACGTGCGCATGACGGAGCACTACACCCGCAACCGGGCCGGGGCGAAAGTCACCCCGACACGGTAATTGCGGAAAAATCCGCAGATTGCGGAAAAGTCAGGGCGACGCAAGTCCCTGAAATGGTTGGAGGCCTGGGTCGGAATCGAACCGGCGTACGCGGATTTGCAGTCCGCTGCATGACCACTCTGCCACCAGGCCGGAGGCGTTCACCGCGTGCGGCGGCGTGGATCGGAGGGCGATCCATAAATGCGAAACCCCGGCGAACCGGGGCTTCGACCGCGTTTGGAGCGGGAAACGAGACTCGAACTCGCGACCCCGACCTTGGCAAGGTCGTGCTCTACCAACTGAGCTATTCCCGCGTCGTCGGACCATTCTAGACGAGATCGCGTCGATGTCAATATGCGGCAGCGCCGCAACCTGCGGAAACCCCTGGATCAACGCGGTCGCACGGATCCACCGGCGTCATGGGCCGCCTTCGAAACCATCGGCGAAAATCGCGCCGCCCGGCACCTGGATCGTCACGGCTCCCGGCACCGTTTGCCGCGCCAGGGGAAGGTCGCTCGCGCCGATCAGGAGGTGCGCGCGCCCAGCGCCAGCAGGCGGGTCTGGACGCCAGGCGTACAAAGCAGTCCGTCACGCGCCTGTCGCATTCGAGACCGACCCGCAGCGGCTCTCCGGCAAAGCCGGAACGGCGCGTTTCGCCTAGTCGATCGGCGCGTCGCGCAGCGTGGGCCAGGCCGCGCGCAAGTACTGGAAACCCGACCACAGAGTGAGGAGGGCTGCCACGGCCAGCAGCCAATCGCCGATATGGAAGATCGGGCCGCCCATCCAGGGCGCGACCCGGCCGGGCTTGTCCGGCACCACGGAGTACAGCAGGAAGATCAGCGCCACCATTTGCACCACGGTCTTGAACTTGCCGATCCAGGCCACCTTCACGCGCGCGCGCTGGCCGACTTCCGCCATCCACTCGCGCAGCGCCGACACCGCGATCTCGCGCCCGACGATGACCGCCGCCCAGAGCGCCATCCACGGCGTCGGGTGCGCCTGCACGATCAGGAACAGCGCCACCGTCACCATCAGCTTGTCTGCCACCGGGTCGAGGAAGGCACCGAACGCCGAGTACATCCGGTAGCGGCGCGCAATCCAGCCGTCGAGCCAGTCGGTGAGCGCTCCCAGCGCAAAGATGAGCGCGGCGGCGATGTGGGTCCAGGAATAGGGCAGGTAGAACACCACCACGAGCACCGGAATCAGCGCGATGCGGAACAGCGTCAGCAGGGTCGGGATGGTGAGCTTCACGCGGGCCCCTGATCGGTCGGATCGGGGACGCCGTGCAGCGCCCTCCAGAGGCGCTGGGCCAGGGCCATGTTGATGCCTTCCACGCGTGCAATCTCCTCGACGCCGGCAGCCTTGAGCTCGGCAAGACCGCCAAAATGCCGCAGAAGCATAGCGCGTCGACGCGGGCCGATGCCCGGAATATCCTCCAGCCGGCTGTGCTCGCGCGTCCTGGCGCGCCGCCCGCGGTGTCCGGTGATGGCGAAACGATGGGCCTCGTCGCGCACCTGGGCGATCAGGTGCAGCGCAGGCGAATCGGCACCCGGATGCAGTTCACGGCCATCGCCCAGCACCAGGGTTTCATCGCCGGCACGGCGCGCCGCGCCCTTGGCCACGCCCACGAGGGTGATGTTTCCGATGTCCAGCTCCCCCAGCACCTCCATGGCCTGCGCCAGCTGTCCCCTGCCGCCGTCGATCAGCAGCAGATCCGGCAGCACGCCCTCCTCCCTGGCGCGCAGGAAGCGGCGCGTGAGCGCCTGCCGCATCGCCGCGTAGTCGTCGCCCGGCGTGATGCCGGCGATGTTGAAGCGCCGATACTGGCCGCGCACCGGCCCGTCGGCATCGAACACCACGCACGAAGCCACGGTGGCCTCGCCCTGGGTGTGGCTGATGTCGAAACACTCGATGCGGCGCGGCGGGCCGTCGAGCGCCAGCAGCTCGCACAGGGCGTCGATGCGGGCGCGCTGGGTCGCCTCGCTGCCCTGCCGCGCGGCCAGCGCGATCTTCGCGTTCTGCATGGCGAGATCCAGGTAGCGCGCGCGCTCGGCGCGCACCGAGGATTTGAGCGCGACGCGCCCGCCGCGGCGCTCGCCCAGCACCGTTTCGATCAGCGCCTGCTCGGCGATCGGGTGGCTGAGGATGACCTCGCGCGGCGGCAGCTGGCTGCCGTAGTACTGCGAGACAAAGGCCTCGAGCACCTCGCCCGGCTCATCGGCACCGTTGGTGCGCGGGAAGTAGCTGCGCGTGCCCTGGTTCATGCCGCCACGAAAGCACAGCAGCACCACGCAGGCCGCGCCGCGGTCGATGGCGCAAGCCAGCACATCCATGTCGACCTGCTCGCCATCGACGTACTGGCGCGCCTGCATCCTGCGCAGGCTGGCGATCTGGTCGCGCAGCTGTGCGGCGCGCTCGAACTCCAGCGCTGTGCTGGCCGCCTCCATCGCCACGGCCAGTTCATCGACCAGCGCATCGCTGCGCCCGTCGAGGAACAGCTCGGCGCGGCGCACGTTGGCGCGGTAGTCCTCGGCGCTGATGAGCCCCACGCACGGCGCGCTGCAGCGTCCGATCTGGTACTGCAGGCAGGGGCGGCTGCGGTTGCGGAACACGCTGTCCTCGCAGGATCGCAGCTTGAACAGCTTGTGGATCAGGTTGAGCGTCTCGCGCACCGCCGAGGAGCTCGGGTACGGCCCGAAGAAGCGCCCCGGCAGGCTGCGCGTACCGCGATAGAAGGTGATGCGCGGGAATTCATCCTGGGTCGAGATGTAGATGTACGGATAGCTCTTGTCATCGCGCAGCAGCACGTTGTAGCGCGGCTTGAGCGACTTGATGAGCTGGTTCTCCAGCAGCAGCGCCTCGCCTTCGGTGCGCGTGACGGTGACCTCCATGCGCGCGACCTGGGCCAGCATCGCGCGCTGGCGCGGGCTGCGCTCGGCCGTGACGAAATAGCTCGCCACGCGCTTTTTCAGCGAGGCCGCCTTGCCGACGTAGAGCACGCTGTCGTCGGCCGCGTACATGCGGTAGACGCCGGGCGCGGTGGTCAGCTCGCGCGCGAAGCGCTTGCCGTCGAATCCGGGGGCATCCTCACCCGGGCTCCGGGCCCGTTCGTCGTTCGAACCGCGCATCGCCCGCCCCGGTTTCAGCCGGTGCCCATCATGCCGTCATCGGCAGAACGACGGCCTCGCGCGAGGCAAGATCCACGCGCAGCACTTCGTGCGCGTCGGTGTTGGAAACCCACAGCCGCGCACCGTCGCTGACCACGGCGGTGGGGCGACGCAGGGGATAGTCCACCGGCAGATGGGTCAGCTCGCCGGTGCCCAGTCGCAGCATCGCGATGGCATCGTTGTAGCAGTCGGCCACCCACAGCACCGGCGATTTGGGATCGAGCGCGATGCCCACCGGGTACTGCAGGCGCGCGGTCGGGCGCTTGCCGCTGGCCTGGCCGAAATCGAACAGGCCCAGCCCGATCAGGGTCTGCACCATCCCGCTGCCCAGATGCAGGCTGCGCAGCGCCGAGGCCTGGCCGTCGGCCACATACAGCGTGTGCTGCAGCACCGCCAGGCCCATCGGCTGCGCGAACGCGGCCAGCGCGCCGGCACCGTCAGCCAGCGCCAGCCGTCCGGACCCTGCGAGCGGGCGGAACCCGAAGCGGGTCAGATCCGCCTCCCAGACCTGGTTCGCGCCCGCCATCGCGATGTAGAGACGATCGAAGTTGGCCGCAAGACCGCACGGGCGATCGAGCAGCACGGGGCTCTCGCGGAAGTTGGCGACCGCCTGCGGCGTTCCCGGCGATCCCTGGCCCAGCAGCGTATCGACCTGCCCGGTGCCCAGCTGGATGCGGCGGATCGCGTGGTTGCCGATGTCCGAGACATACAGGGCATCCTTGAGCACCACCAGACCGCCCGGCGACTGGAAGCTCGCCTGGATGCCCGGCCCGTCCTCGAACCCCGCCGAACCTGAGCCGAAGACGCGCAGCACCTGACCCTCGTGGCTGCACTCCATCACGCGATGGTGCCCGCTGTCGCAGACGTAAAGCCGCTGCGGCGTGAGCGCCAGCGCGGTGGGAAAACACAGTTCGCGCATCGGCTCGGGGCGCAGCGCGGGCTGCGCGTTCTCGTAGACCCGAACGCCGCGCTCGCCGGCGTCGTCCAGGAGTTCCACGATCCGCTGTTCAAGCGCTTCGCGCTGCCGGTCTCCGGCGATGATGTCCACCAGCCGCCCGAACGCGTCGACCAGCGCCACCGAGGGCCAGGCGCGGATGCCGTAGTGCTGCCAGGCCACCGCATCCGGGTCGCTCGCCACCGGAAAGCGCACGCCCAACCGGTTCACCGCCCGCGCCACGAGGTCAAGCTCGCGCTGGGCATCGAACTTCGGCGTGTGGATGCCGATCACGCTCAGGCCATCGGCGTACTTGGTCTGGAGATAGCCGATGTCGGCCAGGGCGTTGGCCGAGGTGGCCGATCCCGTGTGCCAGAAGACCAGCGCGACCAGGCGGCCGCGCAGCGCCGAGATGCGCAGCGGTGCCGCGTTGACCCAGTCCAGCGCGGGAGGAAGATCGGGAGCCAGCGGGGATTCGGTCATCGGCAGGCCTGTTGCGCGGAAAGCCCGCGCATCATTGGACCATTATCGGGATCAGGCCCGATCCCGCAAGCGCGCAATCAGGCCGGGCATCGCCGCGTGCAGCATGGAAGCCACTTGGCGGAAGTCGCCCAGCCCGCCGTAGTAGGGATCGGGCACCTCGGTTCCAGCCGCAGCGCCGCACCAGGGCAGCAGCAGATCCAGCTCGGCACCGGCCGCGGCCGGATGATGCTGATGCAGCCAGGCGAGGTTGGCGCGATCGGCGGCGAGGATCAGATCGAAGTCACCGAAGTCCCGTGCCGCCACCTGGCGCGCGCGCAGGTCCTCGATGCCGCAGTCGATCTCCCGCGCGATGCGGCGCGCGCGCTCGTCCGGCGGCGCGCCGACGTGGTAGTCGTGCGTCCCGGCCGAATCGAGCGCCAGCGTCAGCCCGGCATCGCGCAGCGCGACGCGGGCGATGCCCTCGGCCAGCGGCGAGCGGCAGATGTTGCCCATGCAGACGAACAGGATCGATGAGACTTCTTTGCGTTTCATTCTGTGGCAAGTCCACTCATGGCGGCGCAGGTGATGGCCCGGCGGTCCCCGCGGCCCTGCGGCCCTGCGGGAAGACCGGTTCGCGCTCCTCTACCCGGTCAGGCGGCTTTCCATCATGCCGCGCTCCGCACCCGCAGCGGCCGCGCCCTGCCGCTGGCGGATGCGGCCCCCGATGCCATCAGGACGTCATGCGCGACCAGAACGCCTTGACGCCATCCAGGAAGGTGCTCGAACGCGGCGAATGCGCGGCGCCCTTCTCGCCCTCGAACGTGGCCTCGAAGTCCGCCAGCAGCTCGCGCTGGCGGCGGGTGAGGTTGACCGGGGTTTCCACCACCACGCGGCACATGAGATCGCCGGGCGCGTGGCTGCGCACCGACTTCACGCCCTTGCCACGCAGGCGGAACAGCTTGCCGGTCTGGGTCTCGGCGGGAATCTTCAGTTCGACCATGCCATCGAGCGTCGGCACCTCGATCTGCGCGCCCAGCGCCGCCTGCGACAGGCGGATCGGCAGCTCGCAGTAGAGATCATCGCCATCGCGCTGGAAGATCGCGTGCTCGCGAACGCGCACCTCGACGTAGAGATCGCCGGGCTGGGTGCCGGCCGGCCCGGCCTCGCCTTCACCCGCCAGGCGGATGCGGTCGCCGTTGTCCACGCCGGCGGGAATCTTGACCTGCAGGGTCTTTTCACGCTCGACGCGGCCGTGCCCGTCGCAGTCCTTGCAGGGATTGACGATGTGGCGTCCGCTGCCGCCGCATGCCGGGCACACCTGCTGCACCGCGAAGATGCCCTGCTGCATCCGCACCCGACCATGACCACGGCAGGTGGGGCAGGTGTCGGTCTTGCCATCCTCGGAGCCCGAACCCTTGCAGCCCTCGCACGACACCAGCGTGGGCACCTGGATGGTGCGCTCCACGCCGAAGACGGCGTCCTGAAGGTCCAACTCGATCACGTAGCGCAAGTCCGCCCCGCGCCGCGCCTGCTGACGTCCGCGCGCGCCTCCGAAGATGTCGCCGAAGATGTCGCCGAAGATGTCGCCGAAGTCGGCACCGCCACCGCCGCCGCCCATGCCCTGCTCGAACGCGGCGTGGCCGTGCTGGTCGTACATGCGGCGCCTGGCCGGATCGGCCAGCACCTCATAAGCTTCCTTGCACTCCTTGAACGCGGCCTCGGCGCTGGCGTCACCCGGATTGCGGTCCGGGTGGTACTTCATCGCGCAGCGGCGATAGGCCTTCTTCAGCTCATCGTCGCCGGCGCTTTTGGCCACGCCCAGGATTTCGTAGTAGTCGCGTTTCATGGAAGCCGGGAATCGGAAATCGGGAATGGAGAATCGTTGAAAGCTCCCTCTCCCCCATCAACTGATGGGGGAGAGGGTTGGGGTGAGGGGCTTTTCAGGCTGTTGCCTTGGATATCAAAAAGCACTCGCGGCATCGCCGCTCGCCCCTCACTCTGGCCCCCCGGCCAGCCGACCTGCATGTCGGCTGGCGCTTGCAGGCTCGCAGCGATGCTGCTCGAAAGCCCTGCACGCCCCCGCCGCGGGCGGGAGAGGGAATGTCGCGGCTTACTTGTTGTCGTCTTTGACTTCCGTGAACTCGGCATCGACCACATCCTCGTTGCCGCCTGCCGGAGCTTCGGGCTGTGCGCCGCCTGCGCCGGCCTGTGCGGCGGCGAAGAGCGACTGCGAGGCCTCTTCCAGGGTGCGGGTGCGCGCTTCGATCTGGGCCTTGTCGTCACCCTTGGCGACGCCGTCGAGATCGGCGATGGCGGCCTCGACGCGGCCGATCACGTCGCCCGGCACCTTGCTGCCGTGCTCCTTGATCGCGCTGCGCGCGGCGTGCAGCACGGCGTCGGCCTTGTTGCGCGCGTTGACCAGTTCGTGGAACTTCTGGTCTTCCTCGCGGTTGAGCTCGGCGTCGCGCACCATCTTCTGGATCTCGTCCTCGGACAGGCCGGAGCCTGCCTTGATCTCGATCTTCTGCTCCTTGCCGGTCTTCTTGTCCTTGGCCGAAACGTGCAGGATGCCGTTGGCGTCGATGTCGAAGGTGACGTCGATCTGCGGCATGCCGCGCGGCGCGGCGTCGATGCCGGCCAGGTCGAACTTGGCCAGCGACTTGTTGTAGCGGGCCTGCTCGCGCTCGCCCTGCAGCACGTGCACGGTGACCGCGGTCTGGTTGTCGTCGGCGGTGGAGAAGGTCTGCGAGGCCTTGGTCGGAATCGTCGTGTTCTTCTCGATCAACTTGGTGAACACGCCGCCCATGGTCTCGATACCGAGCGACAGCGGGGTCACGTCGAGCAGCAGCACGTCCTTCACGTCGCCCGCCAGCACGCCGCCCTGCACCGCCGCGCCCATGGCCACGGCCTCGTCCGGGTTGACGTCCTTCTTCGGCTCCTTGCCGAAGAACTCGGCCACGGCCGCCTGCACCTTGGGCATGCGGGTCTGCCCGCCGACCAGCAGCACGTCGTGGATGTCCGACACGCGCAAGCCGGCGTCCTTGAGCGCGGTGCGGCACGGCTCGATGGTGCGCTTGACCAGCTCATCGACCAGGGCCTCGAGCTTGGCGCGGGTGAGCTTGATCGCCAGGTGCTTGGGACCGGACGCGTCGGCGGTGATGTACGGCAGGTTAACTTCGGTCTGCTGCGCGCTGGAAAGCTCGATCTTGGCGCGCTCGGCGGCGTCCTTCAGGCGCTGCAGCGCGAGCGGATCCTTGCGCAGATCCAGGCCCTGATCCTTCTGGAACTCTTCCACCAGATACTCGATCACGCGGTTGTCGAAGTCCTCGCCGCCCAGGAAGGTGTCGCCGTTGGTGGCCAGCACTTCGAACTGCTTTTCGCCGTCGATCGAGGCGATCTCGATGATGGAGACGTCGAAGGTGCCGCCGCCCAGGTCGTACACCGCCACCTTGCGGTCGCCGCCGGCGGACTTGTCCAGGCCATAGGCCAGCGCCGCCGCGGTCGGCTCGTTGATGATGCGCTTGACGTCGAGGCCGGCGATGCGGCCGGCGTCCTTGGTCGCCTGGCGCTGGGAATCGTTGAAGTAGGCCGGCACGGTGATGACGGCCTCGGTGATGGTCTCACCCAGGAAGTCCTCGGCGGTCTTCTTCATCTTGGACAGCACTTCGGCGGAAATCTGCTGCGGCGCCATCTTCTTGCCGTCGGCGCTCTGCACCCAGGCATCGCCGTTGTCGTGCGCGACGATGCCGTAGGGCACGTGGCTGATGTCCTTCTGCACCTCGGCGTCGGTGAACTTGCGCCCGATCAGGCGCTTGACCGCATAGAAGGTGTTCTTCGGATTGGTGACCGCCTGGCGCTTGGCCGCCGCGCCCACCAGCACCTCGCCATCCTTGGTGTAGGCCACGATGGACGGGGTGGTGCGGTCGCCCTCGGCGTTCTCGATGATGCGGCCCTTGCCGCCTTCCATGATCGCCACGCAGCTGTTGGTCGTGCCCAGGTCGATGCCGATGATCTTGCCCATGATGTGTTTCCTCCGGAAAGTTGTCTTCGGTCATGCGACCGGGATTGAGCCGTATGTAGGGGTTTTGTCCGCCGCTTCAAGGGCCGGTGCGCGCAAATCGCTTCCGGCCGGTGCGCCGATGCCCTATTCGGCGGCGACCACCACCAGCGCCGGGCGAAGCAGGCGGTCGTTGAGCACATAGCCCTTCTGGTAGACCTGCACCACGCTGCCCGGCGCGTGTGCTTCCGAGGCCGCCACGCTCATCGCCTGGTGCCGCTCGGGATCGAAGGCCTGCCCGGCCGGGTCGACCACCTGCAGGCCGTTGGCCTCGGCCACGCGGGTGAGCTGGCGCAGGGTCAGTTCCACGCCCTCGCGCAGGCTTCCGGCCTCGCCGTTGGCGGCAAGCCCCGCCTCCAGGCTGTCGAACACGGGCAGCAGTTCGGCCAGGAGTTTTTCATTGGCGAACCTGCGCGCCTGCTCGGCTTCGCGCAGCAGGCGCCGACGCTGGTTCTCCAGCTCGGCGCGGTCGCGCAGCTGCTCGTCGCGCGCCTGACCCAGCTCCTGCTCCAGCGCCTCGATTCGCAGCGCCAGGTCGTCGGGATTGTCCGGAAGATCCTGCGCGGTCGCGTCCGGGTGGTGGTGTGTCGTCATCGGAATCTCTCCGTGGGTAACGGCAATCGTAAGAAAAAGAAGGCAACCGGCGCGCGCAAGCACGCCGGCGGCACACTCAGGGGCTTATTGGGCCTGCCCGGCGCGATTCAAGGCCGCGCCCAGCACGTTGGCGGTCGCCTGCACCATCGGGATGACCCGGTCGTAGGCCATGCGGGTGGGGCCGATCACGCCCAGCACGCCCAGCACGCGGCCGTCCACACCGTAGGGCGCGGTCACCACCGAGCACTGCCCGAGCGGTGCCACGCCGCTTTCTTCGCCGATGAACAGCCGCACGCCCTGGGCGTGGGCGCAGCCTTCCAGCAGCTGCAGGAGTTCCTTCTTGCGCGAAAACGCCTCGAACAGGTCACGCAACCGGTCCAGATCGGAAAGATCCTGCACGCCCATGAGCTGGGTCTGGCCAGCCACCAGCATGTCGTCCTCGCCCACTTCGGCAAAGGCTCCTTCGGCGACATCGGCGACCATGGCCAGCAGGCGATCGACCTCGCTGCGCGCCTCGGCCAGCTCGGCACGAAGGCGCTGCCGGATCGCGGGCAGCGGCAGCCCGGCGAAGTGCTGATTCAGATAATTCGCGGTGCGCTCCAGCTCGGCCGGCGAATACGGGCGGCGGGTGTGGACGATGCGGTTCTGCACCTCGTTGTCGGTGAACACCAGGATCACCAGCACGCGCTCGGGATCGAGCGTGACGAAATCGATGTGGCGCAGCGCGAACTGGTCGCGCCGCGGCACCGTCACCATGCCGACGAAGTGGGTCATGGCCGAAAGCAGCTCGGAGACCTTGCTGATCAGGCCGTGGGTGCCGAGCTGCGGCGTCAGGCGCTGGCCGATCTGCGCCATCTGGGCCTCATCCAGCGGCTCGACCTGCAGCAGGCTGTCGACGAACAGGCGATAGCCCTGCGCGGTCGGCACGCGCCCGGCCGAAGTGTGAGGGGTGGCAACCAGGCCCACGTCTTCCAGATCGGCCATGACGTTGCGGATCGTGGCCGGGGAAATGTCGAGTCCCGCGGATTTGGACAGGGTGCGTGAGCCGACCGGCACCCCGTCGCGGATGTACTGCGCGATCAGGGTCTGCAGGAGATGGCGGGAGCGGGCGTCGAGCGACAGGTTCACGGCAGCGATCGTAGAAGATTTCCCGCTTGATGTGGGGGCGCGGACGCGGTTCGACAAGCGTTGGCGGACGCCGCCGCCCGTGCTAGCTTGCGCCCGCCGCGCGGTTGCGGTGGATTGCCACTCATTTCATGCTGGTTTCCCTCTTCGTCAAGGATTTTGCGATCGTCCGCGAGATCGAGATCGCGCCCGTCGGCGGCCTGACCGTGGTTTCGGGCGAAACCGGCGCGGGCAAGTCGTTGCTGGTGGACGCCCTGATGCTGCTCACCGGCGCGCGCGCGGATGCAGGCGCGGTGCGCCACGGCGCGGAGCGTGCCGAACTGGTGGCGCGATTCACGCCCGCTGCGGACTCCCCGGCGCTGGCCTGGTTGCGCGAAAACGATCTTGACGAAGACGCCGAGTGCCAGCTGCGCCGGGTGATCCGCGCCGACGGCGGCTCGCGCGCCTGGATCAACGGCCGGCCGGCCACCGTGGCCCAACTGGCCGCGCTCGGTGCGCTCCTGGTGGAAATCCACGGCCAGCACGAGCATCAGGCGCTGCTGGATCGCCGCCATCAGCTTGCCCTGCTCGATGCCTTCGCGCGTCATCCCGAGGCCCTCGCGCAGCTGCGCGACAGCGCGCGCGACTGGCAGCGCGCGACCCAGGCCATCACCGCCCTGCAGGCGCGCGGCGACAGCGCCGACCGTCGCCTGTACCTGGAGCACCAGATCGCGGAGCTGGCGAACGAAAATCTCGCCCCCGAGGCCATCGAAAACCTGCTGAACGAACACCGCCGCCAGAGCCATGCCACCGCCCTGATCGAAGGCTGCGGCCGTGCCGCCGTGGCGCTGGCGGGCGATCTTCCCGACCTGCTGCGCCGCCTGCGGCACGAGCTTTCGCGCCTGGTGGAGCACGAGCCGGGACTGGCCGAGATCGACGCGCTGCTGGACGGCGCGCAGATTCAGGTCGACGAGGCCGCCAGCGCGCTCGAGCGCCTGCGCGACGGCTTCGACCTCGATCCCGAACGCTTGGCCGCGCTCGACGCCCGGCTCGCGCGCCTGCACGACCTGGCGCGCAAGCACCGCACCACCCTGCCCGCGCTGGCGGCGCGGCAGCAGGCGCTGCAGCAGGAGCTGGACGAATTGGGCAACAGCGAAGCGCAGCTGGCCGATCTGGCGCGCGCGCGCGACGACGCGCTGGCGCGCTGGCGCAGCGCCGCGGCGCAGGTCAGCGCCGGGCGAAAGGACGCGGCCGCGACGCTTTCAACCCGCGTCAGCACGATCATGGGCGGCCTCGGAATGGCCGGCGGAACCTTCGCCGCGTCGCTGGAGCCGGTTGACGGCGACGCGCCACAGGGCGACGGTGCCGAACGGGTCGAGTTCCTGGTCAGCGCCAACCCCGGCCAGCCGGCGCGCGCGCTGCGCAAGGTCGCCTCGGGCGGCGAACTGTCGCGCATCAGCCTCGCCATCGAAGTTGCCGCGATGGGCCTGGATGCGGTGCCGACGATGGTGTTCGACGAGGTCGATACCGGCATCGGCGGTGCCGTGGCCGAAGTCGTCGGCCAGGCGCTGCGCGCCCTGGGTGCCGAGCGCCAAGTCCTGTGCGTCACCCATCTGCCGCAGGTCGCGGCTCAGGGGCACCAGCACCTGCGGGTGAGCAAGGCCGACGCCGGCGACGGCACCCAGAGCCGGATCGAGGCGCTCGATGCACAGGCGCGCGTGGACGAGCTGGCGCGCATGCTGGGCGGCGTGGACATCACCAAAGCCACCCTCGCCCACGCCCGCCAGATGCTCGATCACGCCCAGCGGCGCGGCTGAGCGGCGCGCCGGGCCGCGCGGGAAAAACTCGAACCACCATGAAAAAAGCGGGCCGAAGCCCGCTTTTTCCTGATGTTTCTGCTGACGGAAACTTACTCGCCGCCGTCCTCGTCCAGCGCCTTCATCGACAGGCGGATACGGCCCTGCTTGTCCACTTCCAGCACCTTGACCTTGACCAGGTCGCCTTCCTTGAGCTTGTCGGAGACCTTCTCGACGCGCTCGTTGGAAATCTGCGAGACGTGCACCAGGCCGTCCTTGCCGGGAGCGATGGTGACGAAGGCGCCGAAGTCCATGATCTTGGCGACCTTGCCCTCGTAGACCCGACCCGGCTCGACGTCGCTGGTGATCTGCTCAATGCGGGCCTTGGCGGCCTGCGCGGCGGCGTTGTTGACCGAGGCGATGACGATGGTGCCGTCGTCCTGGATGTCGATCTGGGTGCCGGTTTCCTTGGTGATGGACTGGATCGTCGCACCGCCCTTGCCGATCACCTCGCGGATCTTGTCCGGATGGATCTTGATGGTCAAAAGGCGCGGGGCGTACTCGGAGAGCTCGGCACGCGGCGTGGTCAGCGCCTTGGCCATCTCGCCGAGAATGTGCAGGCGGCCCTGCCTGGCCTGGGCCAGCGCCACCTTCATGATCTCCTCGGTGATGCCGTCGATCTTGATATCCATCTGCAGCGCGGAGATGCCTTCGGCGGAGCCGGCCACCTTGAAGTCCATGTCGCCGAGGTGGTCCTCGTCGCCGAGGATGTCGGACAGCACGACGTAGCGATCACCTTCCTTCACCAGGCCCATCGCGATGCCCGCGACCGGTGCCTTGACCGGCACGCCGGCATCCATCAGCGCCAGCGAGCTGCCGCAGACCGAAGCCATCGAGGAGGAGCCGTTGGATTCGGTGATTTCCGACACCACGCGCACGGTGTAGGGGAACTCTTCCAGCGAGGGCATCACCGCCATCACGCCGCGCTTGGCAAGGCGGCCGTGGCCGATTTCGCGACGCTTGGGCGCGCCGAAGCGGCCGCACTCGCCCACCGAGAACGGCGGGAAGTTGTAATGGAACAGGAAGTTGTCTTTGTATTCACCGGCGATGGCATCGATGATCTGGCCATCGCGCGCCGTGCCCAGCGTGGTGACCACGATAGCCTGGGTCTCGCCGCGGGTGAACAGCGCCGAGCCGTGGGTGCGCGGCAGCACGCCGGCCTTCACGGTGATCGGGCGCACGGTGTCGAGCGCGCGGCCGTCGATGCGAACCCGGGTGTCGAGCACCGAGTCGCGCATGGTGCGGTATTCCAGCTCGCCGAACTCCTTGGAAAGCTCGGCCTTGTCCCAGCCGTCGGCTTCCGCACGGCCGGCAAGCTGCTCCAGCACGTCCTTCTTGATCGCGGCGATGGCGTCGCGGCGCTGGAGCTTGTCGTGGATTTTGAAGGCCGCCGTCAGCTGCGTGCCAACGGCTTCCTTGAGCGCTGCGATCAGCGCAGCGTTCTTGGCCGGGGCCACCCAGTCGGAGGGCTTGGTGCCGGCCTCGACGGTGAGCTCGTTGATCGCGTTGATGACCTTCTGCATCTCGCGATGACCGAAGGTGACGGCGCCGAGCATCACCTCTTCGCTCAACAGCGCGGCTTCCGACTCGACCATCAGCACGGCGTTGGAGGTACCGGCGACGACCAGCTCGAGCTGGGAGTCCTTCAGCTCGGAGACGCTCGGGTTGAGGAGGTACTGCCCGTCCTTGTAGCCGACCTTGGCGGCACCGATCGGGCCTTGGAACGGCGTGCCGGCCAGCGCCAGCGCGGCCGAGGCACCGATCAGGGCGGGAATGTCGCCGTCCACTTCCGGATTCAGCGAGATCACCTGGGCGATGATCTGCACTTCGTTCTTGTAGTCCTCGGGGAACAGCGGGCGGATCGGGCGATCGATCAGGCGGCTGATCAGGGTTTCCTTCTCGGTCGGACGCCCTTCGCGCTTGAAGAACCCGCCGGGGATGCGTCCGCCGGCGTAGAACTTCTCGACGTAATCGACCGTCAGCGGGAAGAAATCCTGGCCTTCGCGCCCGCTCTTGGCTGCGACGGCGGTGACGAGCACGACGGTGCCGTCCACGTTCACCATCACCGCACCGCTGGCCTGGCGCGCGATCTCGCCCGTTTCCAGGGTGACCTGGTGATTGCCGTACTGGAATGTCTTGCTAACTTTCGCCACGATCTGGATTCCTTGGACTTGCGTGTGATCCCGCGATCGCACGTGCTGACGCGGGAGACTGGATGCAATCGCACCCGGAAAAACGCGCGCGGCGCATTTCTGCGCCGCGCGGTTGAAACGGTTGGATCAGCGGCGCAGGCCGAGACGCTCGATCAGCGTCTTGTAGCGATCGTTGTCCTTGCTCTTGAGATAACCCAGCATGCTGCGGCGCTGGTTGACCAGCATCAGCAGGCCGCGGCGGCTGTGGTGGTCCTGCTTGTGGACCTTGAAGTGCTCGGTGAGCATTTCGATGCGGGCCGACAGCAGGGCAACCTGCACTTCGGGCGAGCCGGTATCGTTGGCGCTGCGCTTGTAGTCGTTGATGATTTTTGCGGTGTCGATGGACATGGTGACCTCGTTGACGCGGGACCTGCAGGAACGCCGGCATCCACCGTACGCACCGCCTGATCCGCCAGGAAAGATCCGCCGCGCGGCGGGAAATGAAGTGCTTTGTGCAAACAAAGCCGCGGAATTATAGCGACGAACCGGGGCCGGCCTCAAGCCGGCACGCTGGCTGCGCGGACTGCGTCAGTCGTAATTCAATTGTTTCAACGGCTTGCAGAAGCTTCTATTCCGACGCGCGGCGGGAAGGCGGCATGTCGGGATCAGGCCGGCGCAAACAGGCGCTCCCATGCCACCAGAAGCTCCGCCATCTGCAGGTCGTCGCGCAGCGGGCCGTCCAGCGCGCGCAACGCCCGCGCGGCCTGATCGAACCAACCGGCCAGCGCGAGGGGTGCCGCGGGCGCGACCGGTCCCGCGCCTGAAAGCAGGTCCGGCCGGTCGGCTCCGGCGCATACCGCGAGATGGTCACGCACCAGTTCGCCCGCAAAGCGCAGCCGCAGCGCCGGGCGATCCCCGGACCAGGCGACGGACAGTTCCGCCGCATCCGTGCGTCCCACGGCCAGCGCAGCCAACTCCCCGGCCACGGCGCGCCGCAGCGCCAGGGCATCGCCGGCGAGGTAATCGCGCGCAAGACCGGGATTGCCCTGCGCCGCGTCCAGCGCCTCGCGCGCGGGGCGCGCGTCGTGGCCATGCGCCGCCAGCCAGCCCAGCGCCTCTTCGCGCGCGGGCAGATCCAGGCGAAGCAGCTGGCAGCGGCTGCGGATCGTGGCGGGAAGACGCTGCGGCTGATCGGCAACGAGGATCAGGTAGCGACCGGCCGCCGGCTCTTCCAGGGTCTTGAGCAAGGCGTTGAAGGCGCTGCGGTTCATGGCCTCGGCCGGATGGATCAAGGCCACCTGCGCGGCCGCGATCTGCGGCGTGAGCGCCAGCTTCTCGCCCAGCCGCCGGACCTGGCCGATCAGGATCTCCTTGCGCAGCTCGCCCTTGTCGTTGGGCTCGAAGGTTTCCTCGATGAGATCGGGGTGGGTGCCCGCAGCGACCAGCGCGCAGCCGCGGCACTGGCCGCAGGCGTGACCGTCATGGGGCGAGGCGCACAGCAGGCGGCGCGCCAGCGCGCGAACCAGGGCACGCTTGCCCAGCCCTGCGGGACCACCGACCAGGAGCGCGTGCGGCAGCCGACCGGCGTCCAGCGCCGCCATCGCCTGCGCCCAGGCACGCGCCTGCCAGGGCGAAAAGCCGGTCATGGGCGCGCCTCGAAGTGCGCGTCCAGCGCGGTGCCGAGCGCGACGAGCACCTCGTCCAGCGGCCGCGAGGCGTCGATCACGCGCCAGCGCGCCGGCTCCTGCGCCGCGCGCTGCCGGTAGGCCGCGCGCACGCGCTCGAAGAACTCGGTGCGCTCGGCTTCGATGCGATCGGTGGGGCCACGCCCGCGCGCGCGCGCCAGGCCCTGGTCGACCGGAAGATCGAGCAGCAGGGTGAGATCGGGCCTGATGCCGCAGGCCCAGCGCTCCAGTTCGGCGATGCAGCCGGCGTCGATGCCGCGCCCGCCGCCCTGATAGGCGAAGCTGGCGTCGGTGAAGCGGTCGCTCAGCACCACCGCGCCGCGCGCCAGCGCAGGCCCGATCACCTCGCGCACGAGTTGGGCGCGCGCGGCGAACATCAGCAGCAGCTCGGTTTCCGCGCACAGGCCGGCGTGACCCGGATTCAGCACGACGCGGCGGATCGCTTCGCCGGCTTCGGTACCGCCCGGCTCACGTACCTGCACCAGCTCCACCCCGCGCGCGGCGATGCGCCCGGCCAGGAAGGCCATGGCGGTCGACTTGCCCGCGCCCTCGCCGCCTTCCAGCGTGATCAGCCGCCCGGTCACTGCGCGCGCATCCTGCGCCGGTACTCGGCCACGGCGCGATTGTGTTCGTCCAGGGTGCGCGAAAAGATGTGCCCGCCGCTGCCGTGCGCCACGAAATACAGCGCCTGCCCCGCATCCGGGTGCAGGGTCGCATCGATCGCCGCGCGCCCGGGAAGCGCGATGGGCGTGGGCGGCAGGCCGTCCCGGGTATAGGTGTTCCAGGGGGTGTCGGTATCGAGCTGGCTGCGGGTCAAGGGACCGGTGATGTGCTCGCCGCGGCCGTAGATCACGGTCGGATCGGTCTGCAGCCGCATCCCGCGCTTGAGGCGCCGCACGAAGACGCCGGCGACCTGGTCGCGCTCTTCCGGCACGCCGGTTTCCTTTTCCACGATCGAGGCCAGCACCAGCGCCTGAAAGGGCGTGGCCAGCGGCAGGTCCGGCGCGCGCGTGGCCCAGGCCGCCGCCAGCGCCTCGCGCAGCGCCTGATGGGCGCGGCGCAGGATCTGGGCGTCGGTGCTGCCGCGGGTGAACTGGTAGGTCTCGGGCAGGAACTGGCCTTCGGGCACGCGCGCCGCTTCGCCGCCTTCGATCGCATCCCCTGCACCAATGGCCGCCAGCAGCTCGTCATCCGGGATGCCGACCAGCGTCTGCACCAGCACCGGATCGGCCGCCAGCGCCAGGCGCAGCTCACGCAGGGTCCAGCCTTCGACCAGGGTGATCCGGTACTGGATCACCTGCCCGCGCGCCAGCTTGTCGAGCAGGGCCGGCGGCGTCAGGCCCGGTTCGATGGCGTATTCGCCGGCCTGGATGTGCGCCTTGCGCTGCCAGCCCAGCGCGCGCCAGTAGGCTTCATGCACGCTGCCGTCGAGGCCCGCCTGCCTCAACTGCGCCACCGCGCCGCGAAAGCTCTGCCCGCGTGCGATGTCGATCACGTGCGACGCGCCGCCGCGGGCGAGCGGGGTTTCAAGGAAACGCTGGTAATCGCGCCATACCCACAGGCCGGCCGCCGCCGCGGCCACGAGGCACAGCAGCGCGAACAGGAAAAGGCCGCGCCAGAAGCCGCGCTGGCGCGCCGGGCCGGGGCGATTCACGCGCGGCCTCCGCCGCGTGCGGGCGGCGAAAGCGCGGGAAAATGCGTGGGGCAGTGATTCATTGCGCAAGGATACCGGAGCCGGGTGCCCTCACCCGGTCACGCCGAAGGCGCGCAGCAGCCCGCGCGCCTTGGCGCGGGTTTCCGCCAGCTCCCGATCCGGATCCGAATCGGCCACGATGCCGGCTCCGGCACGAAAGCTGGCGCGATCCTCGTGCAGGGTCAGGGTGCGGATGAGGATGTTGAGATCCATGCGCCCGTCGTGGCCCAGATAGCCCAGCGCCCCGGTGTAGGCACCGCGCCCTTCGCCTTCCAGCGCCGCGATGATCTGCATGCAGCGCACCTTGGGGCAGCCGGTGATGGTGCCGCCGGGAAACAGCGCGTGCAGGACATCGCCGGGCGACGCATCCGGCCGCAGCCGCCCGCGCACGTTGGAAACGATGTGGTGAACGTGGGCGTAGCGTTCCACCGCCATCAGCTCGTCGACTTCGACGCTGCCCGGCGTGCAGACGCGCCCCAGGTCGCTGCGCTCCAGGTCGATCAACATGATGTGCTCGGCCCGCTCCTTGGGGTCGCCCACCAGTTCCACCGCGCGCGCCGCGTCGTCGTCATCCGGCAGCCGCGGCCGGGTGCCGGCGATCGGCCGGGTCTGGATGCGGTCCCCGCGCACTTCCACCAGGCGTTCTGGCGAGGAGCTGACGATGGCCCAGTCCTCGAACGCCAGCAGCGCCGCGAACGGTGCCGGATTGGCGTCTCGCAGCGCGGCATAAACCGCGGCCGGCGAGGTTCCCGCGGCCAGGTCCATCTCCCAGCGGCGCGAGAGGTTCACCTGGAAGGCATCACCCGCCGCGATCCAGGCCTTGGCGCGACGCACCGCCTGCAGGAAATCCTCGTCAGGGGCTTCGCGCACCGCGCCGGCAACCAGCGCCGGGGCAGGCACAAACGCGCCGCCGCAGGCGGCCACGTCCTGCGCCAGAGATTCGAGCAGCGCCATCTGGCCCGGCTCGACCACCACCCAGGTCACCGCCTCGGCGCGGTCCACGATCACCGCACCGGGGCAACGCAGCGCCAGCGCCACCGGCAGCGGCCCGGGAGCCGCAGGCAGACTCAGGACGGGCTCGATGACGCCGGCATATTCATAGGAAAGGAAAAGCGCCCAGCCACCGGAAAACGGCAGCCGCGCGGCCTGCGCGGCATCCGGATCGGGGCCCATCGCCTCGGCAAGCGCGCGCTGCGCCGCATCCAGCGCGTGGGCGAATTCCTGCGGGCAGATGCGTCCGTCGAGGTGGCGCGTGCCGCCGTCGCGATCCCGCCGCAGGCCCTCGCCCGAGCAGGCCAAGGCGATGTCGTGGCGCGCGCGCCCGGGTTCGAACGCGGCGCTTTCGAGGATCAGCGGATAGCGCGCCGGATCGCGCCGGTGCAGCGTCAGCGGATCGACCCGACCGGGAAGTCTGAGGACGGGCAAGACCGCGGCGCGCCCGAGTCAGATGCGGCGGAAGACCAAGGTACCGTTGGTGCCGCCGAAACCGAAGCCGTTGGACATCACGGCATCCAGCGACACCTCGCGCGCCACATTGGGCACATAGTCGAGATCGCAGCCTTCGCCGGGTTCGTCGAGGTTGATCGTCGGCGGCGCGATGCCGTGGTGCAGGGCCAGAATGGTGAAGATGGCTTCCACCCCGCCGGCTGCGCCCAGCAGGTGCCCGGTCATGGACTTGGTGGACGACACCAGCACGCGCCTGGCGTGATCGCCGAAGGCGCGCTTCACCGCAAGGGTCTCGGCCAGGTCGCCGAGCGGGGTCGAGGTGCCGTGCGCGTTGAGGTAACCGATCGCCTCGGGCGCAAGACCCGCATCGCGCAGCGCGGCGTGCATGCAGCGCGCCGGGCCTTCGCCGTTCTCGGAAGGCGCGGTCATGTGCCAGGCGTCGGAACTTGCGCCAAAACCCGCCAGTTCGCAGTAGATCCGCGCACCGCGCGCCCTGGCATATTCGTATTCCTCGAGGATCAGCACGCCGGCACCGTCGCCCAGCACGAAGCCGTCGCGATCCTTGTCCCAGGGCCGCGAAGCGCGTGCCGGGTCGTCGTTGCGGGTGGACATGGCCTTCATCGCGCAGAAGCCGCCCATCGAGGTGGGCGAGGAGCCGCGTTCGGCACCGCCGGCCACCATCACGTCGGCGTCGCCGTACTGGATCGCGCGCATCGCCAGGCCGATGGAATGGTTGGAGGAGGCGCAGGCCGACACCGCCGACATGCTCGGCCCCTTGAGGCCCTTCAGAATGCTGATCTGGCCCGGCAGCATGTTGATGATGGTGCTGGGCACGTAAAAAGGGGAGATCTTGCGCGGGCCGCCTTCGTGCAGGCGGATCGCGGTTTCCTCGATGCCGTAGATGCCACCGATGCCGGAACCGACGAGGACGCCGATGCGCTCGGCATTGTGTTCGCCCACCTCCAGCCCGGAGTCGTCCAGCGCCATGAAGGCCGCCGCCACGCCGTAGTGGATGAACGGGTCCATCTTGCGCGCATCCTTGGCGGGCACGAAGGCCGCCGGATCGAAGTCGCGCACTTCGCCCGCGATGGTGGTGGCGAAGCCGGTGGTATCGAACCCGGTCACCTGTCCGATGCCCGAGCGCCCGTTGACGATGGCATCCCAGGCCGATGCAACGGTATTGCCGACCGGAGAGACGATGCCCAGACCGGTGACCACGACGCGACGTCGACTCATGCGCGGGTTTCCTCAAAAATTGGGGAATGACAGGTGCCGGAACCCTTGCGGCCCGCGCGGGGCCCCGGCACCCCGGGCGTGCGTCAGGACTTGACGTGCGCCTTCACGTAGTCGATCGCCTGCTGCACGCTGGTGATCTTCTCCGCGTCCTCGTCCGGAATCTCGCACTCGAACTCTTCTTCGAGCGCCATCACCAGCTCCACGGTATCGAGGGAGTCCGCGCCCAGATCGTCGACGAACGAGGCGTTGGCGGTGACATCCTCCTCCTTGACGCCCAGCTGGTCCACGACGATCTTCTTGACACGCTCTTCGATGCTGCTCATTGCTTGTTGTCCTCCGGGAAAAAGCCCGCGCATTGTAGTGGACGCCGGCGAGGCGAGCCAGCCGCCGGCGCATGAACCAGGAAGCGTGCCGAAAGCCCGGCGCGCCGGGAAAAATCAGGGCATGTACATGCCGCCATTGACGTGCAAAGTCTCGCCGGTGATGTAGGCCGCCGCCGGCGACGCCAGGAAAAGCACCGCGTCGGCGATGTCCTGCGGCGAGCCCAGGCGGCCCAGCGCGATCTGCCCCAGCATCGCCTCGCGGGCGCTGTCGGGCAGGTCGCGCGTCATGTCGGTTTCGATGAAGCCCGGCGCCACCACGTTGACGGTCACCCCGCGCGAGCCGATCTCCTTGGCCAGCGACTTGGAGAAACCGATGATGCCGGCCTTGGCGGCGGCGTAGTTGGCCTGCCCGGCGTTGCCGGTAACGCCGATCACCGAGGCGATGTTGACGATGCGCCCACCGCGCGCCTTCATCATCGCGCGCATCACCGCCTTCGAGGCCCGATAGATGCTGGTCAGGTTGGTGTCGATCACCGCCTGCCAGTCCTCGTCCTTCATCCGCATCAGGAGGCTGTCGCGGGTGATGCCGGCGTTGTTGACGAGGATGGAAATCGCGCCGAAGTCCGCCGCCACGGCCTCGACCAGGGCCTCGATCGCGCCCGGAACGGACACGTCGAGCACGCGCCCCGCACCGCCCTGCCCGGCCAGGCGCGCGGAAATCGCGTCCGCGCCGGCCTGCGTGGTGGCGGTGCCGATGACCGTTGCGCCGTGTGCAGCCAAGGTGTCGGCAATGGCGGCACCGATACCGCGGCTGGCACCGGTGACCAGGGCGATTTCGCCCGCGAGAGTCTTGCTCATGCCCAGGCCTCCAGGGCCGCGTTGAAGTCTTCCGGCGTACCCAGCGCGCGCGCATCGAGCGTCTTGTCGATGCGTCGCGCCAGACCGGTCAGCACCTTGCCCGGTCCGCATTCGCCCATGCGCGTGGCTCCACGCGCGACCAGCGTTTCGACGCAGGCAACCCACTGCACCGGCAGGTAGAGCTGGCGCACCAGGGCATCGCGGATCGCCTCCGGCGTGTCATGCACCTTGCCATCGACGTTCTGCACCACCGGAATGGCGGGCTGACGCCAGTCCAGTGCGGTCATCGCCTCGGCCAGGCGATTGGCCTCATCGCGCATCAGCGGCGTGTGGGACGGCACGCTGACCGCCAGCTTCACCGCCTTGCGCACGCCACGCTCGGCCAGCATCGCCAGGGCGCGATCCACCGCCTCGACGTGGCCACCGATCACGATCTGCCCCGGCGAGTTGAAGTTCGCCGGGACCAGCACCTGGCTCTGCGCCGCGATCCCGCAGACCTCGCGCACCAGCACCTCTTCGGCACCGAGTACGGCGGCCATGGCACCCGTACCATCAGGCGTGGCTCCCTGCATGAGCTGGCCGCGCAGGCGCACGAGCCGCGCGCCCTGATCCAGCGACAGCGCGCCGGCGGCGACCAGCGCGGCATACTCGCCCAGGCTGTGTCCGGCCAAAAGCGCCGGCGGCGCGCCGCCGGCCGCCTGCCAGGCGCGCCACACCGCGACACCGGCGGCAAGCAGCGCCGGCTGGGTGTACTCGGTGCGGTTGAGCAGTTCCTCCGGCCCCTGCTGGGACAAGGTCCACAGGTCGATCCGCGCACCTTCCGAGGCCTCGGCAAAGGTGTCGCGAATCAGCGGATGCAGGTCCGACAGCCCGGCCAGCATTCCCGGCGACTGCGAGCCCTGTCCGGGGAAAACGAACGCCAGCGATTGCGTCATGGCAGGCTCTTCGGGAAAGGCCGGACATGATAAGTCAGGCCCGGCGCGAGCGTCTGTACCCGGGCGTAGGGTGTCAGCGGCACGTCCTCGGGAGCCGGGCGACCGCAGGCTCAGTAGCGGATCAGCGCCGAGCCCCAGGTGAAGCCGCCGCCGAATGCCTCCAGCAGCAGCAGTTCGCCGCGCTGCACGCGCCCGGAGCGGACCGCCTCGTCGAGCGCCAGCGGCACCGAGGCGGCCGAGGTGTTGCCGTGGCGATCCACCGTCACGATCACCCGATCCATCGGCATGTCCAGGCGCTTGGCCGTGGCGGTGATGATGCGCAGGTTGGCCTGATGCGGAATCAGCCAGTCGACGTCCGAGCGCGACAGTCCGTTCGCATCCAGGGTTTCGTCGACGACGGCATCCAGCGTCTTGACCGCGAACTTGAAGACCTCGTTGCCGGTCATGTGGACTTTGACGCCGTGGTTGGGCGCATCGGTGAATCCGCGCGAGACGCCCACCGGATTGTAGAGCAGGTGTTCGTGCCCGCCGTCGGCGTGCAGGTGGGTGGAAAGGACGCCCGCCTCGGTGTCGGCCTTCAGCACCACCGCGCCGGCACCGTCGCCGAACAGCACGCAGGTGCCGCGGTCGCTCCAGTCGATCATGCGCGAGAGCGTTTCCGCACCGACCACCAGCGCGGTTTTCGCCGCCCCGGCACGGATGAAGTTGTTGGCCACGCCCAGCGCATAGATGAAGCCCGAGCAGGCGGCGTTGACGTCGAACGCGGCGCAGCCGTTGGCACCCAGGCGATGCTGCAGCAGACAGGCGGTGGACGGGAAGATGATGTCAGGCGTGGTCGTGCCCAGCACCAGCAGGTCGATTTCGGAGGCATCGACCCCTGCCGCTTCGAGCGCGCGCGTGGCGGCCTCGAAAGCCAGATCCCCGGTGGTCTGTCCCGGCAGGGCGATGTGGCGCTGGCGTATGCCGGTGCGTTCGCGGATCCATTCGTCGCTGGTCTCGACCTGCTTTTCCAGGTCGACGTTGGTGACGATATTGTCCGGCAGGTAGCTGCCGGTTCCGACGATGCGCGCGTACGCCTGCGTCATGCTCTGCTCCGGGAATGAATATGGCTGGCGCGGATCGTACCGCGGGAAACGACGACGCGACGCGCCTGCACGGCAGGCACGTCGCGTCGGGGGATCAGCGGGTGGCGCGACCTGCGGCACGCGGGCCGCGCGGCACGTCAATCCTCGGCGGCAACGTCCGTCTTGACATCCACCACCTTGCGGCCACGGTAGTAGCCATCCTTGGTGATGTGGTGGCGCAGGTGGGTCTCGCCGGTGGTCGGGTCGGTGGCGAGCTGCTTGGCGCTGAGGGCGTCATGCGCGCGACGCATGCCGCGGCGGGAGGGGGTCTTGCGACTTTTCTGGACAGCCATGGGAATCGTTCCTCGAAATTCGACAGACTTCTGTTGCCTGCGGGCGCCTGTCAGCCCGCGTGTTTTTTCCAATCGGCCAGCGCCGCGAAGGGACTGGCCTGTACCGAATCCTGCGATGGTGCCCGGGCCCCATCGACGTCCTGCCACACCACGCCGTCGTCGCTCGCGCGACTGCCCGATACCGGCACTACCGGCACGGCGAGGATCAGCTCGTCCTCGATCGCATCGGCCGGCCGCAGCGTCGCGTCCAGCGGCACCAGCAGCGGCTCGACGCCCTCCTGCAGTCCCGCCTCCTCGGCCTCGCTGCGGATCAGCCCGAGGCGCTGGTGGATCGAAACCGGCAGCTCGAAGCGCTCCAGCGTCCGCTGGCAAACCAGCGGCAGCCGCGCCTCGGCGCGCACCTGGAGGAAAGCAACGCCGCTTTCGTCCCGATCAAATTCGAGCAGGTACTCGCATTCGCCTTCGGCATCGGCCAGGTACATCGCCAGCCGGGGCATCGAATCGAGCCGGATGCGGCCCTCGAAAATGCGCCGTGCCGACACCATCCGCCATGCGTCGACCGCTTCGGGCAGGGCACTGGACATAAGCCGCACATCTTATCAAACACGGCGGCACAGTCAATCCATGCCCGCTGCGCTCGCCGCCGGGACGGAAATGATGCGTCGGCATTCGCCCAGCGGCGCGATGCATGCATTTGCCCGGCACGTGGACGATTTGGCAGACTCGTGGGCCGACCGATCCCTGACACGCGCGTGAACCACTTCCACCTTGCCATCCTCGCCATCGGCGCACTGGTGCTCCTTGCGGCCTGGCTGCGGCATCGCGGCTTGCGCCGCGAGCGCAGCTTGCGTCACCTGCTGGATCGCGCCGACGCGCTCGAGCAGGTCCTGCACCGCACCCGCGAACGCATGAAGGACATGCGCGAGGTGGTGGATCGCGTGCCGCAGGAAATCGCCGCGCGGGCGCACGCCTCGCTCGATGCCAAGGATCAGGTCCAGCAGGGCCTGCGCGATGTGCTTGAGCACCGCCTGTGGATTTCCAGGCACGGGCTCAGCGCGCCGCAGAAGGAGCTGGATGCCGCCTGCCGCGCCATGGATCGCGCCTATGCCGCCATTTCCGACCAGCTCGCCCGTCTGGAAAGCGCCGGTGCCGAACTGGCCGATGTCACCCAGGCCGCGCTGGAACAGGCCGCGCGCGAGCCCTCCACCCTGACCCGCCGCAGCGACTGATCCAGACAGTCAGCGCGCCGGATCGATCCGCACGCGCGGACCGCGCCAGCGCTCCACGCTGCCGTCGCCGCCGTGCAGCTCCAGCGACAGACGCCGCCAGCCGGCCGTGCCGTCGGCAAGCTCGACCACGGTCTCGAACTGGACGCGCGGCGCATCCGGATCGCGCGAGGTGCCCCCGAGGAAATTCATCACCCAGGCGTTGTCGGCTTCGCGCCGCGCCTCGGCCACCGCGACGTCATCGAGCCGCACGACGATGCGCCCGATGCCGGCCTCATCCTTCACCGCCCAGCCGCGCACGACAAAGCGCCGCCCCACGGTTTCGCCATCGTCCGGCAGATCGACGTGCGCGACGGCGGGCGTGACGCAGGGTGCCGGTGCCGGGTCCGGCGGCAGCGCCAGCAGGACAAAGCGCCGCGCCCCCGCGTCGACCTCGACCACATCGGGCGGCGGCAGCGGCCCCAGGCGCGCGCACAGGGACTGGTAGTGCGCCAGCAGCGCGCTGAACTTCACGTCGCTGGCCCCGACCACCAGCAGCCGCCACCCGTCGCGACCGCCCTCGTGGAGCAATCCCCAGTCCTGAAGCTGGCGGGCGCGGCCGTGGCGATGGTTGAGCGGATGATCGAGCACGGCGATGTCCGGCTCGCCCAGGGCAAATCCCAGTTCGGCACCCAGCTTGAAGTGGTCGGCGATCAGGCGCGTGCCTTCGGGCAGCGCCGCCCGTCGCACGCGCACGGCCTCGGCAAGTTCGCTCCAGCCGGAGAAGTTCGCCGGGTGCATCCCGGCATCGGCCAGGCGCACGCGCCCGTCGGACGAAGCCACCATCACCTGCCCGGCCAGCGCCACGCCGCAGGCCGCGATCAGGCACCCCCATGTCGCCGCGCGCATTCCGCGCGACCAGCCCGCCAGCACCGCCGGCACCAGCGCCAGCAGGGCCAGGTAGCCGGGCAAGGGCCAGTGGAAGCTGGCGCGATCCGCATCGGCGACGAAACCGAGCAGGAAAAAGCCCAGCAGCGTCAGCCCACCGCTCAGCGCCAACCAGCGCTGCGCCACGGGAAAGCGCGGGCGAAACCGCATTGCCGCCTGGATCAGTGCGGCCAGCAGCAGCGGCGTGACAAGTGCGGCCTGCACCGCAATGAACCGCCAGCCCTCGATTTGTGGCGTCCAGGGATGACGATCGACGAACTGGAAGCGCCAGCCGGCCTCGCCGTGCCCCAGGTTCCACAGCACCAGCGGCAACCACGCCGATGCCCCCAGCGCGATGGCGAGCCATAGCCGCCCATCGCGCAGCGCGCGGCGGCCCTGCGGCAGGATCAGCAGCGCGACCAAGCCCACCGCGATCACGCCGACGAATCGATAGTGGCTCAGGGCTCCGACGATCAGGCCCAATGCCAGCCACGCGACCGCCGCCCAGTCCACGCCGCGCAGCGCGCGCGCGCCGCCCAGGAGACACAGCGCGGCGGCAAGGTTCATCGGCACATCCGGCAGCGCCAGCACACCCAGAAACCCGGACAGGGGAAAGAACAGCGCGAGCAGGCCGGCACGCCAGGCCGGCAGCGCACCCAGCGGCCACGCCAATCGCACCACCAGCCAAGGCAGCAGGCTGCCGAGCGCAAGGAAGGGCCAGCGCACCCCGAGCAGGCTGTCGCCGCCCAGCGCGGTGCCCAGCGCGATCAGCCAGGCGGTCAGCCCGGGAAGGTCGGAATAGGCCGCCGCCAGGTGCCGGCTCTCCTGCCAGTAGAAGGCCTCGTCCACGAACAGCGGGAGGCGCGACGCGATCGCCACCTTGGCGACCAGCAGCGCCATCCACAGCGCGAAAAACGTGAACCGCGCGCCTCGCTCCTCCCGCATATCCCGCTACACTCCCGACCGACCGTTTCCGCGAGATACCGGATGGCTGCTCCCGCCCACGCATCCACGATACCCGACTTGCCGCTGGCCGCTCTCACCCGCGCCCGCGCCCAGGTCAATGCGCTGGTTCTGGGCAAGCCGGCGCAGGTGGATCTGGCCTTCGTCGCGCTGTTGGCCGGCGGCCATGTGCTGATCGAGGATCTCCCCGGCCTGGGCAAGACCACGCTGGCGCAGGCGCTGGCGGCCACCCTCGGGCTGGATTTCCAGCGCGTCCAGTTCACCTCGGACCTGATGCCCGCCGACGTGCTCGGCATCTCGATCTACGATGCGCCTTCGCGCGAGTTCCGCTTCCATCCGGGACCGGTGTTCACCCGCGTCCTCCTGGCCGACGAGATCAACCGCGCCCCGCCGCGTACCCAGAGCGCGCTGCTGGAAGCCATGGCCGAGCACCAGGTCACCCTGGACGGCGTCACCCACACCCTGCCGCAGCCCTTTTTCGTCATCGCCACGCAGAACCCGGTCGATCTTTCCGGCACCTTTCCCCTGCCCGATTCGCAGCTCGACCGGTTCCTTCTGCGCTTTTCGCTCGGTTACCCGGATACCGATTCCGAGCGCGCGCTGCTCACCGGCAGCGACCGCCGCGAGCAGATCGCGGTGACGCAGGCCCAGCTCGACGCCGGCAAGGTGCTGGCGCTGCGCGCGGCGGTGGACCAGGTGCACGCAAGCGAGGCGCTGGTGGGCTACGTGCTTGCACTGCTGGAGCGCAGTCGGCGCGATCCGCGCGTGGAAGTGGGCCTGTCGCCGCGCGCCGGCCTCGCCCTGCTGCGCGCCGCCCGCGCCCATGCCCTGCTCGCGGGCCGATCCCACGTACTGCCCGACGACGTGCAGGCACTTTTCGTTCCGGTCGCCGCGCACCGGCTGGTGCCGGCGGCGGACGGCGGCTCGGGCGCAGCGCTGGCCGAATCGATCCTGGCCCGCGTGGCGGTCGACTGACCCGGCCCGGCATCGTGCCGCTTCGCTTCACCCGCGACCGGACCCCGCCACCCGACCGGGACGCACTTTCGCACGAGCGTCCGCGCATCCCGCGCCTCCTGCGCCGATTCGTCAAGCCGCGCGGTCCCGAGCCGCTGCCGATCGGCCTGCACCGCCGCCGCATCTACGTGCTGCCCACGCCCTACGGCCTGTTCTTCGCCGCGCTGCTGGCCACCATGACCCTGGGCGGGCTCAACTACAGCAACAACCCGGCGCTGATCCTGTGCTTCCTGATGCTCTCGGTGATGCTCACCGCGCTGTTGCGCGGCTACCTCAACCTGAGCGGAGTGCGGCTGGACGCGCTCGACGCCGCGCCGGTCCATGCCGGCTGTCCGCAGACCCTGCGCCTGGAATTTTCCGGCAGCGGCACCCGGCTGCGTGAAGGGCTCGTGCTGGAGCAGGCCAGCCAGCGCGCGGCCTTCAATCTCGCGGCCGATGCCCCGGCCCACGTCGAGCTCACGCGAGCCACGCGACGCCGCGGATGGCAGGCGGCGGAACGATTCAAGCTCTCCTGCCGCCAGCCGATGGGCCTGTTCGAAGTCTGGAGCTGGCTGCATCCGGAGACGAACACCCTGGTGTGGCCGGCGCTGGAAAAGGATCCGCCGGCACCGCCCGGTGAAGGCGGGCGCAATCGCCCCCAGCCGCGGCGCGGTGACGGCGACGAGCCGATCGCCCTGCGCGACTGGCGCCAGGGCGACGCGACCCGCCAGGTGTCCTGGAAACACAGCGCCCGCCTCGACCGCCTGCTGGTGCGCGAGTACGAACAGCCCGCCGGCAACGAACGCCTGCTCTCGTGGGAGGCGCTGGCACCGCTCGCGAGCGAGGCGCGCGCACGGCGGCTGGCGCGCTGGCTGGCCGATGCCGAACGCGCCGGCGAGTCGACCACGCTGCACCTGCCCGGCCAGCGCCTCGGGCCCGGGCAAGGGCAGGCGCACCTGCACGCCTGCTTCCGCGCCCTGGCGCTGGAGCCTTAGGGCATGAAAGCCGTCGCGCTGGACCGGACCAGCTTCCTGTGGGTCGCCGCGGCGGTGGTGGCGGCACTGCTGCCGGTGCTGCCCGCCTTCCCGATCTGGCTGGCGGCGCTTCTGCTGGCGATCATCGCCCTGGGCATCGGACTGGGACTGCGGCGCAAGCGCCTGCCGGTCGTGCTGCGCCTGCTGCTCACGCTCGCCACGGCGGTCGCCGCGGTAGCCGCCTCCGGCTTCAGCGTGTCGCAGGACACCGGTGCCGCGCTGCTGGCCGCCATGCTCGCCTCCAAGCTGCTGGAGACCGGCAGCGTCCGCGACGGGCGCAGCGCCTGCAGCTTCTCGCTGTTTGCGGTGATGGCCGGCTTCCTGCGCGACCAAGGCTCCTGGACCCTGCTGCTGGCATTGGGAGCCTGCATCCTCATCCTGACCGCGCTGATCCGGCTCGCACGCGTGGAGCTTCCCGGCCTGGAGGCCGCGCCGGTGCGGCCGGCGCGCGCACTGGCCGCCAGCATGAAAATGCTGGCGATCTCCCTGCCGTTCGCCGCCGTCGTGTTCTTTCTGTTCCCGCGCTTTCCCGAGCCGCTGTGGGGCAGCCCCGGGGCGGAGGACCGCGCCCGCACCGGCCTGTCCAACGAGATGAGCCCAGGCGATATCGTCGAGATGCTGCTCGACGACAGCCCTGCCCTGCGCGTGACTTTCGAAGGCGACCCGCCGTCCGCCAGCACGCTGTACTGGCGCGGTCCGGTGCTCTCGGACTTCGACGGGCGGCGCTGGTCGCGCTGGATCGGCGGTGGATTCGGTCCGGAAACCGAACTGGAGGCCACCGGCCCGATGCTGTTCCACGAGGTGATGCAGGAGCCGACGGTCTATCGCTATCTGGTGGGTCTGGACGTGCCCGGCGTGGCTCCGGAGGGTGCGCGAATCGCCCCCGACCGCACCGTGTACGCGACGCGCCCGAGTCGATCGGTGCGCCAATTCCGCATGGGATCGGCGGTGCAGTATCGCCTCGAACCGGCGCTGCCGGCGCTCTCGCGCCAGCGCCAGCTGCGCCTGCCCGAGGGCTACAACGCGCAGACCGCGCAGCTCATGGCGCAGTGGAAAGCCGAGGATGCCCGGCCCGATGCCCTGATCCAGCGCGCCCTTGCCCTGTTCAACCGCAGCTTCACCTACAGCCTGACCCCGCCGCCGCTGGCGCGCGACAGCATCGACGACTTCCTTTTTGCCACCCGCGAGGGCTACTGCGAGCATTTCGCCTCGGCGTTCGCCGTGATGATGCGCAGCGCCGGCATTCCGGCGCGCGTAGTCACCGGCTACCAGGGCGGGTTCCACAACCGCATCGGCGATTACTGGCTGGTGCGCAACTCCGACGCGCATGCCTGGACCGAGGTGTGGCTGGAAGGGCGCGGCTGGGTGCGCGTGGACCCCACGGCGGCAGTCGCGCCCGAACGGATCCAAAGCGGACTGTCGGGCATCGTGCCGCCGCCCGGCGCGCTGTCGCGCTTCGGCCAGCCGCTGTGGAACACGCTCGACGCGCTGCGGCGCGGCTGGAACTACCTGATCGTGGACTTCAACGCCGCCCGCCAGCGCCAGCTGCTGCGCCGGCTCGGGCTGGACATCGAGGACTGGCGCCAGCTCGGCGTGGCGCTGATCGCAGCCATCGCGCTGGCGCTGGCGCTGTCCTTCGCGATGCTGTGGCGCTCGGGATCGACCGTTGCCGAGGACCCGCTGCTTGCGGCCTGGAAAAAACTGTGCCGACGCCTGGCCGGTGCCGGGGTTGAAAAGATGCCGTCGGAGACCCCGACGCAATTCATCGAACGCGCCGCCCGGGCGCTGCCCGACGATGCCCGGCACCTCCAGTCACTTAGCGTCCGTTATGTCGCCCAGCGCTACGCTGGCCAGCCACTGGATTCGGACGCCACCCGCGCGCTGATCCGCGAGCTGAAGCAGTTTCGTCCACGTACCCGCATCGCCAGGAGGGCACCATGAACCGCATCTTGATCCTGTCTCTGTTGTCCGTCGCCGTCGCCGTCGCCGGCTGCGCCACGGCGCCCAAGCCGCTGCGCGGCGAGTTCGCCGCCGTCGCGCCGGAGCAGAGCGCCCTGAGTGGTCGGGTTGGCGACACGGTACGCTGGGGCGGCCGGATCATCAGCGTGGATCCTTCGGAGCAGCAGACCTGCTTCGAGATCGTCGCACGCGAGCTGTCGTCCAGCGCGCGCCCGGTGCAGGCCGTCGACCACAGCCTCGGGCGCTTCATCGCCTGCCGCAGCGGCTTCTACGACCCGGCCATCTTCACCGACGAGCGCGACGTCACCATCACCGGGCGCATCGTCGATTTCGAAACCCGCCGCATCGGCGAGTACGACTACCGCTACCCGCGCCTGGCGGCCGAGGTGATCTACCTGTGGCCGCTGCGCGTGGCGCAGGAGCGCATCTACTTCAGCGACCCGTACTGGCCGGGCTATTACGGCGGCTGGGGCTATCGCGCGCCGGTGATCGTGCGCCCGGTGCCCAAATCGGAGCCGACGCCGCCACCGTCCAAGTGAGGCACGACGATCGTCGCGCCATCTCGGCGGGAGTCAATCGGGCGTGAAACCGCCCGCCACGCCCTTGACCACCCGTGCGACCGCATCGTGCGGGTGCAGGCTTTCCAGATGTGCCGCTTCGATCGCGTAATCGGCCACCCAGGCTTCGGCATCCAGCGCCGCCGCGAGGCGGCGCGCGGCGTCTTCGCAGTACATCGGGTGGGCACCGTTGAGGCGCGCGAATTCCTGCTCGTCCACGCGCTTGACCGCGGCCTGCACCGGCGTGGCCAGCGCACGCTCGGCCAGATCGACCAGGCGCGCCATCGGCAGGTGCGCTTCTCCGATGCCGTCGGCCAACCTCACGTCCAGCGTCGCGCGCGAGCGCTGCGCGTGCGGCGTTGCGGCACCGCCGTCGGGCGATTCCAGCCAGCGCGCCACCGCCGCCGCATCCACCGCGCCGTCGCCGAAGCGCTCGGAAAACTGCTGCGCGACCACCTGCCGCGCCATCGCCGCGGAGCCCGGGCAGGTACTCGAATAAAGGACATCGACGCCCAGCTCGCAGCGCCAGCGCCCCTGCTCCAGCGATGCGGCGATCCTTACCGGGTACTGGCGCCAGCCTGACAGCCCGCTCAGCAGCGCAACGCGCCGCAGCGGAAGCTCGAAGGCGATGCCCAGCCAGGCCCCCTGGGAAAGCCCGGCGTGCGAGGCCAGGAGCGCCTCCAGCAGCGCGCGCAGCCGGCTGCGATCCAGCGGCTCGGCGGCGGAAACGTGCGCATCGCACAGGCGATAGAGCCGCGACATGTGGATGCCGCGCGCCGCAGGATCACGCAGATCGACCGCCACCTCGACGCGCGCCGGCAGCAGCGCAGGGCCGTCGTCCAGCAGCACGCGCACCGGCATTTCGATGCCGCGCATGCCGACGCGATCCAGCGGGGCCAGTCGCGCGGCGGGCATCCGCGCCACCTCGTCGGCCAGCGGATCGGTGAAGCAGTCGGGAGGCGGAAGATCGGTCATGGGATCGGTGCGAGGAGGGTTTGGCATCAAGACAGGCCGGCTATGATCGGACAGGGGCACGGAAGGAGGCATGAATCGGGCGGCATGATGATGGGATGCTGCGTTTCATTCACGCCATCCGCGCCGGCGCTGGAATCAGCCTGCCACACCGCGCGACGCGCACCAGCTTTGCCAGAGGATGCCCAGGCCCGAACCGGCGAATGGCTGCGGGTGGCCGCGACGCAGCCGCCGCAGCGCGAGGGTATCAAGGCGGGTGCGCGCCCGCCGCAGGCGCGGCCCGACCGGCGCGCAGGGACAGCCCAGCAGCGCCTCGGCCATGTCGGCCAGAAGCGGCGCGACGGCGGGATCGGCCGGATTCGCGTACACGTCCTGCGCGCGCAGGCTGTGGCGCGCCAGCAACTGCAGCGGCAGCCAGCCCGGGTGCGGATCGCGCTCGCGCCGGTGCTGGCGCCACTGCCACACGACCAGCGAGCGCGCCACCGCCCCCGCATCGCCCACGCCGCTGTCCGGCCACAGCGCGGATTCCACCGCCGCCAGGGCACGCCCCAAGTCCATTCGGCTGCCGATGAGGGCAGGAAAATCCGTTGGGTGCGCCTCCCGCGATACCAGCTCCAGCGCCGAATGCGCCGCATCGGCCCAAAGTGCGGCGGGCACCGCATCGCCGCCGGCGAGAGCGAAGGCCCGCACCAGCGGGTGAGCCGACTCGGCGGAGGCCTGGCCCAGAGCCTCGCCCCACCACGCCAGCTTGACCCGCGCGACGCCCGCATCGCTTGGCATGAAGCAGGCCTCCAGCCAGGCGTCCAGCACCGCACCCCAGAGCGCGGCCAGCGGACGCCCCGAGGCGGCAAACAACAGCGCGGTTTCCATTTCCGGCTCGCGCGCGAGCCACTTGGCGATGTGGCTGCGGCTGTCTTCGCCCAAGGCGGCTGGCTCGGGCGTCATCGGATTGCGGCCGCGGACAGCACGCCTGCGCCCAGCAGGTGAATGGGCTCGTCGACCACCGCATCCGCGCCCCAGCCGGCCGGGTCGTCGACATCGGCGTGGAAGCCCCAGCGCACTGCCAGGGTTCGCGTTCCGGCGCTGCGTCCGGCCTCGATGTCGCGCCGGTCGTCGCCGATGAAGATGGACCTGTCGCAGGCCACGCCGAGGCGCTGGCAGGCGGTGACGACCGGCAGCGGATCGGGCTTGCAGCGCGCCAGAGTGTCGCCGCCAATGAGGATCGCGCAACGCGCGCCCAGATCGAGCCGCTCCACGACGCGGCGCGCCAGATCCTCGCGCTTGTTGGTAACCACGCCCCAGCGCGAACCGGCCTCGTCGATGGCGGCCAGCACCGCGGCGATGCCCGGAAACAGGCGATCGCTTTCGCCGATCCGTTCGCGATAGAAGGCCAGGAACACGTCGCGCTGCGCCTCGCGTTCGGCGTCGGAAAGCTCCGGCAGACCCTGTCCCAGGATGGCACGGGCACCGGAGGAAATGGCGGTACGCACCTGCGCAAGCGCCACCGGTGCCAGGCTGAAGCGGGCGCGCACGTCGTTGAGCGCAGTGGTCAGGTCGCCGACCGAATCGACCAGCGTCCCGTCGAGATCGAACAGCACGAGCGGCGCGATCATCGCCATGGTGCCGCCTGCGCCAGCCCGCAGGCCCGTGTCAGCGAACACATCGCGGCCGGCTCAGCTCGCCCGCGGCAGGCGCGCGATGCGCTCGCGCCACTCGCGCGCGCGGGCGAGGATTCCCGCCACATCCATGCCCACCAGCTCGCGCTCGCGCAGCCGGGCCTCACCGTCGATCCACACCCAATGCACCTGATGGCGGCCTGCGGCGTACACCACTTGTGCGATCGGATCGTAGAGCGGCTGGGTTTCCGGATCGTCCAGCCGGATCGCGGCAATATCCGCCTGTTTGCCCGGCTCGATCGAACCGATCCGGGTATCGAGGTCCAGCGCACGCGCCGCATCCAGCGTGGCCATGCGCAGCACCGAGGCGGCATCGAGCGCGGCGGCATCCTGCGCCACCGCCTTGGCGAGCAGCGCCGCCGTGCGCATTTCCCCGATCATGTCCAGGTCGTTGTTGCTGGCGCAGCCGTCGGTACCCAGCGCCAGATTGACGCCGGCACGGCGCAGCGCTTCGACAGGCGAAAACCCCGAGGCCAGCTTGAGGTTGGACTCTGGGCAATGCACCACCGAAACGCCCTGCTCGGCGCACAGCGCGATTTCCGCCTCGGTGAGCTGGGTCATGTGCACCGCGATCAGGTGCCGATTCACCAGGCCCAGCCGCTGCAGGCGCGCGAGCGGACGCTGGCCGTGCTCCCTGAGCGAGTCCTCCACTTCCTGCGCGGTCTCGTGGACATGGCAGTGCACCGGGAGATCGAGCTGGTCCGAGAGCATCCGGATGCGCTCGAAGCCGGCATCGCTCACGGTGTAGGGCGCGTGCGGCGCAAAGGCGGTCGATACGCGCGCATGCCCGATGAACCCGTCGTGCACCTCTTGCGCCTTGTCGAAATACTCGTCGCGGGTGCGCGCCCAAGGCGTGGGGAACTCGATCACGGGCAGGCCGAGGCGGCAGCGGAAGCCGAGGCGGGCGTAGACCGCACCGATCGCATCGGGGAAAAAGTAGTTCTCGTTGCAGCAGGTGGTGCCGCCGCGCAACATCTCGACCACCGCCAGCTCCGCGCCGTCGGCGCAGAAGCGCGGGCCGAGCACGGCGGCCTCGATCGGCCAGATGTGGCCGGTGAGCCACTGCATCAGCGGCAGGTCGTCGGCAACCCCGCGCAGCAGCGTCATCGGATTGTGGGTGTGGGCGTTGACGAAGCCCGGCAGCAGGGCGCTGTCGGGCAGTTCGACGCGTTCGCGCGGGGCGTAGCGCGCCCGCGCCTCGGCAATCGGGAGCACGGCAAGGATGCGTCCGTCGTCCACCGCCACCGCATGGCTTTCGAGCGCCACGCCGTGCGGCTCGACCGGAATCACCCAGCCGGCTTCGATCACCAGGTCGCAGGGATGCAGACCCATCAGCAACCGCGCCTTGCTGCACGCCCGGTGCAGCGCCGCAAAACGATGATCCTCATTCCCGCGTCACTTCACCCGGCTGACGTATTCGCCGGTGCGGGTATCGACGCGGATGACTTCCTCCTGGCCCACGAACAGCGGCACCCGCACCACGGCACCGGTTTCCAGCTTGGCCGGCTTGCCGCCGCCGCCGGAGGTGTCGCCGCGCAGACCCGGATCGGTCTCCACGATCTTGAGTTCGACGAAGTTGGGCGCGGACACGGCGATCGGCACGCCGTTCCAGAGCGTCACCACGCACTCTTCCTCGCCCTTGAGCCACTGCCCGGTTTCGCCCATGGCGTTGGCATCGGCGGTGTGCTGCTCGAAGGTGTCCGGCTGCATGAAGTGCCAGAACTCGCCGTCGTTGAAGAGGTACTGCATGTCGGTATCGACCACGTCGGCGGTTTCCACCGAGTCGGTGGACTTCATCGTCACTTCGCCCACGCGGCCGGACCGGATGTTGCGGTACTTCACGCGGGTGAAGGCCTGGCCCTTGCCAGGCTTGATGAAATCGGTATCCACGATCACGCACGGATGTCCGTCCACGATGATCTTCATGCCGTTCTTGACGTCGTTCATGCCGAGGGTGGCCATAGGCGGACTCCGGTTCCTGCCGCTCGCGCGGCTACAATGGTGGCAAGGAAAAGTCGGCACAGCGCCGACCGAGCACGCCATGATACCTGCAACACCCCGCGCCGCGCAGCCGTCGGACTGGCGCAGGCAGTACCGGGACGCCATCACCCGACCGCACGAACTGCTCGCCCTGCTGGGGCTGACGCATCTGGCCGACCGCGTGCCGGCCGACGCCGCCGGCTTTCCGCTGCGGGTGCCGCGCGCCTTCGCGGCGCGCATGCGCCACGGCGACCCGGACGATCCGCTGCTGCGCCAGGTGCTGCCGCTGGACGAGGAGACCCGCTGCGCCCCCGGATTCGGGATCGATGCGGTCGGCGATCTGGCGGCGCGCGAGACCCGCGGCCTGCTGCACAAGTACGAGGGCCGCGCACTGCTGATCGCCACCGGCAGCTGCGCGGTGAACTGCCGCTACTGCTTCCGGCGCCACTTCCCCTACGGCGAGGAAACCGCCGCCGCGAACGGCTGGCGCGAGGCCGTCGCCCACCTGCTGACAAGCCCCGACATCCACGAAGTGCTGCTGAGCGGTGGCGATCCGCTCGCCCTGTCCACCGCCAAGCTGGCCGAACTCACCGCCGCTCTGCGCGCCGCTCCGCACCTGAAGCGCCTGCGCATCCATTCGCGCCTGCCGGTGGTGCTGCCGGCGCGGGTGGACGACGCCCTGCTCGACTGGCTGGCCGCCCTGCCCTGGCCGGTGGTGATGGTCATCCACGCCAACCACGCGCAGGAAATCGACCCGTCGGTGGCAGCGGCCTGCGCGGCGCTGGCCAGCCGCCCGGTGCGGCTCTACAACCAGTCGGTGCTGCTGCGCGGGGTCAACGACAGCGTGGACGCCCTGGCGGACCTGTCCGAGCGCCTGTTCGAGATCGGCGTACAGCCCTACTACCTCCACCAGCTCGACCGCGTCGCCGGCACCGCGCACTTCGAGGTTCCGGAGTCCCGCGCCGTTGCGCTGTACGAAGACCTGCGCGCGCGCCTGCCGGGCTACCTCCTGCCGCGACTGGTCCGGGAAGTGCAAGGTGCGCCTGCAAAGCTGCCGCTTTTCGGCACTTCATGACCTCCAGTGCTGGACATTATCCGACAAGCGTGTAAAAACACCCGACGAAACTCCACTGCCCCAATCCATGTCAAAACAGCAATCCGTCATCCGTCTCATGCTGGTCGACGACAAGATCGACGACGCCGAGCAGAGCATCAGTCTGCTGCGCAACGGCGGCATCCCGGTTCGTCCGAGTCGTCCCGAGACGCTGGCCGAGCTGGAGGCCGCCCTGACCAACGCCAGCGGCGAGATCATCCTGGCCAGCTACGCGGCCAGGACGATCCCCTTCAAGGCCGTGGCCGAAGCGGCGCAGGCCAGCGGCAAGGACGTGGTGGTGATCGCGCTGCTCGACCAGCTCGACGAGGCCAGCGTGAACGAGGTCCTGGCCTCGGGCGCGCGGGGATTCGCGCTGCGCGGACGGGCGAAGTTCCTGCAGTTCGTGATCGGGCGCGAAGCGCGCATCTCCGAGCGCCGCCGCCTGGTGCGTCGGCTGGAGGCCTCGCTGCGCGAAACCGAGCGCCGCTGCGACGCCCTCATCGCCTCCTCGCGCGATCCGATCGCCTATGTGCACGAGGGCATGCACATCCGCGCCAACCAGGCCTATCTGGAGATGTTCGGCTACGAGAGCTTCGAGGAGATCGAGGGCCTGCCGCTGCTGGACATGGTCGGGCCCGAAAACGCGGACCAGTTCAAGCAGCTGCTCAAGGACCTGAGCCGCGGCGAGCCGCCGCCGAAGAACCTGGAGCTGAAGGCGCGCCGCGCCGACGGCGAAACCTTCGACGCGCTGATGGAGTTCGCCCAGGCCAGCTACGAGGGCGAGCCCTGCATCCAGATCGTGATGCGTCCGCAGCTCATGGACGCGGAGATGGTCAAGGAACTGGACGCCCTGCGCCAGCGCGACCAGATCACCGGCCTCTACAACCGCCAGCATTTCCTTGGCGAGCTGGACGTGGCGATTTCGGCCGCGGCCGAGGGCGCATCGGATCAGGCCCTGCTGCTGATGGAGCTGGACAACTACGCCACCTTGATGAACGCGGTCGGCGTGGCCAACGCCGACGCGCTGCTCAAGGCCACCGCCGAGCGCATCGCGCGGCAGCTTCCGGAAAACGCCATTACCGCGCGCTTTACCGAGCACGGCATCGCCGTGCTGCTGCGCGGCTCCAACCACAACCAGACGCGCGATCTGGCCAAGGCACTGTGCAAATCATTCGAAAACGCCATTCTTGAAGTCGGCGATCATTCGCTCAACGCCACGCTCAGCATCGGCGGCGTCCAGATCGGCCAGAAGATCGCCAGCGCCCAGCAGGTGCTCAACAAGGTGGTCAGCCAGATCCAGTCGGCGCAGGCCGAAGGCGGCAATCGCGCCCTCATCTTCGACCCCGCAGCGCGCGACCGCGCCGAAGAGGAGCGCATCGCGCAGTGGGTGGCGCATATGGAGTCCGCGCTCAAGGGCGAGGGTTTCGTGCTGTTCTTCCAGCCCATCATCCACCTCACCGGCGAGCCCGAGGAAACCTTCCAGGTGCTGCTGCGCCTGACCGGCCTCAACGGCGACATCGTGACGCCCAGCGTCTTCATGGGCATCGCCGAGGAACACGGCATGATGGCGCGCATCGATCGCTGGGTGATCCAGCGCGCGATCGCCGCGATCGCGCAGCGGCACCGCAGCGGGCGCAATACGCGGCTGTTCGTGAAGGTCACGGTGGAAAGCCTGCAGGACCCCAAGCTGGCGGCGTGGATCGCCGCCAACCTCAAGCAGGCCAATGTGCCGCCCGAAAACCTGGTGATCAGCCTGCCCGAGTCCAAGGCCTTCACCAACCTCAAGGCGGTCCAGGAACTGCACGCTTCGCTGTCCAGGCTCGGCTGCGGCATGTGTCTGGAACAGTTCGGCCTGGGCCTCAATTCATTCCAGCTGCTCAGCCACGTCCCGGCCGACTACCTGGGCATCGACCACAGCCTGATCGAGGATCTGGCCCGCAATCCGGAAAGCCAGGCCAAGGTGCGCGAGATCACCGACCGCGCCGCCGAGATGGGCCGCAAGACCATCGCCGAAGGCGCGCAGGATGCCGGCAGCATGACGGTCCTGTTCACCAGCAACGTGCAGTACGTGTACGGCAACTTCCTCGCTCCGCCCGAACGCGACATGAGCTTCGACTTCAACCAGTAGGACGAGGCGCTGCCGAACGTGGCGTTTTCCCGGCGCAGGGCGGACAATCCGCTCCCCAACCCGCACGAGCCAATGTCATGCCTCGCTTCATCCATTCGGGTCTTGTCGCCCTGCTTGCGGCCTGCTGCCTGCCGCTCATCGCGCACGGCACCAGCAATGTCGACATCGAACCCGCCGCCGGGAAATCGAGCGCCCCCGCGGACGCACCCGATCCTCGCATCGGCCCGCTGCTGAAGGCTCACGGCACGCCGTACACCATCGATGACGACGGGGACTACCGCATCCTCGTCGACCTGGGCGATGACCGGACCCAGATCGTCTGGGTTCGCAGCGTGGTGCACGAAACCGGCGAACAGCGCATCCGCGAAGTCTGGACCTATGGCTACCGCTCCGATGAACGCCGCATTCCGGTCAACGTCGCCAACCGGCTCCTGTCCGAGAACTTCGACCTGATCCTGGGTGCCTGGGCGCGGTCGGAGGGAAACGCGGTGCTGGTGCTGAAGATCCCGGCGGATGCCGACGCCGACACGCTCAATGAGGCCATCGACCTGGCGGCCTCGATCGGCGATCGCATGGAAAAGCAGCTGGTCAGCGGGGACGACCTGTGACGGCGGCGGGCGTCCCGCGCCCGCGCGTCACCGTCGCCACCGTGGTCGCCCGCGACGGGCGGCTGCTCTTCGTCGAGGAGGAAAGCCCCGACGGGTATGTCATCAACCAGCCGGCCGGCCACCTGGAGGCCGGCGAATCGCTGGCCGAGGCCGCCGTGCGCGAAACCCTGGAGGAATCGGCCTGGCGCGTCCGCCTCACCCATCTGGTCGGCATTTACCAGTGGCGCGCGCCGAACGGGCAGGAGTTCGTGCGCGTGGGATTTGCCGCCCAACCGCTGGCGCATGAATCCGGGCGCCCGCTCGATGCCGGCATCCATCGCGCGCTCTGGCTCACCCCCACCGAAGTGCGCGCCGAGCGTGCACGCCTTCGCAGCCCGCTGGTCGAGGCGCTGCTGGACGACTGGCTGGCCGGATCCCGTTTTCCCTTGTCAATGACTCACCTGGCGAAATGACTTCACCTGCTTTCGATGCCATGGCCGGCGTCTCCGGCGGAGTCGATTCCGCCGTCGCCGCGCTTCTGCTCCAATGTCGCGGCCTGCGCATCGCCGGGCTGTTCATGCAGAACTGGGACGACGACGGCTCGGGCGAGTGTCGCGCCGAAGACGACCGCCGCGACGCGGTCGCCGTCTGCGGCAGGCTCGGCATTCCCTTCCATTCGCGCAACTTCGCCAGCGAATACTGGACGGGGGTGTTCGAGCACTTCCTCGCCGAGCACCGTGCCGGCCGCACGCCCAATCCCGACGTGCTGTGCAACCGCGAGATCAAGTTCCGCACCTTCCTCGATGAAGCCCGCGCCCTGGGCGCGCAGCGCATCGCCACCGGCCACTACGCCCGCGTGGCCGAACGCGACGGCCGCTTCCGCCTGCTGCGCGCCGTGGACGCGGCCAAGGACCAGACCTATTTCCTGCACGCGCTGGGGCAGGAGGCGCTGGCTTCCACCCTGTTTCCCATCGGCGAACTGCCCAAGGCGCAGGTGCGCGAGATCGCACGCGAGGCGGGATTGGCGGTGCATGCGAAAAAGGATTCCACCGGCATCTGCTTCATCGGCGAACGCGACTTCCGCGACTTCCTCGGCCAGTACATTCCGGCGCGGCCCGGCCCGATCCGCGCCGTCGATGGTCAGAATCTGGGCGAACACGCCGGCGTCTTCCACTACACCCTGGGCCAGCGCGAAGGCTTGAACCTGGGCGGCGTGCGCGGTCGTCCGCAGGCACCGTGGTTCGTCGTTGGCAAGGATGTCGCCGGCAACGTGCTCTACGTCGATCAGGGCCACGACAGCCCGTACCTGCAATCCCGCACGCTGCGCGCCTCGCAGGCCACATTCACCGCCGGCGTCGCTCCCGCCGCGCAGTTTTCCTGCGCCGCCAAGACCCGCTACCGCCAGCCGGACGAGCCCTGCTGCGTGGAGATTTTCGACGACGGCACGCTGGAAGTGCGCTTCGACCGCGCGCAGCGCGCGGTGACGCCGGGACAATCGGTGGTTTTCTACGACGGCGAGGAATGCCTGGGCGGCGCGGTGATCGATGCGACGGATGCGCCTTCCCCTCGCGCCGTATGACAGCTTTTGCGGGAGCGACCTCGGTCGCGATGAAAACCCGCCGCAGGAGTCAATCGCGGGCAAGCCTGCTCCCACACGCTCCGATCACCCCAGCAGCACGCCCCGCTCCACCAGTTCGCAGACCTTGGCCACTTCGCCATCCATGGCGCGGTCGCGCTGCATGAAGGCGATGTGCTCACGCAGGCGCGCGTGCGCGCGCTGCACGCGCGGCGAGGCGTGGAAGTCCGCATCCCGGGCCAGCTGGGCCATGAGATCGGCGCACTCGACCAGGAACTGGCCGTGTACCGCGTCACCGGGCAGCGGCGCGTTGGCCACCTTGGCGGCAATGGCCAGCACGTCGCCGCGCCGCGCCAGGGCGCGCGCCGCTTCGATCATGTCGCGGCGGTAATCCAGCGCCTGGGCGGCGGTGTAGATCTCCAGCGCCAGCACGTGCGCGAGGTCGTCCACCATGTCGAGCGCGTGGCGCGCTTCGTTGGCACCCATCGAGACGTGGTCCTCGGCGTTGGCGCTGGTGGGAATGGAATACACGCTGGCCGGATGCGCGCGTGAAGCCAGATCGTTGACCAGGGCCGCGGCGGTGTACTGCACGATCATGAAGCCCGAATCGGTGCCGTCCTCGTTGCCGATCAGGAAGGCCGGCAGGCCGTCGTTGGTGGCCGGATCGACGAGCTTGTTGAGGCGGCGTTCGGAGATGCTCGCCAGCACCGGGATGGCTGCCTTCAGATAGCTCATCGCCAGCGCCAGCGGCATGCCGTGGAAGTGGCCGGCGCTGATCACCTGGTCCTCGATATGGCGCGCGCCGGGCGTATCGGGAAACACCAGCGGATTGTCGGTGACGGCGTTGAGCTCGATGTCGATCACGCGCCGCGCCTGCGCCAGCGCATCGCGCACCGCGCCGTGCACCTGCGGGATGCAGCGCAGCGAGTAACTGTCCTGCGGCTGGTGCTTCTTGCCGCCGCGGAACGGCAGGAAGCGGGTGTAGAACGCTTCGCGTCCGTGCCGCTGCGAAGGCGGCACCCACTCCCAGCAGATATCGAAGTGGTGCGCCTGATCGGACGGATCGGACCAGCTTTCCGGCAGCCACGCGCGGAATCGCGGCACGAGGTGATAGGGAATATCGACCAGGGTGGAGCCGTCGAGCAGTTCGCGCAGGTTCGCCGCCGACTCGACCTGCCCCGGATGCGGGCGCAGGTCGTGCACGCGCGCATCGAAGGCACGGGTGCGGCCGGCGAAGGCTTCCAGCGTCATCGCCGCGGCGAGATCCGCGGTTTCCAGCAGCTCACCCATGCGCTCGATCGCCAAGGTGGCCGTGGCCAGCATCTGGGCGGTGCCGTTGTTGAGCGCAAGCCCTTCCTTGAACGACAGGCGAACGGGTTCCAGGCCCGCGCGCTCCAGCGCCTGTGCGCCGGGCATGCGCTCGCCCTCGAAAAACGCCTCGCCGCCGCCCAGCAGCACGATGGCAAGGTGCGAGAGCGGGGCCAGGTCACCGCTCGCGCCCACCGAGCCCTTCTTCGGCACCACCGGCACGATGCCGGCATTGAGCAGCGACGTGAGCGCCTGCAGGGTGTCCACGCGAATGCCCGAGTGCCCGTGCATCAGCGTGTTGATGCGGATCACCAGCATCGCGCGCACCACCTCGGCCGGGAACGGCTCACCCACGCACACCGCGTGGGTGATGATCAGGTTGCGCTGCAGCTCCTCCATCAGGCTGCCGTCGGAAGGGTGCCTGCCCGGCAGGCCCTCGCGCGCGCGGCGCGCGCCCAGGAGCTTGTCGGCATTGCTGCCAAAGCCCGTGGTGACACCGTAGATCGGTTCCTGCTTTTCCACCTGCCCGGCCAGGAAGTCGGCCGCCGCGCGCACCTTCTCCAGCTGCGCCGAATCCAGTTCGACCGCAACGCCGCCGCGCGCGATCGCGCGCACCTGGGCGCGGGTCAGCGACCGCCCATCCAGCCGGATCGCGCTCATGCGCTGTCCCCTTCCATCCGCACGCGCATCGCACGCGCCTGCTCCAGCTCGACCCGCAGGGTGCGCGCCAGATCCGGACGCGCGACCTCGAACTGCTCGGCGCGGCGCAGGTCCTTGACCGAGACCACGCCGCGCGCCTCCTCGTCCTCACCCACGATCACCACGAAGCGGATGCCGGCGCGATCGGCGTACTGGAACTGCCGCGCCAGCTTGCGCGGCTCCAGCTGCACCTCGACGTTGAGCCCGCCCGCGCGCAGCTCGCTGGCGATGGCCAGATAGGTCGGCAGGCGCTCCTCGTCCATCTGGCTCACCAGCACATCGACGCTGCTCTCGGCGGTATCCACCAGGCCGGCCTCGCGCAGCTGCCAGAACAGGCGCGTAAGCCCGATCGAAATACCCACGCCCGGCAGCTTCGATTTCGTGTAATGGCTGGCGAGGTTCTCGTAACGTCCGCCCGAGCAGATCGAGCCGATCTGCGGAAAATCGTCGAGCGTCGTTTCGTAGACGGTGCCGGTGTAGTAGTCCAGCCCGCGCGCGATGGAAAAATTGAGCGCGTAGTGGGTCTCGGGCACGCCCAGCGACTTCACCAGCTCCAGCACCTCGCGCAGTTCGGCCACGCCCCGGCTCAGATCGTCGCTGCCCTGCCCCAGCGCGGCGAGCCTGGCGAGCGCGTCATCGTGCCCGCTGGAGCGCACCTGCACGAAATCGAGAATCCGCGCCACGACATCGGCCGCGAGGCTGAAACCTTCGCCGGCAAGCGTCTCGCGCACATGCTCCGCACCGCGCTTGTCGAGCTTGTCGACCTCGCGCAGCACGCCCGTCTGCAGCTGCGGATCACCCACCCCGAGGCTCTCGAAAAAACCGCGCATCAGCCTGCGGTTGTTGAGCTGGATGGTGAACTTGCCGATGGCAAGCTCGCTGAACACGGCGTGGATCACCGCCGGCAGCTCGGCGTCATAGCGCACGCTCAGCGCGTCCTTGCCGATCACGTCGATATCGCACTGGTAGAACTCGCGGAAGCGCCCGCGCTGGGCGCGCTCGCCGCGATAGACGCGCTGCATCTGGTAGCGGCGGAACGGGAAGGACAGCTCGTGCTCGTGCTCGGCCACGTAGCGCGCCAGCGGCACGGTGAGATCGAAGCGCAGCGCCAGTTCCGGCACGGCACTCCCGCTTTCCGCCGCATTGGACAGCGCGCCGGTGGACTGCACGAAATACACCTGCCGCTCGGTTTCGCCGCCGCTCTTGGTCAGCAGCACCTCGGACAGCTCGAACACCGGCGTTTCGATCGGCAGGAAGCCGAAGCGCTCGAAGTTGCGACGGATGGTGTCGAGCATCTGCTGGAAGGCGATCTGGTCGCGCGGCAGCAGTTCCATGACGCCGGGCGGAGTGCGGGGCTTGATCAAGGTGGAATCCTCGATGGGGTGGCACGGAAACGGAGCCTGTCATTCTACCTGCTGGCGCGCTCGACTCGGCCCGGTCCGCCGCCCCCGCCAAGCGATGCCCGGATCGCCTCCGCGCCTCGCGCGATGAGCCGACGAACACCAACCCTGGCGCGCAGTCGGTCAGGACGGATCGGGACCGCCTGCGTGCCGCTACACTGGACGCCGCATCCGTACCGAAAGCCCGGCGGTCGAACGTTTTTCCGGCACCTGCATCCTTTCGATCGGCCGGCGGGCGGATCGCGGGTTCCGGTCCGACTTCGGCACCATGTCGAAAAATGGCCGGCGGCCTCGCCGGTCGATCCCTTCCCCAGGAACACCGCGATGATCGACGCCACTCCGCTGCGCTGCCTGACGCCTTCCGGCTGGACCACCGCACGGCTGCGCACCGATGCGACCGGCCGTGTGCGGCGACTCGACCCCACGCGCGACGCTACGGCCCGCTTCGCACTGCCGGGCATTCCCAACACCCATTCGCATGCCTTCCAGCGCGCCATGGCCGGATTGGCCGAGCACCAGGAGAATGTCGAGGACAGCTTCTGGACCTGGCGCGAGCTGATGTACCGCTTCGCGGGAAAGCTGGATCCCGACTCCCTTCGCGACATCGCCACCCAGCTCTACGCCGAGATGCTGGAGGCCGGCTACACCCACGTCTGCGAATTCCATTACCTGCACCATCAGCCCGACGGCACGCCCTACGCCGACCGCGCCGCGATGTCGCGCGCGCTGATCGAGGCGGCGGAGCAGGCCGGCATCCGCATGACGCTGCTGCCCGTGCTCTACATGAGCGGCGGCTTCGACGGACGCGCGCTGGAGCCGCGGCAGCGGCGCTTCGGCCACGCGCTGGACGACTACCTCGCCCTGCTCGCGACGCTGCGCCGCCTGCAAAACGATGCGTTGCGCGTGGGCGTCGCCCTGCACAGCCTGCGCGCGGTGCCGCAGGAGGTGATGCCGGCGCTGCTCGAAGCGCTGGCCGGGCACGACTTCCCGATCCACATCCACATCGCCGAACAGATCGCCGAAGTGGAGCAGTGCATCGCCGCGCGCGGCGCGCGCCCGGTGCGCTGGCTGCTGGACAATGCGCCGGTCGATGCGCGCTGGACCCTGGTGCACGCCACCCACCTCTCCGACGGCGAGATTTCCGGCATCGCGGCCAGCGCTGCCTGCGTCTCGCTCTGCCCGACCACGGAGGCCAACCTCGGCGACGGGCTGTTTCCGCTGCGCGCCTTCCTCGACGCCGGCGGACGCTTTTCCATCGGCAGCGATTCGCACGTCTCGGTGTCGCCGGTGGAGGAGCTGCGCTGGCTCGAATACGGCCAGCGCCTGGCCACGCAGCGGCGCAACATCGCCAGCAGCGCGCGCACGCCGGGCGTGGGCCAGTCCCTGCTCCGGCACACCTGGCAAGGCGGCGCGCAGGCTGCCGGCCTTGCGCTGGGTCGGCTGGAAGAAGGTGCCTTCGCGGATCTCATCGTGCTCGATCCCGACGCGCCCGCGCTCGCTGGCGCGCGCGATGGCGAGGTGCCGGAACGCTTCGTGTTCGCCGGAAACCGGCCACTGGTGTCGGAAACGTTCGTCGGCGGCCGACGCGTCGTGGCCGAGGGCCGCCACCACCAGCGCGAGGCCATCGCGCGACGCTACGCAAAAACCCTGCGCCGCCTGCTGGACGATTGAGCCGCCGCCCGGATCAAGCCTCCCGGCAGGGCGGAACCCGCGCAGCGGTTTCCGCCGGCACTCCGCCCAAGCCGCAATGTCAGGCGACAACCGCGGCGTCACGCCACGGCGGAATCGCCTGCGGCGCTTCCGCCCTGCCAGGCAACGCCCTGTGATGCGCTGATCGAAGCGGCTCAGGTTCGCTTGATCGCGGTGCGATAGAGCAGCACGGCGGTCAGCGCCAGCAGGGCCAGGCCCAGCCACTGCGCGGCCTGTTCGCCCAGTTGCAGGGCCTCGGGCAAGGCCAGCACGTCGGCGCTTCCGGCCACCACGATCGGCACCGCGATGCCGATGCCCATCAGCGCCTCGCCGGTGATCAGGCCCGCACCGAACAGCATGCCGCGCTGGTGGACCTTCTCGCGCTCGGGATCGTCAGCCTTGACGCCGAACTTGCGCTCCACCATCCAGGCCACGATGCCGCCGGCCAGGATCGGCACCGACAGCTCGATCGGCAGGTAAATGCCCACGGCGCAGGCCAGCACCGGCACCCGGAAGCCGGCTTTGCGCGCCTGCAGCCAGCTGTCGAAGGCGATGATGGCCGCGCCGATGCCCGCGCCGATGCCGATGGTGGTCCACGGCAGCTCGCCGCCGAAGATGCCCTTGGCCACCGAGGCCATCAGGGTGGCCTGCGGGGCCAGCAGCGGATTGGGGTGCGCCTCGCTCACCACGCCGATGCCGTAGGCCTTGGCCAGGATGTTGAGCACCGGTGCCATCACCAGGGCCGCGGACACCGCGCCGATGGCGAGCATCACCTGTTGCTTCCACGGCGTTGCACCGACGATGTAGCCGGCCTTGAGATCCTGCAGATTGTCGCCGCCGATGCAGGCCGCGCAGCACACCACCGCGCCGATCATGATCGCCGCCACCGCACCGATGCTCGAATCGCGCCCCAGCAACAGCACCAGCACCAGCGCCGCGAACAGGATGGTGGCGATGGTGATGCCGGACACCGGGTTGTTCGAGGAGCCCACCAGACCGGCCATGTAGGCCGAGACCGAGACGAACAGGAAGCCGGCCACGACCATGATGACCGTCATCGGAACGCTTACCGTCCACTGCCCCACGATGGCCTGGTAGAGCGCCAGCAGCGGCAGGGTGAAAAGAATCAGGCCGATGCCGATGTACTTCATCGGGATGTCGCGCTCGGTATGCGCCAGGTTTGCGCCGCCCCCCGCCTTGGCCACGGCCATGCCGCTCTTGACGCCGGAAAACAGCGACTTGCGCAGCGAGATCAGGGTCCAGACGCCGCCGATCAGCATCGCGCCCACGCCCAGGTAGCGTATCTGCGCCGACCAGATCGCGCCCGCGGCGCATTCGGCGTCGCCGCCGATGCCGCCGCAGCCGGCGATGATCGACTGCATGAGCTGCGGATCGCTTTCCAGGAAGAAGGTGCTGTAGAGCGGAATCGCGATGTTCCAGCCGATGAAGCCGCCGGCGAAGACCACGATGCCGATGTTGAGCCCCACGATGTAGCCCACGCCGAACAGCGCCGGTGAGAGGTTGGTGCCGGCGTAGCCGATGGTCTTGCCGAACCAGGCGGCCACCTGCGCGGTGTCCGGGATCAGGCGCAGGCCGCTGCCGGCGGCGAGCTTGATCAGGCCGCCCAGGATCGCCGAGCCGGCCAGCAGCTTGATGCCCTGCCCCGGGTTCTCGCCGGTCTTGAGCACTTCCGCCGCGGCCTTGCCCTCGGGGAAGGCCAGCCCCTGGTCGACGATCAGCGAGCGGCGCAGCGGCACCGAGAACAGCACGCCGAGCAGGCCGCCCAGGCCCGCGATCGCCAGCACCCACGAATACTTGAAGTCGTCCCAGTAGCCCAGGATCACCAGCGCCGGAATGGTGAAGATCACGCCCGAGGCGATGGAGGAACCGGCCGAGGCACCGGTCTGGACGATGTTGTTCTCCAGGATCGTGCCCCCGCCCAGCGCGCGCAGCACGCCCATCGACACCACGGCCGCGGGAATCGCCGAGGCGATGGTGAGGCCGGCGAACAGGCCCAGATAGGTGTTCGCGGCGGCCAGGATCACCGCCAGCACGATGGCCAGCAGTACGGCGCGCAGGGTGAGCTGCGGTGGAGAGACGGTCTGGTTCATTCGATACTTCCCCTTCGGAAACGGGCCGCGATACGCGGCACGAAGTTCCGCATTCGACTGCAAGCACCCCATCCGGGGCAAGTCCCGCGTGGATCGCGCCTGTGCGAGAGTGCCAACCAGCGACACATTGCCGTCACGCGACACTGCTAGGCTCGCGGCTTCCAACCCGCTCGGGCACCGCCTGATCGGGCACTGCACTTCCTGTCGGGGTTTTTTCCATGCAAATGACGACACATTCACGGTTGCGCGGCGCGCTGGCCAGCCTGCTCGTGCTCGCGCTCGCCGGCGCGGGCACGGCCTCGGCGCAGGTGGTGATCAGCCAGTCCTACGGCGGCGGCGGCAACTCGGGTGCCACCTACACCCACGACTTCATCGAGCTGTTCAACCGCGGCTCGACGCCGGTGAGCCTGTCCGGCTGGTCGGTCCAATACGCGAGTGCCACCGGCACCAGCTGGACCGTGACGCCGCTGGGCAACGATATCCTGCAGCCGGGCCAGTACTACCTGATCCAGCAGGCGCAGGGGGGTGGCGGCACGACGCCGCTGCCGACGCCCGAGGTGATCGGCAGCATCGCGATGAGCGGTTCCAACGGCAAGGTTGTCCTGGTCAGCAACACCACCGCGCTCACCGGCACCTGCCCGACCGGCGCTGCGATCCAGGATTTCCTCGGCATCGGCAGCACCGCCAACTGCTTTGAAGGCAGCGCCCCGGCCCCGGGAATAGCCAACGCCACCGCGGCGATGCGCGCCGCCGCCGGTTGCACCGACACCAACGACAACGCCGCGGACTTCTCCGCGCAGGCACCGACGCCGCGCAATTCGTTCGCCGCGCCCAACGCCTGCGGTGCGGCGGCGACGCTGCCGGTCTTCAGCTTCGACAGCGCGACGGTTTCGGTGCTGGAAGGCGATACGGCCGCGTCCATGTTCAGCTACACGGTCAACTTCGCCCCGGCCATCGGCAGCGGCGACACGGTGTCCTTCGACATCGCCGTCAGCGGCCCCGCCGGGCGCTACGCCTACACCGGCCCGGCCAGCGTCACGCTCGACGACAGCGCCGCCACGCCGTATCTGATCAAGGTCGAGACCGTCCCCAACACCGTCGTCGACGGCAACGCCACGGTCACCGTCACCCTGTCCAACTTCAGCGGTGCCGACGTCACCCAGACCGATCCGATCAGCAAGTCCGGCACCATCATCGACGACGACATCGTGTTCACCCCGATCAGCCAGATCCAGGGATCCGGGCAGATTTCGCCCTTCGACGGCCAGATCGTGACCACGCGCGGCATCGTCACCGCGATCACGTCCAACAGCCAGCGCTACTACCTGCAGTCGCTGGCGGCCGACGAGGACGGCGACCCGGCCACGTCCGAAGGGCTACTGGTGTTCGGCCCCGCCAGCAACCCCGCCGCGACCGGGCTTGCGCTGGGCGATCTGGTACAGGTCACCGGCACCGTCTCCGAGTACGGGCCGGGCGGCAGCCTGCCGATCACCGAGCTGACCTTCGCCACCACGACCGTGGTGTCTTCCGGCAATCCGCTGCCTGCGCCGGTGGTGCTCGGCCCGGCCTCGATCGACCCGGCCGGCGCGATCGACCAGCTCGAACGCTACGAGTTCATGCGCGTCAGCGTGCCGCGCCTGGTCACGGTGTCGCCCACCGGTGCCGGGGCCAACGACGAGTTTTTCGGCGTGGCCGAGGGCCTCCAGCGCCCGATGCGCGAGGCCGGCGTCGATCTCTTCCGCTGCGGCATCGATCCCGTGATCCCCGGCTCGCTGCCGCTGCCGGCCGAAGCGCCCGCGAACGTGCCCTGCTGGGACAACAATCCCGAGCTTCTGCGCGTGAAGACCAACCTGCTCGCCGGCGGCAGCATCAAAACACTGCGCAGCGGTACCGTGATCGAGAACCTGACCGGCGTGCTCGACTACGCTTCGGCGCGCTACACCGTGCTGACCCGCGACGCGGAGTTCGGCACGGTCGACGCCACCGGCGCGGCGGCGGGCGCGGCGGTGTCCGTCGCCGCGCCGACCGACGTCACCATCGGCGGCTACAACGTCGAGAACCTGGCCCTGGCCGGCGGCACCACCTACCCGCGCAAAGCCGACAAGATCGCCCAGACCATCGTGAACTACCTCGGCACGCCGGACGTGCTCGGCCTGATCGAAGTGGCCAACCCGGAAACCCTGGCCGATATCGCCACGCGCGTTGGCACCATTGCCGCCAATGATCCGGCGTATCAATCGGTGATGGTGTCCACCAGCGGCACCCAGCGCCTGGGCTTCCTGCTGAAGAAGTCGCTGGTCGGTGGCCAGCCGCGCGTCACCCTGGTCGGCGCTGCGCAGGAATACGGTGCCGGACTGCACGTGCTGTGCCCGGACGGGGTGAGCTACACCGCGGGCCTGCTCAACGATCGCCCGCCGCTGGTGGTGGACCTGCTCATCGCCGGGCCCAACGGCAGCCAGCTCCCGGTCACCGTCATCAACAACCACCTCAAGTCGATGATCGACCTGGACAGCACCGCCGACGCGGATGCCAACTACGCCTGCTTCAACGATCCGCTCAATCCCGGCGGCGGCGAGGGCCGGCGCAACCGCGCCAAGCGCCAGCAGAACGCCGAATTCCTGGCCGAGCTGGTGCAGCAGTTCCAGGCTGCCGATGCCAGCCGCGCCATCGTGCTGGTGGGCGACTTCAACGCCTACGAGTTCAACGACGGCTACGCCGACCTGATGGGCACGATCAAGGGCGAGCCCAGCGCCAACGATGCGACCGTGGTGCCCGACGACGGCACCGATCTGGTCAATCCCGACCTGATCCTGCTGACCGAGCTTGCGCCGCGCGACGAGCGCTACAGCTACACCTTCGCCGGCAACGCCCAGACCATCGATCACATCCTGGTCAACGAAGCCGTCGTGTCCCGGACCGTCGGCGAGCCGCGCATGGAGTTCGCGCGGGTCAACGCCGACTTCCACCAGGCCGACCGCACCGACACCGGCAACGCCTTCGCCAACTCGGACCACGACCCGGCGCTGGCCTTCCTCGACGTGGCCGCCTTCCGCACCGCCGACCTGTCGGTCTCCAATGCCTCGGTTGCCGCCAGCGCGCAGGTCGGCGACACGCTCACCTATGCCTTCAGCCTCGCAAACGCCGGCGCGGACGAAGCAGTGGGCGCGCAGGTGGTGCTGACCCTTCCCACCGGCGCGGGCTTCATCAGCCTCACTGCGCCCGGCGGCTGGGTCTGCTCCGAACCCGCCGCCGGCGGCAGTGGCGTGGTCCAGTGCGGCACCGCATCACTTGCGGCCGGGGCCAGCGCCAGCTTCACGGTAACGGCCATGGTCCAGCCCGCCGCGTCGGGCCTGACGCTGACGGCACCGCTCGCGGCCAGCACCGCCAGCACCGACCCGCAGCCGGCAAACAACGGCCAAAGCTTCGTTACGGTGGTGGCCGCAGTGCCCGACGCCATCTTCTCCGACGGCTTCGAAAACTGATCCAGGCTCCGCAGGCTCTCGAAAAACCCCCGCCCCGGCGGGGGTTTTTCTGCGCGCGGATTCTGTCCGATGCCCCGGCGCGGCGTCGCCCTGGAGGGATCACGCGCCGGGTGCGGTGCCTTCGGCTGCGCCGCTTCGCAGCGGCTGGATCCGCCGAGGTTTCCGGCTCGCGCCCGGCGCAGGCCCGAGCCTCAAGTCGCCTCGCCGCCGCGACTGATCGCCACCACGCCGGTGCGGCTCATCTCCACCAAACCCAGCGGGGTCATCAACTCGACGAAGGCGTCGATCTTGCTGGGTGCGCCGGTCAGCTCGAAGGTGAAGCTGGTGTGGGTGATGTCGACCACGTGGGCGCGGAACACGTTGGACAGACGCAGCATCTCGGCGCGCTGCTCGCCGGTGCCCGACACCTTCACCAGCGCCATCTCGCGTTCCACGCCGGGCTTGTCCACCGCGAGATCCACCACGCGATGCACCGGCACCAGGCGGCCCAGCTGGGCCTTGATCTGCTCGATGACGTGCGGCGTGCCGGAGGTCACGATGGTGATGCGCGAGGTGCGCTTCTGGTGGTCGGTCTCGCCCACGGTGAGCGATTCGATGTTGTAGCCGCGCCCGGAGAACAGGCCCACCACGCGCGCCAGCGCGCCAACCTCGTTGTCCACCAGCACGGAAAGGGTGGCGCGCACGGGCTGCGGGACGTCGTCGCTGAGAAAATACGCCGAGGCGGGCTGTGACGGTGCCGGCTTGCCGCCGGTGCAATGCTTTTCGTTCTGGCAGGACATGGGTGCTCCTCAGACCATCATGCGACCGGCTTCGGTCACTTCGGCCGCAGCGGTATCGGGCAGGATCATTTCGAAGTGCGCGGCACCCGAGGGAATCATCGGCAGGCAGTTCTCGGCCTTGTCCACCACGCAGTCGACGATCACCGGGCCGGGGTGGTCGATCATCGCGCGAATGGCGTCATCCAGCGCCGCCGGATCGCTCACCCGGATGCCCTTGCCGCCGTAGGCCTCGGCCAGCTTGACGAAATCCGGCAGCGCCGCCGAGTAGGACTGCGAATAGCGCCCGCCGTGCAACAGCTGCTGCCACTGCCGCACCATGCCCATGTACTCGTTGTTGAGGATGAAGAGCTTGATCGGAAGGCGGTACTGCACCGCGGTCGAGAGCTCCTGCATCGTCATCAGCACGCTGGCTTCGCCGGCGATGTCGATCACCAGCGCCTCGGGATGCGCCACCTGCACGCCGACTGCGGCCGGGATGCCGTAGCCCATCGTGCCGAGGCCGCCCGAAGTCATCCAGCGGTTGGGCTGGTCGAAGTGGAAGTGCTGGGCCGCCCACATCTGGTGCTGGCCGACCTCGGTCGTGATGAAGGTTTCGCGCTCGCGGGTGAGCGCGTGGAGGCGCTCGATCGCGTACTGCGGCTTGATGGTTTCATCGGATTTCAGGTACGACAGCGAGCGGCGCGCGCGCCAGCCCTGGATCCGCTCCCACCACGCCTCGCACGCGGCGGCGTCGATTTCCGACACGCGCGGCGCAACGCCTGCCACCAGCGCCTCCAGCACGCTCGCGCAGTCGCCCACGATGGGCACCTCCACGCGCACGATCTTGTTGATCGAGGACGGATCGATATCGACGTGGATCTTGCGCGAATGTGGCGAAAACGCATCCAGGCGTCCGGTGCAGCGGTCATCGAAGCGCGCGCCGAGCGCCACCATCACGTCGCACTCGTGCATCGTGAGGTTGGCCTCGTAGGTGCCGTGCATGCCGAGCATGCCGAGCCACTGCGGACTGCTGGCCGGAAACGCGCCCAGCGCCATCAGCGTGGAGGTGACCGGGAAGCCGGTGAGACGCGCCAGTTCACGCAGCAGACCGGAAGCGCGCGGCCCGGCGTTGATCACGCCGCCGCCGACGTAGAACACCGGGCGCTTGGCCGACAGGATCAATTCCACGGCCTGCGCGATGCGCGCCGGGTCGCCCTGCGTCTGCGGCTGGTAGGTCGGATGCAGCAGCCCCTCACGCGGGCCGGCGTAGGCGCCGCGCTTGAACTGCACGTCCTTGGGAATGTCCACCACCACCGGACCGGGGCGGCCGCTGGTGGCGATGTGGAAGGCGTCGTGCAGCACCCGCGCCAGATCGTTCACGTCCTTCACCAGGAAGTTGTGCTTGGTGCAGGCGCGGGTGATGCCCAGGGTGTCGCACTCCTGGAAGGCATCGGTGCCGATCAGGTGGGTGGGCACCTGCCCGGTGATGCACACCAGCGGAATCGAATCGAGCATCGCATCCGCCAGGCCGGTGACCGCGTTGGTCGCGCCCGGACCGGAGGTGACCAGCAGCACGCCCGGCCGGCCGGTGGAACGCGCATAGCCTTCAGCGGCGTGCGCCGCGCCCTGCTCGTGGCGCACCAGGATGTGCTCGATCGCCTCCTGCTGGAACAGCACGTCGTAAATCGGAAGGACCGCGCCGCCCGGATAGCCGAAAATGTGCTCCACGCCCTGCTCCTGCAGCGCGCGAACGACGATCTCTGCACCCGTGGGTTGCTGGTCTGACATGGCGGTGATACCTGCGCTGGCCGGGGGATCGAGCCTGCCTGCGTTACGGCAGGCTCCCGGTCCTTATCACACATTTGCGGCAGTGCATCAATAGCAGAAATGCGCACCCCTGCGCGATTCATGAAAAAACTATTGCAGGGCAGCAGAAACCGGAGGATTTTGCCTCGCGGCGCAAACCTGCGCAGCCCGCGGCGTCGGCCACGTAGGGCCGACCTACGAAATCCTCCGCAGGTCGAGGCTACGTCCCCGACGGGGTGTTCGATGCCCGGCAACGTCGACCGCGCAGGGTCGACCTACGGAAGCGCGTAGGTCGGGGCTACGTCCCCGACGCTTATGCCTCAGGCCTGCGCGCCGGGATCGTCTCCCAGCGTAACCCCCACGCCGCGCGGCGGCGCGTCGTACACGGCCCGATCCAGCAGCCCCTCCTCGCGCGCCACCAGCACCGGCACCAGCATCTGCCCGGTGACGTTGGTCATGGTGCGCATCATGTCCAGGATGCGGTCGATGGCGACCAGATAGCCCAGGCCTTCCAGCGGCAGGCCCGCCGCACCCAGCACCACGGTCGCCATCACGATGGCGGTGCCCGGCACGCCGGCGGTGCCGAAGCTGCCCAGCACCGAAGCCAGCAGGATCACGAAATACTGCGAACCCGACAGCTCGATGCCGAAATACTGCGCCACGAACACCGAGGCGATGGCCGGATAGATCGCGCCGCAGCCGTCCATCTTGATGGTGGCACCGAGCGGCACGGCAAAAGCCGCGTAATCCTTGTCCACGCCCAGGTTGGTGGTGACACAGCGCAGCGCCACCGGCATCGAGGCAAAGCTCGACGAGCTCACGAAGGCTACCTGCATGCCGGCTGCCGCACCGCGGAAAAACCGCAGCGGGCTGAGTCCGTGCAGGGCCAGCAACCCGCCGTAGGTGAACACGATCTGCAGGGTGCAGGCCACATAGATCGCAATCACGAAACTGCCCAGCGGCACCAGCTTCCCGAAGCCATAGGTTCCCACCAACGCGGCGATCAGGCCGAAGGTGCCCAGCGGAGTCATCTCCAGCACCCAGCGGGTGATCTGCATCATCAGCGCGCTGGTTTCCCCGGTCAGCTCACGCAGGCGCGGCACGCGATGACCGAGCTTGACCAGTGCCGCACCGGCGAGCGCGGCAAAGAACAGCACCTGCAGGATGTTGCCCTGCGCCAGCGCAGCGAACGGGTTGGACGGCACCACGTCGAGCAGCACCTGCACCGGTCCGGGCACCTGCCGCGGCACGTAGTCGGCGGGCAGCACCAGGCCGGTGACGCCCTTGCCCGGCCCCATCAGCCAGGCCACGCCCAGGCCGATGGCCACCGCACAGATCGCGGTCAGCGCGAACCACAGGAAGGTCTTGCCGCCCAGCGCCGCGATGCTCTTCTGCCCGTGCAGGCGGCCCACCGCGTCGATCACGGCAAAGAACACCAGCGGCACCGCGATCATGCGGATCAGGGTGATGTAGAGATCGCCCAGCGGCTGCAGCCAGGGCCCGGCCGACTCGCCCATCAGCCAGCCGACCAGCGCGCCGAGCACGAACGCGCCCATCACCCGCTGCCAGAACGGAATGCGGAACCACCAGGCGACCGACTTGAGCACGGACTCCTCCCGGAAAAGCGACGCGCAACGATAGCGCATGCGGCCGCCGCCGGAGCGGGACGACATCCGCATTTGCGGCCTGACGCGCGCCGGTGCCGCACGAAAAAGGCCGGCGATTTCGCGCCGGCCCTTCCCGCGTCACGCCTGCGCGTGAGGCTTACTGCTTGACGATTTCCAGCAGCTCGACTTCGAACTTCAGGGTCGCGTTGGGGCCGATCGGGCCGGGCGTGCCGCGGTCGCCGTAGGCCAGCTCGGAGGGAATCCAGAGGGTGTACTTGCTGCCCACCGGCATCAGCTGCAGGGCTTCGGTCCAGCCGGGAATCACGGCGTTGAGGGCGAAGGTGGCCGGCTCGCCGCGATCGACCGAGCTGTCGAACTTGGTGCCGTCGAGCAGGGTGCCGGTGTAGTGGACCTTGACCGTGTCGGTGGCGGCGGGCTTGGCACCCTTGCCCTGGGTCACGACCTGGTACTGCAGGCCCGAGGCCGTCGCGGTGACGCCCTTCTTGCCCTTGTTCTGCGCCATGAAGGCCTCGCCCTCATCCTTGTTCTTCTTGGCGGCCGCGGCCTGCTCGGCGGCGTGCTTGGCCTGCAGGCGCTCGGCAAAGGACTTCTGCACTTCCTGCGCATCTTCGGCCGAGAGCAGCGGCGTGCCGTTCTTGAGCGAAGTTTCGATGGCCTGGAACAACACCGGCAGGTCGACCTCATCCTTGATCTGCTGCAGCGAGGCACCGATCTGCATGCCGACCATGTAGCTGACCTTGTCGCGCTCGGTCTCGAGCTTGTCCTTGGCGAACGCAACGCCGGAGACGCCGAAGATGGCGACGGTGGCGGCGGCAAGCAGGGTGTGACGCAGGGAACGATTCATCGAAAACTCCAGTGGAAGATGGAAGAGCGCCCGCGTCGCGAGCGCGCAAGGGCGGGATATTCTGGGGCCCGGGATCGGGCCATGCAACGCCGCGGCCTGTGACCGTTCGGACCGGTGGAGGTTCAGTCGGCCGCTGGCGGCGGTTCAGCCGGTGCAGGCTCGGCCAGCAGCGCCTCGATCCTGGCCAGCAGCGCCGGATCGTCCGGCCGCGTGCGGCTGCCGAAGCTCGCCACCACGTCGCCCTGCCGGTTCACCAGATACTTGTGGAAGTTCCAGCCCGGCTTCTCGCCGGTGGCTTCGCGCAGCTGGCGGTAGATCGGCGTCGTGTCCTTGCCCTTGACGTGGACCTTCTCGTACATCGGGAAGGTCACCCCGTAGGTGAGCCGGCAGAAGTCCTGGATTTGCTCCTCGCTGCCCGGTTCCTGCCCGAGGAAGTCGTTGGACGGAAAGCCCAGTACCGCAAAGCCGCGCGGCGCAAGGCGATCGTGCATGGCCTCCAGGCCTTCGTACTGCGGGGTGAAGCCGCACTTGCTGGCAACGTTCACCAGCAGCAGCACCTTGCCCTGATGACGGCACAGGCTCTCGGGCGTCTTGCCGGCCAGCGGGCGAAGCTCATGGTCGAGCAGCGCGCTGCACTGCGCGTGGCCGACCGCCGGGATCAGGAACAGGGCGGCCAGCACGAGCGCGGCGACGGTGGAACGAAAGGCGATCATCATGACCTCGGCAATGGCATGGGGATGCCACGATAGTGCCACTGCGGCCACGGTGGCGAAGCGCATACCTAAACGGGGACTGAACCGACAGACGCCTTCCGAAGGCAGTAGTTGCATTGATCGAAATGGTGTTGTAGTTTACTACCACACCGGATCAACAACACTGCACACCCAAGGAGTCCGCCATGCACACCAAGCTCAAGCACCTCGTTGTGGGTCTTGCGTTAAGCACCCTGGCCATCGCCGGCGGCGTGCTCGTGGGCGAACCGGCCCCGGTGCCTTTCGCCCGTTACCACACCCTCTGCGAACCGGCCACGGGCCTGCTGGCCGCCGAGGCCCAGCCGGAGGGAGCCGCGCCCCTCGACCAGGCAACCCGGAGCGATTCCCCCACTCCCCGGCAAACCCTCTCGCCGGCCCGGCACTGGAACCCGGAAGCCCTGCGCGCCAGCTTCCAGATGCCCTTCTTTTCCTTCGGTGCGATCCTGCCGCGCGCGCCGGCCTCATCGGAGAACTGAGCATGAGCGTTGTGTGGAACGATACCTCGCCGATCTACCTGCAGCTCAAGGCCCGCATCGTCGCGATGATCCTGGACGGGCTGCTCAAGCCCGGCGAGGCGGTGCCATCGGTACGTCAGGTGGCAGCGGATTTTCAACTCAACCCCATCACCGTCTCGCGCGCCTATCAGGAACTGGCGGACGAGCAGCTGGTGGAAAAACGCAGAGGACTTGGCATGTTCGTTACCGAAGACGCCCCGGAAAGGCTGCTGGCCTCCGAGCGCGAGCGTTTCCTTACCCAGGAATGGCCGCAGATCGTCGAACGCATCGTGCGGCTCGGGCTTTCCTGGGACAGCCTTCGCAACCAGATCGACGCCGCGCGCGGCAAGGCAGGTGTCGAATGAGCGCCATCGTCGCCCGCAACCTCAGCAAGAAGTACGGCGGCAAGCCGGCGCTGGACGAAGTCAGCTTCTCCATCGAGCCGGGTCGCATCGTCGGCCTGATCGGCCCCAACGGTGCCGGCAAGACCACGGCGCTGAAGGCCATCCTCGGCCTGACCGCGTTCGAGGGCGAGCTCTCGGTGCTGGGCCAGGACCCGCGCGTGGCGCGCGACAAGCTGATGAACGAGGTCTGCTTCATCGCCGACGTCGCCATCCTGCCGCGCTGGATCCGGGTGTCGCAGGCCATCGACTTCGTCGAAGGCGTGCATCCGCGCTTCTCGCGGGAAAAATGCGAGGCCTTCCTCGCCCGCACCAAGCTGCATGCCAAACAGCGCGTGCGGGAAATGTCCAAGGGCATGATCGTGCAGCTGCACCTGGCGCTGGTGATGGCGATCGACGCCAAGGTGCTGGTGCTCGACGAGCCGACCCTGGGCCTGGACATCCTCTACCGCAAGCAGTTCTACCAGAGCCTCCTCAACGACTACTTCGACGAGGAAAAGACCATCGTCGTCACCACCCACCAGGTCGAGGAGATCGAGCACATCCTCACCGACCTGATGTTCATCCGCTCCGGCAAGATCGCGCTGTCGGCAAGCATGGACGAAGTGGCCGAACGCTTCACCGAAGTGTTGGTGTCGCCCGATCGCGCCGAAGCCACCCGCACCCTCGGCCCGCTGGACGAGCGCCAGGTGTTCGGCAAGACCATCTTCCTCTTCGACGGCATCGCCAAATCCCGCCTCGCCGAGCTGGGCGAGACCCGCACTCCCAGCGTCGCCGACCTGTTCGTGGCCACGATGAAAGGAACCTACGCATGAACGCCACTACTTCGATTTCCCCCGTACGCAAGTTCGGCTGGCTGCTGCGCCGCGAATACTGGGAAAACCGCGGCGGCTTCTTCTGGGCACCGGTGGTCGCCGGCATCGTGATCTGCGCGCTGAGCCTGATCGGCGCGGTGGCCGGCAGCCTGCATCTTTCGGGCATCGAGAAACCGGAAAACCTCAATGCGGGCATGGCTGAGGCCGAGATCGCCCGGCAGATGGGCTTCATCGGCGATGGCGGCCTGCTTTCGGGCGTCGGCATCGTCGCGCTGGTGCTGGGCTTCGTGGTGTTCTTCTACTGCCTGGGCACGCTCTACGACGACCGCCGCGACCGCAGCATCCTGTTCTGGAAATCGCTGCCGGTCTCCGACTGGCTCACAGTCAGCTCGAAGCTGGCCTGGGCGCTGCTGCTGGCCCCGGCGCTGGCGATCCTCATCGGCCTTGGCATCGGTGCCTGCCTGCTGGTGATCTCGGCGTTGACGATGAAGCTCAACGGCATGCCGGGCAGTTGGGCAATGATCTGGCACTCGCACCCGATCAAGGTCATGTTCAGCGCGCTCAGCATCGTGCCGGTCTACGCCGCGTGGTCGCTGCCCACGGTCGGCTGGCTGATGCTGTGCTCGGCCTTCGCACGCTCCAAGCCGTTCCTGTGGGCCGTGCTGGTGCCGATCCTCTCCGCCACGCTGCTGAGCTGGCTGGGTGCCCTGCCCGGCATCTCGATGCCGCACGGCACGATCTGGTACGTGCTCGGCTATCGCGGCCTTTTGAGCATCGCGCCGGGCACCTGGTACATCGACGGCACCCTGATCGGCCGCCTCGCCGCCAGCGCGCAGAACATCGAGAACCCGTCGGACCTGATGCGGGTCATCGACCTGAGCCGCGGCTGGCACATCTTCGCCGGCACCGACGTGTGGATCGGCATGGCCGCCGGCGCCGCGATGATCGCCGCCGCGATCTGGCTGCGGCGCAGGCGCGACGACGCCTGATCCACTCCCCACGACCACCGGCACCACACGCGACGCCGTCCCGGCGAACGCCGGGATGGCGGTACAGGACCCACTGCGACCTTCCCCACCGAGACCACGTCATGAAGACTTTTCGCACCCGCCTCCTGCCCCTTGCAGCCGCCATGCTCCTGACCTTCGCCGGCCACGGCATCGCGCGCGATTTCATCGACGCGACAGTCGACCAGGCCATCGACGAAGCCCGTCGCGAGCTGCATTCCGAAAACCTCAGCCTGGGCAAAACCGACGGTCAGCCTTCGGCCGCCATCTCGCCGCACGGCGACCTCCTGATCGACGGCGCGGCGGTTCCCGTCACACCGCGCCAGCGCGAGCTGCTGCTCGACCACCGAGGCCGCATCATCGCCATCGCCGAAACCGGGCTGGAAGCCGGCAAGGAAGGCGGCAGGATCGCCCGCCGCGCGATCTGGAGCATTCCGGCGCTGATCTTCGGCGGCGAGAAAGCCGCCGAGCGCTTCGAACGCCGCATCGAAGCCGAAGCCGCCCGCGTCGAACTCAAGGCCCTGGCCATCTGCGACCGGCTGCCGGAAGTTCTCGAAAGCCAGCAGCGCCTCGTCGCCGAACTGCCCGCCTTCGTCCCCTGGGCCACCATGACCCAGGACGACATCGACGACTGCGCCAAGGATCGCGCGCAAGCGCTGGCGCGGGTGGACAAAATGCCCTGATTGGCCCCATCTCCACTTCGCCTGCCGGCAGTGCCCGCTTGTGTCGGCGGGCGCTCTCAAGCTGGCCGTTGAGCCACTGGAAGGCCCTGCTCGGCCCGGAAGAAGGGCTCAGGATTAAACGCGCGCCTTTGCGCTCAACCGCCACCACCCGATCCACCGTGAATCCCGCCCTTGGCGAGTACGGCCGGGTCGAGCAGCTCCTTCAGCTCCTTCTCCGACAGCCCGGTGGTCTCCAGCGCCACGTCGAGGATCGGGCGGCCTTCCTTGTAGGCCTGCTTGGCGGTGGCGGCACCTTTTTCGTAGCCGATGACCGGGTTGAGCGCGGTGACGAGGATCGGGTTGCGCGAGACGGCTTCGGCGACGTGATCCTTGCGCACGGTGAAGCCGACAATGGCGGCGTCGGCCAGCTGCACCGAGGCGTTGGCGAGCAGTTCGATCGACTGCAGGAGGTTGTAGGCCACCAAGGGCAGCATCACGTTGAGCTGGAAGTTGCCGCTTTGTCCGGCGATGGTGATGGCGACGTGGTTGCCCATCACCTGGGCGCAGACCATGGCCATCGCTTCGGGGATCACCGGGTTGACCTTGCCGGGCATGATCGAGGAGCCGGGCTGCAAGGCCGGCAGTTCGATTTCGCCCAGGCCGGCGAGCGGGCCGGAGTTCATCCAGCGCAGGTCGTTGGAAATCTTCATCAGCGAGGTCGCCAGCGTATTGAGCTGGCCGGACAGCTCCACCGCCGCATCCTGCGAGGAGATGCCCTCGAACAGGTTGGGCGCTGATTCGAAGCGCTCGCCGGCGAGTTCGGACAGATGCGCGGCAAAGCGTTTGCCGAAGCGCGGATCGGCGTTGATGCCGGTGCCCACGGCGGTGCCGCCCTGCGGCAGGCGGCGCACGCGCTTGCCGGTGTCGGCAAGGCGCGCCTGCGCTGAAGCGATCTGCGCCGACCATGCCGACAGTTCCTGCCCGAAGGTGATCGGCATGGCGTCCATCAGGTGGGTGCGGCCGGTCTTGACCACACGTGACAGTTCCTTCGCGCGCCGCTCGATGCTCGCGCGCAGGTGCGCGAGTGCGGGCAGGAGGGTCTTGCTCACCGCCAGCCAGGCCGACACCTGCACTGTGGTCGGAATCACGTCGTTGGAGCTTTGCCCGAGGTTGACGTGGTCGTTGGGGTGCACCTGCACCTTGCCTTCGTTCTCGACCAGGTGGGCGATGACCTCGTTGGCGTTCATGTTGGTCGAGGTGCCCGAGCCGGTCTGGAACACGTCGATCGGAAAGTGCGCATCGACCCGGCCCTGCGCCACCTGCTGCGCGGCCTCGACGATGGCCTTCGCGCGCGCGGCGTCCAGGTGCCCCAGCTCCTCGTTCGCGCGCGCGGCGGCGGCCTTTACCTGGCCCAGGGCATGGATGAAGGCCGGCGGCATCGTGAGCCCGGAAATCGGGAAGTTCTGCACCGCGCGCTGGGTCTGGGCACCGTAGAGCGCATCGGCGGGCACGGACAGTTCACCCATGGAATCGCGTTCGATGCGGGTTTCACCGGAGGTTTTCATGGAAATGATTCGCATTTTTGAGCGATCGCCATTCTAGCGCCGCGTCGCGCGAAGCGACCCGCGGGTGACTGTTAGACTGTGCGCGTTTTTCGCCACGCCGAGCCACGCTTGCAGAACCTGCTTTACCTCATCGCCGCGCTGCTGCTGGTGGCACTCAACGGCTTCTTCGTCGCCGCGGAATTCTCGCTGGTCAAGCTGCGCCACACCCAGGCCACGGCGCTGGCCGAAATCCACGGCTGGCGCGGGCGCATCCTGCTGAGCGTGCACGCCCATCTGGACGCCTACCTGTCGGCCTGCCAGCTCGGCATCACGCTGGCCTCGCTGGGCCTGGGCTGGATCGGCGAACCCGCCTTTGCGGCGCTGCTCGATCCGCTGTTCAAGATGCTCTCGCTGGATCCGGAAACCGCGCATCTGGTGGCCTTCATCGTCGCCTTCACGATCATCTCCTTCCTGCATATCGTGCTGGGCGAGCTGGCACCCAAGTCGCTCGCGCTGCGCCGCCCCGAGAGCGTATCGCTGTGGACGGCGGCACCACTTTTCGCCTTCTACTGGCTCATGTACCCGGCGATCTGGGTGCTCAACGCCAGCGCCTTCCTGATCCTGCGCTGGTTCGGGCTGGAGCAGGCCGACGAGCACGCCCAATCGTTCTCGCGCGATGAGCTCAAGCTGATCCTGCACGGGCGTCGCGGCGTCCGCGACGGCGGCGAGGAAATCACCATGATGAGCCACGCGCTGGAACTGCCGGAGCTGGTGGTCGGCGACCTCCTGCGCACCCGCGAGCAGCTCGCCAGCCTGCACGAGGGCATGACCCAGGAAGACATCCTGGCCGAGTTCCAGCGCTCGCAGTTCAGCCGCTACCCGTGGTTCGACGCCGACGAGGAGCAGGTTCTCGGCGTGCTGCACGCCAAGGACCTGCTGCAGGCCATCGCGGGCGGCAAGCGCATGGGCGACGTGCGCCCGCTGCTGCGCCCGGCGATCGTGGCCCCGCTCGACACGCCGATCTTCGAAGTCCTGCGCCAGTTCAAGGGCGGGCATTCCTCCATCGCGCTGGGGCGCGAGGATTCGGGCCGCATCGCCGGCTTCCTCACGCTCAACGACATCGTGCAGGTGATCATCGGCGACGTGCAGGATGAAACCCGCCGCCATGGCACCAGCAGCATCCAGCGCGCCGCCGACGGCAGCTTCACCATCAGCGGCGGCATTCCGATCTATCGCCTGGAGCGCCTGCTCGACCGCGAGATCGCCGCGCCCGACGACATCAACTCGGTCGGCGGGCTCATCACCTCGCGCCTGGAACGCCTGCCGCAGGAAGGCGACACCCTGCGCTTCCCGGAAGGCTTCACCCTGGTCGTACGCACCGTGGAAGGCCCGCGCGCCACCGCCATTTCGGTGCTGCCCCACGGCGGCGGATGAGGCTGCCCCGAGGGCACCGGGACTGCCGGCAAGACAAAACCGTCGAAGGCGACTATGCCATGCCCCCAGCGATAATGTTCACAACGTTAGCCGCCCCCAAAATATTCTCTGCGATCCAGCTTCTGCGACACCGCCTTCCGCGTTTCGTGCCATGACCCGGAAAGCTGCCGCAGCAATCACTCACTCTGCAACGCTCGAGCCGGGGATTCTGCCAGCACGCGATACAGCGGCGGCACCACCCCAACGAGCAGCGAAAGGAGAACAAGGCTCCACGCCAAGCCCACGCTGCCATGAAGTGGCAAGGGCAACAGCGATTCCGGAAGCAGCAGCAGTAGCACACTCAAGACCGAAGCGGCCACCACAGGCCAAAACAGTTCATGCAAAACGAACCGTGCTGCAATCCGATGCTCCGGTTCACCCAATGCCATGCGAATGGCGATCTCGCCACGCCTGAAGCTGCACAGGAGCCGCATGCCGCTCATCGAACCCAGCGCTGCGCTCAGCATGACGATCGAGATGATGGCTAGGCCAAGCAAGCTTGCGAGCAAATGCTGTACCGCCCGCTCGCGAACCTGATCCGCAAGTCGATAGGTCTGAACGCTATATCCCTTTTCACGCAACCGCAGGCTGACTGATTCGAGCCAGCGCTGAACTTCGCCCCGATCCATCGAAGACTGGAGCAGGAAACTGGCCATCGCCTGCGGGCCCACATCGCCTGGAAAACGATCCGAATAGGGAACGAACGCAACCGGATACTGGGAGAAAATTCGTCCCAGCATGGAGACTCCGCCCACTCGCTTGGCATCGACAACGCCCGCGACGACCAAGCCGTTGTGCCAGACATCCGAATCACCCATCAGCGGGTTTGAGGGAATTCGCGAGCCGACCGAGTCCTGATCGGGAAACATCAGACGATCGAGTTCCGGCGTGAGGATCGCAACATTGTCCTCATCGTCGTCAAACACATGCCCCGCCAGAAGCGGGAACCCCATCATTTCGAAATAGGCGGCCTCGACTCGTATGATGCTCGCCTGATACGTCACGAAATCGCTCTTGTTGCGGGCAGGAACATCATCCGACGCAACAATGACCGCACCATCGGAACGACTAACAATCCGACCAAAAACTTCGCGCGGCCCCCTGTATGTCACTCCAAGACCGATCAGGTCCAACGGGGGAGAAGAGAGCAAGGCACCTTGCACGATACCGGGTTGGGCGATCGCGGCCTGCTTGATCTGGCGCGCCTCCGTTGCTACCAGGCGCGCGGCGTGCGCTCCGCGCCTCTGGATGCGGACCTCGTACAGATCGGCCGTATCGACCGACAGCGAATTGCGTATCGTCTGCAGCGAGTACTCTGAGAAGCTCAGCGCTGAACCAAGAAGAAGCAGGATGATGCAGGCCTGAAGCGCGACCAGTGCCCGCAGGACACCGCTTCCCAGCTGAAAGCGAGCAGCACCCCTGGTATGGACGAGCGTGCCACCTGTACGGCCCTGAGCCCGCACGACCAGCCGCAACAGCGCCAGCGCCAGCGCACACTCGCCCAGCAGCACGAGAACTCCTACCGCGAGGAAACGGGGAGTGATCGGCATCCCGATCTGCGGGTTGAGTCGCGCGAACGCGCAGAGCAGCGCAAATGTCGCGATTCCAGCAACAAGCATGCCCAACGCGATCCAGTTCGATTCGCTTGCCGTAAATCGGAAGGCCCGTCCACCGGAAGCGCCAAGCACTTCCAGCAAGGCGTGCTCGCTCGCCTGCATGCGCGCGCGGATCGCGCTTGCACCAACTGCCGTTATCAGCACGCTGACAAGCAGCAAACCCGTCAGGAGCAGAAGTCGACTCGCCAACGCAGCGCCGTCGCCAGCGACCCACCCGGTCAGTGGCCTTAGTATCGGAGTCAACACCGCGGATCCGGAGTCGCTGCCAACCATCGACAGCGCTCTCGTCACGCTCGCGCGCAACGCTCGAAAATCCAGTTCGCTGCGACCGATCAGAAGAAACTGCGCATTCTCCGCCGTATCGGCAAATTGCGACTCCTGCGCCGCGACGTAAACCACCGGTGTCAATCCGGGCACGCGCCGAATGCTGGCAGGAGCAGGATGCACGAACCGTTCCGGCAGCGTACCCACGACGCGATACGCTTTCCCGCCCGCTTCCATGACCTGTCCGATCGCGTGCGCCGCCGACCCGAACCGCGCTTTCGCGAAGGAAGATTCAAGAACGACTTCCGGGCGACTGGGTTCGGGCATGCGCCCTTGTTCGACCCGCACCCCCAGGACCGGGAAAAAAGCGCCGTCGACAGCGAACGCAGGAACATCCTCCTCACGCCCCTCGTGCACAAGCGTCAAGGTCAACGGCCGACCCATACCCACGGCGGTGAAGCCGTTTTGGCGAAAGGAGAACTCATCGATCACCCGCCGAGAGCTTTGTACGAGGGCACCGAAATCGGCATCAATGCTGGCGGCGACCTGTGAATCCAGAATCTGTACCTGCCAAAGCCTCTCCGCTTCGAGATACCCGAAGTCGCGTTCAAGTGCGCCGTCCAGCCAAGCTATCGTCACAGCCACGAGCGCCGCGCCAAGCGACAAGGAAAGAACCGCGATGAGCGTATTCCCCCAGTCGTGACGCAGTCTGCGGAGCGCGTGCCGCCGAGCCAATCCTGAATAGGTTCGAGAAACCGCGTACATCAAGGCACTCAGAAATCCGACAAGACGCCGTCGTTCATGACCATTCGGCGCGACGCTTGTCGCGCGCACAACGGATCATGAGTCACCAGGCAGATGGCCAGACCCTCTCGATTCAGCTCGACGAGGAGCTGCATCAGGGATTCGGAGTTTTCGCTGTCCAGATTGCCCGTCGGCTCGTCCAGCAACAGCAGGTTCGGCGCGTTAGCGAGTGCGCGAGCGACCGCAACTCGCTGTTGCTGCCCCCCGGACAGTTCGAAAGGCCGGTGAGCCCTCCGATGCGAGATTCCCAGCCGCTCGGTCAATTCGTCCACGCGACGCCTGATCTGATCGCGTTTGGTGCCAGCCAGAAGCATCGGAAGCGAAATATTTTCCGCAACGGTCATGTCGGAAATCAAATGAAAGAACTGGAACACAAAGCCGAGATGGCGATTGCGCAACATCGCGCGGTCGGCTCGCGACATTCCGATGACATCACGACCGAAAGCGGTCAATTGCCCATCGGACGGCGACTCGATCAGCCCGAGCATCGCCAGCATGGTCGATTTCCCGCTGCCGGAGCGGCCCATGATCGAAACAAAATCCCCAGGCCGAATCGTCAAATCGGCACCGGAAACCGCAGTTGTCTCTATATTGCCGACACGAAAAACCTTGGTGAGACCAGCGCATTCCAGTATCGGGACGGGAGAACCAGGAAAAGAGGGGCTCACGTCATCACCCGGCCGCCAGCCGCTTTGGCATGGATGGAAACGAAACCTGATCTCCCGCCCGAATATTGGTCGGAAAAACCAGGTATCCGTCCAACTCCACGACATCATCAAGGATGACGTGGTCTATGATATCGCCGCGCTTGCGCAAGACCTCGACCCGGTCGCTCCAGTCCATTCCGTAGACCGGCACCGGAATATGCTTCGCGTCCTCGATGCGATCAACCCTGACCGTAGCGCGCACCACCATGCCGATACTGGCGGTGGGCCAGTCTCCGTTGGGGCGCGCCTCTACGCTGCCGTACCCGTCACGCAGATCGGCGCTGATGCTCACAAGCTCGGCTTTCGCGATTCTTCCGTTGTAGGAAATCTCGATCGGCATCCCCACCCGCAGCGACTCGATATATCCTTGAGGAAACTCGATCGCAACGAGGTCCGGAGATTCCGGACCAACGGAGAAAAGTGGATTGCCCGGTTGCACCGAACTGCCAAGATCGACGAAAACCGTCTTGATGACGCCCGCTTCCGGTGCCTGTACCGCAAGATCCTGAATCCTGCCTTCGATGCGCTCCACGCGCTCCCGCTGCTGGACCACCCGTGTTTCCGCCTGCGCCAGTCGCGATTGAGCCAGCGAAGTGCTCGCTTTCCCCGAAGCAACCTGCGACTCCACGCGCGATTGCGCCAGACGCGCATCGGCCTGCGCACGCTCAAACTGAAGGCGTGACACAACCCCTTTTTCAAGAAGCGCGCGGTAGGCCTTCAGATCCGCATCCTTGACCTCCTGCTCGTACTGCGCTTCAAGCAAGATACTCCGCGCGCGGATCTCATCCAGCGCAAGCGAAGCACGCTCGGCGGCAAAGGCGTCTCGAGCATCCGTCAACGCGCGCCGCGCATCCTCAAGCTCGATCCCAAGCTCAGGATTCTCAAGCCTCAACACGACATCCCCCACTGCCACGCGCTCCCCGGAGCGTCGCACCAACTGCCCCACCGTGGCGGTCTCTCGGGACGCAACAAGCCGCTGCTTCGCTGAAGCGAACTGCCCGGTGCCCATCGCTGTCGGCTCCAAAGTTCCGACCGACACCGTATACCAGAGCGCCTCGTCGGCACGCGGAAGTGCCATCTTCACGACTACGAGTCCACCAGCGATCAACGCGGCGGTTGCGACAGCCAGCCAGCCCAAGGATCGGCGTCGAGATGGACGACTCCAGGCTACCTCTCGATCCACGCACCGTCCTCCGAACTCATCTGGAGCCGCTCAAGCTGGGCTGCCAGTTCGAGATCATCATAACCGACGCGAACGGACTGCAACTGCCCGTTCGAACCAATTCCGTAGAACACCGGCGTGACCTTGGGCACAAGCCAATCGGCCTTCCCACGCGAATCGACGTAGAGTATGCGGTCAGCCGGCACACCCACTGGCGGTGAAATGGCATCGGATTCGAGGAGAAAAAAAACTGGCGACCACGAAGCCGCGTCGCCGCCGGTCTGACTGACACGAATCTGGTTCACGGCAGAGCGACAGGGCGGACATTTATCGTGGTATAGCATCAATATGCCGGGGCGATCAAAAAAAGCGGCAATGCTGCGCGCACTTTCGTCGACTGCGCGGACGACAAGAAAGTCTGCCGGAAGAATTGTTCCGACATGCCGTTCCAGCTCAGCGCTGCGGTGATCGACGATGAACTCGCCGACACTCAACAACAAGGGTTTGCGAAAGATCCAGGTGGTCAGGGGCAGCAGGACGACAAGCAGCACCACGAGCCACTTTATCCATGAAGATTTGCGGTTTCTTTGCACGAGACATTATCCTTTTCAGCGAATCTGCGCTGTTGCATCGCCGCACGGCGCGCTGAAATTTCGGGCTGCCGTCAAGCGGCAGCCCGAAGTTATGGCCGCATCATCGACCGCAAGGAAGCTCTGAACCAGACAAATCTCAATGCCAAAATGTCAAATCAAGTCAGCGAAGCGCAGGAAATCCAGCCCGCCCCACTCCCGAATCAATTCGTGGCATTCAAGAACTACCCTTGCGCACTGGCAGCCTCCCGCCGACCAGTCGCTATTTCTCTTGCTGACCTGGGCAGGGGATATCTTCACAAGTGGTGCTTTCAAAACACCAACTTCCCCAAAAAGGCAGTGGAATGCAGGTTCTTGATGTCGTGCACTTTTGACACGTGATGGAACTCAGGGAATTGCCAACTCCGGCTGCCAGGCTTGCCCCGGACACCAGGATAAGCGCCCCGAGTAGCGACGCGCCAAATTTACTATTCATGATCATCCTCCCTAGTTTGAGATAGGCCGCAACTTTCGCGGCTTCCGCAACTCCCGCGGCAAGGGCGGCAAGGGCGGCAAGGGCGGCAAGGGCGGCAAGGGCGGCAAGGGATGCTAGAATTGACTGCAAAGATTTGTCAAGAAGCCAAGACTCACATGAAGTCGGCCCGCGCGCCACCGCCATTTCGGTGCTGCCCCACGGCGGCGGATGAGGGCCGGGACGCGCGCTGCGGGTAGAATCTGCAGCCGCTTTCCTTCCGCCGCCTCGCCATGACCAACCCGCTTTCCGCCCTCTCGCCGCTCGATGGCCGCTATGCCGCCAAGGCCGCGCCGCTGCGCCCGATCTTCAGCGAGTACGGGCTGATGCACCGACGGGTGCGGGTGGAGATCGCCTGGCTGATCGCCATGGCGGACGAGCCGGCGATCGGCGAGGTGCCGGCGCTTTCCGTCGGCGCACGCACGCTCCTCGACACCATCGCCGAGGATTTTTCCGACGCCGATGGCGAGCGCATCAAGGCCATCGAGCGCACCACCAACCACGACGTGAAGGCGGTCGAATACTTCATCAAGGAAAAGATCGCCGATCACCCCGAGCTGGCACAGGCCAAGGAATTCGTGCACTTCGCCTGCACCTCGGAAGACATCAACAACCTCGCTTACGGCCTGATGCTGCGCGATGCGCGCGAGCGCGTGCTGCTGCCAGCGCTGGATCGGGTGATCGACGCACTGCGCGCCATGGCGCATGCGCAGGCGGCCCGGCCGATGCTCTCGCGCACCCACGGCCAGACCGCATCCCCAACCACGCTGGGCAAGGAAATCGCCAATGTGGCGGCGCGCCTGGTGCGCCAACGCCGCCAGATCGCGGGTGTGGAGCTGAGCGGCAAGATCAACGGCGCGGTGGGCAACTACAACGCGCACCTCGTGGCGTACCCGGACGTGGACTGGCCGGCCTTCGCGCAGCGCTTCGTCGAGGCGCTGGGCCTGGTCTTCAATCCCTGGACCACCCAGATCGAGCCGCACGACTGCGTAGCCGAGATCGGCGACGCCATGCGCCGCGCCAACACCGTGCTGATCGATTTTTCCCGCGACGTGTGGGGCTACGTCTCGCTCGGCTACTTCAAGCAGAAGCTCAAGGAGGGCGAGGTCGGCTCGTCGACCATGCCGCACAAGGTCAACCCTATCGATTTCGAGAACGCGGAAGGCAACTTCGGGCTGGCCAACGCGCTGTTCGAGCACTTCTCGGCCAAACTGCCGATCAGCCGCTGGCAGCGCGACCTGACCGATTCCACCGTGCTGCGCGCGCTGGGTACCGCCTTCGGCCACAGCCTGATCGCGCTCGATTCGCTGATGAAGGGCCTGGGCAAGCTGGAGGTGAACCCGGCGCGCCTGGAGGCCGACCTCGACGCGAGCTGGGAAGTGCTGGCCGAAGCGGTGCAGACGGTGATGCGCCGCCACGGCCTGCCCAACCCCTACGAGCAGCTCAAAACCCTCACCCGTGGCCAGGGCATCACCCGCGACTCGATGCACGCCTTCATCGGCGGCCTCGATCTTCCCGCCGATGCGAAAACCCGGCTGCTGGCGCTGACGCCGGCGTCGTATGCGGGACTGGCGGAACGGCTGGCGCGAGAGATTTGAGGCGGGTGGTGCAGGCTCCTTCCCCATCCTCCGCGCGCTGCAGTTAAGCTCGCACCCGACGACCGGGACGCGGAGAACGGGCGATGCTGCTGGAAGCGCTGAGCGCGGTGCGCGACATGGGGCGGGTGCAGGAAATCGCCGGGGTGCTGATCCGCTACGGCTTCGGCGACGTGGTGCAACGCGTGGGTATGGCCAGGGTGCTCGAACGCGCCGGCCGGATACTGCACTGGCAGGCGGTGAGCGAGGAAATGCTCTCGCTCTCGCCGCCGCAGCGCGTGCACCGCGCGCTGGAGGACCTGGGCCCGACCTTCGTCAAGCTCGGGCAGATCCTGGCCACGCGCGTGGACCTGTTCGGGCCGGAGTGGATCGCCGAACTGAGCCGCCTGCAGAACGCCGTGCCGGCGGTGCCGTTCGAGGAAATCGCCGCGCAGCTCGAGGAAGACCTGGGCTGCCCGCCGCACGAGGCTTTTCGCAACCTCAAGGAAACTCCGCTCGCCGCGGCTTCGCTCGGGCAGGCGTATCTGGCCGAACTGGACGATGGCACGACGGTGGTGCTCAAGGTGCGCCGGCCCGACATCGCACCGACCATCGAGGCCGACCTGCGGCTGCTCAACCGTCTCGCCGAGGCGATCGAAAGCGAGATGCCCGACTGGCGGCGCTACAAGCCGCGCGAAGTGGTGCGTCAGTTCGCCATCTCGCTTCGGCGCGAGCTGGATTTCGCCGCCGAGTGCCGCAGCGCCGAGCGCATCGCGCGCAACTTCGAGGACTTCCCGGAGCTCGTCGTTCCGCGCGTGCACTGGAAGTACGTCTGCGAACGCCTCAACGTGCAGGACTTCGTGGTGGGCGTTCCCGGCGGCGCGATGGCCCAGATCGACGAGGCCAGGCTGGATCGGGCGCTGCTGGCGCGACTGGGTGCCGCGGCGATCCTCAAGATGGTGCTGGAGGACGGCTTCTTCCACGCCGATCCGCATCCCGGCAACGTGTTTTTCCTGCCGGGAAACCGCATCGCGCTGATCGATTTCGGCATGGTCGGGCGGCTGGGCGTGGATCGCCGGCGGCAGATCGCGCGGCTCCTCTACGGGCTGGCGACGCAGGAGGTGAATGACGTGTCCGAGGTGCTGCTGGACTGGGCCGGCGGCATCGACATCGACGAGACGCAGCTGCTCACCGAGATCGACGCCTTCGTCGACACTTACCGCGGCGTGCCGCTCAGGCATCTGGGCTTTGGCCGCATGCTCACCGACATGATCGCGGTGCTGCGCAACAACGGCCTGACCCTGCCGCCGGATCTGGCACTGATGCTCAAGGCCTTCGTCACGCTGGAGGGCATGGGACGCGAGCTGGATCCGGATTTCGACATGGCCGCGGTGGCCCTGCCCTATCTGCGCCGGGCGCTGGCCGAGCAGTACTCGCCCCGCGCGCTGGCGCGGCGCGGCTGGCACGTCCTGTCCAGCACGATGAGCCTGGTGGCCAGCCTGCCGCGTGATTTGCGCCACATCCTGCGCCTGGCGCGGCGCGGCAAGCTGCATGTGGAAGTGGAAATCACCTCGCTCAAGCCGTTTGGCGACCAGCTCGACCGCGCCGTCAGCCGGCTCACGGTCGGGCTGGTCACCTCGGCCCTGATCATCGGCTCGGCCATCGTGATGAACATCAAGGGGCCGATCGCGCTGTCGAGCATCTCCGGCTTCGGCGTGCTGGGCTTCATCGGTGCCGCGCTGGGCGGGGTGTGGGTGCTGATTTCCATCCTGCGCGGCGGGCGGCGATGAGCAACCCACCGCCACCGTAGGTCGGCCCTACGCGGCCGACGCTTGCGTTGCAGTGTACGGAAACCTCCGTCGTCGGGGGCGTAGCCCCGACCTACGAGACAGCGCAGCGCCGCAGGTCGGGGCTACACCCCCGACGCGATGGTGCGCCCCGACGCAATGGCTCAATCCAGGTGCGGACTCACGCCCAGCTCCTCCAGGATCGCCGGCGCGGGATGGACCTCGTCCATGACCCAGAGCATGTAGCGCGAATCGACGTGGATGGTGCGGGTCAGGGCCGGATCGAATACCCAGTTGGACGCGACCGATTCCCAGATGCCATCGAAGATGAGCCCCACCAGTTCGCCCTTCGCGTTCAGCGTGGGCGAGCCGGAGTTGCCGCCGGTCACGTCCAGATCAGCCAGGTAGTTGACCGGCACGTCCTTGAGCGCAGGCACTTCCCAGGTGCCGAAGCGGCGCGCGGCGATGGCGTCGAGCTGTGGCGCGGTGGCGTCGAACTCGCCTTCGCCGGTGTGCTTTTCCACCAGACCCCGGGTGGTGGTGAAGGGCTGGTAATACAGGCCGTCGCGCGGGGAGACGCCCATCACGTTGCCGAAGGTGATGCGCAGGCTGGAGTTGGCGTCGGGATAGGTGGCACGATCCTGGCTGTCGCGAAAATCGATCAGCGCCTGCATGTAGCCCGGCTGCAGGCGCGCCACGGCACCGTTGAAGGTCTTGCGCTCGGCCTCCAGGCGCTGCATCGCGGGATAGAGCGCGGCGGCGAGACGGAGGAAGCCGTCGTCGCTGGCCTCCAGTTCGGCCGGTGTGGCGGTGAAGGCGGCCAGGCGCGCGTCGAGCGTATCCAAGCGGGTGCCGGCATAGAGCGCATCGATCCTGGCCTTGAGCCCATCGGTGGCGGGCGCATCGCCGGAAAGCCCGGCCCAGGCGTCGAGTTCGGGCAGGCGCTGGGCGGCCGGCAGCGCGGCGTACTTCGCCAGCCAGTAGCCGAGGATCTGGCGATCCACGCCCGGATCCATGCGGCGGTCGAGCTGGCGCTGGCCGGCTTCCAGCACCGGCCAGTCGCGCTCCTGGTAGCCCGCCTCGCGGAGGGCATCATCGGTCTTGGCGCGTTCGCGCGCGAGGCGATAGAGCGTGTTGGCCGAGCCGATCAGGCCGCTGCCGCTCATCATCGCCATGATGCGGTCGCGCTCGCGGGTGGCGCGCTGCCCGTTGATGAGGTCCACGTACTGGCGATAGTTGTCCAGCGCCGCCTTGCCCGAGCGCCCCTGCGACTGCAGCCAGGCCACCAGCGCGTTTTCCTCGCCCCGCTTGATGCCGGCGGCGTCGGCGCGGCGGAAGCCTTCCAGCATCCCGGCCATGTTCTTGCGGGCGTTGTTCAGGCCGGCCATGGTCGCTACGTAGGTGATCGCCACCTTCGGATCGGCCTCGCCGGCCGACCGGATCAGCGCCATCAGATCGTCGAAGATCTCGATCTGGGTCGGATAGCTCCAGGAAATGGCGTCTTCGATCTGGTCGGCGAGCTGGTAGCGCTGGGTGCGACCGGGGTAGCCGGCGACCATCACGAAGTCGCCTTCGGCCACGCCGTCCTTCGCGATGGGAAGGAAGTGCCTGGGCCGATAGGGCACGTTGTCCTTGGAGAACGGCGCGGGCTTGCCGTCCGGGCCGACGTAGGCGCGATAGAAGGTGAAGTCGCCGGTGTGGCGCGGCCATTGCCAGTTGTCGGTATCACCGCCGAACTTGCCGATGGCCTCGGGCGGCGCGTAGGCGATGCGCACGTCGCGGATTTCCATCTGGCGGAACAGGCGGTACTGCACCCCGCCAAAATGCGAGAACACGCGGCAGCGGTACTGGCCGTCGGCCTCGCATTCGGCCACCAGCTTCTTCTGCGCCGCCTCGATGGCATCGTTGCGCTGGCGGTCAGTGGCCTTGCGCGAAATCCCCCCGAGCACTGCGCCGGTCACGTCGCTGATGTCCTCGGTCACCCAGATGCGCGCGGCGGGGCCGGCGGAAGGCTCGTCGGCCAGCGAGGCGGCAACGAAGCCGTCGCGCAGCATGTGGTTTTCGGGCGTGGAATTGAGCTGCAGCGAGCCGTAGGCGCAATGGTGGTTGGTGACCACCAGACCCTGGGGCGAAACGAAGGACGCGGTGCAGCCACCCAGCGACACCACCGCACCCATCGGCTGGCCGCGCAGGTCCGACAGTGCGGCCGGATCGAGCTTCAGGCCGGCGCGAGTCAGCGCCCGGGAAATCTCCGGCAGCTGTTCGGGCGTCCACATGCCCTCCACGGCCAGGGCGGGCGTTGCGGTCAGAAGGCCGGCGAAGATCAGGGGAAGGCGCATTGCTGGAATCTCGTGAACGGCTGACGGAACTGCCGAGTATAGGTGCCGCGCGGGGCGCGAAAATGGGCCGATGGTCAGGGGCCGCCTGCTGCCGGCCCGCCGCGCCGCAGTTCTATAATTGCCGCCCCTGCATTTTCCGGTGCACCCTGCCATGTCCCAAACGATGAAGGCGCTGGTCAAGCGCGACGCCGCCCGCGGCATCTGGATGGAAGAGGTGCCGATTCCCGAGGCTGGCCCCAACGAGGTCCTGATCAAGCTGGAGAAGACCGCGATCTGCGGCACCGACCTGCACATCTACCTCTGGGACGAATGGAGCCAGCGCACCATCCAACCGGGCCTGGTGATCGGACACGAGTTCGTGGGCCGCATCGTCGAAGTCGGCCCGGGCGTGACCGGCTATCGCGTTGGCGACCGGGTCTCGGCCGAGGGCCACATCGTCTGCGGTCACTGCCGCAACTGCCGCGCCGGTCGCCAGCACCTGTGCCCGAACACCATCGGCATCGGGGTCAACCGGCACGGCGCGTTTGCCGAATACATCGTGATGCCGGCCAGCAACCTGTGGCCGATCCCCGATCAGATCCCCTCGGAGCTGGCGGCTTTCTTCGATCCCTACGGCAACGCCGCGCACTGCGCGCTGGAGTTCGACGTGATCGGCGAAGACGTGCTCATCACCGGTGCCGGCCCCATCGGCATCATCGCCGCGGGCATCTGCAAGCACGTCGGCGCGCGCAACGTGGTGGTGACCGACGTCAACGACTACCGCCTGAAGCTGGCTGCCGACATGGGCGCCACGCGCGTGGTGAACGTGGCCAAGCAGTCGCTGCGCGAAGTGGTGAGCGACCTGCACATGGAGGGCTTCGACGTCGGGCTGGAAATGAGCGGCAATCCGCGCGCCTTCGCCGACATGCTCGACTGCATGTACCACGGTGGCCGCATCGCGATGCTCGGGATCATGCCGCGCGGTGCCGGCATCGACTGGGACAAGGTGATCTTCAAGGGCCTCACCCTGCACGGCATCTACGGGCGCAAGATGTACGAGACCTGGTACAAGATGACCCAGATGGTGCTGACCGGCTTCCCGCTGCAGAAAGTGCTCACCCACCAGATCCAGATCGACGACTTCCAGAAGGGTTTCGACCTGATGGAAGCCGGCCAGTGCGGCAAGATCGTCTGCAACTGGACCTGAGCCGACGATTCCCGCATCCGACCCGCGCCGCGATCAACCACGCGCGCCACCAGACCCCGGTTTTTCCGCGCCGTCCGACGACGGCATCCGCCCGAACCCATGAGGCACACGCCATGACTCCTGTTCGCACCCTGCTTGGAACGGCCATCGCCGCCACCCTGCTCACCCTGACCGCCTGCGGCTCCGCGCCTGAAAACGAGGCCGCGAAAACACCCGTCGCCGCGCCGGCGGAAAGCGCCGACGCCTTCATCGCCCGCGCCAACCGCAGCATCGAGGAAGTCACGCCGGAAATCACCTCGGCGCAGTGGCTCTCCAGCACCTACATCAATGCCGACAGCCAGCGCGTCGCCGCCGGTGCCAACGAGCGCTGGCTGACGCTGCGCAACGCCTTGGTCGAGCAGGCCAAGACCTATGACGAGGCCGCGCAGACGCCGGCCACGGCGCGCGCGCTGCACATCCTCAAGACCGATGCCGCGATGCCGGCACCGCGCGATCCGGCCCGGCTCAAGGAACTGGCCGGCATCGCGACCCGCATGGAGGCCGCCTACGGCGCCGGCAAGTGGTGTCGCGACGGCGAGGCCGCCAAGGACTGCCTCGACATCGGCCAGATTTCCGAAATCCTCGCCGACACCGCCACCAGCACCTACGACGAGCAGCTCGCCGCATGGGAGGGCTGGCACACCGTATCGCCGCCGATGCGCGCCGACTACCGGCGTTTCGTCGAGCTGACCAATGAAGGCGCGAAGGAAATGGGCTACGCCAACACCGGCGAAGTCTGGCGCGCCGGCTACGACATGACTCCGGCCGAATTCCAGGCCGAAACCGACCGCCTCTGGAACCAGGTCAAGCCGCTCTACACCCAGCTGCAGTGCTACACCCGCGGCAAGCTGGTGGAAAAGTACGGCGACAAGGGCCAGGTGGACGGCATGCTGCCGGCACACCTCACCGGCAATCTGTGGCAGCAGGACTGGGGCAACCTCTGGCCGATCCTGGAACCCTACAAGGGCGTGGGCAGCCTCGACATCAACACCGCGCTGCGCCAGCAGCGCGACGATGCGCTCAACGCCTCGGTGGCGCAGGCCGGCGGCCTGGGCAAGCTCACCGCCGAGCGGCAGGTCGAACTCAGCCGCCAGGCCGACCTGGACATCGCCACGAAGATGACGCGCCTGGCCGAGGGTTTCTACACCGGCCTCGGGATGCCCGCGCTGCCGGGCTCGTTCTACACCGACTCCCAGCTCATCCAGCCGCGCGACCGCGACGTGGTCTGCCACGCCAGCGCCTGGCCCATGGATACCCACGGCGAAGTGCGCATCAAGATGTGCATCAAGCCGACCGAGGAAGAGCTCACCACGATCTACCACGAGCTCGGCCACATCTTCTATTACATGGCCTACAAGGAGCAGCCGCCGCTGTTCCAGAACGGCGCGCACGACGGCTTCCACGAGGCCATCGGCGACACCATCGTGCTGTCGATGACGCCCGAGTACCTGGCGTCGATCGGGCTGCTCGACCAGACCGCGATGAGCGAGCAGGCGGTCATCAACGCGCAGATGCGCATGGCGCTGGCCAAGGTCGCGTTCCTGCCCTTCGGCCTGATGATCGACCGCTGGCGCTGGGGCGTGTTCGACGGCTCGATCGCGCCGGAGAACTACAACGCGGCCTGGTGGGGACTGAAGGCCAAATACCAGGGCGTGGCACCGGCCCAGGCGCGCGGCGAGGACTTCTTCGACCCGGGTGCCAAATACCACGTGCCGGGCAACACGCCCTACACCCGCTACTTCCTTTCGCACATCCTGCAGTTCCAGTTCTACAAGGCGCTGTGCGATGCCGCCGGCCACAACGGCCCGCTCTACCAGTGCAACTTCGCCGGCAACCCCGAGGCAGGCGCGCGTTTCTGGGCGATGCTCGCGGCCGGCAGCAGCCAGCCCTGGCAGAAGACCCTCAGGGAGCTGACCGGCGGCGAACAGATGGATGCCGCCCCGGTGCTGGAATACTTCGCCCCGCTCAACGCCTGGCTGGAAATGCAGAACCAGGGCAAGGACTGCGGCTGGGAAGGCTGAGGACATCGGCGGCGGGGCGCACGGGCCGCCTCGCCGCCGCATCCTGCTAGGCTCCCGGCTCCCCTGCCGACGGAGCGACCATGCGATCCCTCATCCTCGCCCTGCCCGCGCTCGCCGCGCTCGCCCTTCCCGCCGCGCCCGCATACTCCGCCGAGGGCATGTGGACGCTCGACAACCTGCCCACGGCCATGCTGCAGCGCGACTTCGGCTTCAGCCCCGATGCCGAGTGGGTGCGCCACGTCATGCAGGCCTCGGTGCGGCTGGAATCGGGCTGTTCGGCCTCGTTCGTCAGCCCCGACGGGCTGGTGCTGACCAACTCGCACTGCGTTCGGCGCTGCGTGAGCGACCTGTCCACCGCCCGGCGCAACTTGGCGCTGACCGCCTTCGTCGCCGATTCGCGCGACGACGAACGCACCTGCCCGGGCCTGGAAGCCAGCCGCCTGGTCGAAACCCGCGAGGTCACCGCCACCGTGCGCGCCGCGCTCGACGGCACCCGGGGCGATGCCTTCGCCGCCGCGCGCAGCCGCATCCAGGCCGAACTGGAAGCGGCCTGCGTGGCAGGCGACGCCGACAGCGTGCGCTGCCAGCTGGTGGAGCTGTATCAGGGCGGGCAGTACTGGATCTACCGCTACGAGCGGCTGCGCGAGCTGCGCCTGGTGTTTGCGCCGGAGGAGGCCGCCGGCAGCTTCGGCGGCGATCTCGACAACTTCGAGTTCCCGCGTTTTTCCTTCGATGCCGCGCTGCTGCGCGTATGGAAGGACGGCGCGCCCTACCGCACCGGCGACTGGTTCGCGCTGCATCCGGCCGGGGCCGCCGAAGGCGAGCTGGTGGTCGTCACCGGCCAGCCGAGGCGCACCCGTCGCCTGCTGACGGTGAGCCAGCTCGAGATCCTGCGCGACGTCGAACTCACCGCCGCCGCGCTGCGCCTGGCCGAGCTGCGCGGCCTGCTGACGCGCTATCGCGCCGAAGGCGCGGAGCAGTCGCGCATCGCCGGCGCCGACCTCAGCCGCGCGGAAAATCAGCTCAAGGTGCTGCGCGGCGAGATCGAGGCGCTGCACGATCCCGATCTGTTCGCGCGCAAGCGCGAGGACGAGCGCGCCTTGCGCGATTTCGTCGCGGCCGATCCGGCGCTCGCGGCGCGCAGCGCGGGCGCGTGGGAGGCCATCGCACAGGCGCAGGCCGCACGCCGTCGCCTCGGTGCCGAATACACCCAGCTTGAAACCGGACACGCTTTCGCCAGCCCGATGTTCCTGCACGCGCGCAGCCTGGTGCGCGCCGCCGCCGAGCGTGCGCGGCCGGACGGCGAGCGCCTGCGCGAGTATTCGGAATCCGCCCTGCCCGCGCTGCGCCAGCGCACCGTGGCAGCGATCCCGTTCCATCCCGAATACGAGGCCATGACGCTGGCCTGGTCGCTGGGCCACGCGCGCGAGGCGCTCGGCAGCGGGCACCCGGCGATCCGCAGCCTGCTGGGCAAGGACTCACCGCACGCCGTCGCGCAGCGCGTGATGCGGGCCACCGGCCTGGGCGATGCGGCCGAACGCGCGCGTCTGTGGGACGGCGGCACGGAGGCGATATCGAGCAGCCGTGACCCGCTGCTCGCGCTCGCCGCCGCGATCGACCCGGCCGCACGCGCGGCGCGCAGCGCGTGGGAATCACAGGTCGAATCAGTCGAACTGGCGCAGCACGCGCTTATCTCGGCGGCGCGATTCGCCAGCGACGGCGACAACGCCTATCCCGACGCCAGCTTCACCCTGCGCGCCGCGTTCGGGGTGCGCCGCGGCTACGAGGAGAACGGCCGCGAGGTCGCCTCGCTCACCACCCTCGGGCAGATGTACGAGCGCGCCACCGGGGCTGCGCCCTTCGCCCTGCCGGCGCGCTGGCTCGACCGGCGCGGTGCCGTGGATCCGTCCACGCCGCTCAACCAGGCCACCACCATCGACACCATCGGCGGCAATTCCGGCAGCCCGATCATCGACCGCCAGCGCCGCCTCGTGGGCCTCAATTTCGACCGCAATCGCCACGCCCTCGGGCGCGCCTACGGTTTCGATGAAACCCGCGGCCGCAACATCTCCGTCCACCCCGCCGCGATCCTTGCCGCGCTCGAACACATCTACATGGCCCCCGCGCTGGTGCGCGAGCTGCGCGCGGCGAAGAAAGCCGCATCCGGGCAAGAGCCGTAGCGGCGCATGGCGGCGGAATCGCCTGTGGCGGTTCCGCCGCGCCCTTGCGACACGCCCGCGGCGGAAACCGCGGGCGCGCTGCGTTACGGACGACGTGCGAGATCGGCGTCGTCGCGCACCTTGGGCATCAGGTCCTTCTTGGTGACGCCCAGGACGTGCAGCAGCGGGCTGGCGACGAAGATCGAGTCGATCGTGCCGATGGCGATACCGAACATCAGCGCCTCGGCCATGCCGCGCAGCGAATCGCCTCCGTAGAAGTACAGCGCCGCCACCGCGAACAGGGTGGAGAGCGCGGTGAGGATGGTGCGCGAGAGCGTCTGGTTGATCGCCTGGTTCAGCACGCCAAGAGTATCGAACTTGGTCGAGCTCTTGAATATCTCGCGAACGCGGTCGAACACCACGATGGTGTCGTTGACCGAGTAACCCATCACCGACATCACGCCCGCCAGCACCGCGAGGTTGAACTCGTGCTGGGTCAGGGCGAAGAAGCCGACGGTGGTCACCACGTCGAAGATCGAGGTCAGGGTTGCCGCCACCGAGAACTTCCACTCGAAGCGCAGCGAGATGTAGATGATGAAGGCCAGCGCCACGAAGACCAAGGCGAGGATGCCGTTCTGGGCCAGCTCCTTGCCCACCTGCGGCCCGACGAAGTCGCTGCGCACCAGTGTGGCCGGGTTTTCGACGGAGTTGAGCGCGGTGAGGATGGCATCGCCGGTCTGGGTGATGTTCTCCAGTCCGTCGCCGCCCTGCAGGCGCACCAGCACGTCATGTTCCGAGCCGAAGGCCTGGACCACGGCGCTGGTGTGCCCGGCTGCTTCCAGACGGCTGCGCAGATCGTCCATGTCGACCGGATCCTCGAACGTCAGCTCGGCCACGGTGCCGCCGGTGAAGTCGAGCGCGAAGTTGAGTCCGCGCGTGGCGATGAGCGCGATGGCGGCCACGAACATCAGCACGGCGATTGCCAGCGCGACCTTGCGCACGCGCATGAAGTCGATCTTGCTGTCGTAGGGGAAAACGTTCATTGGAAAAGTCCCTCGTGGCTCAGATCGAAACGTGCTTGATCTTGCGGCGACCACCGTAGATCAGGGTGGCAATGCCGCGCGATACCGACAGCGCGGTGTACATCGAGGTGATGATGCCAACGCACAGGGTGACGGCGAAGCCCTTGATCGGACCGGTACCGAAGGCGAACAGCGCGATGCCGGCCAGCAGCGTGGTGATGTTGGCGTCCCAGATGGTGGCCGCGGCGCGATCGTAGCCTTCGCTGATGGCCGTGTGCGGCGGCAGGCCGACGCGCAACTCCTCGCGGATGCGCTCGTTGATCAGCACGTTGGCGTCGACCGCCATGCCCATGGTGAGCGCGATGCCCGCCAGGCCAGGCAGGGTCAGGGTGAAGCCCAGCATCGACATCATCGCCACCAGCACCAGCACGTTGAAGGCCAGCGCGATATTCGTGACCACGCCGAAGACGCGGTAATAGATGACGAAGAACACCATCACGAACAGGAACGACCAGGTGACCGCGGTCCAGCCGCGCTGGATGTTCTCCTTGCCCAGACTCGGGCCGATGATGCGCTCCTCCACGATGTCCACCGGCGCGGCCAGCGAGCCGGCGCGCAGCAACAGGGCCAGCTCGGAGGCTTCGGCGGAGCTGCCCAGGCCGGTGGTCTGGAACTTGCGGCCGAACACGCCGTTGACGCGGGCGTAGTTGATCACTTCCTCGGTCACGCGCACGCTGCGCACTTCCTCGCCGTTGACGATCTTGGTCTCGGGCAGGCGCTCGATGTAGACCACGCCCATGAAGCGGCCGACGTTGTCGCGGGTGAAGTCGTTCATGCGCGCGCCTGCGGCCGAGTTCAGCGTCACCGACACCATCGCGCCACCGCCCTGCGGATCGAAGCCCGAACGCGCGTCCACCAGCTGGTCGCCCGAGGCGATGATGCGACGCGAAAGGAGGATCGGGCGCTGGGTGCCGCGCTCGTAGTACAGGCGCGCATCGGGCGGCACGCGGCCGCTCTGCGCCGCCTCGAAGGCGTTGCCATCGACCGCTGCGCGATATTCCAGCGTGGCGGTGGCACCGAGGATCTTCTTGGCCTGGGCGGTGTCCTGCACGCCGGGGAGCTGCACCACGATGCGGGTCGCGCCCTGGCGCTGGATCACCGGCTCGGCCACGCCCAGTTCGTTGATTCGGTTGCGCAGGGTACCGATGTTCTGTTCGACCGCATTGTCGAGGATGGTCTTGAGCTCGGCCTCGCGCAGGTGGGCGACCAGCACCGCCGGCTCGGTGCCGTCTTCCAGCTGGAGCTGGGGCACGTCGCGACCGATGAGGCCGGCGGCGGTGTTGCGGTCGGCGGCGTCGCGCAGGCGGACCAGGATGCCGGTGGCACCGCGATCCACGCCGGCGTAGGGAATCTTGTTCTCGCGCAGCACGCCGCGGATGTCGTCGAGCATGCTTGCCTCGCGCTTTTCCAACGCGCCCTTCTGGTCCACTTCCATCAGGAAGTGCACGCCGCCCTGCAGGTCCAGGCCCAGCAGCATCGGCTTGGCACCGATGGCAGTGAGCCAGTCAGGCACGGTGGACGCCAGGTTGAGCGCAACGATGTAGCCCCGACCCACTTCACCGCGCACGGTGTCGGCGGCCCGGATCTGGACATTGGGATCTTCCAGACGAACCAGCAGATTGTTGTTCTCGACCGCAATCGACTTGAAGCCGATCCCGCTGCGCTCGAGCACGCCCTGGACCCGTTCTTTCAATGCATCGTCGATCTGCCCACCGCGCGTGGCGGAGATCTGGACCGCGGTGTCCTGCGGGTAGAGGTTGGGCAACGAGTAGATGGCCGAAACGATCAGGATCAGGATCGCCAGCACGTGTTTCCAGCGCGGGAATTCAAGCATTGGGGTTCACCAGGGAACGGGGAAGCGGCCGGGGCCCACCGCCCCGACGCTCAGCAACGGGAAAATAAGGATCAGGCGGACTTGAGCGTGCCCTTGGGAAGCACCGCCGCGATGGCGTTCTTCTGCACGCGAATGACCACCTTCTCGGCAACTTCGATGGCGAGGAAGGCATCGCCCACTTCATCGACGCGGCCAAGCATGCCGCCGTTGGTCACCACCTCGTCGCCCTTGGCGATGGCCGAAACCATGGTGCGGTGGTCCTTGGCGCGCTTCATCTGGGGGCGGATGACGAAGAAGAAGAACACCGCCACGAACACCAGCATCATCACCAGCGGCGACCACGGCGAAGCCTGCGGCGCGCCGGCAGCCTGTGCCCAAGCGGAAGAGATCAGGAAATCCATCGAGAGACTCGCTTTGTTCGGAAAGGGGCCGGCGCGTGCCGGAAAAGCATGGGATTATGCCACGCGCGGCCTCCCTGTGTGGGGACGCCCAGCGCGCGGATCAACCCCTCCCCCTACGTGCGGCGGCGGCACCTCGGCCACGCAGGGCCGACCTACGAAGCGGCGCGTAGGTCGGGGCTACGCCCCCGACGGGGTGTTCAATGCCCCGCAACGGTGTTCGATGCCCCGCCACGTCGGCCACGTCGAGCCGACCTGCGGCGACGGAGTTCTCCGCGCGGCTCGACACGCGCGTCGGACGCCGCGATCATCGGCGCACTCCCGCGTTTTGCCAGAGCCGGACCATGCCCGACACCGCCCCATTCGATCTTTGCCTGACCCGCGCGCGCCTGGCCACGCTGGCCGACGACCGTGGCTACGGGCTGATCGAGGACGGCACCCTCGGCTGCCGCGACGGCCGCATCGCTTACGCCGGCCCGACGCACGCGCTTGCGGCGCAGGAGGCGCTTGCCGCGTCGGTCGTGGTCGACTGCGGCGGCGCGCTGGTGACGCCGGCACTGATCGACTGCCATACCCACCTGGTCTTTGCGGGAGATCGTGCCGGCGAATTCGAACAGCGCCTGGAGGGCGCAAGCTACGAGGACATCGCCCGCGCCGGCGGGGGCATCGCCTCGACCGTGCGCGCCACGCGCGCGGCGAACGAGGATGAACTGGTCGACATCGGTCTCGCCCGCGCCCGCGCGTTGGTGCGCGACGGCGTGGGGACGATCGAGATCAAGTCGGGCTACGGCCTCACCATCGACAGCGAACTGTCCATGCTGCGCGCCGCTCGCCGCATCGGCGAGGCGCTGGGCATCGGGGTGCGCACCACCTTCCTCGGTGCCCACGCGCTGCCGCCCGAATACGCCGGCCGCGCCGACGACTACATCGACTTCGTCTGCCGCAAGATGCTGCCCGCAGCGGCGGCCGAGGGCCTGGTCGACGCCGTGGACGCCTTCTGCGAGCGCATCGCCTTCAGCCCGGAGCAGACCGCGCGGGTATTCGAGGCGGCGCGCGCGCTGGATATCCCGGTGAAGCTGCACGCCGACCAGCTCGGCGATTCGGGCGGCGGTGCGCTGGCGGCGCGCTTCGACGGACTTTCCGCCGACCACGTGGAATACACCAGCGAGGACAGCGTGCGCGCCATGGCCGAGCGCGGCACCTCGGCCGTGCTCCTGCCCGGCGCGTTTCTGTGCCTGCGCGAGACCCGCCTGCCGCCCATCGACGCCTTCCGCCGCCACGGCGTATCCATGGCCGTGGCCACCGACGCCAACCCCGGCACCTCGCCTCTGCTGAGCCTGCGCCTGGCGATGGCGCTGGCCTGCATCCAGTTTCGCCTGACGCCCGAGGAATCCCTGCGCGGGGCCACCGTCAACGCCGCGCGTGCGCTGGGGCTTGCGGATCGCGGGCGGCTGGTTCCCGGCCTGCGTGCCGATCTCGCGCTCTGGAACGCGAGCGATCCGGCGGAGCTGAGCTACTGGCTGGGCGGCGAGCTGCTGCGCGCGCTGTACGTCGGCGGGCGGCGCGTGGACTGAACCTCCGGCGCGATCCCCAACGTCAGCCGACCCGCCGTATCGAGACCGCGGATACGGCACCGCCCGGCTGCTAGAATGCCGCCCGCCGAGGGGCGCTGCGATTGCGGGATTCCTGTCCGCAACCAGGCTCGGCCATCCACAACGGCGCCCGGTTTGTCTGTCCCTGCCCTGCCCGCCTCGGTCAGGTGCCCAATGAACCGGAGTCTCGCCATGAACGCACCACACCAGCCCGCCGCCGCGGGCGACTACAAAGTTGCCGATCTTTCCCTGGCCGACTGGGGCCGCAAGGAGATCGACATCGCCGAGCACGAGATGCCGGGCCTGATGTCGATCCGCGGCAAGCACGCCGCCACCACCCCGCTCAAGGGCGTGCGCGTGACCGGCTCGCTGCACATGACCATCCAGACCGCCGTCCTGATCGAGACGCTCAAGGACATCGGTGCCGATGTGCGCTGGGCCTCGTGCAACATTTTCTCCACCCAGGACCACGCCGCCGCCGCCATCGCCGCCACCGGCACGCCGGTGTTCGCGTGGAAGGGCGAGACGCTGGAGGAATACTGGGACTGCACGCTCGATGCGCTTTCCTTCCCCGACGGCAAGGGCGGCTTCCTCGGCCCGCAGCTGGTGGTGGACGACGGCGGCGACGTGACGCTCCTCATCCACAAGGGCTATGAGCTGGAACAGGGCGACGCGAGCTGGGTGAACGGCGCCTCGGGTTCGCATGAGGAGCAGGTGATCAAGAACCTGCTCAAGCGCGTCGCGAAGGAGCGCCCGGGCTACTGGACCCGCGTGGTCGCAGACTGGAAGGGCGTGTCGGAAGAAACCACCACCGGCGTGCACCGCCTCTACCAGCTGGCCGAAGCCGACAAGCTGCTGGTGCCGGCGATCAACGTCAACGACTCGGTGACGAAGTCGAAGTTCGACAACCTCTACGGCTGCCGCGAATCGCTGGCCGACGGCCTCAAGCGCGCGCTCGACGTGATGCTGGCCGGCAAGGTCGCCGTGGTCTGCGGCTACGGCGACGTCGGCAAGGGCTGCGCCGCCTCGCTGCGTGCCTATGGCGCGCGCGTGATCGTCACCGAGATCGACCCGATCTGCGCCCTGCAGGCCGCGATGGAAGGCTACGAGGTCACGACCGTCGAAGACACGCTGGGCGAGGCCGACATCTACGTCACCACCACCGGCAACAAGGACATCATCCGCGTCGAGCACATGACCGCGATGAAGGACCAGGCCATCGTCTGCAACATCGGCCACTTCGACAACGAGATCCAGGTTGATGCGCTCAAGGCGCTGGCGGGCGTGAAGCAGGTCAACATCAAGCCGCAGGTGGACAAGTACGTGTTCGCCAGCGGCAACGCCATCTTCCTGCTGGCCGAAGGCCGCCTGGTGAACCTAGGCTGCGCCACCGGCCACCCGAGCTTCGTGATGAGCAACAGCTTCTCCAACCAGACTCTGGCGCAGATCGACCTGTGGGCCCACAAGGACCGCTACGAAAACAGGGTCTACATCCTGCCCAAGAAGCTGGACGAGGAAGTCGCGCGCCTGCACCTGGAAAAGATCGGCGTGAAGCTGACCCGGCTGACCGCGGCCCAGGCCGACTACCTCGGCGTGCCGGTCGAGGGCCCGTACAAGCCCGAGCACTACCGCTACTGAACCGGCCATCCGCGGCCTCGCAACGAAGAAGGGTGCCCCGCGGCACCCTTCTTCGTTTCCAATCCGCTTGCGGTCAGAACGAATAGCTGAAGCGGGTGAAGAAGGCGCGGCCGTTGATGCCGAACTGGACGCCCTCGTAGATGTAGCCGTTGTCGGTCTCGTCCGGATTCTGTCGGCTCGGGAAGGTGTCGAGCAGGTTGGTGCCGCCGAGCGTGAGCTTGGCGTTCTCGGTGAAGCTGTAGGTGAACGCGAGATCCGCCGAGGTCTTGCCCGAGTACTCCTGGTTGGGTTCCGGCGGACCGGAGAAGGTGCCGAGCGTCATCGGGCCGAAGTAGATCACCTTGAAGTCGGTCGCCCAGTTGCCCAGCACGTAGTCGAAGCCGAGCACCGCCTTGGAGCGCGGCGAGCCGCCTTCGATGAAGCGGCGGTCGCGCTCCTCCAGCAGCGACTCCTCGCGCCCGAGGAGGTTGGGCGGCGTGTTCACCTTCTGCACCTTGGTGGTGCCGCGATTGAAGGCGAGGAAGGTGTTGAGCACGCCCTGGCCGACGTTGGCGCGATGGTTGATGGTCAGGTCGATGCCGCGGGTGCGGGTGTCCACCGAGTTCACGAAGAACTGCGCCTCGCCCACGCCCAGCTGCTGCAGGATGTCGCCGATGCTGGGGTCGTCGTCCTGGAAACGGCCGCTGAGCACGATGCGGTCGTCGATCTCGATCTGGTAGCCATCGAGCGTGATCGAGAGCGCATCGGTCGGAGTCCAGGTGAAGCCCAGGGTGAAGTTCATGGACTCCTCTTCCTTCAGCGACGGGATGCCGGCCGCGGTCGCGACGGCACCGCCGTTGGGGGCCAGCACCACGTCGGTCGGCACGCCGGCGACGAAGTCGGTGAAGGTGGAGGAGAAGTAGCGCTGCTGCAGCGAGGGCGCGCGGAAGCCGGTGCTGGCCGAGCCGCGCAGCAGCCAGGCCTCGTTGGCGCGGAACGCCGCGGCCAGCTTGCCGGTAGCGGTGGAGCCGAAGTCGCTGTAATCCTCGAAGCGGATCGCCTGGCTGGTGCTGAACCGGTCGGTCCAGTAGGTCTCCACGTCAAGGTAGCCGGCCCAGCTGTGGCGGCTCTTGCTGGTCGCATCGCCCGGCTGGAAGCCGGGGAAGCCCTGGCTGCCGGCGTTGCCGCCGCCGGGGCCGTCATAGTCGGCCCACGAGCCTTCTTCGCCGGCGTAGATCTTGTAGGTCTCGTGGCGGAACTCGGCACCGAAGGCCAGGTTGAGGCCGCTGCGCCAGCCGCTGAAGAAGCGCGAGACGTCGAAGTTCGTGGTCTGCTGCGCGAACGAGAAGCCGCCCGCATCGAACACGCTCGGGCTGATGCCGCTGCCGCCGTTGATGAGGTCGAGGTTGGCGATCGAGGCATTCATGGTGTTGCGGATGGTGTCCATCAGGCGGTTGTAGCCCGCGGTCTGGGACAAATCCATGCGCCAGTCGCCGGTCATCCACCAGGCACCGACGGTGCCGTGGCGATCCTGCACGTAGGCGTCGATGAAGGGCGCGTAGCCGTCGGGATACATCGCCTCGGAGTTGCGCGAGGGAATGTCGTCGGAGCCGATGCCGCCGCGACCCCAGGCCGCCGAGGACGCGTCGCGGTTCTGGATGCCGCCGTTGAAGTAGAACGTCGCATTCTCGCCGAACGGCAGTTCGCCGTTGAGGTAGAAGGTGCCGTTGCGCACCTTGCCGTCGCCGATGATGCGGTGCGGATCGGCCTCGGTGGCGCGGTTGGAGCGGCCGCGGTCCTGGTACTCGGCGGTCAGCGCCAGTACGCCGTCGTTGCCGATGCCGAAGCCGCAGTAGCCCGAACCGGTCCAGTTCTCGCCATCGCCGCGCGAGTACTGGCCGTAGCCCGCCACCACTTCGCAGCCCTTGCTGCGCTTGAGCGAGAGGTTGATGACGCCGGCGATGGCATCGGAGCCGTACTGCGCCGCGGCACCGTCGCGCAGGATTTCGACCTGGTCGAGCGCCAGCAGCGGAATGGTGTTGAGGTCGGCACCGGTGGCACCGCGATTGCGCACGCCGAAGATGTTGACCAGCGCCGCCGTGTGCAGGCGCTTGCCGTTCACCAGCACCAGGGTCTGGTCCGAACCCAGACCACGCAGCGCGGCGTTCTCCACCGAGTCGGTGTTGTCGGCACCGGTCTGGCGGCCGGCGGTGAACGAGGGCGAGGCGTACTGCAGGTATTCGGTCAGGTCGAACTTGCCCCCTTGCGTGGCGGCTGCCTGCATCGGCAGGACGTCGATGGGAACCGGCGTATCCGTATCCGAACTGCGATCGTGACGACGCGAGCCCAGCACCGTGACGGCGTCCAGGCGCTGTGCCTCGGTGGCGGTGGAGCCGGATGCGGCCTGTCCGGCGGCGCTGACCGAACCCGGCATCGCGGCCAGGGCCATCAGGACGGCGACATGCAGCGCATTGCGATGGGTCGAACTGAACATGGAATCCCCTTGCCGTGATTGGTTAACAAAACGTTGCCGAGTGTATCGGACGCAGCAAGCCTTGTGTCCAGTCCTGGCGTCGCGGGACTTGACCTGGATCACGCGCGGTGAGCGCCCGGTCCCGCCCGTGCCCTCAGGACGTTCGCGGCAGGCAGCCCAGAGCCGCAAGCACATCGTGCAGCGCGGGCAGCTGCATCAGCCAGGGCGCGGCCAAGGTGGTCAGTCCGGCCAGCAGCATCAGCACACCGGCGAGGCGGCGCTGGCCCGGTCGCGCCACCCAGCGCGCCCCGCTGTAGCTCAGCGGCAGCATGGCTGGCAGCGTGCCCAGCCCGAACGCCGCCATGATCGCGCCGCCGCCCGGCGCGGTGGCCTGCAGCCAGGCGACCGTGAGCAGGGTTCCGGAGAGGCCACAAGGCATCCAGCCCCAGATCATTCCCAGGCCGAAGCGGCGCGGGAAAGTGTTCGCCGGCAGCAGGCGCGCCTGCAGGGGCCGCACCATCGACCAGAGCACTTCGCCGGCCGCCCCCAGGACGCGAAACCGCCCGGCCAGCCCGAGCGCGCGCAGCGCGATCAGGATCAGCACCAGCCCCGCCAGCGCGCGCAGGGCGAACATCAGCGATTCGGCGCGGAACAGCGCCACCAGCCCATGCCCGAAGCCGCCCACGATGATGCCGGCCAGCACATAGCCGCTGACCCGGCCGAGGTTGGTGGTCAGCGCCACCCGCCAGGCGGTTTTCCGATCCGCGCCGAAGGGCGCGAAGCCGGTGGCGATGCCGCCGCACATGGCCACGCAGTGCACGCTTCCGATCAGGCCGGCGAGCAGCGCGGCACCCAGCGCGACAAGGTCAATCGGCATCGCGGCCGTCCGGGTCGCGCACATTCGCCGCTGCGTCCCGCGACGGCGCGGCCGCATCCGCCGCATCCGCCGCCTGCGAGGGCTGCACGGCCTGGGCGGCCGGCGCATCCTCGACCAGGATGTCCAGCGCCGGGGTTTCCAGATCATCGAACTGCCCGCGTCGCACCGCCCAGACGAAAGCCCAGATCGCAATGCCGAGCAGTACCACGCTGATCGGGACGAGCGCGAGCAGGATGTTCATGCCGCGGACCGGGCGGCAGCGGGCCGCATCGCCGGCTCACGCCGCACCAGGCGCAGGGCGTTCAGCGTCACGATCAGCGAGGAGGCGGCCATGCCCAGCGCCGCCAGCCACGGCTCGATCCAGCCGGCCGCAGCAAACGGCAGCGCAATGAGGTTGTAGCCCAGCGCCCAGGCCAGGTTCTGCCGCAGCGTCACGCGCGCGCGGCGCGCCAGCGCGATCGCCTGCGGCACGCGCGCGAGCTGCTGCGCCGTCAGCACCACGTCGGCCGCCCCGTGGGCAAGCGCCGCACCACCGTGCATGGCGATCGAGACGTCCGCGCCGGCCAGCACCGGCGCATCGTTGATGCCGTCGCCCACCATGAGCACGACGCGGCCCTCGCGCTGCAGGGCGCGGATGCGTTCGAGCTTCTGCTCCGGGGTACGGCGCGCGCTGTGGCGCGAGATGCCCAGAGCGCTGGCGGCCTCCGCCACCGCGGCTTCGCCATCGCCGCTCAGAAGCTCGCATTCCAGCCCGAGCACGCGGCAGGCGGACACGGCCTCGGCGGCATCCGGACGCAGCGCGTCGCGGATCGCAAAGCGGGCAAACGCGGTTTCACCGTCACCCAGCCAGAGCGCGCCGTCGTCGGGGCGATTGGCAGCGAACGCGGCATGGCCGAGCCGCCAGCGCCGGTCACCGGCATGCGCTTCGACGCCGAAGCCGGGTATGTGCTCGATGCGTGCGCTCTCCGTACGCAGCAACATCGACTCCTCGATCAGGGTTTCCTCACCGTCGTTCCCGTGCCGGCCGGGATCCATCCGGCTTTCAATAGCAGAATCAAACGGGCTCCCGGCCTGCGCCGGGATGACGGAGCGGGGCGTGCCCTGGTTCTCCGGCGATTCCCGGACAAACACGCGCGCCAGCGGATGCCGGCTGTCGCGCTCCAGCGCCCGCGCGATGCGCAGCGCCCCGGCGCGGGTGATGCCACCGAAGGTCTCCACCGCGCGCAGGCTCGGCTCGCCCAGACTCAGGGTGCCGGTCTTGTCGAACACCACGGTGTCCACGCGCGCCAAGACGTCGAGCGCGTCCGGACGCATCGCCAGCACGCCGATCCGCGCCAGCGCGGTGTGGGCGCTGGCGATGGCGGTGGGAATGGCCAGTGACAGCGCGCAGGGGCAGGCCACCACCAGCACCGCAAGCGTAACCTCGAAGGCGCGCGAAGGATCGTGCTTCAGCCACCACAGGCAGGTGAGTGCGGCGGCGGCGAACAGCGCCAGCACGAAGCGCGTGGCCACCGCGTCCGCCAGCCGCGCCGCGGCGGGGCGCTCATTCTGGGCGCGCTCGATCAGGCGGGAAAGTTGCGAAAGCCAGGTGTCCTGCCCGGTGCGCGTCACGCGCAGGCGCGCCACGCTGCCGACCACGATGCTTCCGGCGCGCAACTCCTCGCCTTCAGCGCGCGACACCGGCTCGGCTTCCCCGGTCAGGAGCGATTCGTCCACCGCGGCCGCGGCCAGCGCGAGGCCATCGGCAGGCACGGCCTCGCCCGGCGGCACCCGCACCACATCGCCCGGCGACAGCGTGGCGACGGGAACCTGCGCAGCGCAGCCATCGTCTTCCTCACGCCACGCGAACGCCGGCCGCGCGCGCGCCAGCGTATCGACGTGATCGGTGGCGCGCGCGCGCGCCGCCGCTTCGATCTGGCGCGCGACCAGGAGGAAAAGCACGAACATCACCGCGGCATCGAACCATACGTGCGTGCCGCCGCGCAGGGTCTCGAACAGGCTGGCGAAATAGGCCAGCAGCACCGAGGTGGCCACCAGCGTATCCATGCCGAAGCGGCGCAGCCGCAGCTCGTTCCACATCCCGGCGATGAAGGGCCAGCCCGAATAGAACACCACCGGCGTGGCCAGCAGGAAGGTGACCCAGCGCAGGAAGTCGCGCAGCGGGATCGACATTTCCCGCGCGGTGTCCAGGTACAGCGCCTCGGCGAACATCATCGCCTGCATCGCCCCCAGGCCGGCCACGCCCAGGCGCAGGATCGCGCTGCGGCGCTCGCGCCGGCGCGCATCTTCGCGCGCCTGTCCGGGCGAAAGATGGGCGCGGTAGCCGAGCGCCGTCAGGTCGCCAAGCACCTGCGACAGGCGCGCGGACGAGGCATCCCAGGTGATGCGGATGCGCCCGGTCACCGCATTGGCAACGACCTCGCGCACGCCGGCGCGGCGGCGCAGGGCGCGATCGATCAGCCAGGCGCAGGCGGCGCAGCGCATGCCATCGGTCAGCACCGTGATCTGGCTGCCCTCCGACACGGTGCGCACGTGTTCGGCCTGCACCTCGGGGCGATCCCACAGCGAAAGGTCGGCGTCGCTGTCATCGACCCGCGCGCCCTGCGCCTGGCGCAGGCGGTAGTAATCGGCCAGACCGGCGGTGGCGATCCATTCGGCCGCGCCGGCGCAGCCGCGGCAACAGAAGTCGTGCTCGGTACCGGCGATCCACGAGGCGATGGCCTCGGCACCCAGGGGTTCGCCGCAGTGGAAGCAGCCCGCTTCCACGCTGCGGGTTTGGCCGACTTCCATCACGCAGGCAGTCAATGCCCCTCCGAGAACTGCGGTGCCAGCGCGATCGCGGCGCGTCCGGCCTCGAAGCGCCCGGCGATCCGCCAGGCACCGTCGTCGGCCGACACCTGCACCGTCCAGGCCGCCGGCAGCGGCAGCGGCACGCGCCCGAGGAAGCGCTCGCCGCTGCGGGTGAGCGTCAGATGGCGATCCTGCGCCGCCCGGCTGGGGTGGACCAGCGCCAGCCGCAACCGCACCGCGGATTCCGGCAGCGGATCGATGCCGACGTCGACCGCCCCGGTCGCCGGATCGATGGACAGCGTGCCGCGCATACCCAGGGCAATGGCGGCGCGATCGGCGCGCAGGTCTTCCACCTGGATCTGCGCGGTGCGCCTGACGTCGACGGGCAGCGCCTCGTCCGCGCCCACGTGCACGGAGATGGCCACCAGCACCAGGCTGGCTGTGACCATCACGGCGGGAATGCCCGCCACCAGCCACATCATGGGTTCGCGATACCAGCGTGACGCGGTGCGTGCGGAGTCGGTCACGGCGCTCACCTCGCCGGGCCGAAGAAAGCCGCTTCTTCGCTGATCCGGATCGGCTTGCCCTGCGACTCGCCCTCGACCACGAACTCGACCGTGGTGCGACCGCGGACCGCGCCCAGCGGGGCGCTCAGCGTCACCGGCAGGTTGACGACTTCCTGCGCCGGAATCTCGACCACCCGCGGCGCATTCGCCAGGCTCACGCCCGCGTCGCTTTCCACGCTCACCCGATAGCTCGCGGCACGCTCGGTCTTGTTGATCAGCTTGACCCCGTAGCCGTTTTCGATCGTGCCCTGCGCGGTCTCGCGATACAGCGCATTGCGGTCGCGCAGCACTTCGACCGTGACCGGCGAACGCGAGGTCACGCCCACGCCCCAGCCGACCAGGAGCACGAGCAGCAGCAGGCCGTACACCCAGATGCGCGGGCGCAGGATGCGGGTGGGCTTGCCTTCGAGCGCATTCTGGGTGGTGAAGCGGATCAGGCCGCGCGGGTAGCCGGTCTTGTCCATCACTTCGTTGCAGGCATCCACGCACGCCCCGCAGGCGATGCACTCGTACTGCAGGCCATTGCGGATGTCGATGCCGACCGGGCAGACCTGCACGCACAGCGAGCAGTCGATGCAGTCGCCCAGCAGCGTCTTGTCGAGGCTGGCCTTTTCGTACAGCGCCCGGCCCAGCTCATCGCTGTTGCCCCAGTCATCGACCAGGCCGGTGGTCACGCGCGCGTCGACCGCGCGCGAGGCGGCGCTCTGGTGCCGGGCCGCGTACAGCAGCGCCGAGTCGGCTTCTTCCAGGCCCAGCGGCGAGCGCCCGCGCGCTTCTGCCGAATCCAGCGTTCCGCGCTTGCGCGGCCCGCGCGGCTCGCCGCGCGCGGCGTCGTAGCTGATGATGAGCGTGTTGCGGTCGAACATCGCGCTCTGGAAGCGCGCGTAGGGGCACATGTACTTGCAGACCTGCTCGCGCAGCACGCCCGCATTGCCCCAGGTGGCGATGGAATAGAACAGCACCCAGAAGATTTCCCAGCCGGTCCAGGCGAACGGCCAGGTGCGCAGCGCCAGGTCCTTGATCGGGGTGAAGAAGCCGACGAAGGTGAAGCCGGTCCACAGCGCGAACACGATCCAGGCCGCGTGGCGGCTGCCGCGCTTGAGGATCTTCTCGCGCGTCCAGGGCGACTTGTCCAGGCGCAGGCGCGCGCTGCGGTCGCCCTCGAACAGCTGCTCCATCCCGATGAACACTTCCGTCCACACCGTCTGCGGGCAGGCGAAGCCGCACCACAGTCGCCCGGCCAGCGCAGTGAAGAAGAACAGGCTCATCCCGGCGATGATCAGCAGCACGGCAAGGAAGATGAAGTCCTGCGGCCAGAACGCCAGTCCGAATACGTAGAAGCGTCGCGCCGGCAGATCGAACAGCACCGCCTGATGGCCGTCCCAGGTCAACCATGGGAATACGTAGAACATGCCCAGCAGCACGATCGTGGCGAGCTTGCGAAGGCGCTGGTAGCGCCCGTCGATCTCGCGCGACTGGATCTTGCCTTCGGAAACGTAGAGCGATGTGTCTACGCTGACAGGGATTTCCTTTTTCACTGCGGGGGCCGACAAGATCGCGGCCCTGCTCCTTTACGATCTTGGCAAGGGTCGGTTGAAGCGGATGCGCGGGTGCAGCAGCAGCCAGGTGAACAGGCTCGAACTGGCGGTCGCGATCCAGAACATGAAGAACCCGACCGAATAGCCAAACTCGCGCGGAATGTCGAGTTCCGGGAAGGTCATGTCGCGCAGCGCCAGCGGATCGACGAAGGCAAAGAACACCATCGTCATCACGCAGGCCGAAAAGAAGCTTGGCCAGGCGATGGCTCCCACGCGCTGCACCAGCGGCAGCGCGCAGGGATAGTTCGGCTGGACCGGCTCGGTGCCTGACATCACTGCGCCCCGCCGCCGTGCGACTGCGCCCAGACCCACGCCGCGACCACGCGCGCGCGGGTCTCGCCGATGATCGGCTCGTGCGCCGGCATGGCGCCGTTGTGGCCCTGCAGCACCGCATCGCGGATCGTGCCGAAGTCGCCGCCGTAGAGCCAGATGTCGTCGCTGAGGTTGGGGGCACCGAGCAGCGGATTGCCGCCGCCGTCCGCGCCGTGGCAGGCGACGCAGACCATGTCGAACTTCGGCTTGCCGGCCGCCGCCATGGTGGCGTCCACGCGCTGGCCGGAGAGCGACTGCACGTAAACCGCCACTTCGCCGGCACCTTTCTCGCCGCCCACCACGTCGCCGAACGGCGGCATCACCGCCTGGCGGCCGTGTCGCACCGTGGTGAGGATGTCATCGGGCGAGCCGCCCCATTGCCAGTCGTCATCGGTCAGGTTCGGAAAGCCGCGCGCTCCCTTGGCGTCCGAGCCGTGGCAGGTGGCACAGGTGTTGGCGAATATCTTGCGGCCCAGCGGAATCGCCTCGGGATCCCTGGCGATCTCGTCGATCGGCAGGCCCTCGTAGCGCGCGAACGTGGCATCCAGCACCGCGCGCGCCTTGGCGGCATCGGCGTCGTGTTCACCCACCGAGGTCCAGCCGAGGGTGCCCACGAACGAGCCGAAGCCCGGGTACAGGACCAGATAGCCGATGGAAAACACGATGGTGATGTAGAACAGGTTGATCCACCAGCGCGGCAACGGTTTGTTGTATTCGGTGATGTCGCCGTCCCAGACGTGCCCGGTCTCGTCCGGAGCCGGATCGCCGGGCCGCAGCGACGAGGTGCGCCACAGCAGCCAGACGCAGCCGCCGACGTTCAGGACGATCAGCGCGATGACATACAGCGACCAGCCGGCGCTCATGGGCCTTCTCCCTTCACGATCTCGTCTTCCAGCGGCAGGTGCGCCGCCTCCTCAAAATCCGCGTTGCGCCGTGAACTCCAGGCCCAGAAGCAGCCGTAGAGGAACAGCACCAGCAGCACCACGGTGACGATTCCGGTCACGGTGCCGCTGCTCATGGCGCGGCTCCGGCGGCCGCATCGACGCCGGGGCGCGGCGCATGCCGTCCCAGACCCTGCAGATAGGCGACCAGCGCGTCGAGCTCGGTCTTGCCCTCGACCGCGGTGGCGACGCCCGCTAGGTCTTCGTCCGAATACGGGTCGCCAAGCTTGCGCAGGGCGGTGATCTTCCGGACCACCTCGTCGGCGCGAACCGTGCGCTCGGCCAGCCACGGATAGGACGGCATGTTGGACTGCGGCACCACGTCGCGCGGGTTCATCAGGTGCACGATGTGCCAGTCGTCCGAGTAACGCCCGCCGACGCGCGCCAGATCCGGCCCGGTGCGCTTGGAGCCCCACTGGAACGGGCGGTCATAGACCGATTCACCGGCCAGCGAATAGTGGCCGTAGCGCTCGGTTTCGAAGCGCAGGGTGCGCACCATCTGCGAGTGGCAGTTGTAGCAGCCTTCGCGCACGTAGACGTCGCGCCCGGCCAGCTCCAGCGGCGGATAGGGCTTGACGCCCGGTGCCGGCTCCACGGCTTCGGCCTGGAACATGAGCGGGATGATTTCCGCCAGCCCGCCCAGGGAGATGGCGGCGGCGATCAGCACCGCCATCAGGCCCACGTTGCGCTCGATCTTGCCGTGTCCGGTGACTTTTTCCTGACTCATGATCGTCTCCTCAACCGTGCGCCGGGGCCGGAACCGCGACCGGTGCGATCCTGTCGGTCATGCCGTAGGTCCTGATGACGTTCAACGCCATCAGCAGCATGCCGCTGAGCACCATCACCCCGCCCAGGAAGCGGAACAGGTAGTAGGGATAGGTGGCCGCGACCGATTCGACGAAGGTGTAGGTCAGGGTGCCGTCGTCGCCGGTGGCGCGCCACATCAGGCCCTGCATGACGCCGGCGATCCACATCGAGGCGATGTAGAACACCACGCCGATGGTGTGCAGCCAGAAGTGTGCGTCGATCCACTTGACCGAATACATCTGCTGCAGGCCCAGCACGCGCGGATACAGCGCGTAGAGAGAGCCGATCGAGATCATCGCCACCCAGCCCAGGGTGCCGGCGTGCACGTGGCCCACGGTCCAGTCGGTGTAGTGGGAGAGCGAGTTGACCGTCTTGATCGAGAGCATCGGGCCTTCGAAGGTGGCGATCATGTAGAAGCTCAGCGACACGATCAGGAACTTCAGGATCGGATCGGTGCGCAGCTTGTACCAGACCCCCGAGAGCGTGAGGATGCCGTTCATCGCGCCTCCCCACGAGGGTGCCAGCAGGATCAGCGAGAACACCATGCCCACCGACTGCACCCAGTCGGGCAATGAGGTGTACAGCAGGTGATGCGGACCGGCCCACATGTAGATCGAGATCAGTGCCCAGAAGTGCACGATCGAAAGGCGATAGGAATAGATCGGCCGCTGCACCTGCTTGGGCACGAAGTAGTACATCATCGCCAGATAACCCACGGTCAGCAGGAAGGCCACGCCGTTGTGGCCGTACCACCACTGCGCCATGGCATCGACCGCGCCGCTGTAGACCGGATAGGACTTCCACAGCCCGGCCGGCATCACCAGGTTGTTGACGATGTGCAGCAGCGCCACGGCGATCACGTAGGCACCGTAGAACCAGTTGGCCACGTAGATGTGCTTGACCCGGCGCTTGACGATGGTGCCGAAGAACAGCCAGCCGTAGGCCACCCAGACCACCGTGACGAGGATGTCCAGCGGCCACTCCAGCTCGGCGTACTCCTTGCTCTGGGTGATGCCCAGCGGCAGGGTGATGGCCGCGCCGACCATTGCGGTCTGCCAGCCCCAGAACACGAAGCTGGCGAGCCGGTCGGAAATCAGGCGCACGTGGCAGGTGCGCTGCACCACGTACAGCGAGGTGGCGAACAGCACCGAGCCGCCGAAGGCGAAGATCATGCCGTTGGTGTGCAGCGGGCGCAGGCGACCGTAGCCGAGCCAGGCGATGCCGTCGGTCATCTCGGGCCAGTAGAGCTGGGCGGCGATGATGACCCCCACCAGCATCCCGACGATGCCCCAGATCACGGTTGCAGCCGCGAACTGGCGCACCACCTTGTCGTTGTAGGTTTCATTGAGCGTTGTCGAAGACATGATCGGCCTCGATGCAGGGATGCGGCATGGTGTGCCGTGGCAGGGGCGGCGCGCTTGACCTGAGTCAAATACCCGCGAAAGCGGCGCAGTTTACCGGATGCGATCGGCAACCTCACCCGTCCCAGGCCCGCTCGGATGGGGTATCCTCGGACCCGGTGCGCCGGGCTCGCGCGGGCCCGGGCCCAACAGCGGGAGGGCGGTCCATGCGTACGGTGCGGCAACTTCTGGAGTCCAAGTCTCCGGACATCCACTCCATCTCACCCGACGTCCCGGTGATCGACGCCATCCGTCTGATGGCCGAGAAGGGCGTCGGCGCGGTGCTGGTCATGCAGGGTGAAGCACTGGTCGGCATCCTTTCCGAGCGCGACTACGCGCGCAAGATCGTGCTGGCCGGCCTGTCCTCGAAGCAAACACCGGTACGCGACATCATGACCAGCAAGCTGATCACGGTATCGCCCGACGACAACGCGCAGACGTGCATGCAGACCGTGACCCGAAACCGCATCCGCCACCTGCCGGTGGTCGAGAACGGCCGGGTGCAGGGCGTCATCTCCATCGGCGACCTGCTGGCCGCGGTGATCGAGCAGCAACAGCACGAGCTGGACCAGCTGCAGCGCTACATCACCGGCTGAGCCGACGCCCCGGCATCAGCCTGCTGCCGATGGCGCAGCGTAAGCCGTCTCGCGCGTGGCGCGGAACGCCACCGCGGGCGCGCGCTCCTGCGCCAGCTGCAGGTTGACCCGCGTCGGTGCCAGATAGACGAGCTGGTCGGCGGCGTCCAGCGCAAGGTTCATCGCGTTCTTCTCGCGGAACTCCTCCAGCTTCTTCGCGTCCTGGCAGTAGACCCAGCGCGCGGTCGCCACGGAGACCGGCTCGAACACCGCCTCCACGCCGTACTCGTCCTTGAGCCGATAGGCCGCCACGTCGAACTGCAGGGTGCCGACCGCGCCCAGGATCAGGTCGTTGCTCATCAGCGGGCGGAAAAACTGCGTGGCCCCCTCCTCCGAGAGCTGCGTCAGCCCCTTCTGCAGCTGCTTGAGCTTGAGCGGATCCTTCAGGCGCGCGCGGCGAAACAGTTCGGGGGCGAAGTTGGGGATGCCGGTGAAGGTCAGCGGCTCGCCTTCGCTGAAGCTGTCGCCGATGGCGATGGTGCCGTGGTTGTGGATGCCTATCACATCGCCCGGCCAGGCTTCGACGGCCAGCTCCCGATCCGAGGCCATGAAGGTCAGCGCGTTGGCGAGCTTCATTTCCTTGCCGCTGCGCACGTGCAGGGTCTTGATGCCGGGCTCGAAACGCCCCGAGCACACCCGCATGAAGGCCACCCGGTCGCGGTGCTTGGGGTCCATGTTGGCCTGGATCTTGAAGACGAAGCCGGTGAGCCGCGGCTCCGCCGGATCGACGATCCGGGTGGTGGTGGCGCGCGGCTGCGGTGCCGGCGCGTGCTCGATGAAGAAGTCCAGCAGGAGTTGCACGCCGAAGTTGTTGATTCCAGAGCCGAAGAACACCGGCGTCTGGCGTCCGGCGAGGTACTCGTCCAGATCGAACGGATGGCTGGCACCCTGCACCAGTTCCAGTTCGTCGCGAAGATCGGCCAGCATGGATTCGCCGATGCGCTCGGCCAGCCCGGGCGCGTCGAGCGACGGAAAGATGGTCGAATCCTGCCGGGTGAAGTTGCGCCCCGGCTCGTACAGGTGGACTTCCCCGGTGACCAGGTGCACCACGCCCTTGAGGCGCTTGCCCATGCCGATCGGCCAGGTCACCGGCGCGCACTGGATGCCCAGCACGCTTTCCACCTCGTCGAGCAGCTCGATCGGCTCGCGGCCCTCGCGGTCGAGCTTGTTGATGAAGGTCATGATCGGCGTGTCGCGCAGCCGGCAGACCTCCATCAGCTTGATGGTGCGCTCCTCCACGCCCTTGGCCACGTCGATCACCATCAGCGCCGAATCCACCGCGGTCAGCACGCGGTAGGTGTCCTCGCCGAAGTCGGCGTGGCCGGGGGTGTCGAGCAGATTCACGATGCAGTCCTCGTAGGGAAACTGCATCACCGAACTGGTGACCGAGATGCCGCGCTCCTGCTCCAGCGCCATCCAGTCGGACGTGGCGTGGCGCGCGGCCTTGCGGCCCTTGACCGAACCGGCCATCTGGATCGCGCCGCCGAACAGCAGCAGCTTCTCGGTCAGCGTGGTCTTGCCCGCGTCGGGGTGGGAAATGATGGCGAAGGTGCGCCGGCGGCGCGCCTGCAGGGAAACGTCGGACATGGGGAAAGACGCCCGGCCGGGCGCGCAGGTCGATGAGGAGGGCGGTGATTATAGTCCTGCCTTCACGCGTTCCAGGCCACGACGAGCCGCCGTGCAGGCCCAAGTCAGTAATGTCCCCTGTCTGCCGGACGCCGATTTCATCACCCCGCCGCCTCGCATCCAGCCAACCGCGAAGGCGCGGTCGATGCGCCCGGCCGCCCGTGGCGACACCTGTGGCAGGATGCGGCATCGCATCGGGAGTACGCACGTGCAGGACGCGACGCTGAAGCTGGAGAATGACGCGGAATCGGCGCTGCTTCCCGCGCAGGTCGGCCCCTACAGAATCATCGGCCTGCTTGGCGAAGGCGGCATGGGCCGGGTCTACCTGGCCCGCGAGAACCACCCGCCGCGCGAAGTGGCGCTCAAGGTGGTGCGCGGACTGTCCGGCAACGCGCTGGCGCGCTTCCGGCGCGAGATCGAACTTCTTGCCCAGCTCGAACACCCGGGAATCGCGCGGCTCTATGCTGCCGGCCAGGACGTCATCGCCGGCATCCCGATGCCCTGGCTCGCGCTGGAGCTGATCCGCGGCCAGGACCTGCGCGCCTGGGCCGAGCGCACCCGCCCCGACCTCACCGCCCGCGTGCGTCTCCTGATCGCGATCTGCCGCGCCGTCGAACATGCGCACGCGCGCGGCGTGGTGCACCGCGATCTCAAGCCCGGCAACATCATGGTGGACGTCGGCGGACAGCCGAAGGTCCTCGACTTCGGCGTGGCGCGGCTGCGCGATGCCGACGAGGAGATGACCCAGGCCGGACAGGTGCTGGGCACGGTGCCCTACATGAGCCCGGAGCAACTCGCCGGACACAATACCCGGGTCGACGCACGCAGCGACGTCTACGCGCTGGGCGTGATCGCCTACGAGCTGATCGGCGGCAGCCTGCCGCATCCGCGCCTGAGCACCTCCACCCTGTTCGAGGCTATCGACATCGTCCGTCGCGAAGAGCCCGCGCGCCTGCGCCGGTTGGCTCCGCAGGCGCGCGGCGATCTGGACAAGGTGGTGATGAAGGCGCTGGCCAGCGAGCCATCCCGGCGCTATGCAAGCGCCGGCGGGCTTGCGGACGACCTGCAGCGCATCCTCGGCCACCGTCCGGTGCTGGCGCGCGCCCCGACTCTCGCTTACCGCGCAAGTCGTTTCGTGCGCCGTCACCGCGTGCTCACCGTCGCCGCCGGCATCGTGTTCGTGGCGCTGGCAACCGCCACCCTGGTGAGCACGCTGGCGGCCCGGCGTGCCCGTGCGGCGCTGGCCGAAGCCCAGGCACGCACCGCAGAACTGTCCGCGGTCAACCAGTTCGTCGAGCAGATGCTGACCCAGGCGGACCCGGAGCTGGAAGGTTCGCCCGACATGCCGCTGCGCCAGGTTCTGAGCGGTGCCGCGCAGACGCTGGACGCTCCCGGTACGCCGCCGCGCACGGCCGGCCAGGTTGCACTCCTGCTCGGTCGCACCTGGAGTGCTCTGGGCGAAAGCGCCACCGCGCAGGGATTTTTCGATCGCGCGCAGGACTTGCTGGATCGCGGATTCGGGCCGGACAGCCCGGAATCGGCCGAAGCGCGCTTCGCTCGCGTACAGGACTTCGCCCGCAGCGGCGAACCATCCGACGCGATCGACCAAGCGCTGGCGCTGGAAGAAGCGCTGACGCACATCGACGCGGAGTGGGCACGCCACCTGGCGCTGCGCGTGCGCCTGGTTCGGGCCGAGGCGCTGGAAGAAACCGGCAGCGTCGAAGCCGCCATCGCGCTCGACCGCGCCCTGCTGGCCGCCCCCCTGCTGCCGCAGCTTCCCGATGCCGCCGTGGTCACCGATGTGCTGCGCCACAACCTCGCCTATGCGTTGCTGCACAGCAACGGATTCACGGAGGCGGAAGCCCTGATCCGCCAAGTGCTCGATTCGGAAACCGCGCGCCTGGGTTCTGATCACCCGCAAACGCTCTACACCCGCAAGGTGCTGGGCCAGGCCCTGCACCGCCAGGGGCGTCTGGAAGAGGCCTCGCAGTGGTACGCCGAGGTCTACGCCCGACGCCGCGAGCGCTACGGCGACAATCACCCGCTCACGCTCGGCGCGGGTACCCAGTTGGCGGCCGCCTACAACACCCTCGACCGCCCCGCAGAAGCCGAGCCGCTGCTTCGTCGCGCGCTTGACAGCCGCATAACGCGCGGCGAGGGCGACACGCGCGATGCGCTGATCGACCGGGTGATGCTCGTCACCACGCTCGACAAGCTCGGGCAGTCGGAACGCGCGCTGGCGCTGGCTGACGAGGTGATCGCAATGGAGCACGGCACGCCGAATCGGGACACCCTGGCAGCCCGCAACGCGCGCGCCATGCTGCTGCTGAAGGCTGGCCGGATCGCCGAATCGCGCGCCGGCTTCGGCGAGCTCCTGCGGCTGGCACCGGACGTCGTCGGCCCCAACTTTCCGAACTGGCCGGTGTTCCTTTCCAATGCCGCCGCCGCCGACCTTGCGGCAGGCGACGCGCGCGCCGCGCATGAAAAGCTCGAACCGGCGCTGGTCCTGCTCCAAGCCAACCAGGGACCGAACCATCCGCGCACCCGCGAAACCATCGAGCGCCTGATCGATGCTTCGTCGCGGCTGGGATTGGGCGCCGAAGTGGAAGCGCTGCGCGCGCGGTTCCCGTCCGATGCGCCGTGACGCCAGCGGTCAGCCCGTCACGAATCCCTCGCCCACCGCATCCGGCCCCGCCGCTTCGCGCCGCACCGCGCTGACCCGCGCCAGCGCCGGCCCCTGCCAGAGCCATGCCTCCAAGGCATCGAGCGCGGCTTCGGGGCCGGCCGCCAGCACTTCCACCCGACCATCGGCCAGATTGCGCGCATGGCCGCAAAGACCCAGGGACAGCGCCTTGTCACGGGTGGTGGCACGATAGAACACGCCCTGCACCCGGCCTTCCACGAAGAAGCGCGCGGCCGTCATCGGGCGGATGCGCCGGCCGCGATGGCCTCGGCCAGCTCATGTCCGGTCACCGGCCCGAGAAAGCGCTTGGCCACCCGCCCGTCGGGCGCGATCAGCCAGGTCATCGGCAAACCGCGCGGCGCGGGAAAATCCGCCGGCGGCTCGAACACATCGACGATCGCGATCGGATAGCGCACGGGATGCTCGGCCAGAAAGGCGCGCATCTCCTCCGGCGCGATGTCCTCGTAGGCCAGTCCGATCACCGTCACGTCGGTACGGGAAGTGGCAAAGGCGTCGAGATCCGGCATTTCCTTGAGGCAGGGACTGCACCAGGTCGCCCAGTAGTTCACCACGACCCAGCGATCGCGCTGCTGCGACAGATCGAAAGTGCCGCCATCGAGGGTAGCGATGCGAAGCTCGGGAACCGCGCCGTCCTGCGCCACTTCGCTGGCGATCGCACCCACGGCCGCGAGTCCGGATACCGCAAGGACCAGCCCGAAAAACCACGCCTTCATGTCATTCCTCCAATCCGTTCAGAATCTGCGCCACGCTGCGCCGCATCCGTTCGCGCAGCGGCGCGCGCAGCGCCTCCAGCTCGGCGGCCGCGCGCCGCCCGCTGGCGTCGCCACCGTCAGGCAAGGGAGCCTGCGTCAGCGGGATGCGCAGCGCGGCGCTTTCGTAGAGTTCGGCCAGCGGCAGGTGATTGAGGTCGCGCACCAGCGCATAGCCGCCGTCGTCCAGCCGCTGGATCACGCGCGCCTCGGAAAGCGCGGCCAGCAGGTGCATGAGGACATCGTCGCTGATCGACGGCTCAAGCTGCTGCAGGTGCGCCGTGTGCAGGCTGCTGCCGGTGCCCTGTGCCTGCGAAAAGCGCCCCAGCAGGCGCAGCAGGCCGTACAGCTCGAATCCCGCCGGCAGGCGCTGCTGCGCCGGCTGGTATCGAAACGCCGACAGCGACGCCGCGAGCGACGCGCCCAGCAGCACCACCACCCAGGAAACATAGAGCCAGATCAGGAAAATCGGGACCACCGCGATCGCGCCGTACAGCGCCTGGTAGTTGGCGCGGGTGAGGTAGAGCGCGAAGCCCCACTTCGCCAGCTCGAACAGCAGCGTCGCCAGCGCGCCGGCGATGAGAGTGTGGCGGAATACCACGGTGCGGTTGGGAATCAGCCGATAGGCCAGGGTGAAGGTCAGCAGCTCCAGTCCCACCGGCAACACCCGCAGCAGGATCCCGTGCTGCGCCTCGTCGGCGAGCAGCGGCAGCGAGGTCAGATACGACGACACCGCGAAGCTGGCCACCGCCAGCAGCGGCAGGAGCGTCATCGCGGCCCAATAGATCAGCAGGCGCGAGAGCGCCCGCCGCGGCGCGCTGACGCGCCAGATGCGGTTGAAGGTGTCCTCGATGCGCGACAGCGTCAGCAGTGCGGTTGCCAACACCGTAATCGCGCCCACGGCCGACAGCGTGCGGGCATTGCCGGCCGCTTCGGCAAGAAAGCTCGCCACGCTGTCGGCCGCTGTCGGCATGAAATTGGCGAAGATGAAGCGGGTGAGGTCTTCCACCCAGTTCTCGTAGATGGGGAACATCGAAACGATGCCGAACACCACCGCCGCCAGCGGCACCGCGGCGAACAGGGTCGCGTAGGCGAGCGTGGCGGCGGAATCGAAGCAGCGGTCCTCGATGAAGCGCCGCGCCAGGAAGCGCAGGAACGACCGCACCCGCTCGCGGTGCGGGTCGATCCATCCGAAGAGGTTGGGCAAGCCGGCCATGGACGGGAAGATACCGGGAAGAGGCGGTTGCAGCGTAGCCCTGCCGGGCCGGTCCGGGGAACCGGCATGACCTTCCTGCCAGAGCGCGACTTCCGCAGGCCGGGCCGTTAGGCTTTGCATTTTCCTTCCGGCAGCCCGCCCATGCTCGACGCCCCCCTTCCCCACGCCGCGCGTGTCGCCCTCCTCCGCCGGTGCGGCCCGGATCGCGCCTGCAGGCCGGCACCGTGAGCCGGCGCGCGCTGGCCGCGGCGTGCATCGTGGCGCTGTTCGCGCTGGCACTGTGCTGGCAGCTGTGGTGGTTCGTTCCCGCGCGCGTGCCCGCATGGCTCGCCGCCGCGATCCACGCCGCGCCGATGCTGCCGGCGCTGGTCCTGCTCCTGCTGCGCCGACGCAGTGCGGCCTTCTGGGGCGGCCTGGGCGCGCTCTTCACCTTCAGCCACGGCGTCTCCGAAGCATGGGCCGATGCAGAGGTGCGGGCGGCGGCACTCACCGAAGTCGCGCTGTCGGTCGCACTGGTCGTTGCGGCCAGTTGGGGCGGCCTGCGGCAGCGGTTCGCGCGCCGTCGCGGTGTATGATTGGCGGTCGACATTTTCGCGCACGGTGAATACCCATGGACCGGCTCTGCATCGTCACCACCGGCGGCACGATCGACAAGATCTACTTCGACGACAAATCCGACTACCAGATCGGCGAGCCGCAGATCGGCCGCATCCTGAATGAGCTGGGCGTGGCGTTTTCCTTCAGCGTGATTCCAATCCTGCGCAAGGACAGCCTGCACATCTCCGATGCCGACCGCGAACTGCTGCGCGCCACCATCGCGGCGCAGGAGGCCGAGCGCGTGCTGGTCACCCACGGCACCGACACCATGGTGGCCACGGCAAAGGTGCTGGCGACGATTCCCGGCAAGACCATCGTGCTGACCGGCGCGCTCAACCCGGCGCGCTTCCGCGGCTCGGACGCCGAGTTCAACATCGGCTGCGCGGTCGGCGCGGTGCAGTGCCTGCCGGCGGGCGTCTACATCGCCATGAACGGGCGCATCTGGGATCCCGCCCGGGTGCGCAAGAACGTGGCGGCCAACCGCTTCGAGGCCGCCGCAGACTGACGCCGCACCGCGCGACGGCCCGCTCCCGCGCAGCTCCATGAAAAAGCCCCGGCGAACCGGGGCTTTTTCTTTCTTCATGCAGCCTCAGGCAGCTGCTTACGGCGTGTAGCTCGCCTTCAGCGTGACGCCCGAGTAGGCCTTGTAGCCGCGCAGCATGATGTAGTAGGTGCCGGTCGAAGGCGTGGTCGCCGAACACGACTCGCTGTTGCCGGCCCTGTAGGGGCGGCAGTCGTAGGTCGAGGTCGTCGGCTGGGCACCGAAGCGCACGTACATGTCCGCATCACCGGTGCCGCCCGAGATCGAGATGCTGAGGTTCTTCGCCCCGGCCGGAACCGCGATGGTCCAGTACTTGGTGCTGCTGGCCGCACCCGAGATGCCCGTCACCGCCACGTTGTTGGCCAGCGCGCCGCCGTTGGCATTGGCACCGCCGCCGCTGACCGTCACCGAGGCGCTCTTGCTGTGCGTGGCGCCCTTGTTGTCGGTGACCGTGAGGGTCACGGTGTAGGTGCCACCCGCCGCGTAGGTCTTGCTCGGATTGGTCGCCGTGGACGTGGTGCCGTCGCCGAAGTTCCAGCTGCGCGAGGCGATGGAACCGTCGCTGTCGGTCGAGGTGTCGGTGAAATTCACCGTCAGGCCGCTCACGCTGCTGGTGAAGTTCGCCACCGGCGGCACGTTGGGTGCCGTGGTCGCGTAGCTCGCCTTGAGCGTGACGCCGGTGAAGGCGCTGTAGCCGCGCAGCATGATGTGGTAGGTGCCGACGCCGGGCGTGGCGAAGGTGCAGGTCTCGACGTTGCCGGCCCGGTACGGACGGCAATCGTAGGCAGAGGTGGTGGGCTGCGAACCGAAGCGCACGTAGAGGTCCATGTCGCCGGTACCGCCCGAGGTCTCGACCACCAGGTTGCTGGCCCCCGACGGCACCGCGATGCTCCAGTACTGGGTGCTGCTGGTCGCGCCGGAGATGCCCGTGACCGGAACGCCGTTGGTCAACGCGCCGCCACCGGGGCTGCCGCCGCCGCTGACCGTCACCGAGGCGCTCTTGCTGCGCGTGGCACCCTTGTTGTCGGTGACCGTGAGGGTCACGGTGTAGGTGCCCGCCGCGGCATAGGTCTTGCTGGGATTGGCCGCGGTAGAGCTGGTGCCGTCGCCGAAGTTCCAGCTGCGCGAGGCGATGGAACCGTCGCTGTCGGTGGAGGTATCGGTGAACGTCACCGTCAGGCCGTTCACGCTGCTGGTGAAGTTCGCCACCGGCGGCACGTTGGCGGTGCTTCCCTTGACCGCCATAACCGCCGCGTAGGCGTCGACGATGCCCGCACCGCAGCCGCCCGAGCAGGTGCCGGGCATGGCGCGCGCGGTGCTCTTCAGGGTGCTCTCGATCTGCGCCGGCGTGAGCGTGGTGGGCGAGGCGCTGATCATCAGCGCGGCGACGCCCGCGACATGCGGGGTGGCCATCGAGGTACCGTCGTAGAAGGCGTAGGTCTCGGCCACCGGCCCGTTGGTACCGCTGTTGAGCGTGGAAAGGATGCCCTTGGCGGTGGTGGCGGTCTGGCAGCCGGTGAGCGTGGAGTTCGGGACGCAGGTTTCGCCGCCCGGCGCGGTCACGTCGATCAGCGTGCCGTAGTTCGAATACCAGGAGCGGTTGCCTTCCTTGTCGTTGGCCGCCACCGCGATCACGTTGTTGCAGTTGGCCGGCGAGGCACCGGACACGTTGACGTTGGAGTTGCCGGCGGCGATGACCAGCACCGAGCCGCGCGACACCGCGCTGTTGATCGCATTCTGGGAGGTGGTGCCGCAGGAACCGCTGCCGCCCAGGCTCAGATTGATGACCTTGGCCGGGGTGGCGTTGGCGGGCACGCCGCTGACGCTGCCGCCCGAAGCCCAGATGATCGCATCGGAGATGTCCGAATCGTAGCCGCCGCCCTTGCCCAGCACGCGCACCGGCTGGATTTTGGCGTTGAAGGCGACGCCCGCGACGCCCTTGTTGTTGTTGGTGACCGCAGCGACGGTGCCGGCCACGTGGGTACCGTGCCAGCTCGACGAATAGCCGCCGGAGGCGTCACCCACGTCGGAGGGGTCGGAGTCGCGGCCATTGCCGTCACCGGCGACCGAAGCGGTGGAAATGAAATCGTAGCCGGCCACCACGTTGGCGTTGAGGTCGCTGTGGTTGGTGATGCCGGTATCCAGCACCGCGACCACGACGCCGCTGCCGGTGGAATGATCCCACGCGGCCGGCAGGTTCAGTCCGCCCACGCTTTCGAAGTAGTGCCACTGCTCGCCGTAGCGGGTGTCGTTGGGGACATACAGCGGCTGGTTGAGCCGATCGATTTCCACGTACTCCACGCCGCCCTGCTCGGCCAGCGCCTGCATGAACTTCAGCGCTTCCCCGGCATTGAGCTTGCGATTCACCATCAGCACTTCGCCACCCACCGCCAGCTGGCGCAGGCTGGACACCTCGGCCCCGAGCCGGCTTCCCGCAAGGCTCAAGGCACTGGCGCGCAGTGCACCGGTCTGGCGCGCGCCCTGGTCCTGGAACTTGATGATGAAGCGATCGTAGGTTTCGGTCTGGTCGATGGCCGATGCCTGCAGGCGCGCACCGGTGAAGGTGACATCGGCCTGCGCGAACGCGAGACCCGGCAGACTCAACGCCAGCGCGAGCGCCACGGCATTGGCCCGCAGCGAGCGGAAGTTGCATGTATTCACGTGTGATCCCCAAAGGTTGGAAAATGAAGGTGCCGGGAATGACATCCCTTTCATCCACCGGACAGGCTCCCCGTTTCGTCCATCCGCCCATGCCGCTTCCTGCGGCCCGGCTTCCGCGGTTCCGCGCTCACTTCGATCAACCGTGAGCCGTTTGCCGAACCGTGGATATCTGCGAATGGCTGCGATCACCCCACTCCCCGGGAAACCGCGCCGCGGACCCTAGCAACGGGAAAAATGCGCTGTCAACCAAACCGTGAACTGGCTCTCGGCAAGACCCGCAAAACCGCATAGCCATGCGGTTCCGTGCGCGCCATGCGAACAGGGGCTGGCGCATGGTGCATCGCATCAATGCGCGAAGAATCGTCGCCGGAGGGCGGAATATGACGCCCCACGTCAGTCTGGGCGTCCGCCGATCGTGCAACCGATCGTGCACGCCGCGGCGGGCGCGACCGCGGCAGACAGGGCGGCATCACGCCGATGCCGCGCAGCGCGACGGGCGCGCCGCGGGAAGACTCACCACATGCCCGTTTCCAGACGCGCCGCTTCGGACATCAGCGACTGGTTCCACGGTGGATCGAACACCACTTCCACGTCGGCCTCGACCACGGTAGGGATCATCTCCAGCTTGCCGCGCACGTCCTGGGCGAGGATTTCGCCCATGCCGCAGCCCGGCGCGGTCAGGGTGATCTTCACCTCGATCCGGCGCGTGCCGTCGTCGCCATGGATGACCTCGCAGCCGTACACCAGCCCCAGATCGACAATGTTGACCGGGATTTCCGGGTCGAAGCAGGTGCGCATCTGTTCCCAGGCAAGGGCCTCGATGTCGGCGTCGGTGGCATCCTCCGGGACGCGCAGCGGCTCGGGTTTTTCCTTGCCGAGAGCATCCGCATCCTCCCCCGCGATGCGGAACAGGTTGCCTTCGACGAAGACGGTGAAGCTGCCGCCAAGCGCCTGGGTGATATAGCCGACGGCACCCGCCGGCAGGGTGACCTCGTCGCCCTGGGGAACCATTACGGCCTGGCAATCGCGTTCGAACGTCACCGGCTCACTGCTGCGGCTGTACATGTGTTGGCCATTTCGCTGAAAAGATGGTCCAGGGCCGGTTGCCGCGTCCTGCGGATCAGGTCGCGGCAACGCCGGTCGGACAACTCGCTATTCTACTGCACCCCGTCCGCATCACCGAGTCCGGAGCTTCCACGTGCGATATGCCCTGCTTGCCGCCGCCACGGCGCTGCTCGCCATTGCCGGCATGAGCGCCATCTGGAGCGCGGTGGCGCTGGTGCTGAAATCGCCCTGCGGATGGATGGCACCGGTGGCCGCAATCGATGTCGCGCTGATGCTGCGCCTGGCCGGATTGCGCGCCGGGCGCGGCCGCGCGGCGCTGGCCCTGGGCACCACGCTGGCAACGCTCGCAACCAGTACCTTCGTGATCGCCGCCATCAGCATCGGCCGTGCGTTCGGAGCGCTGCCGCACGAGGCGATCTGGCGCATCGACCCGCCGCTGGCACTGACCTGGTGGCACTTCAACGCAAGCTGGATCGACGGCCTCGCCGCCGCGCTGGCGCTGCCGCTGGCCTGGCGACTCGGACGCTGAGCCTGCGCGGCTTGCGGTGGCCGGGCGCTGTTGCCATGCTCCCGTCGATTCCCCGTGGACGTACCCCATGAACCCAGCCTCTGCGCGCGCCGAATCCGACGGCCTCATCCTGTTCATCGGCGGCGGCAACATGGGCCGCAGCCTGGTCGGCGGCCTGATCGCGCGCGGCACGCCGGCGGCGCGGATCGTCGCGGTCGACCCTTCACGGGAGGCGCGCGATGCCCTTGCCGCCGACTGGGGCATCGGCACCGCGCCCGACGCGGCGGCGGTGCTGCCCGATGCCGCGCTGGTGATGCTTGCGGTCAAGCCGCAGGTGATGAAGCCAGTCTGCGAATCCCTCGCCGCGGCCTTTCCGCCTCAGGCTGTGGCCGTCTCGATCGCCGCAGGCATCACCACGACCCAGCTCGATGCCTGGCTGGGCGGCGGGCGGGCAGTGGTGCGGGCGATGCCGAACACGCCGGCCCTGCTCGGTGCCGGCGCGACGGGTCTTTTTGCCAATGCCCGGGTCACTCCGGCCCAGCGCGCGCTGGCCGAGGAGGTTCTGGGCGCGGTCGGGGTGGGCGTCTGGCTCGACAGCGAAGCGCACATGGACCTGGTGACGGCGCTGTCCGGCAGCGGCCCGGCCTATGTCTTTCTGCTGGCCGAGGCCATGCAGGCCGCCGCGCAGCGCCTGGGACTGCCGCCCGAAGCGGCGCGCGTGCTGGCGGCGCAAACCTGCCTGGGCGCAGGGCGAATGCTGACCGAATCGGGCGAGGACGCGGGCGCGCTGCGCCAGCGCGTGACCTCGCCCGGCGGCACCACCCAGGCGGCGCTGGAAAGCTTCGCGCGCGACGGATTCTCCGGCATCGTCGCGCGCGCAATCGAGGCCGCCGCGCACCGCGGTGCCGAACTTTCCGCGCAGGCGGGCCGCTGACCGTGTCCTACGTCAGCCAGGCCGCCCTGCTGCTGATCGAGGTCATATTCGGCGTGCTGGCGCTGCTGTTCGCGCTGCGCGTCCTGGTGCAGTGGGCCGGGGCCAACTTCCACAATCCGATCTGCCAGGGCCTCTACCGTTTCACCAACCCCGTCCTCATGCCGCTGCGGCGCTGGCTCAAGCCATGGCGGCGCATCGATCTGGCCGCGGCACTCGTGACCCTGGCGATCGGATGCGTGAAGGCGGCGCTGACCCTGGCGCTCGCCGGGCGGTCACCGGCACCGCTCGCGGTCGCGCTGCTGGGGCTGGCGGAAACCATCGGCCTGCTGCTGATGCTCTACTTTTGGCTGATCCTGATCCGGGTGGTGATGAGCTGGATCGGTGACGGCAGCCGCCATCCGCTGGTACCGCTGGTGGTGCAGCTCACCGAACCGGTGCTGCGCCCGCTGCGCCGCGCGTTGCCGGCACCGGCTGGGCTGGACCTTTCGCCGATGCTGGCGATGCTCGGCATCCTGCTGCTGCGCATCCTGCTGGTCGCGCCGCTGCAGGATCTGGCCGTATCGCTCGCGACCTGAGGCCGACGCCTACTTCTTCGGCCGCAGCATCGTTCCGGTGCACGCCGGCGCGCCGCAGCGACAGGGCCACAGCGCCTTCATCCGCGCCGTGTGCGGCACCTCCAGGCGGATGCCGTAGTCGTAGGCCAGCTCCTCGCCGGCGGCGATGTCGCGCAGGGCGTGGATCTCGATGCGGTCGCGCCGCCGATCATCGGGGTGCTCGACGACCTGCGCCTCGCAGTTGGGCGCGCAGCTGTGGTTGATCCAGCGCGCGATCGTGCCGCGCCGGCCGCCATCGACGATGTACTCGTCGTTGAGGGTGAAGAGGAAAGTGTGGCCACTCTCCAGCGCATCGCCATAGCGCTCGTCAGCCTCCTCGTGGGTCATCAGGGTGCCGCCATAGCGGCACAGGACGGTGCCGCGGACAATGGCCTGCAGCGCAAAGACGCCGTTGCCGTGGATCGGCGAACGGCGGCATTCGATGGACTTTTTCATTCGGGATCGTTCACGCACCAATCGCCCGAACTCTAGCAGTTTCCCGCGCCACCCGCGGGTGCCGTTTTGCACCTACACTCCGCCCATGGGAGCCGGGGCGCGCCAATTCGGGGCGGCAGCGATTCTGGTCAGCGCCTACGTAGCGCTGGCCTGGACTTCCCTGCTCGCCACCGGCCCCACCGAAGTCACCCTGATCTGGCCTCCCACCGGCATCGCCTTCGGCGCGCTGCTGTACTTCGGCCCGCGCTGGTGGCCGCTGCCCGCCATCGCGGTGCTGCTGGTGCACTTGACGGTCGCACCCGTGCCGCCTTCGTTCGTGCCCTGGTCGATCGCCGCCAACGTGGCCGGATGCGTGGGCGGCGTCCTGCTGGTGCGGCGGCTGCGTCCCGATGCGGTCAGGCGCTTCGACATCGCGTCCGGCAGCGCAATGATTCTCGGCGGGATATTTGCGGCAGTCAGCAGTGCGACGCTGGCGACGGCAGGCCTGCGGGTCAGCGGCATGACGAGCGCCGACGCGGTGTTCGCCGATGCCGCGCGCTGGGCCATGGGTGACCTGTTCGGCATCGTCACCATGACACCCGCCACGCTCCTGCTGCTGCACCATGCGTTCGAACGCCACAGCCGGCCGCTGTCGCGCATGTCCCTGCGCTACGCGACGCGTACCGAACTGCACGCGTGGATCCTCCTTACCTGCCTGATCCTCCTCGGCGGGATCCTGATCGTCCGGGCGCTGGAAGCACACGCGCTGGCGATGGTCGGCCTGCCGCTGGCGGCCCTGACCTGGGCGGCGGTGCGGCTGCCGCCGATCGTGACTGCCGTCGCCAACGCCGTGGTGGCGGTGCTGCTCGCCACCGCCGTGACGCTCGGCCTGGCCGGCCCCGCACCGACAACGCCGATCGAGGCGACCATCCTGGCGGCCTTCCTGTGCGTCATCGCGATCATTCCGGTCACCCTCGCGATGGGCATGCACCAGAGCCGGATCGCGTCTGCACGGCTCCTGCGCCGCGCCACAACCGACCCGCTGACCGACACGCTCAACCGCAGCGCCTTCGAATACCAGGTGCGACGGGCGCTGCAGGTGCGGCCGCTGCCGGCGCTGGCGCTGGCCTATATCGATCTTGACCGTTTCCGCCTGATCAACGACGCCTTCAGCCACGCGGTGGGCGACGACCTGATCTGCGCCGTGACCGGAGTGCTGCGCGCCAACCTTCCGCCGGGCGACGACCTGGCCCGGATCGGCGGCGACGAGTTCGCCGTGCTCATGCATGAGGTGGGTCCGGAAGCCGCCACGGCGCGGGCGCAGCGCCTGTGCGAGGCGGTAGCGGGCTACCGGTTCCAGACCGGCGGCCACGTAGCCGCCCCCACGATCAGCATGGGGCTGGTTCCCGTCACCGGCGGACAGACTGATTTCGGCAGCCTGCTGGCACTGGCCGACACGGCCTGCTTCGCGGCCAAGGAACAGGGCGGCAATCGCGTGCAGCGCGTGGAACCGGGGCAGCACGACATCGTGCAGGCGAGCTCGGACACGATGCGCTGGGCGCTGCGCCTGGGGCAGGCCATCGAGGTGGACCACTTCGAGCTGCACTGCCAGTCGATCTCGCCGCTGCAGGCCACCGCCGATGGGCCGCGCCACTTCGAGGTGCTCATCCGACTGCGCGAGCCGGGGCAGAAGCTGGTCCTGCCGGGGCAGTTCATCGCGTCCGCCGAACGCTATGGCCTCGCGGCCCGGCTCGATCGACACGTGCTCGACACGACCCTGCACTGGTTCAACCGGCATCCCGAGCATACGCGCGGGGTCCGGCTGTGTGCGATCAACCTGTCGGCCAGCTCGCTGCAGGACGAGCACTTCCTCGACCACCTGGCCGCCCGCCTGGCCGCCAGCGCCCTGCGCCCCGAACAGATTTGCTTCGAACTGACGGAAACCAGCGCCCTGGTCGACCTGGCCCGCGCGCAGCACTTCATCGCCGCAGTACGTTCGCTCGGCTGCCGCTTCGCGCTGGACGACTTCGGCACCGGATTCTGCTCGTTCGGCTACCTGCGCTCGCTCGACGTGGACTTCTTCAAGATCGACGGCAGCTTCGTGCGCGAGGTGGAACACTCGCCGCTGGCCTACGCCATCATCCGCTCGATCACGGACATCGGCCGGGTCATGCGCAAGCAAACCATCGCCGAATGCACCGAGAACGAGGCGGTCCTGCAGCGGCTGGCCGACCTGGGCGTCAACTACGCGCAAGGCTATGCCATCGACCGCCCCACGGTGATCGATCGCTATTTCGACGAGGTCGCGCCGGCACACGCGCAGGCCGGCGCGTGACGCGCTACGGGTAGCGCGACTCCATCGCTGCCGCCTCGAACTCCAGCCGCGTTCCATCCGGCGCGATGAGGCGCATGTGCTCGCCCTCGCGCTGGAGGACGAACGGGTGCTCCAGCAGGGGCAGGAAGGCGCGCTCGACCTCGCCGCCCTCGCCTTCGCAGTACATCATCGTGCTGCCGGGCGGACCCAGGTCGAGGCGGTTGCCGCTGAGCGTGTAGCCGGAAAAGTAGCGGTTGCAGCCGGCGTAGCCGAAGGCACGGCCCTCGCCGAAGCCGAGCGTCACCGTGCGCGCATGCGCCAGCGCCGCCAGCGGACCGCGATCGGCAGCGGACAGGCGCCAGAACTGTCCGTCCAGCGGCCCCGATTCGCCGCCCTCCGTCACCTCGTGCGACGCGGCATCCGCAGCATCGGAAACCGGCGCGGTGCTGCACCCAGCCAGCGCCAAGACTGCCGCCATCGCCATGCCCAGCCGACGGGTATTCATGCTCTCCCTCCAGCGCAAGCGGGCCTGCGCCCGCACCGCGCAATCCGCCCGGTCAGCGCTTCTTGCTCAGTGCGCCCCACAGCACCAGCAGGATCACGGCCCCCACCACCGCGCCGATGAATCCCGCCGCCTGCCCCGCCTGGTACAGACCCAGCGCCTGTCCGCCCCAGGTGGCCAGAAGCGAGCCGCCGATGCCAAGAAGGATGGTCATGATCCAGCCCATCGGGTCATTGCCCGGTTTGATCGCGCGCGCGATCAGGCCCGCGACGAGGCCGATCAGGATGGTGCCGAGAAGATTCATCATGGTGTGACTCCTTGAGTACAGTGGATCGAAGGCTCAGCAGCAGGATGCATGATCGCCGAAGCGGCTGTCGCCGGCAGCGGCGGCGGCACCGCGGGTCAGGCCCTGGCCGCTGGCCGCATGGTGCGCCGCCAGCACGTGCGCCACCGCGCTGGTCACACGCTTGCCGGTGGGAATGTGCAGGAATTCGTTGGGACCATGAGCGTTGGAGTGCGGACCCAGCACGCCGGTGATCATGAACTGCGCGCCGGGGAACTTTTCGCCCAGCATACCCATGAAGGGAATCGTGCCGCCCTCGCCCATGTACATCGCCGGCTTGCCGAAGAAGGCCTGCGACGCCTCGGCGATCGCCGTGGACAGCCAAGGCGACATCGCCGGTGCGTTCCAGCCGGTCGAAGATTTTTCCAGGGCGAACTCGACCTTGGCACCGTAAGGCGGAGAATCGAGCAGCAGCCCGCTGAGAATCTTGCCGGCGGTTTCGCCGTCCAGCGTCGGCGGCAGGCGCAGCGACACCTTCACCGCCGTGGTCGGTCGCAGCACGTTGCCGGCGCTGCCCAGCGGCGGCAGGCCATCGACGCCGGTGATCGCCAGCGCCGGACGCCAGGTGCGATTGAGCACCAGTTCGGTCAGGTCGCTGGCGACCGGCGTCATGCCCGAGAGGAAGGGAAACTTGTCGAACACCTCGCTGCCCAGCACCTCGGCCACGCGCTGCGCCTGCTCGACGCGCTCGGCCGGGATTTCGACGAAGAGATCGTCGATGCGGATCGTGCCCGTGGCCTGATCCTCCAGCCGATCGAGCAGGCTGCGCAGGATGCGGAAGCTCGATGGCACGATGCCCGAGGCATCGCCCGAGTGCACCCCCTCCGACAGCACGTTCACCCGCAGGTTGCCGCCCGCCATGCCGCGCAGCGAGGTGGTGCACCACAGCTGCTCGTAGTTGCCACAGCCCGAATCCAGACACACCACCAGCGAGGGCTTGCCGATGCGCTCGGCCAGATGATCGACGTAGAACGGCAGGTCGTAGCTGCCCGATTCCTCGCAGGCTTCGATCAGCACCACGCAGCGGCAGTGCGGTGCGCCCTGTTCCTGCAACGCCATGATCGCCGCCAGCGAACCGAAGATCGCATAGCCGTCGTCCGCGCCGCCGCGCCCGTAAAGCTTGTCGCCCTTGATCACCGGAATCCACGGACCGAGATCTTCGGCCCAGCCGGTCATTTCCGGCTGTTTGTCCAGATGTCCGTACAGCAGCACGCAGTCATCGCTTGCCGGATCGGTGCCGGGGATGTCGATGAAGATCAGCGGCGTGCGCCCGGCCAGGCGCACCACCTCGACCTGCATGCCGGCGATGGGCTGGGCGCGCGCCCAGCGCTCCATCAGGTCCACCGCCTGATCCATGTAGCCATGCGCCACCCAATCGGGATCGAACAGCGGCGACTTGTTCGGAATCCGGATGTACTCGACCAGCTGGGGAACGATGTCCTCGTCCCATTTGCGCGAGGTGAAACGATCAATGCGGGCGGTATCCATGGCCGGCTCCATCGGGGAAAGGCGCAATTCTACCGCGCCGCGCCGTGCGCCTGTTCCACCTCCCCGCGCGACCGCGCTACCCTCGCCGCATCGCAACCACCCGCTCGCGACCATGCCCGCCATCGTGCACCTGCTGCCTGCCAACGAATACCGCCGCGAACGCTGGCGCAACGGACAGGGCTGGACCCGCGAGATCCTGCGGGTGCCGGAGGCGGAGGATTTCATCTGGCGCGCTTCGATCGCGGAAATCAGCCAGGACACCCTGTTCTCCGCCTATCCCGGCTATCGCCGCAGCCAGGTCCTGCTGCTGGGCGATGCCCTGCGCCTGGGTTTCAGCGACGGGCGTCGCGTCACCCTTGAAGCCCCGCACCAGCGCCTGGAATTCGACGGCACCGAAGTGGTCGCCTGCCACCTTCCCGCCGGCCCGGTGCAGGTGTTCAACCTGATGTGGGATCCGCAGCGGCTGGATGCCCGCCTGCTGCACCGGCCGCTGGTCGGACCCATGGTGTTCCTGCCCGAACAGGGCGTGCGCTGGCTGGTCCACCTCATGGCCGGCCACGCGCGCCTGCGTGCGCAGGGCACGCTGGCCCTGTCCGCCGGCGACAGCCTCCTGCTCGAACCCATGCCCGGTGATCGCCTGGTGCTGGAAGGCAGCGGTGAGGCGCTGGTGCTGCGGCTGGCAACCCGCGCCGATCCGGCATCCCCCTCGTCCGACCCGTCCCGGAACACACCGCAGACCGAACCGCCCGCGCCCGATCCACGCACACCGCCCGATCCGGCATCGCCCGCACCATCCGAACCCGATCCAGCTTGACGTCTGCCCCGCGAGCCGATCTAATAGCGCGCTCGCTGCAGCCCGCCTCGCGCCTGCCGCGACCCCAAGTACCTGGCCCGGTAGCTCAGTTGGTAGAGCAGCGGATTGAAAATCCGCGTGTCGGTGGTTCGATTCCGCCCCGGGCCACCATCCACATACAAAGAACCAGCCCTCGCGGCTGGTTTTTTGTTGCCCGGAAACATCACCGGCGCACTGCTGGTGCAGTTGGCCACGCGGCAGGCCGGTCGCCCGATCACCCTGGTCGGCCCTGCCGACATGGCGTGGGTCACGCGCGCCGCGGTGAACACGCTGCACGCATGGGCGGCGCTGCCGCTGTCCGCCGAAGGCGGTCGATTTGAACCTGAAGGACTGGATCGCACGATGCTTGGCAAGGCGCTTGCGTTGCAAGGATGAGCGCAACGGTGACCGCGGGTCTGGTCCCGCGATGAGCGGAGCCACGGCTGCCCGCCAGCGCCGCGGGATCGCCCTTTTCGCATCCAACTTGTCCGGGCCGAACCCGCAGGCTCGGCGCAGCTGTCCGCGCAGCGGAGCGGATGCAGTCCGACTGCGACGCGCCACTGCCGACGCGCGAGGTTTCGGGCCGTTGCGCCGTGCCGTCAGTGCTCGTGCGCTTCCGCGCGCATCGCGTCCTCGCGGGTGCGGTGCACGGTGCCGGGGGCGTGGTGCGGCGGTGAGTAGATCGTGACCAGGCGCAGGCGCTTGCTGCCGGTATTGCGGATGTCGTGGGGCGTGCCCGCGGGCACCAGCAGCATCGAGCCCTTTTCCAGCGGCTGGGACGCACCCGCGACCACCGCTTCGCCGCTGCCCTTGGCGACCACGAAGATTTGGTCGTTCCCACCGTGCACCTCCTCCCCGATGGCCTCCCCGGGTTCCAGACACATCAGCACGATCTGCGAATGCTTGCCGGTGACGGCCTCACGCCGGAAGTCCTTGTTGCCCTTGGCCAATTCCTTGATCGAAACAGGGTCTTTGCTCACGGGTCACCTCCGGTCACGGAATCGACAGGCTGGCACGATCGGAGCATCGGCGCAATTATCGGGACGCGCGAGACGACCTGCGCAATCGCCATCGGATCCGACCCGGCAAACCACCGTGCGCACGCGTGGCGGCACGCTGCGAAGCGGCGGTTCGAATCTGCGAAAAACTTGAGCCTGCGACACCTGCCCGCACGGATCGGACCCACGTCGTATCGTTGCGGTGACGCTTGTCCGGACATGGCAGTTTCGATGCCCCCTTGTTGACAGGGTTTCGCCGAGGCAGTAGTAAAATTGCGGGTATGCCGCAGTCATGCAAGGGGAGACGCATGGCCCTGCAAGAAGTTGTCTGGATCATCGCCCTGACGGGAATCGGGCTGGTCGCACTCGGATTCCTTTTGGTCATTCTGCAGGCCGGCAAGCCTGCGGACGACGAGGCAGCACGCAGGTCTGCACGCAATGCGCGGCGGCTGCAGGCGTGGCTCTTCGGCATCCTGCTGGTGGGCTTCACTGTCGGCACCTGGGCGACGCTGCGCCACTATCCGATTCCACACCAGAAAAAACCGCTCGCGGCCCAGCAGGTCGTCGACGTGGTGGGACGACAGTGGTCCTGGCAGATCACGCCATCGACCGTCGAGGCCGGCAGCGCCGTGGAGTTCCGCGTCACCAGCGCGGATGTCAACCACGGGTTCGCGCTGTACTCGCCGGACGGCCGCATCGTGAGCCAGACCCAGGCGATGCCCGGCTACACCAACAAGCTGCTGCACACCTTCGACAACCCGGGCAAGTACACGGTCATGTGCCTGGAGTATTGCGGACTGGGGCACGCGCCGATGACGGCCACGATCAACGTGGTGGCCAACCTCGCGTCGGCGCAGCCGGCTGCAGGTGAAGCCGCCGCCGCGGGGGAGGCGGCGGCGGCAAGCGAGCCGGTCGCCGCCAGCGGCGAACAGGTGTACGCCACGCACTGCGCGGCCTGCCACCAGCCGAGCGGCCAGGGCCTGCCGGGCATCTACCCGCCGCTGGCCGACAACGCGGCAGTCAACGACGCCGATCCGACCGCACACATCCACGCGGTGCTTTACGGGCTGCAGGGCAAGATCATCGGCGGAGTCGCCTATCCGGTGCCCATGCAGCCGTTCAAGGACATCCTCAGCGATGAGGACATTGCCGCAGTTGTCAACCACGAGCGCAGCACCTGGGGCAACCGCGGTGACCCGGTCACGCCGGCACAGGTGGCCGCGCTGCGCAGCGCGGGCCAGTAAGGGGATCGACCATGGCATCACTCACCCTGTATCCCGAAGAAGAGCGCCTGCGCGGCGGGGAACGCGTGGCGTTCAACTGGTACATGATCAGCGCGGCGATCCTGCTGGTGCTGATGATGACCTTCGGCGTGACCATGCGCATGGCGCAGGCGCGCTGGATCGGCGTGCCGCCGGACTGGTTCTACAAGCTGCTGTCGATGCACGGTGCCGGCATGGTCGGCACCATGGGCATGGTGACGATGGGAGTGATGTGGTACTTCCTGCGCAAGTACGTGCGCCTGCACCTGTGGGCCTTCGTCGCCAATTACGTCCTTTTCCTGATCGGGGCGCTGTGCATCATCGCCTCGATCTTCCTGGGCAACTACGGCGGGCTGTGGACGTTCCTGTATCCGCTGCCCACCAGCAGCATGGGCCTGTGGACGCCCGGCGCGGCGGCGCTGTTCATGCTGGGCTACCTGTTCATCGGCGTCGGTGCCTTGCTGTTCTACTTCGACGCGGCCGCAGCCATCATCAAGGTGCATGGCAATCTGGGGCGCGCGCTGGGCCTGCAGTGGCTGTTCGGCGGTACCATCGATCCGGATCATCCCAAGACCGTGGTGGCCAGCACCATGGTGATCATCGCCAACTCGATCGGCATCATCGCCGGTGCCGTGGTGCTGGTGATGGGACTGGTCAACATCTACTTTCCGCAGGTCACGCTCGACGCGCTGCTGGCCAAGAACCTGATCTACTGGTTCGGGCACATGTACATCAATGCCACGATCTACATGGGCGTCATCGCGGTCTACGAGCTGCTGCCGCGCTACACGCAGAAGCCCTACCCGATCTCGCGTCCGTTCCTGTGGTCGTGGGCGGTAAGCACGGTGTTCGTGATCGTCGTCTTCCCGCACCACCTGCTGATGGACTTCGCCCAGCCGCGCTGGCTGTCGATCATGGGCCAGGTGGTGTCCTGGGGTGCGGGATTCCCGGTTTTCCTGGTGACCGCCTACGGCGCGCTCACCAACCTCTACCAGTCCAACATCCGCTGGAACATGCCGGCCCGGCTCATGGTCATGGCGCTGTTCGGTTGGGCGGCCGGCATCGTCCCGGCGATTCTCGACGGCACGATCCGCAACAATCTGGTGATGCACAACACCCAGTGGGTGCCCGGGCATTTCCACTTCTACCTGCTGATCGGCGTGCTGCCGATGTGCCTGGCGCTGATGTTCCACGTCATGGGACGGCGCAGCGACGAGCAGGCGCCGCCGAACTCGATCGCGGACAACCTGATCGGCCTGGCCATGCTGCTGGTCGGCGGTCTGACTCTCGCGTTCTCCTTTCTGCGCGGCGGCCTCGACAGCGTCGCCCGGCGCATGGACGTGCATCTGGATGCCTGGCTCGGTTCCGATGTGGCCGGCGCGATCGGCGGAAGCCTGGTCCTGCTGGCGATGCTGTACTTCACGTTCCGGATCACGGCGGGCCTCTTGCGCAAGCCGGCGGCGGGAGGATCCGGTGCGGGTGCTGCGGACGCTGCTGGCTAGCCTTCTGATCGTCGCCGCAGGGATCGCAACGCTCGCCGCGGTTACCCACGGATTTCGCGCATTCACTGCGGAAGGCGCACGGCGGATCGCCGTGAGCGAGCACCCGCGCACGCTGCCGCCGGCCTCACTGCAGACCGCCAGCGGCGACACCATCGAACTGGCCAGCCTGCACGGCCGCTGGCTGCTGGTGGACTTCATCTACACCCGATGCCTCACGTACTGTTCGGTGCAGGGCAACGAGTTCGCGCGCCTCGAAAAGCGGCTTTCCGGACCGATCGCGGACGGCAGGGTCGCGCTGCTGAGCATCAGCTTCGACCCGTCGCACGACGATCCCGCGCAGCTCGCCGACTACCAGCGCCGCTCGCGCAATCAGGGCCCCGGCTGGATCGCGGCGCGGCCGACGAATCCGGGCGAACTCGATGCGCTGATGCGCTCGTTCGGCGTCATCGCGATCCCGGACGGACTCGACGGCTACGTCCACAACGCGGCGATCAACGTGGTGGATCCCGCCGGCCGACTGGTCGCGATCCTGGACTGGAACGACGCCGCCGCGGCCGAACGCTACGTGCGTGCGCGGCTGCAACCACGATGACCGCCTCGACAAACCGGCGCGCGTGGGCGGGCCTGCTGCTGTGGGGCCTGCTCGCGCTGCCGCCGGTGCGGCACGCGCTCGAATCCACCATGACGCTGCACATGCTGGCGCAGATTCCGCTGCTGGCCGTGGCGGGATCGCTGCTGGCGGGCGCGCTGCCGCCGCGCGTCGCGGTGGCGCTGGCGCGCTGGGATGCCGGCGGCATCTGTGGCTTCCTGCTGGCATCGCTGGCCGGCCTGGTCTGGATGATCCCGCGCGCGCTGGACGCGGCGATTGATGCACCGATGGTTGCGGCGGCGAAGTTCCTCGCCGTCCCCGTGCTGATCGGGATGCCGCTCGCGCTGAGCTGGCCGCGCATGGGATTCGTGGTGCGCGGCGTGTTCCTGGCCGAAGTGATCGCCACCGCGTTCCGGGTCGGCTGGCTGTACCTGGCCCTGCCGCAGCGGCTGTGCGCCAACTATCTCCTGGACGACCAGCAGCAGGTCGGCAAGGCCCTGCTTGCGGCGGGAGCGGCGCTCAGCCTGTTTCTGGCCTGGAAGCTGCTGTGGGGCAACATCAGGATCGACGGGCCTCAATAGCGGCGAGGGGCCGATTCTGCCGATCTGATCAGGCCCGAGACCCAGCTGCTTCCCCGGTGAGGAATGGCTCAGCTCGTCATTCCCGCATGCTTCTGGCGGGAATGACGAGCTGGGCGTCAGGGCTCATCAGATCCGCCAATCAGGCCCGCAGTGCACTGCGCAACATGATGCGCCAGATGCCGTTCGAAATCAGCGAGAAGCCCGTGAGCAGACCGATGAAGGGAATCGAGTTCTGCGGCCAGCCGATCAGGATCAGCAGCGCCAGCACGATCGACAGCACGCCGTCGAACAGGACCCAACCCCAGCCTGTCACCGGCTTGAGCCGAAACGCGAACACGCAGCCAAGAATGCCGCCGGCCATCAGGAAGCTGCCGATCATCAGGGCCAGCGAAGCCACCGCCGGCAGCGGCATGACCAGCACCAGGATGCCCAGCAGCAGAAACAGGATTCCGGAAAGCAGCCTCCAGCCGAATCCGCTCATGCCGCGTGTCTGCACCGCATGGACGATCCCGAAGATGCCGCTGAGCACCAGCAGCCATCCCAGCATCAGCCCCGTCGCCAGCGCCGCGACCGCCGGCATCATCACCGCCAGCACCCCGGCAATGATCAGCAGGATGCCCCAGACAAGAATCCAGCCTGTGCCCGTGCCCGCATTCCCCTTCGATTCGCTTGTGGCATTCATGCAACGATCCTTACCAGATGGACGGACGAAACAGCATCGGGCCTGCCGGAACCACAGCATCATCACACTGGAACGCAGCACCACCGGCAGGCAAATGACCCCGCCTGCATTCTGCGACCGACTTCGATCCGGTTCAACCGGTCATTTGCCGCGAACGGATCGCACGCGGCGCGGGGCGCGGCATCGCGTGCGCCTGCTCCCGGCCGACCCGGGCCGGGGGCGGCTTGCGGCGCAAGGGTGCCATTCACGCACCGGATTCTGCGTGCGCTCGGGCAGCGGAACAGGATCCGCCATCGCTACCGAGCGCCCGTTGATTTCCCCGGATCGATCCGTCTCAGCCCATGAGACGCGAACCTGCGACACTGCCCTCGACCGACGCGAAGGGCCAGCCCATGCACACCATCACGATCCCGCCCCACCTGGTCGCCCTGCGCGAAGCCTGACGCGAGGAGGCGCAGCGGCTCGACGGAAACATCGCGCCGCTCCTGTTCCACACGTTCAAAGCGCCGCCGCCGCAGCAATTCACCCGCTTCCAGGCCTGGAACCAGAAACAGATTGAGCTGTTGGAGTCCTGGGTAAAACACATCGAGACCTGGATGAACGGCCCGTTGTCGCAGACCATCGCCGGCCCGGAAATCAGCGTCGACGCCGTGCGGGCGCGGGCATCCGAACTGGGTCGCTTCGGCGACGAACTGGTGGACCACCGCGCGCGGCTGCGGAAAGAAGCCAAGCACCCCGCCCTGCGCGGCGCGGTACCGTGGGTGGACACGATGTTCCTCGTCCTGCTCGAGCAGCTGCGCGACTTCATGCGCCGCGTGGTCGAAGCGCTCGATCCGGATGCGCTCCGGGCCGCTGCCGGCAGCGCGAACGACCGCAGCGTCGAACTCGACTTCCGCTTCGTGCCCGACCTCAGCGTGCCCATGGCCAACTACCTGGCCTGGCTGCGCCACGCGCAGGCCGACCTGAAGCCGCACGCGCCGGCGGCCGTCCGTTCAAGCCACCCGGCACCCAAGCCAGGCAACGCCGTACAGGTGATCGCGCTCGTGCTCTTTGTCCTGCTCCTCGCCCTGGGTTTCCTGTGGCTGGGCACCGGCCTCTGGCTGGTGCTCATCGCGATAGCCGTCGTGATCTTCATCGTGCGCCATCCGATAATCGCGCTGATTGCGCTTCTATTCGGAATCAGCTGAGCCGCGCCCTTTTCCAGCCGCCAACCTTCATCCGACGTTGATCGGCACCAAGGTCATGGTGTCGTTGCCGAAGATGTCCACCACCTTGACCGCGACGGTATAGCGGCCCGGTCGGTCGTAGGTGTGTTCGGCAGTGGTCAGTTCCAGTTCGCGCTGCTTGCGGGTGCGGAAACTCTGCCATTCGTTCTCGAAGATGTAGCCGCCGGTCCAGTGCTCCTCGAATTCCAGCGGCATTTCCGATTGCGGGCCTTCGAAACCTGGCAGCACGCCGCCCGGGCCGGCGCCGACCGGGACCTTGATGATTTCCTTGCGGTTCTGGTAGTCGAAGTCCACCGCCCAGTAGTCCACCCAGTCGGTCCAGTGTTTGGTCAGTACTTCGCGCTTCACCGAGCCGCCCTTGCTCTTGCTGATCTTGACCAGCTGGCCCTGGTCGCAGATCACGTCGGACTTTCCGTCCTTGAGCGCGGCGATGGCGGCCTCGGCGGCTCCTTGCGTGTAGTAGACGGAAAAGTCGGTCAGCTCGATCTGCACCGTCAGCTTGTCGCGCGCGGTCCTGCCCCTGGCGTAGCGCGGGGTGGCCTCCACGAAGGAAATGTCGTGGAACACCACCTGGCCCTTGTCCACGGCGCGTCGGTCGAACACCTCGGCGGGGATGTACTTGGGGGTGAGATCGATGCCCTTGCCGCGAGCCTCATCCAGCACCGCCGGGAACAGGCCCATCTCGAACTCGAAGGCCAGCACGTCGACGCGGGTGGCGCCGCGCTTGCGGCACTCGGTAATGACCTCCTCCACGAACAGCCGGCCCACCGGCAGGTTGATCGGGCCGATCACCACCAGCCGGCCGCCATGCCTGCCGTGGAAGAAGCCGTCGTTGGCCAGCGGCTCGCCCTTGTAGGCGCGCAGGATCAGCTCGCGGAACTCGGTTTCCTTCTGCAGCAGCGTCTGTTCGCGCTGCTCGGCGCTGAGCCTGCCGCCGACGTTGAGGTAGGCCTGGCGCTCGTAGCGGCCGAGGTTGAGCACCTCGAAGGCACGAAAATTCTTTTCGGCCGTCTTCAACTCGCGCTGCACGCCGATCAGGCGCTTGCGAGTGGTGTGAGCAGAAAACTTGCCTAGATCTGCAGCGATCCATTTCCGGTTTAGCTTTTCAGCCACGGCCGGCGTGGTGCCCGATCCCGAGAAGAAGTCCGCCACCAAGTCACCTTCATTGCTGCTTGCAACAAGAATCCGTTCCATCAGCGATTCCGGCTTCTGAGTGGGGTAGTCAAGACGTTCATTGGCTGCTTGATTGATAATGTCGATCAACCAGTAGTCAACCCCGTAAGTGCCGCCGCGCAAGTAGTGCCTGTACACGAGATCTGGGTTCGTTTTCTCCCATTCTGGTGCTACGTCTCGGGCAGATTGAATTGGGCTACCTACAATCCCGCGCCCCATGAGGCGATAGCGCCCATTTTCGTCCTCGTACTTGTACTTGGATATTGTGCTCTGCGAGTGTGGTTGAAGCACATCATCGGCATTAAACGTAAATCGTTCTGGGTCGCGTGAATAGAAAAATATGTTGTCGTGCTTTCGATTCCATCGTTTCCTTGAGTTGATCGCTTCTCGGTAGCACCAAGCAATCTCGTTCTGAAAGCAATCAGACCCAAAGACTTCGTCCATTACAAGACGAATAGCCGAGTTCAGCCTCCAATCACAGTGCACATAGATGCTTCCTTCTGGATGCATCAGATCACGCATCAGGATAAGGCGCTCATAAATCATTGAGACATAGGAGTCCGCCCCGCGCCCCCACGTATCGCGATAGGCAATCTGCTCGAGCAGGTTCGGCTCCTTGTGGAAGGTCTCGCCACCGATCTCGATGTCCATGCTGAAGTCAGCACCCACGTCGAACGGCGGGTCGATGTAGATCAGCTTCAGCCCGCCGGCGTCCTCGATCTGGCGGCGCAGCGCGCCGGCCTTCAGTGATGACAGGATCAGCTTGTTGTCGCCCCAGATCAGCTTGTTGGTCCAGCCCTGCGTCTGCCGGCCGCGGGCGTCGAACAGCTGGCCCTGGCTGCGGGTTTCCTCGCGCGGCTCGTCCACGTGCTCCAGGGTCTGGAACGGCAGCACCGCGGTGCACACGTCGGCGGTCTTGCCGTTCCACACCAGTTCCACCTCGCGCTTGTCCTCGAACAGCACGAAGCGGTACTTCTCCGGCAGCGGCCTGCCCGCCTGGATCAGCTGGATCAGGTCGCGCTTTTCGTGCTCGGACAGCTCGTAGGCGGGCTTGACGGTCTTGGACATGCTTTGAATCCCTTGAACGTTCTTTGAAACCTGAACGCGCTTGAATCCTGCATCGCGTTCATATAACCCATTGTTTTCATTGGCCTGCTAAAACACCCAGTGCCTGATGCTTTGGCCTTTGGGTGCTTTGGCGCCCCGCCGTGCCGCCGCCCGATTGTCTATCTATTGGCTAGACAGAGCCCCCGAGACAATGCAAGGCTTTGACCAGGCGAGGATTTCCACTTGCAAGGGCCCGCGCGGCGGCCCCGGAACGCAAAGCCGACGCAATCGCGACCCGCGCTCACGGCAGACTCCAGACGGTGGCCTTGGTCTTCCCTTCCGACACGATACGACCCTCCCTGCGCATGCGCTGCAGTAGGTTGCGGACCTTTTCCTTCTTCTGCTGATCGTCCAGCAGGTCCGACAACTTGTCCTTCAGCAGCCTGTCCAGGTCCGGGCGCTTCGCCGCACCGTTGGCCTGCAGGTACTTTTCGATCAGGTCGCAGTAGTAGGCATCGTCGAACGCGCGATGGCGCACGTATTCATCCACGGTATCGGTGGCTACCGCCACGTTGCCGGTCACGTGCAATCGCCCTCTGCGCCCCTCGACCAATCCGCGACGCCGCAGCCAGCGGACGGTCTCGGCGGGCGGCGTGCGTCCTTTCTGCACCTGATCCAGCGCCAGTGCTTCGGCCAGGGTGACGTCGCTGTTGCCCAGCAAGGTGCGGCTGTAGTTTGCATCGATGATGCCACCGGGCAGGTGCAGCACGACGTGCCGCGGGTCGCTGGATTCGTATTCGGGCAGCGGCAGGTAACGCTTCATCTGGCCCCGGAACATCACCTCGCGGATGCCGAACCCCATGGTGTCGATCATGCGCAGGTTGACCATGGCTTCGGCCAGGAAGCGGTTGCGGTAGCGGGTGGGCGTGCGGTTCTCCAGCACGTAGGCCTGCGGCGTGCCGTCGTAGAAGCCACCGGCATTCTGGAACACCAGTTCATGCGGGCGTTCGATCACCAGCACACGCTCGCACTGCGTGTAGTCCTGGTGGACAATGCAGTTGTGCAGCGCCTCCAGCACGATACGCTGGTCGTACTTGGGGAACTCCAGCGGGATCAATTCGCCCGGCCTCTCCAGCCGCAGTCGCAGGTTGCGGATGCGCTGGTACAGGCGCGATGTTTCCAGCAGGAACGGTGGGTGGAAGTGTTCGTAGTCCTGCTCTTCGCCTTCCAGCTTCCAGCTCAGCTCCGCAACGAAGGGACTGAGCAGGTGCGTCGCTTCGCGGCGGCCGACCAGCAACAGGGCCGTCCTCGTGATGCCGCCGCGGATGGTCAGCTTGGCCTGATCGAGGAAGGTCGCTTCATCCCACCCGCGGATCGTGGCTTCCGGGATGCGATCGGCGAAACGCCCGATGAAGATCTCGCGCGCACGCGCCAGTGCGGCCGGATCGAGGTCGGCCAGCGTCGCGTCCCCGCACACGGCTGCGGACCAGTCCTCGGCGCCGACCTGGTGTCGAATCTCGTCCTGCTTGTCGAGCGCCAGCCCGCACAGGCTTTCGCCATTGCGAGCGAAGTAATGCCCGTTGCTGGGAATGGGGATGCCGCGCGGTGCGGCCGGAATTTCAAACAGGACCACGCGCGGGCGTACGGGATCGGCATCCGGGCCGCCGAGTACGTGGATTTCCCGGAAGGTCGACGAATGCCCGGTCATCTGGGCGATCTGCTGCTTTAGCGCCTGCAGGCGTTCGTTCTCCCTCCGGAATTCGGTGCCAACCACCGTCCGGTCCCGGTTCCTGACCCCGAAAACAAGCCAGCCGGAATCGCGTCCTCGCAGGTTCGCCTCGTTGCTCAGCGCCGAGAAGTACTTGCCGATGTCCTGTGTGGGGAAGTTGTCGTTGGCTTCCTTGAACTCCACGCACTCGTCCTCCCATCGGGCAATGAGCGCCAGCAGCAGTCCTTGCAACTCGTCCTGAGTCATGCGGATTCCTGATACTCGGTAAAACCGGCCACCAGCGCGGCAAACGATGTGGGCGGGTGCCGCTCGAAGCCGCCCTGGTCGACATAGACGAAGCGGTAGGCAGGGCCACCCTTGTCCTTCAAGGCTTCGGTGGCTTCCCCGCACCACTGGCGCAGGCGCGCCATCTTCTGCGGCAGGTCGATCTCTTCCCGCCCCTTGGTCTCGATAATCCAGACCTTGCCATCCAGTGTCTTGACCAGGAAGTCCGGCACATAGTTGGACAGCTCGCCGTTGGCCTTGACGTAATCGAGCTTGAAGCCCACGGCCAGGTAGTTCTTGGCGAAGGCTGCCACGTCCGGCGCGGATTCGAGGAACTTCGCGAACTTCAGCTCGAAGCCGCCGCCCACCGCCTCCGGCACCATCTTGTTGAAGATCGACTTGCTGGCCGGCAGGTATTCGCGGTTCTCGGTGCGGAACGGCCGCGTATTGCGCAGGCGGATGGTGTCCTCGACGCGCGAGCTGCCGCTGTCGCGGACGGTGAGCGCGTTGATGGCGGCCTTGAAACGGTCGAACACGATCTTGGTGGCGTCCGGCTCGGCCAGGTTGCGCAACACCTGCGATTCATCCAGGTCCACGGGTGCGCCTTCGAACAGGGCATCGCGCAGGAACTGCCGCACCTTCGGGTACAGCAGGTCGTAGCCGCCCACCAGCCGCAACTCCTTCAGGATCTGCCTGGCAAAGAAGCCGACCACGGAGCGGTGGTCCACCGGCCCCAGCCCGTCGAGCTGGACGGTGTGGTGGATTTCGTCGTCGAGCATGGTCTTGAACACGATCTCGCGGGTCTGCTCGGGCGTGAACGACTTGAGCGGGATCGGGGTGTGCTTGAACAATGACGGATCGAGATCGGCCAGATCCTTGTACTCGCGGCTGAAGCGGCGGCTGAGTTTGGGGATGGCGATGTCCAGCGCGTCGAGGTCCTTGTCCTGGTTCCCGGCGTCCACCTCCACCACCAGCGATTCAGCCCGCCCCTTGCCCCCGCCCATGGGCTTGCGCTCGAACTCCACGCCCTCGGTCTTGATGGATTCCACGAACTCCATGAAGGCCTTGGTGCCCAGCACCGAGACGTGCTCGGGTGTGTCGGAACCAAAGTACATGCGGCGCAGGCCGCGGCCGAGGGTCTGCTCGGGCAGGATGTTGCTCTTGGAGGTGTAGGCGCGCAGGCCGACGATGGTGGTGACGTTGCGCACGTCCCAGCCCTCTTTCAGCATCAGCACCGAGACGATGGCGCGGTAGGGGCTGTCCCAGCCGTCGATCTCGTTGGAGGCCTTGCGCAGAATTTCCAACTCCTCCTTGGCCTTGCCACTGGCGGCTTCGGAAATCTCGCCGTTGCTCTTGGTGTGGATCACCAGCACCCTGCCTTCCAGCTCCGGCGCGCTCTTTTCCAGCCAGGTGCCGACCTGGTCGCAGTTCTTGGTGTCGTCCACCATCACGAACAGCACCGCCTTCTTGCCCAGCGCCTCGTGTTCTTCGTAGCTCTTGCGCCACTCCTCCACACCCAGGTGCAGGTAGTCGGCGTAGCGCTCCTCGAAGATCGCACTTTGCTTCTCGTCCAGCCGGTCGATGCTGGCCTGGTCGGGCAGCGTGGGATGCTTGACCACGTTCTGGTAGATGGCTTCCACCAGCGGATAGTCGGAGACCGTCTGCACGAAGATCGCACCGTCGTTGTGCTTGGGCGTGGCGGTGACGTCGATCTGCAACGACAGGCGGCCGTCCTTTTGCAGCATGCGGTGATGAATGTCCTGGATGGACTTGAACCAGGCCATGCGTGAGTCGTGGACGTGGTGAGCCTCGTCGTTGAATACGGCCAGCTCGTCGATCTCGCGCACGATCTCGCCCAGGTCCGTGCGGCTGTCGGTGGTCTTGCCGACCGGCTTCGGCCCGAAGGCGTCGAGGAAGTAATCGCGCAGGTCGTCGTCGTCCAGCGAGGGCTCGGCCACGTCGCCCAGGTAGACGCGATGGATGTTGGTCAGGAACAGGTTGCCGGTGGGACGGACGATGCGCACGTCGTCCTGGATGTGCAGGGTGATCTGGAAGTCGTCGCGCCAGTTCCGGCCGTCGAAGCCGTTGTCGGGCAGCACTGGATCGTTGAAGAAGATCTTCAGACCGTCGAAGTCGGCGCGCAGGCGGTCGAGGACGATAATGTTGGGCGCGATCAACAGCATGTTGCGCGCAAGGGTGGAGTCAGACTCGTAGAGCTTGTGGAAATAGCTCCAGGCGATCAGCAGCGACAGCACCTTGGTCTTGCCGGCACCGGTGGCCATCTTGGAGACGTAGCGCGGCCAGTCCTCGTCGAACATGCCGCCCGAGACGGCACCGGAGGCGTCGAAGCGCATCAGGTCGAACTTGTCGCGCGCCTTGCGCACGTCGTGCAGCCAGATGACGGTTTCCACCGCTTCGCGCTGGGCGAAGTAGTACTGGAAGCGCGACAGGCTGCCATCGGCCTGTTCGACCATATGGTCGGTGCCGAACCACCAGCGCAGCAGGGCCAGGGAAGTGGCGGAGGTGCCGGGATAGCCGGCTTCGCGCCAGGCGCTGACTTCTTCACGAATCTTTGCGACCAGCGGCGGCAGCAGTTTCTCGTAGGCCGTGCTGCGCATGGCTTCATCCGCCGGGAACCAGCGATGATCCGCGCGCGGAACGGCATACGGTGATTGTGGAAACTGTGGATGAAGTGCCATCGCCCCCTGTCCTCAAGGCCTCTGCGGGCAAACAAGTTCGAGTGTTGGATAGTACCTGCGGTATTGCTTCGCATCCCGCGTCAGCAGCGCCATGCCCTCGATGGCGGCGTGGGCGCCGATGTAGAAGTCCGGCAGCGGCGCGGTCCGCGCGCCCTTGGCGCGGCGGTATTGCAGGAAGGCCTTGCCAGCGAGGAAGCCCGCCTCCCACGGCAGCTCCAGCCGGGTGAAGGCGTCAGTCGGCAAAGCGTCGTCCAGTTCTTCGATGCGATCGAAGCCAACGGAGACTTCGGTATAGATGACGGGGTTGATGCACAGCTCGGCCTTCCTGGCGCAGGCATCGAGCCGGGCGGCCGACCAGTCGTACCACTGCGGGTCGTCGGTCAGCACGTCGAGCAGGATGTTGGAATCCACCAGTACGCGCTTCGGCACGGCTGGGCTCACGGTGTGGGCCTCATTCGCCGCGCGTCAGCTTCATGATTTCGTCGGTGCCCAGGCACGCCGTGACCCGGCCGCGCAGGCGGGCGGCCAAGCTGCCGCGGCGTGCCTCTGGAGGATGGGCGATGGTGGCCTCGGCCTCGCGCAGGGCCGCCTCGCGCACGAAGGTGGCCACCGGCAAACCGTGCAGCTCGGCAGCACGGCGCAGGCGGTTCTTGTCATCACTGCTCAGGCGCAGGTAGAGGCGGTCGGCGGTTGCGGTCACGGCAGATCTCCTTGTACGGCATCGTACCGTACCAACCCTGCGCCAGGCGACGGCTCGCAAACCGGCAGGTGCGGCAGAGCCCGCTTTTTCGCAGCTCCGAACCGGGAAACCCGCGTTCGCGGCAACGATGTGGGCGCGGGAGGCGGGGATGGTGCCGCAAGATGGTGGGCCGTGATGGGATCGAACCATCGACCAATGGATTAAAAGTCCACTGCTCTACCGCTGAGCTAACGGCCCGGTGTGCTGTGCGGCCGGGGTGAGCCGGCGCTCTTTCGCAGTCGGGGCACCGCAGGATGCGGCGCGCGAAAGGGGACGAAGTTTAGTGAGGCTGCGCCCGCGGGACAAGCGCGGGGCGCATCGCGTGTGGTTCAGGAGGCCGGCGCGTAGCGGGTGGGATCGGCCATTCCCGCCGCGTCGAAGCCCGCCGCACGCAGGCGGCAGGCGTCGCAGCGCGCGCAGGCGCGGCCTTGCGCATCGGCCTGGTAGCAGGAAACGGTGAGGGAAAAATCCACGCCCAGGCGCGCGCCCTCCTGTGCGATGGCGGCCTTGCTCATGGCCATGAGCGGGGCGTGCACGGTGAGGCGATGGCCTTCGACGCCGGCGCGGGTGGCGAGGTTGGCGAGCGCTTCGAAGGCGCGGATGAATTCGGGGCGGCAGTCCGGGTAGCCGGAATAGTCCACCGCATTCACGCCGCAAAAAAGATGCTGCGCGCCGAGCACTTCGGCCCAGCCCAGGGCGATCGACAGCATGATGGTGTTGCGCGCCGGAACGTAGGTGATCGGGATGCCCTGTTGCGGGGATTCGGGCACGTCGATGTCGGCGGTGAGCGCGGAGCCGCCGATGCTGCGCAGGTCGACGGCGACGGTCTTGTGCTCCACCGCATGCTGCGCCTGCGCCACGCGCGCGGCGGCGTCCAGCTCCGAGGTGTGGCGCTGGCCGTAGCGCACGCTGAGCGCGTGGCAGGAAAATCCCTGCTCGCGCGCCATGGCCAGGACCACGGCCGAATCCATGCCGCCGGAAACCAGCACGACTGCTTTTTTCATGACTGTCTCCATCCGCAGGGGGTCAACGCCCCGGCTCATCGTTCCACAGGAGCTTGTGCAGCTGCATCTGGAAGCGCACCGGCAGGCGGTCGGCGACGATCCAGTCGGCGAGGTCGCGCTCGGAAAGCTGTCCCTTGCTGGGCGAGAACCAGACCGTGCAGCGCGTATCGAGCGCCTCGCGGCGCAGTACCTCGACCGCCCAGTCGTAGTCGGCGCGGCTGCAGATCACGAACTTGACCTGGTCGTGCGCGGTGAGCTGCGCAAGGTTCCGCCAGAGGTTGCGCGCCGCCTCGCCCGAGCCGGGCGTCTTGATGTCGAGGATGCGCGAGACGCGCGTATCGACGGGCGCGATGTCGATCGCGCCGGAGGTTTCCAGCGAGACATCGAAGCCGGCGTCACAGAGGCGTTCAAGCAGGGACAGGCAGCGCTTTTGCGCGAGCGGTTCGCCGCCGGTGACGCAGACGTGGCGCACGCCGAACGCGCGCGTCTGGGCGATCAGCGACTCGATGCTGCGCCATTCACCGCCGTGGAAGGCGTAGGCCGTGTCGCAGTAGGTGCAGCGCAGTGGGCAGCCGGTGAGGCGGATGAACACCGTCGGCCAGCCGGCATCGCGGGCTTCGCCCTGCAGGGAAACAAAGACTTCGGTGATGCGCAGCCGCAGCACTTCGGTGTCTGCGGCGTCCATGTTCCGCTCTGCGCCGAAGATCAGCGGTTTTCCAGCCGCAGCGCCCGCAGACGGCCCTGCGCGAGGCGCGCCACGGTGCTGTCGGGGTAGGTCTGGATCACCTGGTTGAGCGTGGACTCGGCCAGATCCCACTGGCGCAGCTCATAGTGGCAATAGCCCACCTTGAGGAGCGCGTCGGGCACCTTGTTGCTGGCCGGAAACCGGGCCAGGAGGCGCTCGAAGGCGTCCAGTGCGATCTGGTAGTTCTGGGTGACGTAGTAGGACTCGCCCAGCCAGTACTGCGCGTTGGGCGCGAACTCGCCGTCGGGATACTGCGCCAGGAACGACTGGAAGCGGCGGGCCGCCTCGGCGTACTGGCCGTTCTTGAGGGCGTCGAAAGCGGTGTCGTAGACGGCGCGTTCGGCCGCGGGATCGGCCATCGGCTCGAGCACGGCACCGGCCGCACCGCCGTCCAGCGGCTGCGACTGCACGCCGCCATCGACGGGCGCACGCACGTCGGGCTCTTCCATCACCGAACCCACCACGCCGCCGAGCGTGCCGCCGGTGGCCGCTGCGGGCTCGCGGTCGATCAGGGGCGCAGCGGTACCCGAGCCGCCTTCCAGGCGCTCCAGGCGGGAATCGAAATCAACCGCGAGATCGCGGTTGCGTCGCTCCATCTCGCGCAGCTTGAAATCCTGCTCCTCGAGCATGCCGCGCAGGGCCTGCACTTCGGACTGGAGCTGGGTCAGGCGGTTGAGCAGTTCGACATTGGCATTGGCATCGGTCGCGGGAGCGGCCTGCTGCTGGCGTTCGAGCTGGGCGACGCGGTCGGCCAGGCTCAGGCGACCGCCCTGTGCGAAGGCCGCAGAAAAACACGCAGCAGTGGCCCAGAGGACCACTGCTGCGCTGGTGACGCTGAAATGACGCGACATCGACATCGATTACTTGGCGGTGTACACGATCTCGACGCGACGGTTCTGGCTCCAGCACGACTCGTTGGACGCCGTGCAGGTCGGGCGCTCTTCGCCGTAGCTGACGACATTGAGCTGGCCGGCCGAACCGCCGTTGGCCTGCATCGCCGAGGACACGGCGTTGCCGCGACGCTCGCCCAGACCCATGTTGTACTCACGGGTGCCGCGCTCGTCGGCATTGCCTTCCAGGGTGATGCGGGCGGAAGAACGGTCGCGCAGGTACTTGGAGTGGCAGGATACGATCGCGGCGAACTCCGGCTTCAGCACGTCCTGGTCGAAGTCGAAGTAGACCACGCGCTGGCGCAGGCAGGAATCGGTGTCGAGGTCGGCGGGCGTGTAGCGGCCGTCGGAAACCGGGGTGGTGTCGACCACCGGAGCCGGCGTGGGCTCGGGCGGCTGCTCGACGGGCTTGGTCTTCTTGGTGCAAGCGCCAACGGACAGGACGAGGACGGAAACGAGGGCAATACGGAACAGGGTGTTCATTGCGGCGCAATCCTTGGAGGCGTGAGGTGATCGGGAACGAATCGTTTAATTATTGAACATAGCCCGTCCAGCGAGTTACCGCTGCCTGAACGGCGACCAGGCGGGCTCCCGGACGTCGCCATCGGCTAGAACCAGACGCTGCCGTACCCGCGCATCGCTGGATACGACATACAGCACGCCGCGCTGGTTCTCGCGCGCGGCGTACAGAATCATGCTGCCATTCGGAGCGAAGCTCGGCGACTCGTCCAGGTTGCCGGGTGAAATGAAACGCACCTCGCCACCGCTACCGTGGAGCCTGTCAAGAACCGCAATACGATACACGTTTCCGGCCCCTTGCGCCATGGCGATGCGCCCACCCGGCTCGAGCGAGGCGCGTGCGTTGTACTGGCCGCTGAAGGTCACGCGCTGCGCTTCGCCGCCGGCCACGGGGACCTCGTAGATTTGCGGCTTGCCGCCGCGGTCGGAGGTGAACAGGATGCTGCGCCCGTCGATCGAGAACACCGGCTCGGTGTCGATGCTCCAGTGGCTGGTGAGCTGGGTCAGGGCGCGGCTGGCCAGGTCCATGACGTAGATTTCCGGATTGCCCGTGCGCGAGAGCGCCAGCGCCAGCCGGGTGCCGTCGGGCGAAAACGCCGGCGCGCCGTTGATGCCCTTGAAGCTGGCCACCACCTCGCGCGAGCCGGTGGACAGGTCCTGGATATAGATGGACGAGGAGCCGCGCTCGAAGCTCACATAGGCCAGACGCCGGCCGTCCGGGCTCCAGGCCGGCGACAGCAGCGGCTCGCGCGAGCGCACCACGGTCTGCGGGTTGTAGCCGTCGGCATCGGCGATCATCAGCGAGTAGGTCATGTCGCGCCCGGTACCCACGGCGGTCACATAGGCCATGCGGGTCCAGAACGCTCCGCGCACGCCGAGGATTTTCTCGTAGACCTGATCGGCCACCTGGTGCGCGATGTCGCGCATGTTGCCGGGGCGGCCGTTGAGCGCGAGCCCCAGCAGGCGCTCCTGCTTGGCCACGTCGAACAGCTCGAACTCGGTGCGATAGCCGCCGGAAGGATCGTCCAGGATGCGCCCCACCAGAAGGTAATCCTGCTTGAGCAGCCGCCAGGTGCCGAAGTTGACGTCGGACTGGCGCAGCGGGCGCTCCACCAGGTCGCGTTCGGCCAGGGTGCGGAACGAGCCGGAGCGGTTGAGGTCGGCGCGCACCACCGCCGCCACGTCGGTATCGGGCGCGACCTGCACGCCGAGATAGTCGAACGGCACCACGGCGATGGGCAGCGCCGCCGCGCTGCCGCGGATCGGATCGATTTCCAGCGTTTGCGCCTGCAGCCCGCGCAGCGGCAGCAGGACGACGGCAAGCAGCAGGAGGATGCGGATCATCGGACACAGACCTCGACGGGATAGCAGAAGGGGATGTTGAGCTTGCGTTGGAACACGCTTTCGTAGCCGCGATACGGTAATGCCTCGCGCATGAGCGCCGCTTCAATGGAGCGGCGGGTGATGTCATCGGCCGGGCAGCGGGCGAAGTCCAGACCGCTCACCTGGCCGCCGACCATCTGGGTAACGCCGACGTAGCAGCGCAGGCCGGGGCGCAGGCTGTCGGGGCGCAGCCAGTTGCGGTCCACCTGCTGCTGGATCGCGAGCTGGTAGCGGCCCAGAAGACCATCGTCGGTGCCCTGGTTGCCGAGGCGATCGGACGGCGGCGCGGTGGAGGCCGGCGCGGAGGAAGCGTCCGCCGCTTGCTGCCGCATGTCGGTGATCTGCCTGAGTTTTTCCTCTTCCAGGCGGCGGCGTTTCTCGGCCTCCTCGCGCTGGCGGCGGATATCGGCGAGCTGCTTGTCGCGCTCGGCCTGCTGCTGGGCGAGGCGCTGGCGGCGCTCGGCCTCCTGCTGCTTCTGCTCTTCCAGCAGCACCTGTTCCTGCCGACGCCGCTCTTCCTGCTCGCGGCGCGCGTCTTCGGCCTTCCGGGCCGCTTCACGCACGATGCGCTCCTGGTCCACGGCGTCGGGCTTGGGCACCGGGGCCTGCGGTGTGGGCTGGGGTGGCTGCACCGCCTCCTGCGGCTTGGGTTCGGGCGTGGGCTGCGGGCGCGGCCGGGACTGCGGCGCGGCGGGTGTCGGACGCGGTGCGGCAGGCGGTGCCGCCAGCGTGTCGGTCAACACCGCTTCGATCGTGCCGCCGGCCACGGACAGCGGCTGCGGCGTGCGCTGGAACAGCAGCCCGACGAAAAGGAACCCGAGCAGCAGCAGGTGCAGGCCCAGCGCCTGCAGGATCGCGAGCAGGTTGTCGCGGCGCTCCTGCATCGGTTCAGCGCCCCGCCTTGCCTGCGGATTCGCCCATGAAGGTGATGCGCACCACGCCGGCGCGCTGCAGCGTCGCCATCGCACCATAGATCAGCGAATACTGTGCGCCCATGTCGCCGGCAATGTAGACGGCGGTCTGGGGATCCTGGCGTACGAAGGCGGCGATGCGGGCTTCCAGCGCGGCTTCGTCCAGCTCCTCGGCCTGCTGGCCCTGCAGGGTCAGCAGGTAGCGCCCGTCTTTCGTGACGCCCACGATGATCGGATCCTTGGGCGCTTCCATGGCGCGCGCGTTGGCCTCGGGCAGCTTCACGTCCACGCCCAGCCGCAGCAGCGGCGCGGTCACCATGAAGATGATGAGCAACACCAGCATCACGTCGATGTAGGGAACGACGTTGATCTCGGCTTTCAGCCGGCGACGTTTGCGAAGGCGCATGCTCATGGAATCACCCTGGCTCGGACGCGCGCCGGCGGGCGCGCTGCGGACTCGAAGAACGGTGGAACGGCGGCGGCGGGGCTATGCGAGGCTCAATACTCGTCGTGCGGTGCCTGCCGCTGCAGGATCGAGCTGAACTCCTCGGCGAAGGCCTCATAGCGCACGTTGATGCGATCGACCTTGGTCGCGAAGCGGTTGTAGGCCCACACCGCCGGGATGGCGGCGAACAGACCCATCGCGGTGGCAACCAGCGCCTCGGAGATGCCCGGGGCCACGGTGGCGATGGTGGCTTCCTTCATCGAAGCCAGCCCGTGGAACGAGATCATGATGCCCCACACCGTGCCGAACAGGCCGACGTAGGGGCTGATGGAGCCGACGTTGGCGAGCAGTTCAAGATTGCTCTCCAGCCCATCGACCTCGCGCGCGAGGCTGGCGCGCATCGCGCGCTGCGCCCCCTCGATCTGGGTGCGCGAATCCATGCCGCGCTTCTGCCGCAGGCGGGCGAACTCGCGGAAACCGGCTTCGAAGATGGCGGCAAGCCCGGTCGGGCGCTGGTCACTTCCGGAAACTTCGCGAAACAGCGCGGCGAGGTCGCCGCCGGACCAGAACCGTTCCTCGAAATCGTCCGCCGCGCGGTTCGCGCTGCGCAACACGCGGTGCTTGCGGAAGATGATCGCCCAGGACGCCACCGAGGCCAGGAGCAACAGGACAATCACCAGCTGCACCGGCAGGCTCGCGTGCAGGATGAGCTGGAGGTAATCCAGCCCGGCGTCCGGTGCCGCGGGCAGGCCCGGAATGGGCGCATCCGGCAGCGGCGAAGCGCCAGCCGGGGCGGCGGACTGCAGCAGGGCCAGGAACATCATCGTCAGCTCACCTCGGTCATCGAATTGCGGAATTGCGCCTGCAGCCCGTCGGGCAAGGCACGCGGGCGGAACGTGGATGCCGCAAGGCAGGCCACGCGGACTTCGGCCTCCAGCAGCACCCGCGCGTCGCAAGGGCGGGCAATGCGCTGGGCGAACGTCACGCTGGCCCGCCCGACCCCGACGAGGCGGACCTCGACCTCGAGCGCGTCATCCAGCCGCGCCGGTGCCAGGAAATCCAGGCGCATGCCGCGCACCGCGAACACCACGTCGTCACGATCGCGCAGCGTCCGCTGCGAAACGCCAAGCGCGCGCAGCCATTCGGTCCGCGCGCGCTCCAGAAAACGCACATAGGCGGCGTGGTACACCACCCCGCCGGCATCGGTATCTTCCCAGTAAACCCGTATCGGCAGGCTGAACGCCTGTGCCTCGGGAATCGGGAATCGGGAGTCGGGAGTCGGCGCGACCGGCGGAGACGGCATCAGAACAGCGCCCCCGATTCTCCATTCTCCATTCCCGATTCACGCGCCCGAGGCACCAGCCCAAGGTGCCGGTACGCCTTGGCGCTGGCCATGCGGCCGCGCGCGGTGCGAATCAGGTAACCCTGCTGGATGAGGTAGGGCTCGATCACGTCTTCCAGCGTGCCGCGCTCCTCGCTCAGCGCCGCGGCGAGGGACTCGATGCCGACCGGGCCGCCGTCGAAACTCTCGATGATCATGGTCAGCATGCGCCGGTCGAGCTGGTCGAAGCCTTCCGGGTCGACTTTGAGCATGGCCATCGCCGCGTCGGCGATGGCGCGGGTGATGACGCCATCGCCCTTGACCTGCGCGTAGTCGCGCACCCGTCGCAGCAGGCGGTTGGCGATGCGCGGGGTGCCGCGCGCGCGGCGCGCGATCTCGCCCGCGCCCTCCGGTTCGCAGGGGATCTCGAGGATCTGCGCGGAACGGCGCACGATGCGGGTCAGCTCATCGACCGTGTAGAACTCCAGCCGCTGCACGATGCCGAAGCGGTCGCGCAGCGGCGCGGTGAGCAGGCCCGCGCGCGTGGTGGCACCGACCAGGGTGAAGGGCGGCAGATCGAGCTTGATCGAGCGCGCGGCCGGGCCTTCGCCGATCATGATGTCGATCTGGTAGTCCTCCATCGCCGGATACAGCACCTCCTCCACCACCGGCTGCATGCGATGGATCTCGTCGATGAAGAGGACGTCGTGCGGCTGCAGGTTGGTCAGGAGTGCGGCCAGATCGCCGGCCTTCTCGATCACCGGGCCGGAGGTCTGGCGCAGGTTCACGCCCAGCTCGTTGGCGATGACGTGCGACAGGGTGGTCTTGCCCAGCCCGGGCGGGCCGAAGATCAGCACGTGGTCGAGCGCCTCGCCGCGCCGCTTCGCCGCGTCGATGTAGATGCGCAGCTGTTCGCGCACCGCCTGCTGGCCAAGGTACTGGTCGAGCGTGCGCGGACGGATGTGGGCCTCGGCCGCGGCGTCCTCGGAGGTGGCATCTGCGGCAATGATGCGATCGGAAGTCATCTGGCCATTGTCACCCAAATCCGCTGCGCGTGGGTCGCATCCGCCGCGTGCCACCCCGCCGCCGCGTCCGGCGATGTCACCAGCCAATGGTGATGTCACCTGCGGCAGGTATCATCGCACCCCATGACGGCCCCACCTCTCGACAACGCACCCATCACGCAGTTGCTGCGCGCCTGGTCGGACGGCAAGGACGGTGCCTCCAACGCACTGGCCGATCAGGTCTATGCCGAGCTGCACCGCATTGCGAGCGTGCAGCTGCAGCGCGAGCGCCGGCCGCAGCTGGAGGCGGCCGAACTGGTCCACGAGGCCTGGATGCGGGTGGGACAGGCGCATGTCGCCTTCCCCACCCGCCAGCACTTTTTCGCCTTCGCCGCGCTGCAGATGCGCCGGCTCCTGATCGATCTTGCGCGCAGCGCCCGGGCGCGGCCCGGGCAGTCGGACCCGGCCACCCTGAGCCTTCGCCTGGTCGATCCTTCGCCGCAGCCCGCCGATCTTGCGATCCTCGGCAATGCGCTCGACCAGCTGGAAAAACTCGATGAGCGCAAGTCGCAGGCGTTTGCGCTCGCCGAACTTGCGGGATTCCCGCACGATGAAATCGCCGAGATCCTGGCCATCTCGACCGCCACGCTGGAACGCGACCTGCGCTTCGCGCGCATCTGGCTTGCATCGAGACTGGCATGAGTACCGCCATCCGCTGGCAGCGGCTCCAGGATCTGTTCCACGCGGCCTGCGAGCTGCCGGCGGACGCACGCGACGCCTTTGCGCGAAGCAGCGCAAGCGACGATCCGCTGCTGCTGGACGAGCTGCTGCGCATGCTCGACATCGAGAGCCAGGCCACCCACCGCATGCGCAAGCCCGCCGTCAGCGTGATGGAGCTGCTCGCCTCCAATGCCACGCTGCCGCCCGGCACCCGCTTCGGCCCCTGGGCCATCGACGAACCGCTTGGCCACGGCGGCATGGGCGCCGTGTACCTGGCCCATCGTGCCGACGGTGCCTACCAGCGCCAGGTGGCGCTCAAGCTCATCGACCGCATCGGGCTGGACAGCCAGCAGCGCGCGTTCTTCGAGGTCGAGCGCCAGATGCTGGCGCAGATGCGTCATCCGGTCATCGCGCTGATCCACGATGCCGGAACCGACGCCGATGATCGCCCCTGGCTGGTAATGGAATACATCGAAGGCGAGCCGATTTCGCGCTACTGCGAAAATCACGCGCTGCCGCTGCGCGAGCGCCTTGCACTGTTCCTGCGCGTATGCGACGGAGTCCAGCATGCGCACCAGAAAGGCGTGGTGCACCGTGACATCAAGCCGGCCAACGTGCTGGTGGAAGAGGTTGACGGCATCGCGCGCCCGCGCATCATCGATTTCGGCATTGCGGCCGGTATCGGAGGCACCGCGCAGGCCGCGGGAACGCCGGGCTACATGAGTCCCGAGCAGCGCGATCCGAACGGCCGCTGCGACAGCCGCTGCGACGTGTACGCCCTGGGTGCACTGCTGTACGAGCTGATGGCGGGCGAACGGCCGCCCGCGGAAAACGCGGGGCCGGATGCCCCCACGCCCTCGCATCGTCTGGCGACGATCCCTGACGACACCCTCCGAGCCCACGCGCGCCAGTGCGGATCCACGCCGGCCGCCCTGCTCAGCACGCTGCGCAGCGACCTGGACTGGATCGTGCGCAAGGCGATGGCGGAAGATCCCGAGCAGCGTTACGCATCCGTCGCGCTGCTGGCTGAAGACCTGGGCCGCTACCTCGACGGATACCCGGTCAACGCCGCACCGCCGCGCCGCGCCCAGGCGGTGCGCAAGTTCATTCGCCGCCATCGCATCGGCACCGTCGCCGCCGCAACCGTGCTGCTGGCCCTGGTCTGCGGCCTCGTCGCGACCACCTGGGCGCTGCAGCGGGCCGAACGCGAAGCTACCCGTGCGCGCGTGACCTCCGACTTCCTCGGCAGCGTGCTGTCGAGCGTGGATCCGGACTTCGCCCGCGATCTCGATCCCACCCTCATGCTGCGCGTGCTGGATGACGCCGCCCGGCGCACCGCGGTGGAGCTGGCCGAAGATCCGGAAGGCCGGCTCGCGGTGGAGCTGGTGATTGCCGAGAGCTACACCGGCATCGGCCAGCCGCGCAAGGCGATCCCCCAGCTTCAGGCCGCACGCGAACAGGTCAACGCGCGCTTTGGCAGCGACAGCCACGAGGCGCTGCTGGTGGCGCAGCGCCTGGGCAGTGCGCTGGTCGATGCCGGGCAGTACGCCGAATCCGAAGCCGTGCTGCGCGAAGCAATCGACGTCGCCAGCCGCGATCCGCGCCGGGCCGGCCCCACGCTGGAAGCCGACCTGCGTTCACGGCTGAGCTGGACGCTGCGCCAGCGCAGCCAGATGGAAGAAGCCATGGTGCAGGCACAGCGCGCCTATGACGCGCTCGAGGCGCGCGTTCCGGAAAACCACCCGCAGCTCCTCGATGCCGGACTGCGCCTGTCCATCCTGCTGAGCGATGCGGGAAAATACGACGAGGCCATCGCCCTGCTGCAGGAAATGATCGCGCGGCGCGCGGAAGACCTCGGCATCGACCACCCGCGCGTCCTGAACATGCGGCTGAGTCTTTCGGTCTTCCACCTGCAAAAGCGCGACTACGCCGGCGCGGAAACCATCCTCAAGGCGATGCTGGAGCCGGTCGCGAGCCAGTTCGGCGCAGACTCCCCGACCCTCGCCATGGTGCACGGCAACCTGGGCGGCGCGCTGCGCCAGCAGGGTGGAGTGGCCAGGATCGCCGAGGCGGGACCGCACTACCGCTTCGCCTACGAACATTCCCTGCGCCACAACGGGCCGGACGCACCGATGACCGTGATAGTGCGCGGCAACCACGCCAACTGGCTGCGCGACAACGGCCAGGCGCAGGAGTCGCGCGATGAGCTGCTGGCGGTACTGGCGCTGGCTGAAACGGTATTCGGCCCGGAAACCAGCGCCACCGCCGAGACCCTGCGCGGGCTGGGCCTGTCGCAGATCGCCCTGGGCGATCTGGCCGCGGCGCGCGCCAGCCTGGAGCGCTCGCTGGCCATCCACATCACGCTGTTCGGCAATGCGGACGGGCCGCTGGCGCGCATCCGCGAATCCATCGCCAAGCTCGAAGCGGCCGAAGCTGCGGCACCTTAGGGAAGGTCTGAACAAGGCTCCACCGTCATTCCAGCCAAGGCTGGCCGTTTCTGACAGCGGAAGGCCTGTCCAATCCATTCCAAAACAGCAACATGGACCCGGCCTTCACCGGGATGACGACTTGTTCAGAGGTGCCTCAGCGCGCGAGGAAGCGCGCCAGCCGGGCGGCATCGAACGGCCAGTCGAGCTCCACACCCGAGTCCCCGCAGCGCAGCACCGGAACGCGCGCACCGTAGCGCGCCTCGAGCGCGGCGTCCCCATCGATGAAGAGGCTTTCGAAGTCGGGCGCGCCGGCGCTTGCGAGCACGTCCAGCGCCAGGTCGCACAGGTGGCAATCATCGCGCTGGAAGAGGATCAGGTTCACGGATTGCCGGGGTTCACATCGCGTTGGAGCAATCGCTCTAGAATAGCGGGTTCTCCCCGGAGTGGTGGTCATGGCCGTCAGCATCTTCGATCTTCTGAAAATCGGTATCGGCCCGTCCAGCTCGCACACCGTCGGCCCGATGCGGGCCGCGACGCGCTTCGTCGACCACCACATCCGCGACGCCGGGCTGATGGAGCGGGTGGCGCGGGTGCGCGCCGAGGTGTTCGGCTCCCTCGCACTGACCGGCCGCGGCCACGGCACCGACAAGGCGCTGATGCTGGGGCTGGAAGGCCATGAACCCAACCGCATCGACCCGGACATCGTGCCGGCCACGCTGGAGCGCATCCGCGGCGAGAAGGCCCTGCTGCTGGGCGGCGTCAAGCGCATCGGCTTCGAGGAAAAGCGCGACCTTGCGATGAACAAGCGGCAGAAACTGCCGTTCCACACCAACGGCATGCGCTTCACCGCCTTCGATGCGGACGACGCGGTGCTGGCCACGCGCGACTACTACTCGGTCGGCGGCGGCTTCGTGGTCAATCCCGACGAGGCCGCCGCCGACCGCATCGTGCCCGACACCACGCCCCTGCCCTATCCGTTCCACAGCGGCGACGAACTGCTGGCACAGGCGCGCGACAGCGGACTTTCCATCGCCCGGATCATGTTCGCCAACGAGGAGGCCTGGCGCTCGCCGGAGGAAATCCGCACCGGCCTGCGCGAGATCTGGTCCACGATGCAGGCGTGCGTGGCGCGCGGCATCCGCGCCGAGGGCAGCCTGCCCGGCGGCCTGCACGTCTCGCGCCGCGCGCCGGCGCTGTACCACGAACTGCTGTCGCGCCCGGAGGCGGCGATGCGCGACCCGCTCACCACGCTCGACTGGGTGAACCTCTATGCGCTGGCGGTGAACGAGGAGAACGCCGCCGGCGGGCGCGTCGTGACGGCACCGACCAACGGTGCCGCCGGCATCATCCCGGCGGTCGGCCACTACTACGAGCGCTTCATTCCCGGTGCGAGCGAACAGGGCATTTTCGACTACCTGCTCACCGCCGGAGCCATCGGCATCCTCTACAAGGAAAACGCCAGCATCTCCGGTGCCGAAGTCGGCTGTCAGGGCGAGGTCGGCGTGGCCTGCTCAATGGCCGCCGGCGGCCTGACCGCCGCGCTGGGCGGCACGCCTTCGCAGATCGAGAACGCCGCGGAAATCGGCATGGAGCACAACCTCGGCCTGACCTGCGACCCCATCGCCGGACTGGTGCAGATTCCCTGCATCGAGCGCAACGCGATGGGTTCGATCAAGGCCATCAACGCCTCGCGCATGGCGCTGCGCGGCGACGGCAAGCACAAGGTCAGCCTCGACAAGGTGATCAAGACCATGCGCGACACCGGCCGCGACATGATGGACAAGTACAAGGAAACCAGCCGCGGCGGCCTGGCGGTGAACGTCATCGAGTGCTGAACACGGAATCGCGAGCAGGATCGCTCCCGCAAAAGCTCGCAGGAAGGCCGATTCCGCACCGCAGGAGCGACCTTGGTCGCGATTGGAGCGTTCGGCAGCCGTTGGCGTTTTGTGAAAGCCCGGACGCCTATATCTCGAGCAAGCTCGCTCCTGCAAAACCAGGTGCTTGCGGAGGTTTCTGGACCAGCTCGACGCTCCGAGAACACCCTTGCGCAATCCGCCCCGGCCCCGGTCCGGAAACGTTCGTAAATTTCACAGACTCTGACGGAACGCATCGCGCCATGCCCGCCGCACCGACGCTCTGGACCTATCTGATACCGGTCCTGCTTCTGGCCTGCTCCAACCTGTTCATGACCTTCGCCTGGTACGGGCACCTCAAGTTCAAGGGCGCGCCGATCCTGCTGGTCATCCTGGTCAGCTGGCTGATCGCCCTGCCCGAATACCTCTTCCAGGTGCCGGCCAACCGCATGGGCCACGCGGTCTACACCCTGCCCCAGCTCAAGACGATCCAGGAGGTCATCACCCTGACGGTCTTCATCGGCTTCTCGGTCTGGGTCATGGGCGAGCCGATCAAGTGGAACCACCTGGCCGGCTTCGCGCTGATGATCGTGGCGGCCTGGCTGATTTTCCGGGCCTGACCGCCCGCAAGGCCGGCGCGCCAGCCTTGCGGGGAAACGCTAGGAGCCCGCGTGTCCGCCATCCGCCTGCAGGCGCTTGACCTCGCGCCACAGCGCTTCCTGTGCCTCCAGACCCAAGGCGTCGAAGGCCAGCCCGCGCGAAGCGGCAAGCGACTCCATCGCGCGGAAGCGCCGCTCGAACTTGGCGTTGGCCTGGCGCAGCGCCGCGCCGGGATCGACCCTGGCGTGACGCGCGAGGTTGATGCAGACGAACAGCACGTCGCCGATTTCGTCCTCCAGCCGCACGGGATCCGCGCCCTGCGCCAGCTCGACCTCGACCTCGACGATCTCCTCGCGCAGCTTGTCCAGCACCGGCGCGACATCGGGCCAGTCGTAGCCGGTTCGCGCGGCGCGCTTTTGCAGCTTCAGGGCGCGCAGCCACTCGGGCAATCCCGCCGCCACGCCCGCGAGCGCGCTCGGATCATCATCGGTGGCGCGCCGCTCCTCGCGCTTGATCGCCTCCCAGCTCGCGGCCACCGCCTCGGCGTCGTTCGCATCCGCTTCGCCAAAGACGTGCGGATGGCGGCGGACCAGCTTGTCGCGCAGGCCGCGCGCCACGTCGTCGAAATCGAACGCGCCCTCTTCCCTGGCCATCTGCGCATGGAAGATCACCTGGAACAGCAGGTCGCCCAGCTCATCCTTGAGCGCGGCGCGGTCGTCGCGGGCGATGGCGTCGGCGACCTCATAGGCTTCCTCGATGGTGTAGGGCGCGACGGAGGAGAAATCCTGCGCCCGGTCCCACGGGCAGCCGCGGGCGGGATCGCGCAGGCGGGCCATGATGGCCAGCAGTTCATCCATCGAGGCCATCGATCCACGCCTTCCAGGGCAGGTCGGCATCGCCCAGCGCGATGAAGTCCGGATTGAGCAGCGAGGGGCCGCGGTTGTAGCGCAGCGGCTGGCCATCGAGCCCCAGCACCGCGCCGCCTGCCGCTTCCAGCACGCACTGGCCGGCAGCGGTGTCCCACTCCGAGGTCGGCCCGAAGCGGGGATAGACGTCGGCGCAGCCTTCCGCGATGCGGCAGAATTTGAGCGAGGACCCCAGCCCCATGCGCGCATGCTCACCGATCGCATCGAGCGCGCGCGCGGTGCGCGCGTCCAGGTGCGAGCGGCTGGCGGCAACGCGCAGCGGTGCCTGCGCCGGGCGTCGGGTTGCCAGCACCATGTCGCGATCCACGTTCGCTTCGCGCAGCCAGCAGCCCACGCCGCGGCGCGCATGCACCAGATAATCGAGCACCGGCGCATGCACCACGCCCAGCACCGGCACGCCGTCCTCGATGAGCGCGATGTTCACGGTGAACTCGCCGTTGCGCTTGACGAACTCGCGGGTGCCGTCGAGCGGATCGACCAGCCAGTAGCGCGACCAGGTACGCCGCGTGTCCCAGTCGATGTCGGCCCCCTCCTCCGACAGCAGCGGCAGGTCCGGTGCCAGTTCGGCCAGGCGCTCGGCGATCACGCGATGGGCGGCAAGATCGGCGGCGGTGAGCGGCGAACGGTCGTTCTTGGCCTGAACCGAGAAGTCGGTGCCGTAAACCGCGAGGATCGCGCTGCCGGCCTCGCGCGCGATGGCGACGAGTGCGGCCTGCCACGCCTGCGGGATCGGCGCGTGGCTCATGTCGGCACGGCCATCGCGCGCGGGGCATCCGCGGGCAGGCTGCCGGCGTCGCGCTGGTGCAGGTATTCGCGCACGATGAAGGCGGCGGCCAGCGAGCGGCCGTCCGAGCAGTCCTCGCGCAGCATCAGCCGGTCGAGCTCGTCCAGCTTCCACGGCACCACTTCCAGTTCCTCGGGCTCATCGCCGGGCAGGCGCTCGGGATAGAGGTCCTCGGCCAGCACCAGCCAGCTGTGGTAGGGCATGTAGGCCGGAACCAGGGTCATCTCGCGCAGGACGGTGATGCGGCGCGCGCCGAATCCGGCCTCCTCTTTCAGCTCGCGCACCGCCGCCACTTCCAGGGACTCGCCCGGATCGATGCGTCCCTTCACCAGCCCGAGCTCGTAGCGGTGCACTGCGCAGGCGTATTCACGCACCAGGAGCAGCGTGCCGCGATCGCGCATCGCGGCCACCACCACCGCGCCCTGGCCGCGCGGCACCATGCGCTCGAAGGTGCGTTCGGCATTGTTGGAAAAGCGCAGGTCGACGCGCTCGATCTGGAAGCGCCCGCCGTAGTCCAGGGTGCGGCGGGCGAGGATGTCGGGAAGTTTACGCATCGTTCCATCCGTGAAAGCGCTCGCGCACACCGGCGTGCAGCGCCGGAACGGCGGCCAGCACGCTGCGCGTGTCGAGATCCGGCGGAGCGCCGGAAAGGTCGGTGAAGACGCCGCCGGCCTCGCGCACGATGACGGCCAGGGCCGCCACGTCGAGGATGCTGACGTCCGATTCGATCACCACATCCACGCTGCCCTGGGCGAGCAGGTGGTAGTGCAGGAAGTCGCCGTAGCCGCGGCCGCGGTTGGCTTCGACCAGAAGCTGGCCGAGCGCGCTCCAGCGCGGGCCCTGCGCGAGGGACTTGAGGTTGCCGGTGGACACCACCGCCTGCGCGACCTCGCCTGTCTCGGCCACCTTGAGCGGCGCACCGTCGAGGAAGGCACCACCGCCGCGCCGCGCCCAGGCCATCTGGCCGAACTGGCTGGCGCAGGAGACGCCCAGCACCAGCTCGCCGCGATGCATCAGCGCGATCTGGGTGGAGAACACCGGGTTGCGCCGCACGAAGCTCTTGGTGCCGTCGAGCGGATCGACCAGCCAGAGGAAGTCGCCCTCGCCTTCGCGCCCGGCCTCCTCGCCGTGAATCGCGTGGTCCGGAAAGGCCTCGTGCAGCACCGCGCGAATGGCGGCCTCGGCCTCGATGTCGGCCTGGGTGACGGGCGTAGCGTCGGGCTTGAGCATGACCTGCGCGCCGCCGCAGTAGTACCCGTCGATGATCGCCGCCGCCGCGCGCGCGGCGCGGCGCGCCACGTCGAGCGCGCGGTCGAGGAAGGCGGCCTCGGGCGCAGGTGCCGAGGTCAAGATCCCTTCCCTGCCAGCCCGCCCTTCACCTCGTACACCACGCTGCCGTCGGGCTGCATCTGGCCGATATGCCGCAAGGCGCGCTGCACCTGCGGATTGTCGTCGCGCGCGCGCAGCGTGGCGCGGGCCTCGAAGCCCATGAGGGTGGTGCGGAACGAGCCGTCCAGCGCCAGCGGGCCATCGCCCTGATCGCCCAGGGTGCCACCGAAGCCGCCGCCGTCGAGCGCGCCGAAGCGGGCCTGCAGGGTTCCGAACGTGGCCTGCTCGCCTCCGCTCACGCCGGCGTCGCGCCAGGTCGCCTGCCCGGTGAGCGCCACCGGCACCCGACCGCGAAGCTCCAAGTCTTCGATCACGAGATCGACATTGCCGACAAGGGTCAGGGCCGGGACATCCAGCAGCCGATCCATGCGCGCTGCCGGGAACCGCACCTTCGCCCCTGCGATGCGCACGCTGCCGTCGCGCGCGGCGACCACGCGGCCGGTGCCATCGAGCGCCTGTCCCTGGAGAGCCAGGTCGGCATCGATCTGCCCGCGCAGCAGGCCCGCAGGATGCACGGTCCATTGCAGCCGCCCCAGGTCCGCGCCATTGCGCAGCACGCGCTCGGCGCGGCCCGACCAGACCGTGCCGGCGACCTCTTCCAGCTGCACCGGCAGCCTGGACGACGGCAGCAGGCGCACGGCCAGCTTCGCGGGGAAAGTCGCCGCCACGATCGCCAGCACGACGATCGCCAACACCAACAGCCAGAACAGACGCTTCATCCTCAACCTCCTGGGCGTTCAAGCACGACCCGTGCATCGACGCGCCCGACGCCGGTGCTGCGCGTGGCGCTGAAATCGCTGATCGAAATCCCCTGCCCGGCCTGCAGCGCAGCCAGCCAGTCGACCAGGGCATCAAATCCCGCGCCTTCGAAATAAACCCGCACCTGCGCGGCGCTGACCGGCTCAACGCGCAGCAGCGCCTCACCGACGCCCGAAGCGCGCGCGGTGGCATCCACCAGCGCCAGCAGGGAACGCCCGTCGCGCGCGGGGGCCGCGGTGGCATCACGCAACTGCGGCACCACGGCGCGCAGGTAAGCCAGATCATTGGCGGCCGCCGTGGTGCGCAAGCGCGCCGCATCACGCGCCTCGCGCAGCGGCTCCCACGCCAGCAGCCACAGCGCGATGAGGAGGAGCGCCCCGGCACCCATCGCAAGGACGCGGCGATCGCGCGTCGCAAGGCCTTCCCAGAACTGCCGCAGCGCGTTCATCGGCCGCCCTCGCGGACGCGCAGCTTGCCCTCGACTCCGCTGCTGCCCGGCGTCATCGCGGTCAGCTCGGCGGCAAGGCCGAGGGAGGCCATGCGCTCGCGCAGTTCGTCGAGCGTGGCCACGTCGTCGCCGCGCAGGGTGAGATCGAGCGTGCCGGCGCGGTATTCCAGCCCGTCCATGGTGTAGCGGCCGCTGCCCGAGAGCAGCGGCGCGATGCGCGCCAGAAGGCCCAGGACGCCCTCGCCGCGCGCTGCGCCGCCGCGACGCGCAAGCTCTGCGGCCACCTGCGCGCGTGGATCGACCACGCGCTGCACGTCGGGCAGTGCCTCGCGCAGCAGGGTTTCCATCTGCGCGCGCTGGCTGGCATGGAGGCGGTCGAGCTGCCAGCGCTCGGCCGCCATCGAGGTCATGCCCAGCAGCACGCCGGCAGCCACCAGGATCGCCGCCCAGGCCCAGCCGCGACCGGGGTTCGCGCGCGCATCCTGCGGACGATAGTCACCGGCCAGGAGATTGCTCTGGTCAAGGTCAAGCGTCGCCAGGCGCGTTGCCAGCCAGACCGGCACATCGACCGCCGTGTGCTCGATCCCCGCCGGCCACGAGATCGAGGCATCGACGCTGCGGCCCAGAATCTGCAAGGGCGCGGTCGCGCCGGAGTCTGCGAGCAGCGCCAGCCAGCCCGCGACCTCTTCCACCCTCCCGGCCAGCACGCCGCCGCGCGCGTGGCGCAGCGTCGCGCAGTCGCCGTCGAGCAGCAGCACAGGACCGGTGCCCTGCGGCAGCAGCAGGCTTTCGGGGACGAGACAGTCGGCCCGCACGCCGTGGCGGGAAAGCAGCATCAGCCACGCCTCCATGCGCGCGCGCGAGGCGGCAAGCGCCAGCACGGTCTCGGGCCGACCGTCGTCGAACGCGGCCACATGGCACTGTTCGACCGGCTCACCGAGCTGATCCTCGATGGCGAACGGCAGGCCGCGCTCGAGCTGGCGGCGCTGGCGCGCGATGCGCGGTGCCTCCAGCAGGAGCACCTCGGCGCTGGGCACGAGCACCACCGTATCGCCCTGCGGCGCGTGCGACGGGAATCCCGGCGTCGGCCCCGCCAGAACCCGCCCGGCGCGATCCAGCGCCAGCCACTGGGCGCGTTCATCGTCGAGGATTCGGATCAGGTGGCGATGGGGCATGGCAGGCTCGATGCAATCCGGTCGATTCTAGCCGCAGTCGCCGCACCTGCGCTGCAGGCGTCGCGCCGCCATCACAGCCGGCCGCGGGCGCGGGCGATCACCTCGACGCGGCCCGGCCGCCGGTGCAGCAGGCTGGAATAGAGGAAGGGAATGCCGTCCGCGATGACCTGGGCTTCCAGAATGAACCACTCGGTTCCCACGGCGTAGCCGGCCAGCGGAACCGGCGGCAGGCCGATCTGGGCCAGCTCGCGCTGCACTTCGTCGGTCGAGGCATAGTTGGCGCGCCCGTCGCGCGCCAGGCGCTCGGCCATGGAGGGCGTCATCGCCTCCGACAGGCTCATCCACAGCGCCGGACTGGCGAAGTTGAGGTTGATCGACGCGGCGGCGGGCAGCGCGCACACTTCCGGCGCAAGCAGCGCATAGACCTCGGGCGTGACGCCCGGCAGCAGGCGCAGTTCCGACACGTGGACGAAGGGCTGGTTGGCCGCGCGCTGCGGCGGCTGGCGCGCCAGGTAGGCCGCGTCCTCGGCACCGCGCGAGCGCGGGATGGCGTCGGCGTCGATCCAGTCGGCGACCTGTTCGGCGATGGCCGGATCAAGCCGCAGCGCGCGCAGCAGCCGTTCGAAGCGCGCAATCGCATCGGCATCGTCGGCATCACCGGGATGCAGGCTGTTGAGGTTGAAGCAGCCGCCCTGGTCGCGCAGGCGGCCGAAGATGCGCACGCCGGGCAGGTCGATCGGCGGCATGTCCTGGGCCCAGGGATCCTCGCGGCTGTCGATGCCCGGAGCATCGCTGGCGTCCTGCAGCAGCACCGCGCCGGCCCAGCCTTCGACCCCGCGCATCAGCTCCCAGCCCTGCGCCGCGCGCTGGCTGTTGCGGGTGCGCGCGAGCGTCGCCTCGCTGCGATCCAGCAAGGCGGCGATCAGCACCGTGGCCAGCGCCACCACCAGCACTGCGGCCAGCAAGGCGACGCCGCGCTGTCGCCGCGCGCTCACGGGGCCGGCTCCATGGGTAGTTCGAGCACCCGTTCGATCTCGCCGAAACCTTCGACCTCAAGCCGCAGGCGCAGGCCGCGCGGCAGGACGCCGGACGTGCCGCCCGACGGCGGCCACTGGCGATGCTCGCGGCCGCGATCATCCAGAAACACCAGCTCCAGCGAATCCACCCCGTCGAGCAGGCTGTCCTCGATCGGCTGCGTGCCGGCGGCGCGATCGAGCACCGCCCAGCGCTGGCGCAGCAGATCGCCGTCGCGCCGGATCCAGGCCACGCGTTCAAGCTCGGAGCGCGGCAGCGCCAGCGGGTTGGCGTGGCCGTAACGGGTCAGCTCCATGCGCTGGGTGCTCCCCTCGAACGCCGGTCGCATTCCGCCATAGGCGTCGCGCACCCCGCGCCGCGCCGCGGTGATCACGTCGCGCTCGATCAGGCCGACGGCAAACTGCAGCCGCCCCAGGCGCGCGGTGACCTGGGTCGACTGCTCCTGCGCCTGTACCAGCGCGCGCAGCCCGCCCCAGGCCAGCGCCGAGGCCACGGCGAACAGCGCCACGGCGACCAGCATTTCCAGCAGGCTGAAGCCGCGATGGGCGGCCGGGAGCGGCACCGCACGGTGCAGGCACGATCGGAAAGGCGCGCGCCGCATCAGGGCTGGTTCGCAAAGGCGGAAAGGCGTGCCGCGACGCCATCGCGCGAGTCGCCTTCGGCAGCCACCACGGTGACGTCCATGCGGCGCACGCGGACTTCCTGCGTGGGCTCGACGTCCAGGGTCCAGCGCCAGCGCTGTCCGCCCATGCGCATCTCGCCGCTGCTGCGGCCGACGGCGGGAAACGGCGCGCGCAGCCGCGCATCGGCCACGACGTTGGTGGCCACCCACTGCGCCAACATGCCGTCGCGTAACTGCGCCTGGGTGCGTGCGTCCAGACCCGCCAGGCGCACCATCGCGACCAGCGCGAGCGCCAGCAGCAGCAGCGCCACGAGCACTTCGAGCAGGGTGAAACCGCCGGTGGCGACCGGCGATCGACGCGGCCGAATCGCAGCGCGCGCGCGCGCTGCCGGCGCGCGGCGCGGCGTGCGGCACATATCGCGCGGACGCGCTTCAGCGATCACGGCGCACCCGGATCAGGGTCAGCGTGCCGTCGAGTGCGCCCTGAAGCTGCCAGGGCTGCGCCGCATCGGCGCGATCGATGCGCAGCACGAACGGCGTCAGCTCGCCGGACGAGAAACAGCCAAAGCTCGGCTCGCGCCCGGGCTCGTCGCCAAGCACCAGATCGAGGCCGTCGCGCTGGGCCGAAATCAGCAGCTCGCGTCCGAGCGGCCGGGCGCGCAGCTCGTCGGTGCCGCCCTCGCCCAAGGGCCGCCAGCCGTCGATCTCGACGTAGCCGAAGCGCAGGCCGTCGCGCACCGCGTCAAAACCGATGTCGCGCCCGCCGATGACGGCGCGCTCGCAGGCCAGCCGCACCAGCCGCTCGGCCCGGCGCGCGGCGTTTTCCACCTCGCGCTCGCCGCTGCCGCCGATCGACAGGACCGCGCCCGTCACCGCGATGCCGACGATCACCAGCACCACGAGGATTTCGATCAGCGAAAAACCGGCCGACCCGTGCGCGGGCACGGGCGCGCGTCGCGCGTGGGTCGGATCAGTTGTCCCAGTTGGCGATATCGGCATTCTCGCCCTCGCCGCCGGGCTGGCCGTCGGCCCCCAGCGAATACAGGTCGAAATCGCCGCGCTGGCCTGGGCTCAGGTACGCATAGTCGCGCCCCCACGGATCCTTGGGCAGACGGTCGATGTAGCCGCCGGCCTTCCAGTTGCGCGCCTCGGGCAGGCCGCCGGGCTGGCTCACCAGCGCCTCCAGTCCCTGGTTGGTGCTGGGGTAGGTGAAGTTGTCGAGGCGATACATGTTGAGCGCGGTGGACAGCGCCTGGATGTCGGCGCGCGCCTTCACCTGGCGCGCCTCGCCGGGCTTGTCGAAGAACTTGGGCACCACGAAGGCCGCCAGGATGCCGAGGATCACGACGACCACGAGCACCTCGATCAGGGTGAAGCCGCGCATGCGCGACTCGGCGCGGGTGCGGCGTGATGCGGTGGAGCGGCGAATCGGAAGCATGGAGTAACCCTGGCCGGCGTGCGTTCGCCCGGATTCTAGCCGACCGTGGCAAGCAGCGTCGCCCGGCAGGCATCATGTCGGCATTGGATTCCGAAGGACGCGCACCATGCGCCTGACCCGCTGCTTCATCGACGCACCGCTCTCGCCCGGTGCCATCCTCGCGCTGCCCGATACCGCCGCCACCCACCTCACCCGCGCGCTGCGGCTGGGGCCGGGCGCGCGCTTCGCGCTGTTCAACGGTGACGGGCACGACTACGAGGCGGAGCTGGCACAGGTCGACAGGCACGGTGCCAGCGCCGAGGTCATCGCGGCGCGCCGCGTCGACAGCGAATCGCCGCTGACGCTGGTGCTGGCCCAGGCTGTGGCGCGCGGGGAAAAGATGGATTTCGTGCTGCAGAAGGCTGCGGAACTAGGCGCGGCAGGCATCGTGCCGCTCGTTACCGAGCGCACCGAAGTCAGGCTCGACGCAGAGCGCAGCGAGAAGCGTCGCGCGCACTGGCAAGGCATCCTTGCCGCGGCCTGCGAACAGTGCGGCCGCGCGCGCCTGCCGGCACTGGGGCCGATGGCGACGCTGGCGAACTGGCTCACCGGCGCGCCCGCGCCGAGGCTGGATGCGCGCAGCGATTCGCTCGGCCAGCGCCTGCCGCTGTTCTACCTGGATCCGGATGCGGAAACGACGCTGCGCGACCTGCCGGACGCCGCACGCGCCGGTGCCTGCTTCGTCATCGGGCCGGAAGGCGGGCTGGGCGAGCGGGATCTGGCGCTGCTGCGCGCCAGCGGCGCGATCGGCATCAGGCTCGGGCCGCGCGTGCTGCGGACCGAAACCGCGGGACTGGCCCTGCTGGCCGCGATGCAGGCGCTGTACGGGGATTTCTGACGGGGGTCACGCCGCTGCGCGAACGCCGCTCCGGCGATGACCGGACGCGAAAATCCGGCACACCGTCCGACGAGACGGGCTGGACTCAGGCCACCGCGGTCGAATCGATCTCGGCAATGCGCGCTTCGATGGCCGCCAGATCGGGAATGACCGCCTCCTCGTCGCGCAGCATGACGCGCATCAGCACGCCTTCTGCAGACACATCGTCATCACCGCTGTCACGCGCCAGCGCATCGTGCGATACCGTGACCAGGCGCGGGAAGCCCTGAGTCAACATGGCAAAGTATGAATGGCGCGGATTGCCGCCCAGGGCCTTGAGCACCACGACCTTGGCACCGAATTCGCTCTCGTGCTCGGCCGAACCGATCATGCGGGCATAGGAGATGACCGGCAGGCGCCAGCCGCGCCAGCGAATGCGACCCAGCATCCAGGCCGGTGCCCCGTCCACGGGATCGGGCGGTGAATAGGTGATCACCTCGGCCACTGTCGCGTTGGGCAGCAGTGCCCGTGCGCCGGTGACGGCGATCATGACGCCTCGGATGTCCTGCGAGACTACGGTGCTCATCCCTGCAACTCCCTCAGCGCGCCACGCGCGCAACGCAACGCTGCGCCAGCTCGCGCGGCGAACCCGTGAATTCGACCACGCCGCGGGCGCGCGCACCGTCCACCATCGAACTGACCACGCAGGACTCCGGATCCTGCGCCCAGACCTCACCGCCCTTGGTGGTGAGGTAAGCCGCACCTTCCACGGCGTCGCCCGCCATGCCGCTGAAGATGATGGCCGTGGCCTTGCGCCCAAAGCGATCGGCCACGTCCTGCAGCACGGTGTCGATCGACGGCGTGTAGCGTGGCGGTTTCTCGTGCGGACCGGCGACCACGCTGCCGTCGGCTTCCAGCACGACGTGCTCGGTCGCGGGAATGACGAGCACCTCGCCCTTCTTCGCGGGCACTGCTGCCGATGCAATCCGGACCGGCAGCGCGGAGGCCTTCTGCAGCTGCTGGGCGAGGCGTTCGAAATAGCCCGACTCCAGATGCTGCACCAGCAGGAATACTGCCGGCAGATTGGCCGGAAGCTCGGACAGGAAGATACGCACGGCATCCGGCCCGCCGATCGAAGCTCCCAGGACGAACACGTGGCCGAGCGGGCTGGCATCGGCTGCGGTAGCGGCCGTCGCGGTGTCCACCGCGCTGGCGGGAGCCTCCACGAGGCCCATGGCGACCATCAGCGGATCAACCTCTTCCTCTTCGATCGGCTCCAGGCTGAACTTGTCGAGATCGCCGAAATCATAGGTCGGCTTTGCCTCGGCTCCGGTGGCGGAGTCCGATTCGGCCAGCGTGACACCCTCGTCCAGCGATGCCAGCGCCAGCTCCAGTCCACCGGCGACCGGCACACGCGCGGCGCTCGCCGGTTCCATACTCGCCTCCGCGACCGGCGCAGACGCGTCGATGTCGGCAGGCGCATCGAAGGCGGAAAAATCCAGCTCCTCCAGGGCGGCTCCGTTGTCTGTGAGCTCGAATGCGTCCAGCTGCGCCGCAAGGGCCGCAACCTCGTCGTCCAGCGCGCCGGCCGAATCCGCGTCGTTCTCGCCTGCGCCGTCGTCCAGGCTCCAAGCTTCGGCATCGAAGCCCATCCCGGGTTTCGCCGCATCTTCCCGCGCCGTGGATTCCCCGGAGGCCGGATCGGCGAATTCAATGCTCCCGGAATGTTCCGGGCCGCCCCGATCGCCTGTTCCATCGGATCGGGAGCCGTCCTGCCCGACGGCCGGAGCAGGCGCGTCCGACGGCGCTTCCTCACCGAAATCCCAGTTGAACTCCGCGAACTCTTCGGTCGCGGCGAGCATCACCTCGGCGTCGGGCGGCGAAGTCTCGCGCGCCGGTGCCTCGGCATCGAGAGCGAGCGCCCGCTCGATCTGCGCGTCGCCCAAGGCTTCATCCGCCAGCACCGCCGCATCGACCGCGCCAGGCGTGGGCGCAAGCAGCTCGGGCGCGGGCGCATCCGCCAGGCTCAGGGCGTCTGAAAGCAGGTCGAAATCAATGTCCAGCGCCGCGCCCGCGCCCTGCGGCGGCTCGCGCGCACCCGCCGGCGCTGCGGGGAATTCCTCGCTGCCCCCCCCGGTATCGGCACGCGAAAGCTCCGGCACCTCGGGCAGCGCATCAACGGGAACCGTTCCGGAGATGTCGAGGGCCTCGTCGATGAAAGGGGTCACGCCCGGCTCGGGGGCCAGCTCGGCCGGTGTCGGAACGGCACCGGGATCGGGGAAAAGCGACACGGGCTCGCGCAGGCGCTCGGCCCCTTCCGGCACGGGCGGCATGGTTTCGCCGTGACCCAGGACCTTGGAGGCAAGATGCCGCGCCCAGCGCGCCAGATCCCAGCCTTCCAGCGAGCGACTGACATCCGCGTCGTTGAACACGACGTTGATTTCGGGGTCGTCGAGCACGGCCTGCAGGTGGTCCAGGGTGTCGTCCAGCCCTTCCTCCAGGTTGACGATCACCACGTTGAGTGCGCCGCCCAGCGCGCTCGGACCGGGCGCGGCGGAAGGCTCACCCTCGAAGGCGATGGAGGCACCGAGTTCCTGCAGCGCGTCGCGCAACTGGCGGCGCGCGCCGTCATCCCGGCCCAGGAGGGCGACCCGGCAGGACTCAGCCGAGATCGCCACGGTGCACCTTCAGGATTTCGTCCACATTACGCATCAGGTCCGCCTCTTGGTACGGCTTGCCGAGGTAGCGATCAACGCCGATCTCGAACGCGCGCTGGCGATGCTTTTCGCCGGTGCGCGAGGTGATCATGATGATCGGGATGCCGCGCAGGCGCACATCGTTGCGGATGTGCGTCGCCAGCTCGTAGCCGTCCATGCGCGGCATCTCGATGTCGAGCAGCATCACGTCCGGCACCCGTTCGGTCAGTTTCTCGATGGCGTCGACGCCGTCCTTCGCGGTGAGCACCTCGTAGCCATGGCGCTCCAGCACGCGGCCGGTGACCTTGCGCATCGTGATCGAGTCGTCCACCACCATGACCAGCGGAACGCGGCTGACGGGTGCGGCCGGTGCCGCTTCGACCACCCCACCGTCGAGGTGCATGGCGGTGTAGCGACGCACCAGCGGCGCGACGTCGAGAATCACGATGACGCGGCCATCGCCCATGATGGTGGCACCGAAGATGCCGGGAATCGAACTGACCTGGGCACCCACCGGCTTGACCACGATCTCGCGGCTGCCGATGACGTGATCCACGCAGATCGCGGCGCGCTGGTCGCCAGAACGGGCCAGCAGCAGCGGCACCTGCAGGCTGCCCTCGGCACGGACCGGAGCCTGCCCCAGCAGGCGGCCCAGGTCATGGATCACATAGTCCTCGCCCGCGTAGACGAAGCGGGGCGCGCCTGTGGCGAGCTGTGCGTCCAGTTCGCTGCGATCGATGCGCGCCACGCCCTGAACCGAGGCAATCGGCACGGCGAAGGATGTTTCACCCTGCTGCACGAACACCGCCTGCGTCACCGCCAAGGTGAAGGGCAGCCGCACCGTGAACACGGTTCCCTTGCCGCGCTCGGACTCGATGGTCAGCGAACCGCCGAGCTGGCGGATTTCGCTGTGAACCACGTCCATGCCGACGCCGCGGCCGGCGATCTTGCTGACCGAGGATGCGGTGGAAAAACCGGACTCCAGGATGAAGGCGTACAGCGCCTGGTCGGCGATGGCGGCGGTGGGAGCCAGCAGGCCGCGCTCGATCGCCTTGCGGCGGATCGCATCGCGGTCCAGGCCACGCCCGTCATCGGCCACCTTGATGACCACTTCGGATCCTTCGCGCAGCACCGCAATGCGGACCGTGCCCTCTTCCGGCTTGCCGGCGGCACGGCGCTCCTCCGGCGTCTCCAGTCCGTGGGCGAGTCCGTTGCGCAGCATGTGCTCCAGCGGTGCGGTCATGCGATCGAGCACGCTGCGGTCCATTTCGCCCTGCGCACCCTCGACCCGCAGCTGCGCCTTCTTGCCCAGCTCCGAGGCGGTCTGGCGAATGATGCGGCGCATGCGCGGCACGAGCGAATCGAACGGCACCATGCGGGTGCGCATCAGGCCTTCCTGCAGGTCCGAGCTCACGCGCGACTGCTGCAGCAGGAGGGTCTCGTACTGGCGCGTGTGGTCTTCCAGCGCGCCCTGCAGGTTGACAAGGTCGGCGGCAGACTCGGACAGCGCGCGGGAAAGCTGCTGCAGGGTCGAGAAGCGGTCCAGCTCCAGCGGATCGAACGCCTCCCTGCCGCCGGCCTCCACCTCGCGCTGGTAGCGCGCGACGATCTGCGCCTCGGTCTCGATTTCCAGCTTGCGCAGCTGGCCGCGCAGACGCTCGTTGGTCTGCTCCATTTCCGCCAGGTTGGCGTGGAACAGGCCCAGCTGCTGTTCCAGTCGGGCGCGGTAGATCGCGACTTCACCGGCGTAGTTGACCAGGCGGTCGAGCAGGTCGGCGCGGATGCGGATCTGCTCCTGCGGCGCGCGAACGCTGACGTCCTCTTCGTCCAGCGCCGTGGGTGCCAGTTCGACACTGGGAGCGGCTACGGCCTCCTCGGCGGCCCACTCCGTCGCGGTCGCCGGGGTTTCGGTTTCGGTTTCGACCTCCGCTGCGGTCACGACATCGGCAGCGATCGGCGGCTGCGCCGCTTCCAGGGCTTCGACGGCCACCGCGGCATCCTCGACGGCACCCGGCACCAGCTCCGGTTCCTCGCCGCGCGCCAGCATGTCCACGCGCTGGATCAGGAGCACGGGCGAAGCGATGGCCTGCCGCGATGCGACGCGCGCGGTCATGCGGTTGAGTCGATCGAACGCAAGCTCCAGCACATCGATGCCGTGGCGCGGCAGCGCGCGCTTCCCTTCCGCCACGATCTCCAGCAGGCTTTCCATCACGTGCCCGAGGTCGCCGATGGCATACAGACCCGCCATGCGCGCACCGCCCTTGAGGGTGTGCAGGTCGCGCTGCAGGGCAACGACAAGCTCCTGATCGGTCGGCGTTTCGCGCAGGCGTGCCATCAGCCCGTCGGAGTGGTCGAGGATGTCGGTCGCTTCCTCGCCGAAGATGTCGAGCAGTTCCTCGTCCATGTCCGCAATGCGCAGCGGCTGGTCGGGATCCGGGTCCGCGGTATCGAGACCGGCGATGAACCATTCAGCCAGCATGGTCTGCTTCGGATCGGCAGAGGACGTCCTTTCCGCGCGCGCTGCCGCTTCTTCGACGACGCGGTCATCGGCCTGCGCAGGCGCGGCTTCCGGTTCCAGCGTGTCGGCAGGTTCCTCGATCTGCGCGCCGTCCCAGATCGGCTCGTCGATCAGCGCATCGATGTATTCCTCTTCCGCCTCCAGCGCAGCCGATCCGGTCTCGGCAAACGCATCCAGCGGCGCGGCAGCCGCCTCGTCGCCAAAAGGCACCGGCACGCGCACGCCCGGCGCGACATCCCATTCCGGGGCGATTTCCTCGCCCGGAACCTGCGTCGCTTCGACAGGTTCGGCGGCATTCTCGTCAGGCATCCCGAGCAAAAGCTCGGCGTCAACGTCTTCGTCTTCGGCGACGGGCACCGGGATCGGCGCATCGGCCGTATCCGATGACACCTCAGGCGCGGGCTCATCATCCAGATGCTCGAAGAAGGCATCCGCGGACACGATCCCGGCGTGCGCCGGATCGCTGGCCTCGGCCGGGGCGAGGTCCACCGTCTCGATGTCCACGCCAGGCGTGCTCGCTGCGGCCGGCACCTGCGCCGCCGCTTCGTCCGCCAGCCACTGGCGAATCAGATCGTCCACGCCGGCTTCGGGTGCCGACGCGGACTCCGCGGCTTCTGCCGACGTTGCCCCGGTGCTGGCCTCATCGCCGGATTCAGCTGCCTCGTCCGCCAGGCTCACCGATTCCAGCATGGCCTCTTCCGGCACGTCGAACTCCGGTTCGGAGAGATCCATCTCGACGACTTCAAGGCCCGCGTCGATTTCCGCTGCTGCCGGCAGCTCCGACGGCATCTCGATCAGCTCGGACCACTCGACCGCCTCGCCCGCTGCCGGCTCCCCGGCAGCGAGTTCCTCGACCTCCAGGCTCGGCGCGGGCGGTTCCGCAGCGGCGGGCTCGTCGAATTCGGCGGCGGCCATGTCTTCGATGTTCCAGACCGGGAACTCGTCGCTGGCTGGCGGTGCGGCGGCCGCTGCATCCGCGTCGGCGGGTGCGTCAGCCATCGGAATGCTGACCACGCTGGTGAGATCGGCCTGGACGTCCAGGCCATCGAAGTCCAGCGTTTCGTCCAGGACGTTCTCCGGGCCCTCGGCCGCGGCGTCCACGGGCGGCACCTCGTCCATAACAGGCGCGGCGATCTCGTCCGATGTGAACTGCGACCACGGTTCGAGCGACACGGCGCTGCTCAATTCCGGGGCCTCGCCGGTGATTTCTTCGTGCGTCGGCACCGGCGCGAACGGACTCGGCGTGTCGGGCAGCGTGTCGCGCTCGATGGAAAGCCGGGCGGCAAGCTCCCGCAGCGACGTCAGTCGCGGCGGCCGGGCCTCCAGTTCGACCAGCACCTGGCGCAGCGCGCGGGTCGAGTCCATGAGTACCGCGCGTCCCTGCTCGGAAAGCGTCAGTCCGTTGGACAGCGCGCGCTTGAGGTAGTGCTCGAGCGGCGAGGTGATTTCGGTGACCAGGGGCAGCTCGGTCATCGCGAACGCGCCGTTCATCGTATGCACCGCACGCACCACCGCTTCATCGAGCGGCTGTGCCGGCTGTGCCAGCCAGGCTTCGATCGTGTCGAGATGCCCGGAGACTTCGGGCTGCAGGATCTCGAAAAGTACCGGGTCGATGGTGGCGACCTCGACGCGATCGTCACGGGCTTCTTCAATGCTCTCGAAGGCAGCTTCCGCGGAAATTTCCTCCTGCGGCGGTGCGATGGCATCCTGCGCCCCGGCGACGGGCGGGCCGGTGACCCCGGACACGGCGGTCGCGTCGACTTCGGACACGGCCAGGACGTCTTCGTGCGTCGGTTCGGGCATCGCAGGCGGCGCGACGGGCGTCGGGACGTAGTGGACCTGCTCGCCGGCCGCCAGCCGGTCGGCCACGGATTTGATCGCATCCAGATCGGTGCGAACGCTGCGCTCACCGCGCAGCGCGGCGTGAATTTCCGGCAGCACGCCAAACGCCGCTTCGACCAGCGAGGTCACCGCAGGCGTCGCGGAAATGGTGTGGTCGAGCACGCGGTTGAGCATGTTCTCGATCTTCCACGCGAATTCGCCCAGGGTGAGCGCGCCGACGAGGCGGCCGCTGCCCTTGAGGGTATGGAACACGCGTCGGATCGACTTGAGCTGGTCGAGGTCGCCGGGGGCCTGCATCCAGATCGGCAGCAGCTGCCCGAGGTTCTCGATTTCCTCCTGCACCTCTTCGACGAAGACCTCGCGGATCTCCTCGTCGATCTCCTCCGAAGCGGCCTCGAAGCCTCCGGTGATGGGGCCGCTCTCCGGTTCGGAGGCGACCTCTGCCGGTGCCGGTGCCGGTGCCGGTGTCGGCGGCACCTTCCCGGATGCGGCGTCGGCCGGCGTCGCCGCATCCGGCATCGACTCGATGGGCTGCACCTCCGCCGCATCCGCGTCGTCCCGTGCCGGCGATGCCGCAACGTCATCCTCGGAAACGCGCGCATCCGGCACTGCGGGAACGATTGCGTCCGAGACCGGTTCAGGCGCGGAATCCCGAGGCGAGGGCTCGATGGCGTCCTGCGGCACCGCGACGGCGACTTCCGGGACCGGCCAGTAGCCCAGTTTTTCCAGACTGCCGTGCGCCGTCAGCAGGATGCGATCGCGGCCGGGGCGCTGCTCTGCCTGGGCTTCGAGGAAATACTCGAGGCTGGCAAGGGCGTCGGCGAGCGTCTCCATCTGCGCGACATCGGGCACGAGCCGCTTTTCCAGCAGCTCGCGCCGGGTGAACTGTGCAATGGCTTCCAGATAGCCCGCCGGTTCGAGCAACTCGACGATCCGCAACACGCCCGCGACCTGGCTGAGAAGATCCGGTGCGGCCTCGAGCTGTGCGGCATCCCAACTCGATTCGATGTAGCCGACAAAGCAATCCTTGGCGCGGGTGAAATTGACCTGAGCCTCTTTCACCAGCGCCTGCATCACGCGGCGCGTCTCGATCGCCGGAAGCTGGGTCGCAACCTCGGCGCGCTTGCCCGTGGGCACGCCGCCCAGATGCTGAACCTGGTCGTCCAGCGACGCTTCGACGTACAGCAGCGCGCCCGCGATATCCAACAGGACGGACTCATCGGCCGCACGCGAGCCGTCGGTGATGGCCCGCACGGCATCGCGCTGCTCCTGCACCACGCGTCGCGCAACCCCGAGGCCAAGCATGCCCAGGGTGTCGGAAACCCGCTCCAGCACCTCGACCTGGTTTGCAAGCTGTGCCGCTTCCGCCTCCGGATTGCGCAGGTGCAGATCCAGCGCGTCCTTGACCCGCAGCAGGTCATCCTTGATCGCACCTGCGACGGTGTCCAGCAGCGAGCGGTTGTGCCCGGTCAGGCTGCTGCGAGCGTGTTCGACTTCTTCCTCGCTCGGCAGGAGGGCCCCCAGGCCGAAAACCTCGCGCATCTCGCCGATCCGGCCATGCTCGGTGGGCGCATGGGCCACGAAGTAAAGCAGGTTGCGGGTGAGCTCGTGCGGCGGGTCGGTCCTGAAGCTGCGCTCGCCAGAATCAGCCAGCCGCTTGATCTCCCGCTCCACCTTGCCGATCGTCTGCTTGAGCTGAAGGCTCGGCTCAAAAGCCTTGGCCCGCAGCGCCTCCAGCACGCCGGCCGCGACCCAGAACAGGCGGCGCGCCTCGAGCTCGGCGGTCTGCGCGATGAGTTTGTCCAAGGTGTCGGTCAGGCGCGCCAGGTTGCCGTCGACATCGTCGTTGCGGAACCACTTGAGCAGCGCCAGCTGGAACTGGGCGCGCAGCGGTTCGGCCCTCGCGCGAAGCTCGGCTTCGGGTAGCGGTTGCGCCGGCCCGCCGGCACCGGCCGGCAGTTCACGCCCCAGGTTGGGCGTGAAAAGTGCAATCTCCGACAGGCCCTTCTCGCCCCGCGCCGTGCGCAGGTCGTTGAGCAGCGGCAGGAGAACGATCGGGATGTCCTTGTGGCCGGTTTGCAGCCGCTCCAGGTAATCGGGCAGCTGCATGATGCCGCGCATGAGCACGCTGTAGGCCTCGTCGCGATCCGCGATCTGCCCGTCCAGCAGCGCCCCGGCCAAGCTCTCCATCTCCTCGGTCACCATGGCCGCACCGTACAGCTCGACCATGCGCAAGGTGCCCTGCACCTGATGCAGGTAGGTGGCGCAGAAGCGCATTTGGCTGACGTCGGAGGAATCCTCGACGTAGGCCTCAAGGGCTTGCCGGGCCTGCTTCAGGGTCTCGTCGAGTTCGCCCTTGACCCAGGCCAGCGTGGTGAAGTCGATGTCGTCTTGCGGCCTCATGCCAGGGTCTCTTTCGTATTCCGGAGGTAAGCCAGCGTCTGCGGCCCGCCGGTCCGGCGCATCTGCGGGTGGCTCCAGCCGGGCGCTTCGCCCGGGCCGAGCACCAGAAGACCGTTGGGTTGGAGCAGTTCCACCAGGGCATCGAGCATTTCGCCCCGGCGTTCGCGTGCAAAATAGATCAGCACGTTCTGGCAGTAGATGATGTCGAGCTTGCGCAGCGGCGCGCGTGACGCATGCAGCAGGTTGACGCAGGCAAAGCCGACGCGCTTGCGCAGGCGATCGCAGATGCGGAAGTTCTCGCCATCGTCAAGCGCCTCGACCTGCGCCCGGTAGGCGGTCGGGATTTCGCTGATCCGGCGCATCGGGTATTCGCCGGCCCGCGCCACGGCCAGTGCGGCCTGGCTGACGTCGGTGGCGGTGACCCCGAAGCGCCGCTCAGGTGCACTTCGCGACAGCTCGGCATCCACCACCATGGCGAGCGAGAAGGCCTCCTCTCCGGTGGAACAGCCGATCGAAAGCGCATGCAGCGAGGCGTCCGCACCGGCGGCATCCAGCCAGCGCGGCAGCCATTCCTCGCGGATCAGGGCGAGCGACGGCGGGTGGCGGAAGAAATGGGTTTCATGGACGGTGAGGTGATCGACCAGGGAAGCCCACTCGACCGCCCCGCGCGCTCCCTTGACAAGCTCGTCGTAATACGTCTGGAACCCGGTATGGCCGGTTTCGCGCATGCGCCGGCGCAGGCCCGTTTCCAGAAAAGGCTTGCGCTCGGGCGGCACGATGACGCCGGTGCGCGCCTCGAGCAGGCGCACCCACCGGTCGAACTCGGCATCGTCCAGTGCACGCATGCCGATTGCCGATGCCGATGTGGCTACCGTGGCCATTCCGTCGCAGCCCCCGTCCGCCCGCACCTCAGCCCGGCAGCTTGAAGTCGGCGACCGAACGACGCAGGTCGGCAGCCAGCTGGGCGAGGTTTCCGATCGACTCGGCCGTCTGGCTCGCGCCAACCGAGGTCTGCGTGGTGATTTCCTGAATCACGTTCATCGTGGCCGAGATGTTGGTTGCGGCAGCCGACTGCTGGCGCGCCGCCTCGGAGATGTTCTGAATCAGGTCGGCGAGGTCGTTGGACACCTTTTCGATCTCGCCCAGGGCCAGGCCCGCGTCCTCGGCCAGTCGCGCACCGGCCACCACTTCGGCGGTGGTCTGTTCCATCGAGGACACCGCTTCGTTGGTATCGGCCTGAATCGTCTGCACCAGCGTTTCGATTCGCTTGGTCGCATTCGCGGAGCGTTCCGCCAGTCGCTGCACTTCGTCGGCCACCACCGCGAACCCGCGGCCCGCCTCACCGGCCGAAGCAGCCTGAATGGCGGCGTTCAGTGCCAGGATGTTGGTCTGCTCGGCAATGTCGTTGATCAGTTCCACGATCGAACCGATCTCCTGCGAGCTTTCACCCAGACGCTTGATTCGCTTGGAAGTTTCCTGAATCTGGTCGCGAATCGAGTCCATGCCCTGAATCGTCTGGCGCACGACTTCGGCGCCCTTTGCGGCGATCTGCACCGAGCGCTGCGCCACGTCCGCCGATTCGGCCGAGTTCTTCGACACCTCGTCGATCGAAACCGCGATTTCGTTGATCGCGGCCGAGGCCGAGGTGATCTGCTGCGCCTGGTGCTCGGCGGCTTCGGCCAGATGCATCGCGGTGGCCTGCGTTTCCTGGGCCGCGGCAGCCACCTGCACGGCGGTTTCGTTGATGGTGGTAACGAGGGAGCGCAGCGCCTCGACCGCGAAGTTGATCGAGTCCGCGATCGCGCCGGTGATGTCCTCGGTCACCGTCGCGCGAACGGTCAGGTCGCCTTCGGCCAGCGAACCCATTTCGTCCAGCAGGCGCAGGATGGCCTCCTGGTTGCGCTGGTTCAGTTCCTGGGTGACGCGGAAGCGCTTGACCTGGTCGCGGTACAGGGTGAACAGCAGGCCGAGGATGGCGATGATGGCGGCCGCGCCTGCAGCGATACCGATCCACACGCTCGGGAACGCGCGGCTGGCGGGAAGATTGACGAACGCCTGGGTCAGGTTTTCCGCACCGCCCAGGAGCTGGGCCGAGGCCTGCGAGATTTCATCGGCGGCGTTCTTGACTTCAAACAATTCGGTGGAGGCGTCAAGGATGGCGTCAACGTTTTGCTCGAGGTCGGAATAGAGCGTGGCCACGCGCGCCAGCGACTGGCGGGCCACCGGACTGTCGATGCGGCGGATGTTCTGCTCGGGCAGGCCGTTCTGGAGGCCACCGAGCACCTGGCTGAAGAGGGTGGCGTCGCGCGAAAACCGGTCGGCGGCGGACGTGGCCGCGGCACCGCCCTGACGAATCTGGGTCACGTGGCGCAGCATGCGGTCGGCCAGCACGATCTGGCGGATGGCGGTGGAAAGCTGGGCATAGCTGGCGTTGCCGGCCTCACCCATCGCGCGCACCACCTCGTCCATCTCGGCCTGGATCAGCGGCACGGCGTTGGCGAAGCGGTCGGCGGTCTCGGTCAGGCCCAACACCAGCTCCCGACTGTCGAGGATGCGCCGGGCCGCGTCGTTCATCGGCCCCCAGGTCTCGGTGACGCGCTGCAGCGGCACGCCGACGGTCGCGTCGCCGGCGTAGGCCGGGTTGCTTGCGCCGCCCTTGTTCAGGGCATCGAGGTTGGCCTGGATCGCGATGCGCGTGCTTTCGAGCTCGTCGAACGCGTCCACGCCGCCGGATGCGGCGTCCTGTGCAGCCTTTGCCACCTGCTGCGACAGCACGCGCACGTCGGCCACCAGGTCACGGGCCTGCCCCTCCTCGCCCGCGTATTTGGTCGAGAGCACGGCGTTGGCGATCAGCGCCAGCAGTGCGATTACCAGCAGGAAGATCCAGAAGTTGATCATCCCGCTGCGTTCTTTGCCGGTACCGGCGCCCAATGTGCTCATCGCAAGAACCTCACCCTGAAATGCATTACATACCGCCCTGTGCGGCGGCGGCCTGCCTGAATTCCGGCGTACGCGTCAATCGCGCCATGTCGAACACTCCCCAGACCGTGTCGCCCAGTCGATAGGCGCGCTGCACGAAGGGCGCATAGCCGCTCCCCGCCACGCCCTCCACGGCCACGATCTGGCCTTCGTTGAAGTTGCGCTGTCCCAGCAGTTCGTCGATGAGGACCGCGACGTTGCCGCCGCTCTGCCGGATCACCAGCGCGCGCGTGGTGGCGTGCTGCACCGTGCGCTCGCCTTCCAGATATTGCTTGAGGTCGACGATGGGCAGCAGCGAGCTGCGCAGGTTGGCCACGCCCAGCAGCCAGGTGTCCGCGCCGGGCACGGGCGTCAGCGGCGGCACCGAGATGATCTCCACGACCTCCGCGAAACTCGCGGCCAGGCGCTTTGCACCCAGACGAAACGCTATGCCGCGCCACAGGCCGGGGGCATCGATCTGGTCGGGCAGGCCCGCGACGTGGGTCAGGCTGCGTCGCTCGTAGTCGGTCAGGATGTCGAACGGGGTGGCCGAGGAGAACGTCATGGGTCAGCCTCCCGCACAGCCGTGAAGGACAGCTGCCCGACGGCACGGCGCGCGCCGCGCGTTCCGGGCAATCGCACAACCTGCCTGCACTGGATTTCGGACTTCAGCCATGCTCCCCCCGCAAGAGTTGGCGGTCAATCATGCACCACATGCCGCCGTATCGCCGAGAGTAGTTCCTCGCGGGTAAACGGCTTGGTGAGGTACTCCTCGGAACCTACGATTCGCCCGCGCGCCTTGTCGAACAATCCATCCCTGGACGACAGCATGATGACCGGCGTCGACCGGAAAAGCTGGTTGTTCTTGATAAGCGCGCAGGTCTGATAGCCATCCAGCCGCGGCATCATGATGTCCACGAAGATGATCTGGGGCTGGTTGTCGGCAATCTTGGACAGTGCCTCGAATCCGTCCGACGCCGTGAAGACCTCGCACCCCTCCTTCTTGAGAAGGGTCTCGGCCGTGCGTCGGATGGTCTTCGAGTCGTCGATGACCATCACCCGCATCCCCGCCAGACTGCCTGTGTTGCCATCCATCCAATGGTCCCTCTGTGGCACGGCACGCAGTCGCCGCGCATTGACGTCTTATCGCAACGGAAGCCGATGTCTGTCAAGGCATCTCCCCGAAATCTCGCCCCGCTGCTGCGATGCTAGTATAAACACACGCCCGCCCTATCGCGGGCGTTTTCATGAAAAAGGTGTGATCGTGTCGCTTGAAGTACTCGTGGTGATGGACCCGATCGAGTCGATCAAGGTCGGCAAGGATACGAGCTTTGCGCTGCTGCTTGAGGCGCAGCGCCGCGGGCACCGCATCCATGTGGCCGGAATCCCGGATCTGGGCGTGCGCGATGGCCGCGCCATCGTGCAGGCCACGCCGCTGCAGGTGCGTGACGACCCCGAGGCCTGGCACATCCCGGGAGCGCCGCAGGAGCGCGCCTTGGGTGGCTTCGCCCTGGTCTTCATGCGCAGCGACCCGCCGGTCGACGCCGCCTACCTGCACGCCACCCAGATCCTGAGCCTGGCGCAGCATCAGGGCGCACGCGTGGTGAACGATCCGCAGGGCCTGCGCGACATGAACGAGAAGCTCGCCGCGCTGGCGTTCCCGCAGTGCTGCCCGCCGACTCTGGTGTCCTGCGAAAAAGCCGCGCTCAAGGACTTCGTGTCCGAATTCGGGGACTGCGTGCTCAAGCCGCTGGACGGCATGGGCGGACGATCGATCTTCCGCGCCCGTGCCGGCGAGTCCAACCTCAACGTGATCCTCGAGACGCTGACCGAGGGCGGGCGGCAGTTCGCCATGGCGCAGAAGTACCTGCCGGAGATCGTCGAAGGCGACAAGCGCATCCTGCTGATCGATGGCGAGCCCGTCCCATACGGCCTCGCGCGCATCCCGCAGGGTGACGAATTCCGCGGCAACCTGGCGGCGGGCGGGCGCGGCGAAGGCCGGGCGCTGACCGAGCGCGACCGCTGGATCGCCGCGCAGGTGGGGCCGGATCTGGCGAGGCGCGGCATGCGCCTGGTCGGCCTCGACGTGATCGGCGACTGGCTGACGGAAATCAACGTCACCAGCCCGACCTGCATGCGCGAACTCGACGCGCAGTTCGGCCTGAACATCGCCGGCGATCTGTTCGACCGGCTCGAGGCCGCGCCGGCGTGACGACCGCTCCCCCGGTCACCAGCGGGGACCGTCTCGGGGCGACCCTGGTGTTTTCGCTGATCGCCCACGGCGTGCTCGCGCTGGGCGTTGGATTCGCCATCGAGGATCCGGCCCCGGTGCTGCCGACCCTGGACGTGATCCTGGTGCAGACCCACTCCGACCAGGCGCCCGACAAGGCGGATTTTCTCGCCCAGGCGAACCAGTCGGGCGGCGGCGAGGTCGACACGGTGGAACGCCCCAGCGAACCGCAGCCGGCACCGGCACCCAACCCGGTACCCGGCGTCGCGCCCGCGCCGCTGGAGGCCGGTTCGCCGCGCCCGCAGCAAACCCATGCCGAGGCCGTGGTCGCCTCGATCACGCCGGATCAACAGCAGGTCGACACCACCCGCGCCGTGGTCACACCCAGCACGCCGCTGCCTACCAACCGCGAGCTGATCGAGCGCAGCCTGGAAATGGCGCGGCTGGCGGCTTCGGTGGAGCAACGCGAGCAGCAGTATGCGCGCCGCCCCAAGCGCAAGTTCGTCTCCGCCAACACGCGCGAATACGAATACGCCTCCTATCTGCGCGCCTGGCAGGCGCGGGTCGAACGCATCGGCAACCTCAATTATCCCGACGAGGCGCGTCGCCGCAGCCTCATCGGCCAGCTCGTGCTGACGGTCGCCATTCGCCGCGACGGCAGTGTGGAAGACATCACCATCGTCCAACCCAGCGGACTTGCCGTGCTCGACGAGGCCGCGGTCCGCACCGTGCGCCTGGCCGAGCCCTTCGCGCCGCTGCCCGATTCGGGCGACGGCACCGATATCCTGCACATCACCCGCACCTGGCATTACCTGCCCGGCAACATGATGCAGAGCCGCTGACGCCGTACACCTCCGGATGGCGGGGCGGGCTGAAGGCCGTAGAATGGCACCATGCAAAGCACGGACTCACTCGCCAACCGCTTCCTGATCGCCGTTCCGGGCATGGACGACCCGAACTTCAACGGCGGCGTCGCGCTCCTGTGCCACCACAGCGCGGAGGGCGCGATGGGTCTGCTGGTCAATCGCACCTCGGACTTCATCCTGGGCGAAGTGATGGCGCAGATGGGCATCCAGTCCGTCGATCCGCAGCTGGCCGCCATGCCGGTCCTCGCCGGCGGGCCGGTGGAACCGGAGCGCGGCTTCGTGCTGCACAGCCCGGACGGCGGCCCCTGGGACTCGACCTTCGAAGTATCCGGCGAGATCCACCTCACCACCTCCAGGGATATCCTCGAAGCCATGGCGCGCGGCCAGGGTCCACGGCACGCGGCGGTGGCGCTGGGCTATTCCGGCTGGGGCGTGCTGCAGCTCGAGAGCGAACTGCGCGAACACGTCTGGCTGTCGGTGGATGCCACGCCCGACATCGTGTTCGAGGTGCCGCTCGAAGCGCGCTGGCGGGCCGCGACGCGCCTCATCGGGATCGATCCCGCGGCGCTGGCCAGCTACAGCGGAAACGCATGAGCGACACCGCCACGACCCTCTGCGTACTGGGCTTCGACGTCGGTGCACGGCGCATCGGGGTGGCCGTCGGCAATACCGTATCCGGAACCGCGCGCCCCATCGCCATGGTGGCGGCGCGCGACGAAGGGCCGGACTGGGATGCGGTCAGCGCCCTGGTGCGCGAATGGCGCCCGGATCGGCTGGTGGTCGGCGAACCGCTGACCCTCGACGGAGAACCCCAGCCCGCAACCCACATGGCCCGGCGCTTTGCGCGCGAAGCTGCGGTCCGCTATGCGCTGCCGGTCGACCTGATCGACGAGCGCTCCAGCTCACGCGAAGCCGAACGACGCTTCGCCACTGCCCGCCGCGACGGCCGCGCGCGCCGACGCGACGCGAAAGCGATGGATGCGCTCGCGGCGCAGGTCATCGTCGAACGCTGGCTGGGCGAATCACCCCTGCCCTCACCCTGACATTTCCCGAGAGCCCGATGCGCCACCTGCTCACCCTCGAAGACCTGCAGCGCGACGAAATCACCCGCCTGCTGGATGCCGCCCAGGCGCTGCGGCCCCACGCCCTGCGGCGCAGCGCGCACCGCCCGCTGCGCGGCCTGACCGTGGCCAACCTGTTCTTCGAGCCGTCCACCCGCACCCGCGCCTCCTTCCAGCTTGCGGCCGAAAGGCTCGGTGCGGACGTGCTCAACTTCGAGACCGAGAGTTCCTCCACCCGCAAGGGCGAAACCCTCGTGGACACCCTTCGCAATCTCGAAGCCATGGGCGCCAGCCTGTTCGTGGTGCGGCACACCCACAGCAGCGTGCCCGCCTCGCTCGCGGCGGCGGCAGCGCCCGCCAGCGGCGTCATCAGCGCCGGCGACGGGCACCACTCGCACCCGACCCAGGGGCTGCTCGACATGCTCACGATCCGCCAGCACAAGGGTGAGGACTTCTCCCGCCTGAAGGTCGCCATCGTCGGCGACATCCGCCACTCGCGCGTAGCGCGCTCGGATGCGCAGGCGCTGCGTGCGCTGGGCGTGCGCGACCTGCGCCTGGCGGCACCGGAGGCGCTGCTGCCTGATCGAAGCGACCCCAGCTTCGCCGGCGCGCAGGTGGCCGGAACCCTGGACGCCGCGCTCGACGGCTGTGACGTGGTGATGATGCTGCGCCTGCAGCGCGAGCGCATGGACGAGGGCCTGGTCGCCTCGCTGGAGGAGTACTACCGCGACTGGGGCCTGTCCCCCGAACGGCTCGCGCTGGCGCGACCCGATGCCATCGTGCTGCATCCGGGGCCGATGAACCGCGGCGTGGAGATCGCCGACGCGGTGGCCGACGGGCCGCAGTCGGTGATCCTGGAGCAGGTGTCCAACGGCGTCGCGGTGCGCATGGCGGTGCTCGAACGCCTCGCTCGGCGCTGAGCACTGATCGCCCCTCAACCGGAATCCGCGCCCTTCTCGCGCTGCCGGGCCAGCGCCCAGGCCACGTGCTCGCGCACCACCGGCGAAGGATCGTCGGCGCGCGCACGCAGCGCCGCCGTCACCTCCTGCGAGCACGCAGCGTTGCCCAGCGCGATGGCGATGTTGCGCAGCCAGCTCTCGTAGCCGGCGCGACGGATCGACATGCCTTCGGTCTTGTCGAGATACGTGGCCTCATCCCACCCGAACAGTTCCACCAGCTTCAGCCCGTCCAGCCCGTGGCGCGGTGCGAAGTCCGCCTCCATGCTGACCCGGGCGTACTTGTTGAAGGGACAGACCAGCTGGCAGTCGTCGCAACCGAAGATGCGGTTGCCCATCAGCGGGCGCAGGGCTTCGTCGATCGCCCCCTTGTGCTCGATGGTGAGGTAGGAAATGCAGCGGCGCGCATCGAGCCGGTAGGGCCCTACGATGGCACCGGTGGGACACAGGTCGATGCAGCGCGTGCAGCTGCCGCAGTGGTTGCTTGCCGGCGCGTCGACGGGCAGCGGCAGGTCGGTGAATATCTCGCCGAGGAAAAAATAGGAGCCGGCGGTCTTCGACAGCGTCAGGGTGTGCTTGCCGCGCCAGCCCAGCCCGGCCTTTTGCGCCAGCGGCTTTTCCATGATCGGGGCCGAATCGCAGAACACGCGGTAGCCGAACGGGCCGATCTCGCCGACGATGCGGTCGGCAAGCTTCTGCAGGCGCTTGCGCACCAGCTTGTGGTAATCGCGCCCCAGCGCATAGCGCGAGATGTAACCTCTGGTCCCGTCATGCAGGACGTCCCAGGCGCGTCCGATGTCCACCGGCGCGTAGTCCATGCGCAGGCTGATGACCCGCAGAGTGCCCGGATGCAGTTCCTCCGGCCGGGTGCGCAGTCGCTCGCGCTCTTCCAGCCAGGCCATGCTGCCGTGGTGCCCGGCGTCGAGATACTCGCGCAGGCCCGCCGCCGCCTCGGAAAGATCGGTATCGCTGATGCCCGCCTCGGCGAAGCCGAGCTCGGCCGCCCAGCTTCTGATGCGCGCGACAAGCCCTGCGGGATCCATGCGAGATGACGGAATCTGCGATCCGAGCGCCGTTGCGACACGCCCGCCGCGGGCTAGCGCACCTCGGTCAGCTCGATCCCGTCCATGCCCTGACTGAGGGTATGGGCGTCGCCGCCCTGCGCCAGCTTGATCCGCAGGCGAACCTCATTGGTCGAGTCGGCGTGGCGCAGCGCATCTTCGTAGGAGATTTCGCCGGCCTGGTAAAGCTCGAACAGGCTCTGGTCGAAGGTCTTCATGCCCAGCTGCACCGACTCCTTCATCACCTCCTTGAGCTTGTGGACCTCGCCGTCGCGGATGTAGTCCTGCACCAGCGGCGTGCCCAGCAGGATTTCCATCGCCACCTTGCGGCCCTTGCCGTCCGGCGTTGGAATGAGCTGCTGCGCGACCACGCCCTTGAGGTTCAGCGAAAGGTCCATCAGGAGCTGGCTGCGGCGGTCTTCCGGGAAGAAGTTGATGATGCGGTCCATCGCCTGGTTGGCGTTGTTGGCATGCAGGGTGCACAGGCACAGGTGGCCGGTTTCGGCGAAGGCGATGGCGTGATCCATGCCCTCGCGGGTGCGGACCTCGCCGATCATGATGACATCCGGTGCCTGGCGCAGGGTGTTCTTGAGCGCGGCCTCCCAGGTGTCTGTGTCGATGCCGACCTCGCGCTGGGTCACGATGCAGCCCTCGTGCCGGTGCACGAACTCGATCGGATCCTCGATGGTGATGATGTGGCCGGTGGAGTTCTGGTTGCGGAAGCCGATCATCGCCGCCAGCGAGGTGGATTTGCCGGTACCGGTGGCACCCACGAAGATGATGATGCCGCGCTTGGTCATCGCCAGGGTCTTGACCACCGCCGGCAGCGCCAGCTCGTCGATCGTCGGGATTTTGGTCTCGATCCGGCGCAGCACCATGCCGACCTGGTTGCGCTGGTAGAAGCACGACACGCGGAAGCGGCCCACGCCCGACACGCCGATGGCGAAGTTGCACTCGTGGGTCTTTTCGAACTCCTCGCGCTGGCTCGGCGTCATCACGTTGAGCACCAGGTCGCGGCTCTGCTGCGGCGAGAGCGGATCCTGGGTGATCTTCATGATCTTGCCATGCACCTTCATCGACGGCGGCGCGCCGGCCGTGATGAACAGGTCCGACGCCTTCTTGTGCGCCATCAGCTTGAGGAACGAGGTGAAATCGATGCTGCTCATGGTTGGCTCCTGCGGAGCCGGGAATGGAGAATGGAGAATCGGAATCGTCAAAGCCGACGCGCTGCGTGCTCTTGACGATTCTCCATTCCCTGTGCCCTATTCCCGGTCATTCGAATAGACGCTTGTCCTTGGCGTAGCTGCGCGCCGAAACGCGCGTGATCAGGCCGCGCTTGACGAGATCCTGCAGGCACTGGTCGAGCGTCTGCATGCCGACGTTCTGGCCGGTCTGGATCGCCGAATACATTTGCGCCACCTTATCCTCGCGGATCAGGTTGCGGATCGCGGGCACCGCGACCATGATCTCGTGCGCGGCGACGCGGCCGCCGCCGACCTTCTTGAGCAGCGACTGTGAAATCACCGCGCGCAGGGATTCGGACAGCATCGATCGCACCATCGGCTTTTCACCGGCCGGGAACACGTCGATGATGCGGTCGATGGTCTTGGCCGCCGAGCTGGTATGCACGGTCGCGAACACAAGGTGGCCGGTTTCCGCCGCGGTCAGCGCCAGGCGGATGGTTTCCAGGTCGCGCAGCTCGCCCACCAGGATGTAGTCGGGATCTTCGCGCAGGGCCGAGCGCAGCGCCTCGTTGAAACCGTGGGTGTCGCGGTGCACTTCGCGCTGGTTGATCAGGCACCGGTTGGAGGTGTGCACGAATTCGATCGGATCCTCGACGGTGAGGAAGTGGCCGTATTCGTTCTTGTTGATGTGGTCGACCATCGCCGCCAGCGTGGTCGACTTGCCCGACCCGGTCGGGCCGGTGACCAGGATCAGGCCCTGCGGCTGGTCGATCAGCTCGCGGAACACCTTGGGTGCGGCCAGGTCATCGAGGGTGAGAACCTCGGAGGGAATGGTACGGAACACCGCGCCCGCGCCGCGGTTCTGGGTGAAAGCGTTGACGCGGAAGCGCGCCAGCCCGGGAATCTCGAAAGAGAAATCGACTTCGAAGAACTCCTCGTAGTCGCGCCGCACCTTGTCGGACATGATGTCGTACACCAGCGCATGGACCTGTTTGTGGTCCAGCGCCGGGATGTTGATGCGGCGCACGTCGCCATCGACCCGGATCATCGGCGGCAGCCCCGCCGAAAGATGCAGGTCAGACGCCTTGTTCTTGACCGAGAACGCCAGAAGTTCCGCGATATCCATGTCCTGTCCTCAGCAGTCCGCTCACGTGGTGGCGCGCGTCACGCCCCGGTTCGCAGGCGGCGGTTTCACGCGAGTATAGCGCTGAATTCCGCAGCCGCCAGCCGCGCGCCGCCCGGCTCGGACGGCAGCGACCCCGGGGCGGGAATCAGTGCCCGCCACCGCCCTCCAGTGCCTTGAGTTCGGCGATGAGCTTCGTTGCCGCATCCTTGCCGTCGGCATACAGCATGCGGGTGTTGTCGGCGTAGAACAGCGCGTTTTCGATGCCGGCAAAGCCGGTACCCTTGCCGCGTTTGATGACGATGACCTGGCGCGAGTTCACCACGTCGAGGATCGGCATGCCGTAGATCGGCGAGGACTTGTCGGTGCGCGCGGCCGGATTCACCACGTCGTTGGCACCGATGACGATGGCCACGTCCGTGGTCTTGAACTCCGGGTTCACGTCGTCCATGTCGGCGATGAGGTCATAAGGCACGCCGGCCTCGGCCAGCAGCACGTTCATGTGGCCGGGCATGCGGCCGGCGACCGGATGGATCGCGAAGATCACTTCCTTGTCGGCCTTGAGCAGGGCCTGGGTCAGTTCCCAGATCTTGTGCTGGGCCTGCGCCACGGCCATGCCGTAGCCCGGCACGATGACGACCTTTTCGGCCAGATACAGCAGCGAAGCCGCGTCCGGCGCCTCGATCGGCTTCTGGCTGCCGGCGATCTCGCCGCCGCCTTCGCCGCCGCCACCGAAATTGGAGAACAACACGTTGCTGATCGGCCGATTCATGGCCTTGGCCATGAGCTGGGTGAGCAGCAGGCCCGCCGCGCCCACCACCATGCCGGCGATGATCAGCGCCTCGATGCCGAGCACATAGCCTTCGAACGCGACCGCCAGGCCGGTGAGCGCGTTGTAGAGCGAGATCACCACCGGCATGTCGGCACCGCCGATGGGGAGCGTCATCAGCACACCCACGGCCAAGGCCAGGAGGAAAAATCCGATGACCACCGGAATGCTGAGATCCCACACCAGCCAGGCACCCAGCGCCAGCGTCGCAATGAACACGGCGAGGTTGAAGTACTGCTGGCCGCGGAAGGTGAAGCGTTTGTCCAGGCGGCCGTCGAGCTTGGCCCAGGCGATGACCGAACCGGAGAAGGAAATCGCGCCGATCAGGGCACCCACGACGCCCAGCACCATGCCGCTGCGGCCCATGCAGGCGTGATCGGCGATGGCCGCCGCATCGCAGGTGCCGGTGAACAGCGCGGCCTTGAGCAGGGCCACGCCGCCGATGGCGGCGGCCGAACCGCCGCCCATGCCGTTGAAGATCGCCACCATCTGCGGCATGTCGGTGATCGGCACCCTGCGGCCCCAGACCCAGAACACGCCGGACAGCGCCAGCGCCAGCACCATCAGGCCGAGGTTGAGCCGGTCGATGTTCGCCAGGCTCCAGTCGGCACCGTGGCCACCCCAGGTGGCCGGCGCGATGAAGGTGACGGCCACGGCCAGCACCATGCCCCAACCGGCCTGCACGATGCCGGCGCGCGCGGTGACCGGCGAGGACATCCGCTTGAGGCCGAAGATGAAGAGGAGAGCCGCCAGCAGATAGCTGGCCTTGGCGAGGACATCGAGTGCGTGGGCAAGCGAGATATCCATGTTACTTGCCTCCGCCCGGCTTCTTGCTGGACTTGAACATGTCCAGCATGCGCTCGGTCACGACGTAGCCGCCCACGGCGTTGCCCGCGCCCAGCAGCACAGCGACAAAGCCGATCGCGCGCTCCAGGTTGGTATCGGCATGGGCCAGCGCCACCATGGCACCGACCACCACGATGCCGTGCACGAAGTTGGAGCCGGACATCAGCGGCGTGTGCAGGATCACCGGCACGCGCGCGATGATCTCGTGGCCGAGGATGGCCGCGAGCAGGAAGATGTAAAGCGCGACAAACCCGTCCATCAGCGTGCGTCCCCTTGTATGCGATGCGTGTGTGCTGCGCTCATGCGCCGCCCTCGATTTTTTGGCGCGTGGCCTCGTGCCGGATCCGGCCGGCGTGGGTCAGGCAGGTCTGTGCGATCAGTTCGTCCTCCCAATCCAGCGCCAGCGCGCCCTCGTTGAGCGAAAGCGCCAGGAAATTGAAGAGGTTGCGCGCGTACATCTCGCTGGAATGGATCGCCCCCATGCTCGGCAGGTTGAGCGGGCCGGCGAGCGTGACGGCATTGTGTACGAAGGTTTCGCCCGGCCGGGTCAGCTCGCAGTTGCCGCCGGTTTCCGCCGCCAGGTCCACGACCACTGCGCCCGGCTTCATGCCCTCGATCATCGCCGCCGTGAGAATCTTCGGTGCCGGGCGACCCGGCACGGCCGCCGTGGTCACCACCGCGTCGATGTTCTTCAGGTGATTGGCCAGACGCTGCTGCTGCTCGGCACGCTCCTCGGCGGTCAGCTCGCGCGCGTAGCCGCCGCTGCCGGCGGCGCTCACGCCCAGATCCAGGAACTTCGCGCCGAGGGATTCGATCTGTTCGCGGGTTTCCGGGCGCACGTCGAAACCTTCCACCTGCGCCCCCAGGCGACGCGCGGTGGCGATGGCCTGCAGGCCCGCCACGCCCGCGCCGACGATCAGCACCTTCGACGGGCGGATCGTGCCGGCGGCGGTGGTCAGCATCGGGAAGAACTTGCCCGACAGTTCGGCGGCGATCAGCACCGCCTTGTAGCCGGCCATGCCGGCCTGCGAGCTGAGCACGTCCATGGCCTGTGCGCGGGTAGTGCGCGGCAGCAGCTCCATCGCGAACGCGGTAATCTTGCGGTCACGCAGCGCCTTGACCCGCTCCGGGTCGGCATGCGGCTGCATGAAGCCGATCACGATGCTGCCTTCGCGCAAGCCGGCGATGGTGTCCAGCGAGGGCGGCTGCACCGCCAGCAGCACATCGGCGCGCGCCAGTGCCGCCGCCGCGGTCGCCTCCACCTCCACGTCGGGAAAAATCCCGTCGGGCTGGTTTGCGCCGCTGCCGGCACCGGCCTCGATGACGACCTGCGCCCCGAGGGCCTTGAGCTTTTTTGCCACTTCCGGCGACAGTGCGACGCGCCGTTCGTTGGGTGCACGCTCGCGCAGTGCGACTACGGTGACCGTCATGTCTCCCTCGTGGTGGATGCGCTGGCGTCCAGCGGGCTGCCGGATGCTACCGCATCGCGGGGGCGCAGGTCATCGCACGGCAAACGGCCCGTTGGACGCGATCACCCGCAGCGCGCCCTGCCCGCGCCGCGCTGCAGCACCCGGTCAGGCGCGCCCGCCTGCGCGCAGCTTGCCGAGCACCTGGCTCATCGCGTGCTCGAACGCCTCGTCGTTCTGACGGATGTTCAGCCGCTTCTCGCGCATCATCGCCGCCAGCTCCTCGGGCGAAGCCACACAGTAGCGCAGGCCGCGCCGGTTGACGAACAGCATCCGATTGGAGATCGGGCTGACCCAGGACAGCTTGGCCGGCACCACCGTGCCGTTTTCCTCGGTGAACTGGATCCAGGTGCCCACCTGCAGCTTGCGCACGCGATCGGCATCGGCCTCGTCGAACTCCAGCGCGGGGCCTTCGGGCTCATCGATGGCGACAGGCACCTCGGAATCGGGTACGGCAGCCGGCGGCGCGTTGCGTTCCAGCGCCGCGACGGCGGCGTCCTCGACCACGCCATCCTCCGCCTGCGGCAAGGCGATCTCTTCATCGCCCAGGGCGTGCCGCAGGGAAACCATGACGTCCTCGACCGCCGAACCCGCGCAGCCGGCGCTGACCAGGATCGGCTGCAGGCGCGGGCGCATGGCGGCCAGGCGCTCCGCCCGATTCACCGCGTTGTCGAGCTTCAGCAGTCCGGCCAGATCCTCGCCCACCGCGACCGCCTCGGCGTACTTGCCGGTGCTGCCGGTTTCGTCGCGCAGTGCGCAGAGCGTGAGGTGATGGGTCCAGTAGCGCCGCAGGAAGGCTTCGATGGCCGGGGGCAGGTCGCCATGGCGCTCCAGCAGCGCGCGCAGATCCTCCAGCGAGGTGACGCGCGCCTGCTCCAGGCGCTCCTTGCCGCGCTGCGCCTCGGCGGTGCGCCGCTCGGCCAATGCGACGCGACGGCGGTGATTCTCGATGAATTCGCGGAATTCCTGTTCGAGCGCCTCGAAGATCGCGATGTCCTCGTTGAATTCGGCCACCAGCTGATCGATGGTGCGCTCCACGCGCGTCATCAGCTCGCGCTCCTGCGGGGCCTGGCCGGTATTGCCCTCGCAGGCCTCGGCCAGCGCGTTGAGCAGGCGGCGAGCCGGGTGGGTCTTCTGCAGGAACATGCGCCGGTCGAGCATCGCCACCTTGACGAAGGGCACGATCAGCCGGCCGATGAGCTGGCGCGAATCGGTATTGAAGTCGCGCTCGTCGAGCAGCACGTCGAACAGCATGCCGACCAGATCGATCGAGTCCTCGTCGGACGCCGCCATGCGCGAGCCCGGGCTGACGCCGAGGCGCTCGGCTCCCTTCAGCAGTTCGCGCTTGATGTGCTGGGTGATGGAGGCGTTCGGATCGCTGACGGCCTCCTGCAGCCCGACAGGCATCTCGTTCTGGAACAGACTCAGCACCGAGAGCACCTCGTTCGCGCTCATCTGCGGCGCGCCCTCGCCTGCGCCGTACCCGGCGTAGGCATCCGATGCGCCGTCGGCCTGCGAGCGCATGCGCCGGTAACCGCTCAGCAATTCGTGCAGGCTGGCGAAGATGCTGCGCTCGGCGGCGGTCTCGGGGACCGGGACGTAGCGTGTTCCCGCCGGCGGGGCCGCGCCATAGCCCGGTGCCTCGGTGGCGTGCGGATCATCGCCCGGCAATTCCTCCGGACCGCGCGGGCGACTGTCGCGCGCCGCCTGCGGCATGCGCATGTAGGTCGGTTTGATTTCCGGCGCGATGCCCGCGTCCACCAGGGCGCGATTGGTTTCGTTGTAGAACGCGGCCAGACCGTGCCCCATCTCGCGCTCGTACAGCTTGAACAGCAATACCTTGATGCGGATGGAGACCTCGCTGGTCTGCATCGAATGGCGGAAGGCGAAGGCCACGTGCGGGGGCGCGATCGGATTGGCTTTTTCGTCCAGCTCGTCCATCCCCGCGATGATGCCCATGCGGTAGTTGAGCTGGCCCAGCAGCGGCCCGAACTGGCGCGACAGCGCGGTGGCGATCATGCCGGTACCGAGCTGTTCCTCGAGCTGATCCTCGGACATCAGGCTCAACTCCTGCGACTCGGCAAGATTGCGCTGCAGGTCCACGATCAGCGGGGTGCGGCGCTCGAGCGCCACGAAGGCCGAAATGAGGTGCTCGGCGAAGCGCTGCTCGATCTCCTGCCGCTGCTTGCGCAGCTCGCGCATCGCGTCGAAATAGTCCTGACTGCTGATCGACCCGTCGCCGCGCTGCACGAAGTCGAACAGGGTGTCATCGGCCTTGTCGAGCACCTCGGCCACCAGCCCGGAAAGGCGCTTGATCGCCCGCATGCGGATCGACACCAGCATCGGGTGTGGCTCCCCGCGTCCGACCGCGTTTCGGACGCTGAAGTCAACGACCTTGTCGGCAGGGAATGGCGCCGTCATAGTGAACTCTCCTGTTGCAGGCACAGCGGGCGACACGCGCCCGGAACTCTGGATTGCGTCCAGCAAGCCATCACCCGGATTCCCCGGGTACGAGTATGCCGGATTCTATCCTGCGGGTTGTGAACCTTCCCTCGGTTTGCCCACCGTTCGTCCTGCCCCACTGGCCATTTCCCGGAATCCCATGGACCACCTGACCTTTCTTTCCCGCCGCCTTTCCGTGCCGTCCGGCCAACTGGCCGCTCCCGGCCCGTCCCGCGATCAGCTGCAGCAGATGCTGGCGGCGGCGATGCGGGTGCCGGACCACGGCCGCCTTGCGCCGTGGCGGGTTCTCGCGATCGAGGGTGAGGGCCGCCATGCGCTGGGGGAATTCCTCGCGCAGCGCGCACTGGAGCTCAATCCCCAGGCGGCACAAGCCACGCTGGACAAGGACCGCCGGCGCTTTTCCCACGCGCCGCTGGTGCTGGCCGTGGTGGCCCGCCTGCAGCAACCCTCGCGCATCCCCGAGATCGAGCAGATCCTGAGCACCGGCTGCGTCTGCTTCACCCTGCTGCAGGCCGCGCAGGCCCTGGGTTTCGGCGGGCAGTGGCTTACCGGCTGGGCGGCCTACGACCCGGCCGTTGCGGCTCACCTGGGCCTGGCGGGCAATGAGCGCATCGTGGGCTTCATCCACGTCGGCAGCATCCGCGAACCGGCGTTCGAGCGTCCGCGCCCGGCGGTGGAGGCGCACTTCTCGGTGTGGCAAGGCTGATGCCCAGGCTCCATCTTGTCGACGCCAGCCTGTACGTATTCCGGGCCTGGCACTCCCTGCCCGCGGACCTCACGGGTGCGGACGGCTGGCCGGTCAATGCGGTGCACGGCTTCGCGCGCTTCCTGCTGGAACTGCTGGAGCGCGAGCGCCCCACCCACGTCGCGGTGGCCTTCGATGAGTCGCTGGAAAGCTCGTTCCGCAACCGGATCTACCCGGCCTACAAGGCCAATCGCGAGCCGGCACCGGAGGAGCTCAAGCGCCAGTTCTGGCAGTGCCAGCAGCTTGCCGCCGCGCTGGGACTGGTGGTGCTGAAGGATGCCCGCTACGAGGCCGACGACCTCATCGGCACGCTTCTCGCGCGCCAGCGTGCGCGCGGGTTCGCGGGCGTGATCGTCTCGGCCGACAAGGATCTCTCGCAGCTTCTCGGCCCGTCCGACCAGCAGTGGGATTACGCACGCGACCTGCGCTGGGATGCCGCCGGCACCAAGGCCCGGCACGGCGTCCATGCGCACCAGATGGCGGACTATCTGGGCCTGGCGGGCGACGCGGTCGACAACATCCCGGGCGTTCCGGGAATCGGGAACAAGACCGCCGCGGCCCTGCTGGAGCACTTCGGCTCGCTCGACGCGCTGCTCGCGCGGGTGGATGAACTGCCGTTCCTGCGCCTGCGGGGCGCCGCCGCGCACGCCGCGCGCCTGCGCGAGCATCGCGCCCAGGCCCTCATGTCGCGTGAACTGGCCACCATCGCCCTGGACGCGCCGCTGCCCGAAGGTATCGGCGACGCCGCGCGCCGCCAGGTGGACACGACGCGGCTCGACGAAGTTTTCGAAACAGTCCGGATCGGCCCCATGACCCGTCGGCGCGCGCTGGCGCAGGCCGGGTCCTGAGCGCTGCCGGCAAGCGTCGAGTTACTGTCGAACGCCCGGCTCGTCGGACTGGAAGTCCGCGTCCATGCGCAGGATCCGCGTGCCTTCCAGGCGATCCTTGTTCCTGAGCAGGCCGAAGCGGTCGTAGTTGTCCTTCTGCTCGTTGGCGATCAGGTAGAGCGTGGTGCCGTCCAGCGCGGTCGTTCCGACCTTGCCGAACTGCGGATTGCCTGCCTCGATCGGGCGCACCCCGACGACCGTGTCGCCTTCAGGCGAGAGCGCAAGCCGCATGACGCGCGCCGGATTCATGCCGCTTTGCACCGCCAGCAGGTCGTTGCCGACCACCTCCAGCGCGCTGATGCCCTCCAGCGAGAGCTTCTCCGGCACGCGCACGTCGAACGGCTTCCCGTCGGCCAGGGTGATGCCGAGCACGCCGCGCTCCGGATCGGCCATGTACAGGCGCCTGCCGTCCGTGGAAACCGCCAGCGCCGAGATCGAGCTGAGCATCGGCGCGTGGAGGATGCGGCGGAACTGGTCGTCGCGCACCTGGTAGACGGCGCGGTTGACGCCATCGGCCACATAAACCTCGCCATCCCTGCCCAGCGCGATCGAGGACAGGAAGAAGGACTGCCCGGGCGCCACCGGCGACAGGTAGCTCTTGAGGAACTTGCCGGTCTTGAGATCGAACTTGAAGACGCCGGCGCGCCCCAGATCGGCCTCGGGCCGGTAGCTCTTGAAGTGCGGCACCGCGGTGGACGCGACCCAAAGCACGTTGCGCGGGGCATCGACGACCAGGTCGAACACCGCCCACATGCCATTGTCGGCATCGGCCGAGGCGATCGGGGCCAGCTTGCCGCCCTCGCCCACCGCGTACACCTTGCCCTCGCGCGCGCTGCCAACCAGCAGCTGCCTGCGGGTGGCATCGAACGCCATGCTTTCCAGCAGCAGGTCCTCGCGCGGCAGCGTGTACGCGAGCTTGCCTTCGCCGAACGGCTGGCGGTTGCGGTCGAGGTTATCGAGGATGTAGCCCCAGACCTCGGTATCGGCGATCCGCGAGAAACGCTGGTCGCCGCGAAGGTCGTAGGCGTAGCCGGCATTCTGCATCTCGATCAGCAGCGTATAGGCTTCGCTCTTGCGATCCTCGCGTGCCAGCGTCACCGCCTTGTCGAGCTTGTAGGCACCGATATGCGGGCGCAGCGCGATGCGGCGGTCCAGCGCGGCCAGCTCGGCGGCCACGTCGCCGGTTTCCCGGTAGTGCACCACCAGCTGGGACAGCGTCTGCAGATCGTCCACGGCAGCGATCCTGGCCTCCAGCTCCGGCGACGGCGCTGCCGCGCTGGCGGCATCCTGCGGCGTGGGCATGAGCGCCTGGGCGTGGGCCAGGCCGAACGATGCGGCGAACAGGACGGGGACGAGAATCGATTTCATGGGAATACCTGGGGTTTGGGGGCGACTTGGACCGGCGTTGCGCGCGGAGGTTCCACCGCCGCGCGCGGCCGCGAGCGGCGCGGCGGTCGATCCGGACGCGGATCCGGGTGAAAATGCCGCGGATCAGGGTAGCGCGGGGCGCGAACGATGGACCAGACCGACACGCTTTTCAATGGCCGCTACCTGCGCATCCGGCGCCGCGGGCACTGGGAATACGCCGAACGCACCAACGCCAGCGCCGCCGTCATCATCGTGGCGGTGACGCCCGAGGACCGCCTGCTGCTGGTCGAACAATTCCGCATACCGGTCAACGCCCGCAGCATCGAAATGCCCGCCGGTCTGGTCGGAGACATCGCGGACGGCGAATCGGTGGAGGCGGCGGCGCTGCGCGAGCTGGAGGAGGAAACCGGCTGGCGCGCGGGCCGCATCGATTACCTGATGGCCGGCCCGTCCTCTTCGGGCATGAGCAACGAACGGGTTGCCTTCGTGCGCGCGCTGGATTTGGTTCGGGTCGGGCCGGGCGGCGGCGACGAGACCGAGGACATCCGCGTGCACGAAATCCCGCGCGCCGACGCCGCCGCCTGGCTGTCCGCGAGGATGCGCGAGGGCTACTCGATCGACCCCAAGCTCTACGCCGGACTCTGGTTCCTCGATCGCAATCCGGACGGCAGTCCGGCCCAGCGCACGCCCTGAGCGGCCCGTCACGCCAGTGCACGCAGCGGCCCAGCCGTGCGCACACGCGGCGATGGGGACCGGTCAGGCGGTTCCCGGCGGCAGCAGGCGCGCGATCAGGATCGCGACGAGGATCGCGCCTACGCCCACCCAGGCCGCCACCGCCAGCAGCGCCACGCCACCCAGCCTCGCCAGCGCCGAACCGGGCCGCGCCAACGCCGCACCGGCGCGCAGCGCCAGGCCCGCGCCCAGCAGCGCGAGGATGAAGGCCGCGCTGCGCGCGATCCAGCGCAGGGCCTGCGTCACCTCGTCATCGGATGCGGCGCGCGCATCTTCCTGCGCGCCCGCCGCCGTCGGCACGGGCACGGGCAGCAGTTCGAAGCGCACGCGCAGGTCACCGACCTCGGGAATGGCCCCCTCCGGCGTGGTGACCCACCAGGCACCATCGGCGCGGAACGCCGCCGCGAGATTCTCGGGCAGCGCGAGTCGCGCCGGCGAAACCGCGCGCCAGCCGGACTGTGCAACCCTCGGTATTTCAATCGATTGCGGACTGCCGAAGCTCTGGCTGCGATAGGGCGGTGCCGGCGGATTGGCGTGTTCTTCCGGCCGGGAAAAGCGGGTCGAGTCGATGATTCGTTCGCTCCAGAGGCGCTGGTAGCCCGCGTGCTCGGACACGATTTCGTCACCCGGATCAAGCGGTTGGCCAACGCCTTCTCGCCACTGCAGCATCTGCACCACGCGCCGCAGCGCCAGGCCTTCCAGGCTCACGCCGAAGGCCTCGTCGCGCAGCAGGGGGGGCGCTTCCTGCGGTGCTTCGACAACGGCCGCGGGCGCACTCTCGCCCGCGGCTGACGCTGGCTCACTGCGCACCAGAATGACTATCCAGACCACCGCCGCGGCCAGCAGCGCCAGGCCCAGCGCAAGCATGGCCACGTCCGCGCCGCGCGCCGCGCGCATGGCGACGGGTCGATGGTCGAGCGGTGTCATCGGGGCTGTCTCAGCGATAGATCGCGGCCGGCGCGCCCAGCGCGCCCTTGCCGACCGCCTTCCAGCGCCGGTCGCTCCCGGCTTCGACCTCGCCGCTGCGGCGGTTCCACAGCACCACCTGCATGTTCCCCCAGGTCGAATCGGCGATCTTGACGGTGTGGCCCATCGATTCCAGCTGCGCCACCACGTCGCCGGGCAGCGCACCGGGTTCGGCCAGGATCGCATCGGGAACATACTGGTGGTGATAGCGCGGGCGATCCGCGGCCGCCTGCGCGCCGCCGCCGTCCATCAGATCCATCAGACCCAGCAGCACCATGGTGATGATGCGGCTGCCGCCGGGGGTGCCGATCGCCGCGGTGCGCTCGCCATCGCTGAGGAAGGTCGGCGTCATCGAGGACAGCGGGCGCTTGCCCGGCGCGATCTCGTTCGCCTCGTCGCCGATGAGGCCGAAGGCGTTGGGCACGCCCGGCGCGGCGGAGAAGTCGTCCATCTCGTTGTTGAGCACGAAGCCGGTTCCCGGTACCGCGAAGGCGTTGCCGAAGGTGAGGTTCACCGTCTGGGTCACCGCCGCCAGGTTGCCCTCGGTGTCGATGATGGAGAAGTGCGTCGTGTCCGGCCGTTCCCGCGCCGGCCCGACCGGCGGCAGAAGGCTGCTGGGCGTGGCCTTGTGCGGGTGGATCGAAGCGCGCAGGCCGGCGGCGAAGTCCAGGCTCATCATGCGCGCCAGCGGCACGTCGACGAAATCCGGATCGCCCAGGAACTGCGCGCGATCGCGGTAGGCGCGACGCATGGCCTCGACCACCAGATGGGTGCGCTCGCCCTGTGCCATCGCCGGGTAGTCGTAACCCGACAGCACATTGAGGATTTCCGCCAGCGCCACCCCGCCCGAGGACGGCGGCGGCGCGGTGACGAGCTGGAAGCCGCGGTGTGAAAACCGCAGCGGCTCGCGCTCGACGGCGCGGTACTGGGCCAGGTCTTCCAGCGTCCAGATGCCGCCGGCACCGCGCACGCCGTCCACCAGCCTGCGTGCCAGCGGGCCGGCGTAGAAACCCTCGCGACCGTCGCGTGCAAGCCGCTCCAGGGTGCGCGCATAGTCCGGATTCTTCAGCACCTGCCCGGCTTCGACCGGCTTGCCCTTGCGCAGGAACAGCTCGCGCGCACCGGGCGACTGCGCCAGCACCTCGCTGCGCCAGGGCAGGACCTGGGCGGTCTTGGCATTCATCACCCAGCCCTGCCGGGCCAGGCGAATGGCCGGGGCCAGCGATACGGACAGCGGCACCCGGCCATATTTTTCCGAAAGATGCGCGAGGCCGGCCGGCAGTCCGGGGATCGCGGCGGCGAGCGGGCCGTCGATCGAGCTTTTCGGACGCACCTGACCGTTGGCATCCAGGTACATGTCGCGGGTGGCCGCCAGCGGCGCGCGCTCGCGCGCATCGACGAAGACATCCCGGTCGCCATCGGCCAGGTGCAGCAGCATCAGGCCACCGCCGCCGATCCCGGAGCTCTCCGGCTCGACCAGCCCGAGGGTTGCGCTTACCGCCACCGCGGCGTCGAACGCATTGCCACCCTGCGCCAGCACTTCCAGACCCGCGTCGGTGGCATAGGCGTTGGCGCTGGCGATGGCCGCCTGGCGCGGCGGTACGGGAGCCTGTGCTTCGCGCGCCTGCAGCGCGGCCGAAAACGGCAGCAGCAGAAGGATCAGGCCCAGCAGAACGGGACGAATATTCATGGAAACAGCTCCTGCGGGCCGCGCCACGGCGCGACGCCTTCATCAATCAACGGCGCAGCGGCCAGCCTGAGGCCCGGGAATGCGCCAGACCCTGCGCGCATCCGCGACGGCAGCACGGGCTGCGGGCGGTCGCGTGCGGAAACGCAGCAACCCGGCGCAGCCGTGGCCGGGTCACCGGCAATGGCGCGGCCCGTCAGGCCGCGCCACCGCATCAGGATCACTTGACCTCGTGGAACACCACGCTGGCACCGCTCGGCTCGACCGCCGTCCTGACGCGCTCGAGGTCATCGCTGCTGCCGATGAAGAGGACGCGAACATCCTTCATCGAGCCGGCCGGCACGTGCTGGAAGGCCTCGACGATGAGGTCGGCCATGCGTCCGGACGCGGGCGATCCGAAGGCGAGCATGTTGCCCGGCAGCACGCCGCGCATCACCGCGCCGCCCACGTTGTCGACCTGGCGCTGGTACTGCTCGTCGAAGTCCTCGGCGTCCTGCGACGGCAGGTAGTACATGAACGGGCTGCTGCGGATGCCCTCCATGTGCTGCTTGGCCACGTTGACCAGGTACAGCTTCCAGGCCTGGGCGTTGTCGGCCGGCGGTGCCACCAGCGGTGCCTGCGCCGCCACCTCGACCTTGGGTGCCGCGGCGTCCTTGCCCTGCTGATTGCAGCCGGAAAGGAACAGTGCGCCAGCCACCAGCGCGATGAGAGCCATCTTCTTGGTCATGTCATTCACCTCAGATCTTGGATTGTTCCGATTTCCCCAGCGCCCGCAAGTCCGGGTGCGTACCTAACCACGTCCCCACTTCCTCTTCAGCGCCGCCAGCACCGCCGCCGGCACGAAGCCCGACACATCGCCTCCGAGCCTGGCGATTTCGCGCACCAGGGAGGAGGAAATGAACCCGTATTTTTCCGCCGGCGTCAGGAACAGCGTCTCGACCTCCGGCACCAGATGCCGATTCATGCTGGCAAGCTGGAATTCGTACTCGAAATCCGACACCGCGCGCAGCCCGCGCAGCAGCACGCCCGCACCCACCTCCGTCACGAAGTGCGCAAGCAGCGTGGAAAACCCGCGCACCTCGACGTTCGGAACCTCCGCCAACCCGAGCCGCGCCAGCTCGATGCGGTCCGCAAGCGCGAATCCCGGCCCCTTGGCGGGGCTTTCCGCCACCCCGACGATGATCTTCTCGAACAGCGGCGCGGCCCGAGCAACGAGGTCGATGTGGCCATTGGTTATCGGGTCGAAGGTGCCCGGATAAAGCGCAATGCGGTGCCTGGCTGGACTCATGTCGTCGGTGGTGCCTGGTCGCCGGAGGATGGAGCGAGTGTAGCAGGCGCATCATGCACCGAAGCGTCCTTCCCGCGCACGAAAAGAACGTGGCGCGTGTCGCGGGTTTCGCCCTGGCGATGCGGCGTGAACCCCGACAGCTCGTGGACGGGCTCGCCGCGCGCGCTTTCCACATAAACCTTGGCCGCGGGCGACAGCCACGGCCCCAGCGCATCGAGCACCGCCCGATGCAGCCCGGCGGCAAAAGGCGGGTCGACGAAGACCACGTCGAACGGCCGGCCCGGACCGCGCATCAGCCACGCAAGCGCATCGTCGGCCACCACCTCGACCTGATCGGCACCAAGACGCGCCTTGGCCGCGCCCAGCGCCGCCAGCGCGCGCGGATCGCGCTCGACCATCACCACTTCGCCGGCACCGCGCGAGGCCGCTTCGAATCCGAGCGCGCCGCTGCCGGCAAAAAGATCAAGGCAGCGGGCACCGGCGACATCGCCCTGCAGCCAGTTGAACAGGGTTTCGCGCACCCGATCCGGGCTGGGCCGAAGCCCGGGCACCGCCGGCACCTCCAGGCGCGAGCCGCGCCAGCGGCCGGCGATGATCCTCACCTTGCCCGCCGGCGGCACGGGCGATCGGGCGGCGGTCCGCGGGCGACTCATGCGGACCACCGGCACGCAGTGGCTTCATCGGAAGGAAGGGAGGCGGGTGATACCATGCCGGCCATTCTCCGACACTCCGCCCCTGGATGTTCAAACTCTTCCGCAAGAAGCCCGTCGAACCGGCTGCCGATGCGCCCACGTCGCCTGCGCAGGGCGCGCCATCGCCCGTGCCCGCCGTGGATTCGTCCCCGCACGATGCGCCCGCAGCCGGCCCCGAAAGCGTGGTTTCACCCGCGCCGCAGGCACCGGAACCCGCCGCTGAGAACTGGCGCGACCGGCTGCGCAACAGCGGGTTCGCCAGGAGCTTCTCCTCGCTGTTCTCGCGCACCGTCAAACTCGACGAGGATTTCCTCGAGGAAATCGAGACCTGCCTGCTGACCGCCGACGTCGGCGTTGCGGCCACCACGATCATCGTCGGGGACCTGCGCCAGCGGATGGATCGGGGCGAGTTCTCGGATGCGCGCGACCTGCTCAACGCGCTGCGCGGCGAGCTGATTGCCCTGCTGGTGCCGGTGGCCGAGCCGATCAACATCTACACCGGTGCCAAACCTTTCGTGATCCTAACGGTGGGCGTCAACGGCGTCGGCAAGACCACCACCATCGGCAAGCTGGCGCGGCGCTATCTGGACGAGCGCAAGCAGGTGATGCTGGCGGCCGGCGACACCTTCCGCGCGGCCGCGGTGGAGCAACTCAAAACCTGGGGCGAGCGCAACGGCGTACACGTCGTGGCCCAGTCCAGCGGAGCCGATCCGGCCGCGGTGGTCTACGACGCGCTGCAGACGGCGCAGGCGCGCGGTGCCGATATCCTGATCGCCGACACCGCCGGGCGGCTGCACACCCAACAAGGGCTGATGGACGAGCTGGGCAAGGTGCGCCGGGTGCTGGGCAAGCTCGATCCCACCGCGCCGCACGAGGTGCTGCAGGTGATCGACGGCACCACCGGGCAGAACGCCATCAGCCAGGTGCGCCAGTTCCAGAAGGCCGCCGGCGTGACGGGCCTGATCGTCACCAAGCTCGACGGCAGCGCCAAGGGCGGAGTGATCTTTGCCCTCGCGCGCGAATTCGGTCTGCCGATCCGATTCGTCGGACTGGGCGAGGGCGTGCACGACCTGCGCGCCTTCGATCCCTATGCCTTCGTCGACGCACTCCTCCCCGAATCCCTCGCCGCGGCCTGAAGCGGCCGCCCGGCCGCGTCGCCGCTGGCTGCTGGTGCTGCTCCTGCCGGGGCTGGTCATCGCGGCGGCTCTGGGGCTGCGCGCACTGCTGCATCCCGAACGCATCAGCGACTTCCTGCTGCAGCAAGGGCAGCAGGCAACCGGGCTGGAACTGTCGCTCGACCGCCCCGCCGATGTCGGCCTGTGGCCGGACCTGCACGTCCAGCTCACCGGCCTTAGCGCGCGCGCGCCGGGTGCCGCACAGCCGCTGCTGCGCGCCGAACGGATCGAGGTGGCGCTGCCGTGGTCGATGCTGCGCAATCAGGACATCACCCTGCTCGGCCTGCGCCTGATCTCGCCGCAGCTCGACCTTGTCGCCCTGCAGGACTTTCTCGACCGCGACGACGACATCGGGCCACCCGCGCCCATGCGCATTCCGACGCTCGACGCGCCGCTGGAAGTGCGCGACGGGCGCATCGCCGGTGACGGCTGGGCGCTCGAGCAGCTCGACCTCACCCTGCCCGCGCTGCACGAAGGCACGCGCACCAGCCTCGGTGCCAGCGCGCTGTGGGCGTCGGGCACCGACAGCGCGCCGGCGGCGGGCCAGCGGTTCGCCCTGCAGCTTGCTGCCGTACCGCACAGCGACGGCTCCACGCTGCGCCTCGACCAGATCGCGCTGGACCTGGTGCTCGATGCCGTGCCGCAGTGGCGTCCCCGCATCGAGGGCATCGTCTCGTGGAATCCCTCCGGCACGCTGGCACTCGCGCTCACCAGCCAGATCGCCGCCTGGCCCGCGGACTGGCCCGCCCTGCCGCTGCCGCCGGGTGATGCGGACGCCACGGTTCTGGCACTGGCCTATTCGGGCGATGCCGCGCTGACCGGGCTTGCCACCTTTTCCCTCTGGCGCGGCGACGACGGACTGCGCGGCGCGCTGACCCTGCACGACACGCTGGCCTGGCTCGGCGGAAAGGAGCGGGGCCTCGTGCCGCCGGCGGAAGGAGAAATCCGCATCCCGCGGCTGGAATACGAGGGCATCCAGGCCGAGGGCGTCAGCATCCGGCTGACGCCGCCCGGGGCCGAGGATGCGGAGAAGGACGCGACGCATTGAATATCGCCCGCAAGAATCGGCCTTGCCCGGATGCGCCGGGTGCCGGCGCGGAGCATGACCCACCCGGCTTTGCCGCGCGCCTGCTCGACTGGTTCGAACCGCACGGACGCCACGACCTGCCCTGGCAGCATCCGCGCAGCGCGTATCGGGTGTGGCTGTCGGAAATCATGCTGCAGCAGACCCAGGTGCAAACCGTCATCGCCTACTTCGAACGGTTCACCGCCGCCCTGCCCGACCTTCCTTCACTCGCCGCCGCCTCGCACGACGAGGTGATGGCGCTGTGGTCGGGGCTTGGCTACTACGCCCGCGCCCGCAACCTGCACGCCGCCGCGAAACTGTGCATGGAGCGACACGGCGGCGCGCTTCCCGCCGATTTCGACGCGCTCCTCGCCCTGCCCGGCATCGGGCGCTCCACCGCGGGCGCGATCCTTGCGCAGGCGCATGGGCTGGCATTCCCGATCCTCGATGGCAACGTCAAGCGCGTGCTCGCGCGCTGGCGCGGCATCGACGGCTGGCCCGGTGCTTCAGCGGTGGAACGCGAGCTCTGGCAATTCGCGGAATCGCTGCTGCCAAACGATCGCCTGCCCGACTACACGCAAGCGCTGATGGACCTGGGCGCGACCGTCTGCACCCGCACCAGACCCGCTTGCCCGCGCTGCCCGCTGCGCGAGGACTGCGTCGCGCGGCGCGAGGGCCGCGTCGAACAGCTGCCCACCCGGAAACCGGCAAGAGCCCTGCCGCGTCGTGAATGCGTCGTGCTCCTGGCCTTCGACGAATCCGGCCGTGTGCTGCTGCAAAAACGCGGCGGCCCCGGCGTCTGGAACGGCCTGTGGAGCCTGCCCGAAGCGCCCGATGCCTACTCGCTCGATGCCTTCATCCGGCGCCACCTGCGCACCCGCGACGCGGCGCACGTCCTGCCTGCCTTCGAGCACGTCTTCAGCCACTACCGCCTCACGATCACTCCACACCGCCACAGCGCAGCGCAGGCGCGCCTGCGGGTGGCCGACAATAATGGCCCGGAACTGCGCTGGGCCGCGCCAGCCGAATGGCCGGATATCGGCCTTCCCGCGCCGGTGCGCCAGCTGCTCCAGTCCCAGTGCGCCCACTAACCCACATCCAGCGAGGAAACCCCATGACCCGCACCGTCTTCTGCACCAAGCACCAGAAAGAAGCCGAAGCCCTCGATTTTGCCCCATGGCCCGGCCCGCTCGGCCAGCGCGTGCTCGACCACATCGGCAAGCCCGCCTGGAACGAGTGGCTCGCCCACCAGACCATCCTCATCAACGAATACCGCCTCACCCCGCGCGACCCGAAGGCGCGCGCCTTCCTGCAGGCGGAGATGGAGAAGTTCCTGTTCGGCGACGGAGCGCAGATGCCGGCGGGCTACGTCGCGCCGGAAGGGTGACCGGAGCATCGCGCCAAATGCTGCCAACCGCGCCCCAGACCACCTGGGGAGACTCTGAGCAAGTCGTCATCCCAGCGAAAGCCGGGGCCCATGTTGCTGTTTTGGAATGGATTCCAGCCTTCGCTGGAATGGCGGTGAAGGCTTGCCCAGAGGCTCCCTAGGACAAGTCCGACCCCGCGTTCGGGCCTATTCCTGCGCCAGAGCCGTCGTTTCCCGGATGCCGGGCAATCGCGCCGATGAGGACACTGTCTCCACCGCCGGACATCGCGTCCAGGCGGCACACCCAACCTTCATCGGAGACATGCCATGACCAAGTTCGCCCTCATCCTCAAGTCCCTCCTGCTCTCGCTTGCGCTGAGCTTCGCGGCCTTTGCCGCCGGCCCGGTGAACATCAACTCTGCGGACGCCACTGCGCTCGCATCCGGCCTGCACGGCGTCGGCCCCGCCAAGGCGCAGGCCATCGTCGATTACCGCCAGGCCCACGGTCCGTTCAAGAGCGTCGACCAGCTCACCTCGGTGAAGGGCATCGGCGCGGCGACCGTCGAGAAGAACCGCGACCGCATCCAGCTCGACGCGACCCGCGCCGCGCAGCCGGAGTAACGCGTCACCCTGCGACGCCCGTCCCGCACCCGCGTGCGGGGCGGGCTGCGCGCTTGCCGCATCGCGCGCGACCACATCTGAGGCCGGGCGTCCTGTCCACGCCCGGATATGCCAGACTCCCGCAATCCCCCACCGCTGCGGAGCTCCCCATGTCCATCGCCTACTGGTGCATCCTGATCGCCGCCGCGCTGCCCTACGTCTGGGTCGCCATCGCCAAGTCCAGCGCGCCCGGATACAACAACCGGGATCCGCGCGGCTGGATCGCCAGGCAGGACAGCCCCCGGGTGCGCAACGGCTATGCCGCGCACCTCAACGCCTTCGAAGCCTTCGCGCCCTTCGCCGCCGGCGTGTTGATGGCGCAGTTCGCCGGCGTGGATCATGCCCTGATAACGCAACTGGCCCTCGCCTTCATCGCCTGCCGGGTGCTGCACGGGGTGTTCTATCTCGCCGCGATCCCGCTGATGCGCAGCCTGGTCTGGTTCGGCGGCATCGCCTGCGTTGTCGCGCTGATGGTGCCGGCGGCGCTGAAAATCGGCGGCTGATGCCGGCGGCCGGGCGCGCATGCGCGCCGTTCAATCCGGCTCGCGCACCCAGATCATGCCGTCCTCCACCTTGACCGGGTACGGACGCGCCGGCTCGTAGGCGGGGGCGCGCAGGGCTTCGCCGCTGCGCACGTCGAACAGCGCGCCGTGCAGCACGCACTCTATCTGGCCGGTGGCCTGATCGTAAGGCCCGGCGGAAAGCTCGAAGTCCTCGTGCGTGCAGCGGTCTTCCAGCGCGTAGAAGATGCCGTCGAAGTTGACGATCACCAGCGGCACGTCGCCGAACCAGGCGACGTGGGATTCGCCGGGAAGCACGTCCGAGGTCGGACACAGCACGGTCCAGCCGCCGCTCACAGCGCCTTCTCCAGCAGCTCGAAGCGCAGGTCGTCGCGGCGCGGCAGGCCAAAGCGCGAATCGCCGTAGGGAAACGGTTTCGTGATGCCGGTGCGGCGGTAGCCGCGGCGTTCGTAGAAGGCGATCAGCTCCTCGCGCACGTCGATCACGGTCATGCGCATGGACGCCAGGCCCCAGACCTCGCGCGCGATGCGCTCGGCCTCGGCCAGCACGCGCTTGCCCACTCCCGCGCCCTGCCCGTCCGGGCGCACCGCGAACATGCCGAAATACCCCGCGTCGCCATCCACGGCCACATGCGCGCAGGCCAGCAGTTCATCGCCGCGCCGCGCCAGGAGGATGCGGCTTCGCGGACGGACCAACTCCTGCTCGATGGCCTGCGAATCCACCCGCTGGCCGTCGAGCAGATCGGCCTCGGTGGTCCAGCCCTGGCGGCTCGCGTCGCCGCGATAGGCCGACTCCACCAGCGCCACGATCGCGGCAACGTCGGCCGGCGTGGCGCTATCGAAAACCAGGTCATCAGGCAGTTCGGTCATGCGCGTATGGTAGCGGCTGCGCCCCGGGCCGGACTGTGGAAGCGAGCCATTTCGCCGCCCTCAGGGGGCCAGCGAGCCGGACAGGTCCAGCCGCACGCGCGTGCCCCGTCCATCCGGCCCCGGCTGGATGTCCAGCGGCCAGCCCAGGTGCTCGCTGAGGCGGGCGATGAGCGCCAGCCCGATGCCGCTGCCGCGATCCCCGCCGCGCGCGATCCGGGCATAGAGCGCGCTGATCTCTTCCGGCGTCATGCCGTGTCCCGGATCGCGGATCTCCACCCGCGCGCTCACGTCCAGCCAGATGCAGATGTCGCCCTGGTCGCTGTGTTCGATGGCATTGCGGACGAGGTTCGCGACGGTCACGCGCACCACGGCCTCGGGCGCGATCACGATGCACGGCGCGAGCGACCCAAGTACCAGGCGCAGCGCCTTGCCTTCGCACAGCGCGCGGTGATCCTCCACCACGGCGCTCACCACCTCATCGAGCCGGATGCGCTCGGAAGCGTCACGGATGCGCCGCGGGTCGCGCGCCAGCATCAGCAGCATGGCGACCATTTCTTCCATCTCGGCCGTGGTTCGTGCGATTCGCTCCAGCTGGCTCAGGGCGGCGGCGGGAATGCCGTCGATCACGCGCGCAACCTGCGTGGCACCACGAATCACCGTGAGCGGCGTGCGCAGTTCGTGGCTGGCGCTGTCGATGAAGGCGCGTTCGCGCTCCACGAACCGGTCATTGCGCCCGAGGTAATCGTTCAGCGACGCGGCTATCACCTCAAGCTCGGTGCTGGCGTAGCGCGACAGTTCGACGCGCTGGCCGCGCCGATCCGGTGCCAGATCGGCGATTCGCGTCGCCAGGTTGCGCAGCGGTCCGGTCAAAAGGCGCACGCCGAAGAAAATCGCCACGCTCAGCAGCAGCATCGCCAGGATCGAAGACAGGATCACCGGGCGCATCAGGCGCCATTCGGCCGCCTCGAATCCGTCGATATCCAGCGCCAGTGCGTGTCGGGCCTGGTGCGAATCGTCGCGCACCAGAACCACCCATTCGTTGTCGTTGAAGCGCACCTCATCGTGCAGGCCGGGCGGCAGCGCCGAGACTTCCGGGGGCACCTGCGCGCCGGCATCGAAGCGGTAGAGGTCGAGCTTGCCGTTGTTCGACCAGGCATGATCGGGATCATCGCGCAGGCGTGCGAAGATGATGTCCATCTCGGTGTCCAGCATCGCCTGCCAGAGCATGCGCTCGGCGTGCTCGTTGACCATCAGCCCATGCGTGAACAGGGCCGCGCTCAGGAGCAGCCCGTAGACCACCAGGCCAACGCCCACCTGGCGCGCGAGGCTGGACCTAATCCTGATCATCGGGAACCGCCAGGCGATAGCCGACGCGCGGCAGGGTATGGATCAACTTGACCGTCTGGCCGGCATCCACGCTGCGGCGCAGTTCGTAGATGTGGGAGCGCAGCGCGTCGCCATCCGGAGGCTCGTCGCCCCACAGCGCGTACTCGAGCTGCTGCCGGCTGACCGCGGCGGGGCTGGCTTTCATCAACTCCTGCAGGAGCCGGAGCGAGGCAGGGTACAGGTGCAGCGTGCGATCGCCGCGACGCGCCTCCAGCGTGCTCAGGTCGAGCGTGAGGTCGCCAATGCGGAGGGAGCGAACGGCCACCCGCCCCTGGGCTCGCGTCACCAGCGCCGCCAGGCGCGCTTCCAGCTCGAACAGGTCGAAGGGCTTGGTCAGGTAGTCGTCCGCCCCGGCGCGAAATCCCGCCAGCTTGTCCGGCAGCTGGTCGCGCGCGGTCAGCATCAGCACGGGAACGTCACGACCGTGCGCGCGCAGGGCCTCCAGAACCGCCGGGCCTTCCATGCGCGGCAGCATCCAGTCGAGCACCACCGCGTCGTAGTCGTTCGTCAATGCCAGATGCAGCCCGACCAGCCCGTCGGGCGCGGCATCGAGGTACGCGCCGTGCGCCTCGAAATAGGAAAACAGGTTCGCCACCAGGGCCGGGTGGTCTTCGATCACGAGCAGGCGCATCGGCTCAGCATCCGGGACAGTGCGCAAAGCATGGTCAAAGTCGCACTCCGGTGCCAGTCCGAGGGCTGCATCGTGTGTCCGTCCCAGGCTTTTGCCCGGTCAATTAATGCGCAACAAACGAAACTTCGACGGCTCTCCGACACCGCTGGACCCATGCTTTCGGCCACTCGGACCCTGTACCCGTCAGCCATTGCGTCATGTCGTCGAACCTGCTTCACGCAATTCACCCAGCCGAACGCGCCGTCAGTCCGGCGCAATCCGTGCCGGCATCCGATCGGCACCTCGACCCCGTACTCCTTGCAGGCTGGAAGGCCAGCGCAGCCGTACTGCTGTTCGCCGCCCTCCTGGCCGGGTTGTTGCAATACGCGGGTGGAGACCTCTGGCTTGCCGACCGGATCTACCGCTGGCAGGGCGGCCAGTGGGCGCTGCGCGACACCTGGTTTTTTTCCACCGTGCTGCACAGGGGCGGGCATCACCTCAGCGTCGCCGCCTGGCTGGCGGTGGTCGCCGCCTGGGCCGCGAGCGGGCGCTGGATGGTTCCCTGCCACTGGCGCAGGCCACTGGGCTATCTGGCGGTGACGGTGCTCGCATCGACTCTGCTGGTGGGCCTGATCAAGCGCTGCAGCGGCGTGGACTGCCCCTGGGACCTGCTGCGCTACGGCGGCACGCACGCCTACCTTGCGCCGTTTTCGCCGGCTTCCTTGGGCCAGCCCGGCGCGTGCTTTCCCGCCGGTCACGCCAGCGCAGGCTACGCCTGGGTGGCAGCGGGTTTCGCGCTCGCGGCAAATCCGCGCCGCGCGCGTCTGGCATGGGCCCTGGCAATCGCGGCCGGCTTGGTCTTCGGCATCTCCCAGCAGATTCGCGGAGCGCATTTCCTGTCGCATGACATCTGGACCGCGGCACTGTGCTGGCTGGTGGCCGCGCTGCTGTTCATGCTCTGGCGCTGGCGCAATCCCGAGGCACCCGTCGTCGGCACGCCTGTTCGCCCGGGCAACGCGCGGGGTGGCGCCTGATGAACGCCATCGCCATCGACGAGGGCGCGCGCAGCGCCCGCCGCCGGAGCCGCCCGGCACTATCCAGCGAAACGATGATCCTTTTGGCCTGCGCCTGGTTCGTGCTGGCCTGCAACGGGCCGTTCTGGGCCGCCGTGCAGCGCGCGCAGGCATCCACCGCGCTGGCGGTTTCGCTGGGCGTGGCGATGTTCGCGCTGCACGCCTTCCTGATCGGCCTGGTCGCCTGGGGCCGCGCGGTGCGCCCGCTGCTAGCCCTGCTGCTGGTCACCACCGCATTCGCCACCTGGTACATGGACCGCTTCGCGGTGGTGTTCGATGCCGACATGATGCGCAGCATCGTGCAGACCGATCCGGCCGAAACGCGCGAGCTGCTCAGCCCCAGCCTGATCCTGCATGTGCTGATGCAAGGCGCGCTGCCTGCCGCCGCACTGTGGCTCGTCACGCCCAAGCAGTTGCCTTGGCGACGCCAGCTGAAACGGCGGCTGCTGTTCCTGGTCGCCACGCTGGCACTGGCCGTGGGTGCGTTGCTGCCGGTGTCGCAAGGCGTGTTCGGACTCATGCGTGGCGATCCACTGCTGCGCTACCGCATCACGCCGGGCAACTACGTGGTTTCCGGCGCGCGCGCGCTGGCGCAGGGCGACGCGAAGGCGGCGCTCGGCCCGAAGCGGCCCATCGCAACCGACGCCATCCAGGCGACCACCGCCACCACCCGCCGCCCGCGCCTACTGGTGCTGGCGGTCGGAGAAACCGTGCGGGGCGACCACTGGGGGCTGAACGGCTACGCGCGCCAGACCACGCCGGCCCTGGCGGCGCGCAAGGATCTGATCAACTTTCCCGACGTGAGCGCCTGCGGCACCAGCACGGCGGTCTCGCTGCCGTGCATGTTCTCCCCGCGCGGCCGGGCGCATTACGATCGCGCCGCCATCGCCGGCGAGGCATCGGTGCTCGATGTGCTCGCCAACCTCGGAATTTCGGTGCTGTGGCGCGACAACCAGGCCGGCTGCAAGGGCGTGTGCGACGGCGTCGAAACGCAGGCGATGTCGTCTGCCGACGATCCCGCGATCTGCCACGATGGCCGCTGCCTGGATGAAATCCTGCTGCACGGCCTGGCCGAGCGCATCCAGGCCGCGCCCGGCGACCAGCTCATCGTGCTGCACATGCTGGGCAACCACGGCCCCAACTATTTCGAACGCTATCCGCCCGACCGCGCGCAATTCACCCCGACCTGCCGCACCGCCGAACTGAGCCGCTGCGGACGAGAGGAAATCGCCAACGCCTACGACAACGTGCTGCTCTACACCGACGCGGTGCTGGAACAGCTCATCGAGCTTCTGGCCGCCGAGCGCGAGCGCGACATCGCGATGCTCTATGTCTCCGATCACGGCGAATCGCTCGGCGAATACGGCCTCTACCTGCACGGCGCGCCCTACCACGTGGCACCGCGCGCGCAACTGCACGTGCCGATGGTGCTGTGGATGTCACCCGCGTTTTCCGCCGACAGCCGCATCGACACGGCCTGCGTGCGCGAGGTCGCGCTCAAGCCGACCAGCCACGATCACCTGTTCTCGACCCTGCTGGGCGTGTTCGACGTGAAAACCAGCGCCTATGACCCCGAACGCGACCTGTTCGCCGCGTGCCGCGACTCTCCCGGGGCCGTGTAGCCGTACCGCTCAGGCCAGCAGCGCGCGCACTTTGCGCAGTGCGGCGATGAAGGCGTCGATTTCCTCGTGGGTGTTGTAGAAGGCGAGCGAGGCGCGACAGGTCGTTCCCACGCCCAGCCACTGCAGCAGCGGATGCGCGCAGTGCTGGCCCGAGCGCACCGCCACGCCCTCGAGGTCCAGCAGCGTGGCCAGGTCGTGCGAATGGACGCCGTCGATGGCGAACGACACCACCGCGGCCTTGTCGGGCGCGCGGCCGAAGAGGCGCAGGCCCTCGATGTGGTCCAGCTCCCCGGTCAGGTGCGCAAGCAGCTGCGTCTCGCGCGCGTGGATGGCCTCCATGCCGACGCCTTCGAGAAAATCAACCGCCGCGCCCAGCCCCGCGAAGCCGGCGATGTTGGGCGTGCCGGCCTCGAAGCGGTGCGGCGGATCGTTGTAGACGGTGCCCTCGAAACGCACCTCCTTGATCATCTCGCCGCCGCCCAGGAACGGCGGCATCGCCTCCAGGTGTTCGCGCCGCGCCCACAGCGCGCCGGTACCGGTCGGGCCGCACAGTTTGTGCCCGGTGAAGGCGTAGAAATCGCAGCCGATCGCGGCCACGTCGACCGCCCGATGCGGCACCGCCTGGGAGCCATCGACCAGGGTGACGATGCCGCGGCGGCGCGCTTCGCGGCAGATATCGCGTACCGGGTTGACCGTGCCCAGCACGTTGGAGGTGTGGGTGAGGGCGAAAAGCTTCACCGCGCCGGTGAGCTTTTCGTGCAGCATTTCAAGGTCGAGCGACCCGTCGGGCAGCAGCTCGACCACCTCGATGCGCGCGCCGCAGCGCGCGGCCACCAGCTGCCAGGGCACGATGTTGGCGTGGTGTTCCATGCGGGTGAGGAGAATCACGTCGCCCGGCTTGAGCCGCGGCTGTGCCCAGGAATACGCGACCAGATTGATCGCGAAGGTGGTGCCGCTGGTCAGCACGATTTCGTCGCGACGCGCATTGATGAAGCGCGCCAGCTTCGTGCGCGCGCCTTCGTAGGCCTCGGTGGCCTCGTTGCCGAGCTGGTGCACGGCGCGGCTGACGTTGGCGTTGTGGCGGCGGTAGAAATCGTCCACCGCCGCGATCACCGCGTCGGGTTTCTGGCTGGTGTTGGCCGAATCGAAATAGACCAGCGGCTTGCCGTGGACCTGGCGCGCAAGCAGCGGGAAGCGCGCGCGCAGTGCCGCCCAGTCGGGTTCGTGCGGGCTCACGCGAGGGTGTCCAGACGGCCGTCGAGCGCCGCCTCGGCGGTGCTGCGCAAGGGCGCGTCGAGGACGCTCAGCACCTCGCGGCAGAAGGCCGCCGTCAGCATGCGGTGCGCCTGCGCCTGTGGAATCCCGCGCGAGCGCAGGTAGAAAAGCGCGGTGTCATCGAGGCTGCCGACCGTGGCACCGTGCGCAGCCTGTACCTCATCGGCGTGGATTTCCAGCACCGGCTGGGTGTCGATCTCGGCCTCGTCGGATAGCAGCAGGTTCTTGTTGGAAAGCCGCGCGTCGGTGCCGTCGGCACCGGCCTGGATCAGGATGCCGCCGTGGAACACGGCGCGCGAGCGCTGCGCCCCGAGGCCGCGCCATTCCAGCAGGCAGGAGGTGTCGCGCGCGACGTGCCTGATGCCCAGGCGCGTGTCCAGATGGCGGCGGCCATCGCCCAGCAGCACGCCGTTGGCGTGCAGACGCGCGCCTTCACCATGCAGCCCGACGTTGAACTCATGCCGCGACAGCGCTGCACCCAGCTCCAGATCCAGCCGCCGATAGGTGGATTTTTCCGCAAGCACGGCCTCGGTGCGCAGGAAATGCGTCGCGCTCGCCGCCTCGGCCTGGATGCGCAGATGTTCAAGCTCGGCATGCGGCTCGATCCGGACCTGGGTCAGCGCGTTGCAAAGATGCGCGTGTGCGCCCGGCGCACGCTGGTGCTCAACCACGCAAAGCCGCGCGCCCTCGCCCAATTCGATCAGGTGACGCAGCGCCCAGGCCGCATCCTCGGGCGCTGGCGCACCGATGAACACCAGATGCAAAGGTGCTTCCACCGCGACGCCGGCCGCCACCCGCAGCACCGCGCCTTCCTCGGCCAGCGCGCCGTTGAGCTGGGCGAAGACCTCGTCGCGTGCATCGAAGCGGCGCGCAAGGAAGGAGAGCGCCTGCGGCGAGTCCTCGCGCAGGGCCTGCGACAGGGGCCGCAGCGAAACCCCGTCCGGCAGGCCGGAGAAATCGCTGAGCGCCGCCGCGAAGCGGCCGTTGACAAACGTCAGGCGGGGCGCAGCGGGCAGCGCCAGCGCGCCGGCATCAAGCGCCACCGGCGCGCCGTCCACCGCAAAGCGACGCCGCTCCAGCGCGCGCAGCGAGGTGTACTTCCAGCGTTCCTGGCGCAGCGTGGGAAGGTCCGACTCGAGCGCCTGCGCCAGCGCCGCACGCCGCGCCGCCGCCAGCCCGCCGGCATCGCGCAGCGCGAGCGCATCGAAACCTGCGGCAAGGGATTCAAGGAGAGGGGTCATGGGGATGGAGATTCGAGAATTGGGGATTGGGGATTCGAGGGGGCTTGAGGCACTCGGGAGACCGGCCTTGCCAATCCCGACTCCCGAATCCCGAATCCCGTCGCAAGACTCACGCCGCCTCCGGTCCGAGGCGGTCGCGGATCCAGCTGTAGCCGTGCGCCTCCAGCTCCAGCGCGAGCTCGGGGCCGCCGCTTTCCACGATGCGGCCCTCGGCCAGCACGTGGACGACGTCGGGTCGGATGTAGTCGAGCAGGCGCTGGTAGTGGGTGATGACGAGGAAGGCGCGCTCCGGCGAGCGCAGCGCGTTGACGCCGTCGGCCACGGCCTTGAGCGCGTCGATGTCCAGGCCCGAATCGGTTTCATCGAGGATCGCCAGCTTCGGCTCCAGCACCGCAAGCTGGAAGATCTCGTTGCGCTTCTTCTCACCACCCGAGAACCCTTCGTTGACGGCGCGGTGCAGGAGTTCGTCCTTCAGGTGCAACACGGCGAGCTTTTCGCGTACGCGCTTGAGGAACTGCATCGAGTCGAGCTCGGCCTCGCCGCGCGCCTTGCGCTGGGCGTTGAGCGCGGCGCGCAGGAAATAGGTGTTGTTCACGCCGGGGATTTCCACCGGGTACTGGAAGGCCAGGAACAGGCCGGCCGCGGCGCGCTCCTCGGGCGCAAGATCGAGCAGCGACGCGCCCTCGAACTCGACGCTGCCGGCGGTCACCTCATAGCCGGCGCGTCCGGCCAGCACGTTGCCCAGGGTGGATTTGCCGGCACCGTTCGGGCCCATCAGGGCGTGAACCTCGCCGGGTTTCACTTCCAGCGAAAGGCCCTTGAGGATTTCCTTGCCGGCAACGCTGGCGTGCAGGTCAGTGATCTTGAGCATGTTGGGATTGGGGATTGGGGATTGGGGATTGGGGATTGGGGATTGGGGATTGGGTGGCGCGGACTCACCCGACCGCCCCTTCCAGGGAAAGATCGAGCAGCTTCTTGGCTTCCACCGCGAACTCCATCGGCAGCTCGCGAAAGACCTGCTTGCAGAAGCCGTCGACGATCATCGAGACCGCGTCTTCCTCGCCGATGCCGCGCGAGAGGCAATAGAAAAGCTGGTCGTCGGAAATCTTGGAGGTGGTGGCCTCGTGCTCGACGATGGCCCCGGGGTTCTTCACCTCGATGTAGGGGAAGGTGTGGGCACCGCACTTCTTGCCGATCAGGAGCGAATCGCACTGGGTGTGGTTGCGCGCGCCGCTGGCGGATTTGGCCACCTTCACCAGTCCGCGGTAGGTATTCTGCCCGCGCCCGGCGCTGATGCCCTTGCTGACGATCTTGCTTTTCGTGTTCCTGCCGATATGGATCATCTTGGTGCCGGTGTCGGCCTGTTGGCGGTGGTGGGTGAGCGCGACCGAGTGGAACTCGCCCGTCGAGTCGTCGCCGGTCAGCACGCAGGAGGGGTACTTCCAGGTGATCGCCGAGCCGGTTTCGACCTGGGTCCAGACCACCTTGCTGCGCGGCCCGCGGCACTCGGCACGCTTGGTGACGAAGTTGTAGATGCCGCCCACGCCGTTCTCGTCGCCCGGATACCAGTTCTGCACCGTGGAGTACTTGATGTGGGCGTCATCCAGCGCCACCAGCTCCACCACGGCGGCGTGCAGCTGGTTCTCGTCGCGCATCGGCGCAGTGCAGCCTTCCAGATAGGAGACGTGGCTGCCTTCTTCCGCGATGATCAGGGTGCGCTCGAACTGGCCGGTGTGGCCGGCGTTGATGCGGAAGTACGTGGACAGCTCCATCGGACAGCGCACGCCTCTGGGGATGAACACGAAGCTGCCGTCGGAAAACACCGCCGAATTGAGCGCGGCGAAATAGTTGTCGCCGGTCGGCACCACGGTACCCAGGTATTTTTTCACCAGTTCCGGATGGTTCTGGATGGCGTCGCTCATCGAGGTGAAGATGATGCCGACGTCGGCCAGTTCCTTCTTGAAGGTGGTCGCGACGGAGACCGAATCGAACACCGCATCCACCGCCACGCCGGCGAGCTTGGCGCGCTCGTGCAGCGGCACGCCGAGCTTGTCGTAGGTATCCAGCAGTTCCTTGGGCACTTCGTCCAGGGATTTGTACTTCGGCCCTTTCGGCGCGCTGTAGTAGGACAGCGCCTGCAGGTCGATCGGGGCGATCTCCAGCTTGGCCCAGTCGGGCTGGCGCATGGTGAGGAAATGCCGGTAGGCGGCGAGGCGCCACTCCAGCATCCATTCCGGCTCGTGCTTCTTGGCCGAGAGGGCGCGGATGATGTCCTCGTCCAGGCCCGGCGGCAGCGAGTCGGTCTCGATGTCGGTGATGAAACCGGCCTCGTAGCGACGCGTCAGCGCCTGTTCGATTTCCTTGCGTTCGGTGGCCATCGGGCTGCCTTGGGGTCAGGTGGCCTGGCGCACGGGTACCCGTCGCGCGTCGGCCGCAGAAGGGGGAAGGGGCGCGATCATGCGGTCCAGCGTCATGGCGCGCAGCGCATCGGTGATGACATCGTTCACGCGGTGCCAGTGCGGAGCGACGGTGCAGAACGCCGCGCGGTCGCAGTGCGAATCGGCGACGCTGCACTCGGTCATGCCCAGCGGACCCTCGATCGCCTCGACGATCTCCAGCAGGCTGATCTCGTGTGGCGCACGCACCATGCGATAGCCGCCGTAGGCGCCGCGCAGGCCCTCGATCAGGCCCGCCTGCGCCAGCGATTTCAACACCTTGCTGACCGTGGTCAGCTCCAGACGCGCGCACTCGGCCAGCGCCGCACCGCTGTGCACCGTCCCCGGCGCGCGCGCCAGGACGGTCATGAGCAGGGTGGCATAATCGGTGAGTCGGGTGACGCGCAGCATGCTCGATCCTGTGGCACGCAGCCGGAACAACCGGGTGCGGAATCGAAAGGGGACGAAAATTGTACCGTTTGAGCGCGCGTGCGACAAGCGGTGGCCCGGATGCAGTTGCGGTTGCATTGCCCGAACCGCCCGGTTTGCGGCAAGCTGGCGGCCGTTTCTGCTGGACCCGCCTCGTGCCGCACGCCCGCCTCGCCCTTTCGCTCAGCATTCTCACCATCGCCGTCTGCACGAGTGCGGCGCAGGCGCGCTCGCGCCTGGAGTACGACCCGGCCCAATGGGTGCTGTGCAAACCCAATGCGCTCTACGAATTCTATCGCCCGATCGCCTCCTCGGAGGCCGACCGCGCACACGCCCAGACCCAGATCTGGGCGCACAGCATCGACCTGCGCGATGGCGACGACTACCGGCTCGAAGGTGACGTCGAGGTCCAGCGCGCCGACCAGCGCGTGGCGGCGGCGCTGCTGCACTACGACCCGGCGCAGGAAACCTGGCGGGCCGAAGGACGGGTCCAGTACCAGGACGCCGGGATGCTGATGGAAGCCGCAAGCGCGGAAGGCGAGCTCGAAGCCGAGCGTGCGACGCTGGTTGGCTTGCGCTACCAGCTGCTGCAGGCGCGCGGCAACGGCGAGGCCGACCAGGCCACCAACCAGGGCGATATCAGCCGGCTGGAGGGCGTGTCCTACACCACCTGCGATCCGGACGACCGGCAGTGGACCATCCGCGCCAGGCGCGTGGACATCGACCAGGGCAAAGGCATGGCCACCATCCGGCGCGGCACGCTGCGCATCGGCTCGGTGCCCGTGCTGTACCTGCCCATCGCCACCCTGCCCATCGATGATCGCCGCAAGACCGGATTTCTCTTCCCCTCGGTGAGCGTATCGCGCTCACGCGGGTTCGATCTCCAGGTGCCGTACTACATCAACATCGCGCCCAACTACGACGTCACCCTGACGCCGCGCCTGATGACCAAGCGCGGGGTGATGCTTGGCACCGAGTTCCGCTACCTCACCGACACCCAGCGCGGTCGTTTCTACGGTGCCTGGCTGCCCAGCGACGACCGCACCGGCAAAGACCGCGGCACCCTGACCTGGGAGCATCGCGGACGGCTGGGAACCAACTGGCAGCTCATCTCCAACGTCAGCCACATTTCCGACGACCGCTATTTCGAGGACTTCGGCGACTCGCTCACGATGGCGGCCACCAGCCTGTTGGAAAGCACCGCCGGCATCTATGGTCGCGGTGCGGGGTGGTCGGCCAGCCTCAGCGTCGAAGACTGGACCATCGCCGACCCGTATGTTCCCGAGAGCGCCGAACCCTTCCGACGCCTGCCGCGCGCACTGCTGGCCTGGGAGCATCCCTTTGCGGCGGGTCTGGTGACCGGCGTGCGCGCCGAAGGCGTGGCCTTCGATCGCGACGGCGACCTCGATGCAACCCGCGTGGATGTCCATCCCTACGTGGGCTGGCGCTACGAGCGCGCCGCGGGCTTCATCCGCCCGGAACTGGGCATGCGGCACACGCAATACCGCCTGGGCGACAGCAACTTCCCGGGCTTCTCCGACCGGTCGCCCTCGCGCACCACGCCGATCTTCAGTCTCGACACCGGCCTGGTCTTCGAACGCCGCGCCGACCTGTTCGGAACCCGCACGCTGCAGACGCTGGAGCCGCGCCTGTACTACCTCAACGTTCCCTACCGCGAGCAGGATGCGCTCCCGATCTTCGATACGCAGGAGCTGGGCTTCAGCTGGGGCCAGCTGTTCCGACCCAACCGCTTCTCGGGGGCCGACCGCCAGTCCGACGCGAACCAGGCCACGCTTGCGGTAAGCACGCGCTTCTTCGAGGAGGACAACGGCCGCGAGCGGCTGTCGGCCAGCCTCGGGCAGATCCGCTATTTCGAGGCGCAGCGCGTGCAGATGCCCGGCGTGCCCGGCGTCGATCGGGCCGGCTCGGCCTTCGTGGCCGACGTCGAACTCCAGCTCGACGACCGCTGGAGCGTGGCGGCCAGCCAGCACTGGGACCCCAGCCGCGAGCTTTCCGACCTTTCCACGCTGCGCACGCAGTACCGCTTCGGCGGCCAGGGCGTCGTCAACTTCGCCTACCGCTTCCGGCGCGATGCCGGGATGGCGACGCAGGATCGCGTGACGCTGGAGCAATTCGACGCATCGACCCTGGTCCCGCTCAACGAGCGCTGGCGCTTCGTCGCCCGCTGGAACTACTCGCTGCTGGAGAGCACCACGCTGGAGGCTTTCGCCGGCGTGGAGTGGGAAAACTGCTGCCTGGCCACGCGCGTGCTGGTGCGGCGCTACATCCGCAACTTCGAGGGCGAGGTCAATACCAGCCTCTACGTCGAACTTGAACTGAAGGGCCTGTCCACGCTGGGGCGCAAGTCCGAGGAGCTTCTGGAGCGTGCTATTCTCGACTATTCGCATTGAACGGTGCGGCGCGGAACCGCGCCGCGCCCCGGCCCCCGCCATCGAATCCCCGAACATGACCACATTCCCCGCCCGCCTTCTGGCTTTCACCCTGCTCCTCGGCCTGGCACCGGGCGCTCTTTCCCAGGCCCTGCAGACGACCCCGATCGACAGCATCGTGGCGGTCGTGGAAGAGGACGTGATCCTGCGCTCGGAGCTGGATCAGGCCGTACGCAACATCAAGGAACGCTTCAGCAGCCGCACCGACCAGCTTCCGCCGGATGCGGTGCTGGAAAAGCAGGTGCTGGAGCGGCTGGTGATGATGCGCCTGCAGCTGCAGCGTGCCGAAGGCATGGGACTGCGGATCGCCGACATCGAGCTGGACCAGACCATCGCCCGCATCGCCCAGCAGCAGAACCTGACGATGGAGCAGCTGCGCCAGCAGGTGTCGGGTTCGAGCGGCGGCTTCGAGGACTTCCGCCAGCAGATTCGCGATGAAATGATCGTGGCGCGGCTGCAGCAGAACTTCGTGCAGAGCCGGGTCAGCGTCAGCGAGACGGAAATCGACAACGCCCTGGCCTCGCGCGGTGCCGATCAGCCCCAGGTGCATCTGGGCTACCTCCTCGTGGCGCTGCCCGATGGCGCCACGCCCGAGCAGATCGAAACCGCCAAGACCAAGATCGACGGCGTGCGCGACCTGATCACGCGCGGCGAGATGGATTTCGCCGCCGCCGCCATGCGCTATTCGGACCACCAGACCGCGCTGGAAGGCGGCGACATGGGCTGGCGCAGCATGGACGAGATCCCGCCGCTTTTTGCCGACGCGCTGCCTTCACTGGCGCAGGGCGGCGTATCCGAGCCGCTGCGCGGACCCAGCGGCTTCAGCCTCATCCGCGTCATCGAAACCCGCGACCGCGAAACCGAGATCGTGACCGAATACCACGCGCGCGGGCTGATGGTGCGCGCGAGCGACGTGGTCAGCCGCGAGCAGGCGCGCGCGAAGATCGACGCGCTGCGCGCCCGCATCGCGGGCGGCGAAGATTTCGCCAAGGTGGCGCGCGAGGGCTCGGACGACCCGATCACGCGCGCCCAGGGCGGCGACATGGGCTGGTTCCCCGTTTCCGCGTGGGGCAAGGCGGTGGCCGACGTGCTCGAGAATCTTCAGGACGACGAACTGTCGCAGCCGTTCGCCAGCGACGTGGGCTGGCACCTGATCCAGCGCCTTGGCACCCGGCAGCAGGACGTGACCCAGGAAGCACAGCGCAACCGCATGCGCGAGACCATCGTGCGGCGCAAGGCCGACGAAGAGTTTGACCGCTTCCTGCGCCAGATGCGGGATGAGTCCTACGTGGACGAGCGCCTCGGCGGCAACGGCTGAGCGCGCCGCGGCGCGGCCTCGTCGAATGGATGGTGCCACGCCCGCGCTGCTGGGCCTGATTCCCGGCGAACCGGCAGGCATCGGGCCGGAACTGTGCGCGCACCTGGCGCAGACCACGCTGGGCAACGCGCTTGTGGCCATTGCCGACGGCGACCTGCTGCGCGAAGCCGCCGCAAGCATCGGAAAACCTCTGGATCTGCTGCCGCCCGATGCGTCCGTCGCCGGCCCGGGCCAGCTGCGTCTTCTGCACCGCCCGCGCCGGGTTCCCGGCCGATTCGGGCAGCTCGACGCCCGCAACAGCGCCTACGTCCACGACAGTCTGCTGGAAGGCGCGCGCCTGGCCGCCGCCGGCACCCTGTCCGGGCTGGTCACCGGGCCGGTGCACAAGGGCATCCTCAATGAGGCCGGCATCGCCTACACCGGCACCACCGAACTCCTGGCCGCCGAGGCCGGCTGCGAAGTAGTGATGATGCTGGCCAGCGCCCAACTGCGCGTCGCGCTCACCACCACCCATCTGCCGCTGCGCGCGGTGCCTGACGCCCTCACCCGCGAGGGCCTGCGCGGCACGCTGGAAATCCTGCACGCGGCGCTCATGGCCGACTTCGGCATCCTCGCCCCGCGCATCGCCGTGCTGGGCCTCAATCCGCACGCCGGCGAAGGCGGCCATCTGGGCCGCGAGGAAATCGAGGTCATCACGCCGGTGCTCGACGCGCTGCGCGCGCGCGGCATGCTGCTGACCGGCCCGCTGCCGGCCGATACCGCCTTCCTCCCGCAGAAACTGCAGGAAGTCGACGCGGTGCTGGCGATGTACCACGACCAGGGCCTGCCGGTGCTCAAGCACGCCGGCTTCGAAAACGCGGTGAACATCACCCTGGGCCTGCCCTACGTGCGCGTCGCGGTGGACCACGGCACGGCGCTGGAACTGGCGGGCCGCGGCGAAGCGGATCCCTCCAGCCTGATCCTCGCCGCCAAATGCGCCATCGGGTTCGCCGCCCGGCGCGCGCGACTCGCGCCCCGGCTGCTGGCCTGAACATGCACGCGGACCGCTACCAGACCAAGAAGCAGCTCGGGCAGCACTTCCTGCACGAGGCCGGCGTCGTGGACAGGATCGTGCGCGCCATCGATCCCGCACCCGGCGATCGCCTGGTCGAGATCGGCCCCGGCCAGGGCGCGCTGACGCTGCCGCTGCTGCGCCGCATCCTCGAAGTCTCGGGCGATGCGCCGCCCGATCCGGCGCTCACCGTGATCGAATTCGACCGCGATCTCATCGCCGGGCTGGAGCGCATCAGCGCGGGCGTGGCACCGCTGCGGGTCATCCATGCGGATGTGCTGGAGGTCGATCTCTCCGCGCTCGGGAAGGACGGGCCGATCCGCCTGGTCGGCAACCTGCCCTACAACATCTCCTCGCCGATCCTGTTCCACGCGCTCGACCACGCCGCATCCATCGTCGACATGCACTTCATGCTGCAGAAGGAAGTCGTGGACCGGATGGCGGCCGAGCCCGGCAGCAAGGTTTACGGACGCCTGTCGGTGATGCTGCAGGCGCATGCGCGGGTGCAGGCGCTGTTCCGCGTGCCGCCGGGCGCGTTCCGGCCGCCGCCGAAGGTCGATTCGGCGATCGTGCGGCTGCTGCCGCGCGCGCCCTCGGAAATCGGAATCGCGGACCCGGCGGTTTTTTCCCGCATCGTCAAAGCCGCCTTCGGGCAGCGTCGCAAGACCCTGCGCAACGCCCTGCACGAAGTCTGCCCACCGGCGTGGATGGAAGCGGTCGGCATCGATCCGGGCGACCGCGCCGAACGCATCGACGTGGCGCGCTTCATCGCCCTGGCCAATCACGCCGCCGCAGCCGGCGGCTGACCTCTTCCTCGCGGCGGGTATGCCGCTAGACTGTCCGGCATGGATATCCCAGACCGCCCCGCCATCGACATCCAGGTGCGCACGCGCTACCTCGACGAGCAGTCCGCGCCCGAGCAGAACCGCTACGTCTTCGCCTACACCATCCACCTGCGCAACCGCGGAAACACGCCGGCGCAACTCCTTTCGCGCCACTGGATCATCACCGACGCCAACGGGCGGGTCGAGGAAGTGCGCGGCGAGGGCGTGGTGGGCGAACAGCCCCGCCTGCGCCCGGGCGAGGGCTTCGAATACACCTCCGGCGCGGTACTCGAAACCACGATGGGGACCATGACCGGCGCCTACCAGTGGATCACCGACGACGGCACGCGCTTCGAGGCGCCGATCCCGCGCTTCACCCTCTCGATCCCGCGCACGCTGCACTGATGGCGATCTGGGCAATCGGCGACCTGCAGGGTTGCCACGACGCCACCTGTCGCCTGCTGGACGCCATCGGCTTCGACCCGGCGCGCGACCGCCTGTGGTTCTGCGGCGACCTGGTCAACCGCGGCGGGCAGTCGCTGGAAACCCTGCGCCTGGTGAAGTCGCTCGATGCCAACAGCCAGGTGGTGCTGGGCAACCACGACCTCTCGCTGCTGGCGATCGCGCAGCGCCGCGAGGAGGAACAGGCGCGGGTGAACCCCGACCTGCGCGCCGTGCTGTTCGCTCCCGACCGCGACGAGCTGCTGGAGTGGCTGCGGATGCGGCCCCTGATCCATGTCGACCACGCCCTGGGCTGGGCCATGGTGCACGCGGCGCTGGCACCGCGCTGGACCCTGGCGCAGGCCGAACGCCACGCCGCCGAAGTGCACCAGCGCCTGCACGGCCCCAACCCGCGCGCCCTGCTGTCGGGCATGTACGGCAATCGGCCCGACACCTTCCATCCGCGACTGCAGGGCATGGACCGACTGCGCGCGATCATCAACGTGTTCACCCGGATGCGCTACTGCACCCCGCGCGGCACCATCTCGTTCGCCGACAAGGGGGCTCCTGGCACGCAGAAGCCCGGGACCTACCCGTGGTTCATGGTGCCGGGGCAGGTCACGCGCGAGCTGAAGATCGTGTTCGGCCACTGGTCCACGCTGGGCCTCTACATGGGCCTCGGCATCCACGGCATCGACACCGGCTGCGTCTGGGGCGGGAAACTCACCGCGCTGGCGCTGGACGAGGAAACCCCACGCTTCGTGCAGGTGGCGGGATGCGATGCGCCGCCGGTGGCGCGCGGTACCGCGCGCCGCTGACGCCGCGGCGGCGCGCCCGGCGGCGCACTGCGCGGAACCGGGCATCACGCAGTCGCGGTTTTTCTGTCTGGCAGCGGCTCGTTCAGGCCTTCCCTGGCACCGGGAGGCGGGATGCTTCTATTTCTTTATCAACCGAAGCAAGGCGGAACGTGCCGTGGAAGGCGTGCCCATGCCAGGCTGAAATATTTCTCCCGTAGTTACCACGAGGTATTCCCCGCTCGGAGAGATCGCTGTAACCCACATCGGAGGCCAATCCAGAGCCTGCCCCAGCTCCTGCAGCAGTTCCGATGCCAGCACGTGGCCGGTATCCCGCGTCCAGATCAATGCGCCCCAGGCTGAACCGCCATTCGGCAAGCTGCCGATCATCGCGGGGGAGCGATATGCACCCCCTGCAAGCGTGCCATCGGCAGAGGTGTGGTTGACTGCATGCTGCCAGCCATACGGTGACTCTTCGGAAGGGTGAATCAGGCCCAAGTGACCGCTGATGCCATCCCGCGTGAAATACCCGGGCAGGACATATGCCAGGCCGTTTTCATCGGCTCAGAACGCGTACTGGAGCTGCACCCAGAACTTGTCGGTATCCACGGTGCGGGCGCGGTCGTCGGAGCTGTAGCTGGCGTATTTAACCAGGCCCGACAGGCCCTTGATACCGGGAATCGGGCGCGCGTAGCTCAGGTCGAACTCGCTGCCGTAGTCGCCGCCGCCGCGCTCGGGGGTGAAATCGTGGTACCAGCCCTGCAGATTGCCGCCGCCCAGCGGCACGGTGACGCCAATATAGCGGTCATCGACGCCATCGGCGGGCGTGGTGAGAAACATGTCGGCCCAGCCCTGGAAGGCGTGCTTGGTCGCCAGCGGGGTCTGGAAGGCGCGGTTGCCCGCGCCGCTGCCGGCACCCAGCACCTCCTGCCCGGCGCGCAGCTTCACCTGCTCGAAGGCATAGCCCACTTCGATCAGGTGGTAGCGCGAATCCAGCGCCAGCGGATTGTCCTCGGCATCCTTCTGCATGGCGTATTCCAGAACATAATCCAGCGCGCCGCTCCTGCCCTGGGCGCGCAGCCCGGTGGTGGCGCTGGAAAGCGTCCCGCGCGCGGCCGTGGGCGCAATCGCGAGGTCGTCCAGCCCCAGGCGGTAGTGGTAGGCACCCAGGCTGAAGCTCGGCGTGATCGCCCAGCGCAGGTCGAACAGGTGGCTGTCGCCCTCGACGCGGGCCGGGTTGGCGGCGGTCGCGAACGCGCCGGTATCCGGTCCCCAAATCGTGTTCACCCGGCCGATGTAGGCGTAGGACAGGGCGAGATCCCTGCCCGGATTGAGCTGCAGCATCGCGCCATCGTAGGTCTGTTCGTTCTGCCGCCAACCCACGCCGCCAACGAAGCGCTGGTTGCCCAGGTTGATGCGCTGGCGGCCCACCGTCAGGCTGCCGTAGTCGCCCGAGTGGCGCACCCAGGCCTGGTTGACCGCAGCACCGCTCGGATCGGGGATCAGCGAGCGGCCGGTGTGGCCGTTGCGGGTGTCGTTGTAGTCGCCGCCCAGGTGGCCGACGTGATCCACTTCCACCAGTGCGGAAAAACCGCCGTGGACGCCGGTGGCATAGCCCAGCCGGGTGCGCACCGAGTTCATCACGGCGTGCGCCAGCGCGTTGTCCTGCTCGACGTGCTCGTAGCGGTAGCGCACGTCGAAAATCGGCTTGCCCTCGGCCGCCTGGACGCCGTTCGCGGCGACCAGCGACGCCAGGGACAGGCCGATGCCGAGAATCTTCAGCGTTTTCATCGGGAAACCTCGCTCACGGATACTGCCGGTGACGATAGGTTCCGCAAGGATTCGCCGCTTGATCATCGTCAAACCGGAGCCGGACGGTCAGCTGCGGCTCACGTCCCGGCTTGACGCAGGTCAAGCCGACGGCAGATCAGGCCAGGGCCGCCCCGGCTCAGCCGATCCGGCGGTAGTCGACGAAATCCATCGCCCAGGCGTGGCGCGCGTCGGCCGGGCGGTGCTCGCGGGCCGTCTCCTGCCACCGACCCGCATCGAAGGCCGGGAAGAAGGCATCGGCTCCGTCGATCGCGACATCGACCCAGGTCAGGTGCAGGGCGTCGGCCTGCGGCAGCGTCAGGGCATACGCCTCGCCGCCGCCGATCACGCACAGCTCGCCGCCGCCCGCACGCGCGAGCGCTTCGTCCAGCGTTGCGACCGCCTCCATGCCCTCGAACGGCACCGTGCCGTAGCGCGTGAGCACCAGGTTGCGCCGCCCCGGCAGCGCCCGCCCCAGCGATCGGGCCGTCTTGCGCCCCATGAGCAGGGTCTTGCCCAGGGTCAGCGCCTTGAAGCGCCTGAGGTCGTCGGGCAGATGCCAGGGAAGCGCGTTGCCCTTGCCGATCGCGCGATTGCGGTCGAGCGCGGCGATGAGGGTCAAGTGCGGGGATTGGGGATTGGGGATTGGGGATTGGTCCCGCGCGCCTGCGGCCTCCCGAAGCCCCGACGAATCCCGAATCCCGAATCCCGAATCCCGGCCTCCGCTCATACCGCCACCGGCGCGCGGATCGCGGGCCAGGGATCGTAGCCTTCGAAGGCGATGTCGCCGTAGCCGAAGGCGAACAAATCCTTCACCTCCGGATTGAGCGCCAGACGTGGCAGCGGGCGCGGGCTGCGGGCGAGCTGCTCGCGGGCCTGTTCGAGGTGGTTGGAATACAGGTGGGCATCGCCCAGGGTGTGCACGAAGTCGCCGACGCCCAGGCCGCTGGCCTGCGCCACCAGGTGGGTGAGGAGGGCGTAGCTGGCGATATTGAACGGCACGCCCAGGAAAATGTCGGCGCTGCGCTGGTAGAGCTGGCAAGACAGCTTTCCCTGCGCCACATGGAACTGGAACAGCGCGTGGCAGGGCTGCAGCGCCATTTTCGGCAGATCCGCCACGTTCCAGGCGCTCACCACCAACCGGCGCGAATCCGGATTGCGGGAGATTTCATCGACCAGCCAGCGCATCTGGTCGAACACCTGCCCGTCCGGTCCCTGCCAGTGGCGCCACTGGTGGCCGTACACCGGGCCGAGGTTGCCTTCGGCGTCGGCCCATTCGTCCCAGATCGACACCCCGTTGTCGCGCAGGTAGCCGATATTGGTGTCGCCGCGCAGGAACCACAGCAGCTCGTGCACGATCGAGCGCAGGTGCAGTTTCTTGGTGGTGACGAGCGGGAAGCCTTCGCCGAGGTCGAAGCGCAGCTGCCGCCCGAACACGCTGCGCGTGCCGGTGCCGGTGCGGTCGGCCTTGGGCGCGCCGTGTTCGAGCACATCGGCGAGAAGATCAAGGTACTGGCGCATCTCAGGTGGCTCCGGGGGCAAGCGTCGGCGCGCGGCGCGCGCGCCACAGCAGCCACAGCCCGAGCAGGACCAGCGGCAGGGAAAGCACCTGCCCCATGGTCAGCCAGCCGAAGGCCAGGTAGCCCAGGTGCGCATCGGGCTCGCGCACGAACTCCACCGCGAAGCGGAACACGCCGTAGAGCAGCGCGAACATTCCCGACACCGCGTAGCGCGGTCGCGGCCGACTGGAGAACCACCACAGCACCACGAACAACACCAGCCCCTCCAGGAACGCCTGATAAAGCTGCGAGGGATGGCGCGCATAGCGATCCAGCGCGCCGGATTCGTGCATGGCGCGCAGCGTGTCGGCGGGCGCGGCGGCCAGGCCGGGCGGCAGCGCGCTGCGGAACACCACGCCCCAGGGCTGGCTCGTCAGGTGACCCCAAAGCTCACCGCCGATGAAGTTGCCGAGCCGCCCGAAGCCCAGCCCCGGCGGCACCAGTGGCGCGATGAAATCCACGCTGTCGAAAAAATGCAGCTTCTGCTTGCGCGACCACCACCACACCGCCGCCAGCACGCCGAGCAGGCCGCCGTGGAAGCTCATGCCGCCTTCCCAGACGCGGAAGGCATACATCGGATCGGCCGCGATCTGCGCGGTGCCGTAGAACAGGAGATAGCCGATGCGCCCACCCAGCAGCACGCCCAGCATGGCGTAGAAGATCAGGTCCGCATACGCCTGTTCGCTGACCGGCAGCCGTCCGGCGCGCACCCGCCGCAGCCCGAGCCACCAGGCCAGCCCGAAGCCGAGCAGGTACATGAGTCCATACCAGTGCACGGCCACCGGCCCCAGCTGGATGGCGACCGGATCGATGTCGTTGAGGATGCTCATGTCCAATCAGCTCGGCAGTACGCGGCAGATGTAGCCCTTGAGGTACTCGGTTTCGGGAATCGCGGCCTGCACCGGATGGTCCGGCCCCTGCTGCAGCACCTGCAGCACCTGCACCTGCCGATCCAGATGCCGCGCTCCGGCGTTGATCTCGCGCAGCAGCGCGTCGCGGCTCATGTGGTGGCTGCACGAACAGCTCACCAGCAAGCCATCGCGCTCCAGCACCTGCATCGCCATCTCGTTGATGCGGCGGTAGGCGAGCGAGCCCTCGCGCAAGTCCTTGCGTTTCTTGATGAATGCCGGCGGATCGACGATCACCACGTCCCAGCGGCGGCGCTCGGCGCGCGCGTCCTTCAGGAACTCGAAGACATCGGCGCAGACGGCATCCACGCGGTCGGAAAATCCGTTGAGCGCAGCGTGCCGCCGCACCGCATCCACCGCCGGCTGCGAGCCGTCCACGCAGGTCACTTCCCCGGCACCGAAGGCCGCCGCGCGCAGGCCCCAGGCACCGACATAGCTGAAGAGATCCAGCACCTTCGCGCCACCGCCCACCCAGGGCGCAAGCTGGTCACGATTGGCGCGCTGGTCGTAGAACCAGCCGGTCTTCTGCCCGCCCAGCGCATCCAGCTCAAAGACGAGCCCGCCTTCCTCCACCCGCAGCGGGCCATCGACCGTGCCGAATGCGACGCCCACTTCGCTCGGCAGGGCCTCCAGCGCACGCGCGCCGGCATCGTTCTTCCAGACCATCGCGGATGGATCGAGCACCTTGCGCACCGCATCCTCGACCTGCGGCTTGAGCCGCTCCATGCCCGCCGTGGTGGTCTGCCCGACGATGACATCGCCGAAGCGATCCAGCACCAAGCCCGGCAGGCCATCGGACTCACCGAACGCCAGCCGGTAGAACGGCGCGCCCGGGTAGCGCCGCTCGCGCAGCGACAGCGCCACGTTGAGGCGATGCACGAGGAGCGAGGCGTCCAGCGCGTGCGCGCCGCGATCGACCAGGCGCGCGGCAATCAGGGTGGACGGATTGACGTAGCCGGTGCCCAGCGGCTTGCCGCCGGCATCGAGGATCCGCACCGCATCACCCGCGGAAAATCCGGTCAGCGGGGTTTTCGCCACGTCGATCTCGTTGCTGAACACCCACAGGTGGCCGGCGCGCAGGCGGCGGTCTTCGCCGCGCTTGAGCAGCAGTGCAGGCAGGGTCGAATCGGACATCGGAATTTCCTGGAAAAGTGGTGCGGGATGCCTCGTCAGGCCCAAAGCCGCGGCAGGAGCAGGAGCCCCCAGACCAGCAGCACGTTCATCATCAGCACGAACACCGCCGCCGAACCCATGTCCTTGGCGCGCCCGATCAGTTCGTTGCGCTCGGTACCGAAGCGATCAGCCAGCGACTCCAGCGCCGAATTCATCACTTCCATCGCAATCACGGCAAGGAGGCTTGCGACCAGCAGCACGCGCTCCACCGGCGTCTGCCCCAGCCACAGTCCCAGCGGTGCCAGCACCAGGGCCAGCAGACACTCCAGCCGGAACGAGGACTCGAGTCGCCAGCACGCCGCCAGGCCCTGCAGCGACCACTGCAGCGCACGCCACACCTGGGTCGGGCCGCGTACCAGCCGGCGCTCGCTGTCAGCCATGCCGCAGGGCCCCGAGCCCGCGCGCTGGCGGCACGCGCGCGACCTGATCGATCCGGATCACGGCGCGCCCTTCCTGTCGCCCTGCCCGACCGGTGCATTCCACTTGTTGTGGCGCGACAGGCGCGCGAGCTCTTCCGGGGTGAGCATGCCCTGGTGGCGCTGCCCGCGGATCACCCAGGTCGGATAGCTGTCGATGCCCTGGCTGGCGCACTCGAAGGCAATCGCGCCGGTGCGACCGTTGGGACTGCACTCGACATAGGGCAGCGCATCGGCGGCGCGACCGAACAGACGGCGCTGCTTCTGGCAGTTGGGGCACCAGAAGGCCCCGTAATATTTCGCGCCGCTGTCCTTCAGATGCACCGCCAGCGCCTCCAGCCGCGGATCGACCGGCGGCGACAGCCAGCCCGCCTGCGCCGCGCCGATCAGCGCGAGCATCGGCAGCAGCACGATGGCATGGGTTCCGAGCCAGCGCGGCCAGCCCGCGGCGGGCGTCTGCGGCGGCCGGCGCGCGATGCAGTACGCGAAGATCGCGGTCACCAGCGCGAACGAGGCCAGGCACCAGCCGCAGAACGCTTCCAGCGCAACCCAGCCGACAACCGTGAGATAGAGGCTGACCGCGACGCCCAGCAGGGACAGCGTCGCGGCGCGACGCCAGCGCATCGCGGCGGTGCGTCCGGTCACCGCGACGATCGCGATCAGCACATACAGGCCCAGGCCCCAGAGCGTGATCGGCAGGCCGAACAGGTTCGACCAGCGGCTTTCCTGCACGATGTCGCAGGCCGCACCCTCGCTGCAGAACAGCGCGCCGCCTCCAGACAGGTGCACGAACAGCAGGTAGGCGGTCAGCAGCACGCCCGCGCCCGCCAGACCCAGGAGCCAGCGGTCCGGTGCCAGCCGCGACCTCTGCGCGCCTGAGACTCCCGCGCCCGCGCCCTTGCCCGGCACCCTCTTGCGCACTTTGGCCATGAATCCGACTCCCCTTGCAATGCTGTGACGGTGGCGCGGAATCGTAGCAGCACGCGCCCATCCGCGGCCCGCGCCATCCGTGCCGCGCCTGCGGGGAATCGCGCGGGATTCCGACCGATGGGGCAAAAATCCGCCAATCTGGCTTATGCTTGCAGCCCTCAAGGGCGGAATCCGGGAATCGACGATGCGAGCGCCTCGCACCCTGTCCATCGTTGGCGCCTCCGAAGAAAGCGCGGCACACGTCCGCCTGCTGCTACGCATGGCCGGCATGCGCCTGGAGCACGCTTGGGAACTGCAGGACGGCGAAGAGGCCGACCTAGTCATTTTAGAGCCTTCCGACGACGTCGCCTCGCGCACCCTGCAGGCACGCTATCAGGCCGCCGGCATCGCGTTCGCGATCCTGTGTGACGCCGACGCCGTGGTGATGCACGGGATGGTGCTGCGACGCCCGATCAAGCTCGGCCAGCTCGTTGCCGTCCTCAACGCCGCCGGCAACCTGCGTGACGACACCCCGGTCGTCACCGGGGCCGACTCGGACTTCTACAACGCCGAACTGGGCGATCTGATTCCCGATGGCCGCAGCGCGGCCACCTGGGACCGATCCGAGCACGCCCACGGCGAGGTGGCGGACGATGCCAAGCCCGCCTCCACGGTGGACGCCTTCGAGCTTCTGGTGCACGGCGACCCGCTGGAGGAACCCCTGCCTTCGGCACCGCTGATCACCAGCGACACCCGCATCGAACCACATCGGCATTCGGCCACCGCGCGCAGCGCGATGCGGCACAACGAGACAGGGACCCACGATGCCAGTCTGCTGGGCGTTACCCCGATGCAGGTGGAACCCATCTCGCTGGGTGACCACTCCCATCTCCCGCCGGCGCAGGCGAGCACCGCCGGTCTGGACCAGGGCCGCCCCGTACTGCCCGCACTTCTGGTCGAGGGCGCGATCCTCAGCCCCACCCGCCTCAGCGGCGAGGGCCTCGCGGACCTGATCCTGGATCCCAAGCTGCGCCGTTACTACAGCCGTGCCGGCCTCCACGAGCTGCAGCCCTACGTCGAGGCCGGGAGCGATCGCGTCCGGAGCGCGCGCAGCGTCGGCTCGGAACTGCAGCAGGCGCGTGAAAGCCAGCGTGCCGGGTCCTTCGACGAGCTGCGCTGGCTGGTGGCGCTGACCACCTCGCGCGGTCGCCTCGATGCCGGCCTGGACCCGGGCGGCAGCTACAGCGTCAGCCATGCCCTGGACAGCGCGCCGGATCTGCGCGCCCACGGCCGCATCGTCGCGCTGATGGCGACCCCGATGCACCTGCACGTGCTCGCGCGCGTAAGCGGCGCGCAGATGGAGGAAGTGTTCGACGTGGTCAACGCCTACCACGCCATCGGGCGGCTCGACTACGTCCCGAGGCAAAGCCTGCAGGGCTACGCGAAGAAGGATGAGCGCAACCCGTTCTCGCGGCTGTTCTCGCGCAAATAGGCCGGCTCAGGGATACAGCAGCCCGCGCGTCCAGATGCCATCGACGCGGCGATAGAAGTGGCGATCGTGCAGCCTGAACCGCGCGCCGTACCAGAACTCGACGGCCTCCGGCACCACGCGGTAGCCGGACCAGTGCGGCGGCCGCGGCACAGCCTGCCCCGCATGGCGGGCCTCGACCTCGGTGTAGCGCGCCTGGAAGGTTTCCCGGTCGGCCAGCGGCTCGGACTGGAGCGAGGCCCAGGCCCCGAGCTGGCTTTCGCGCGGGCGGCTGGCGAAGTAGGCATCGGCTTCGGCGGCCTCCACCGGCTCCACCGCCCCTTCGATGCGCACCTGCACCCCGTCGTGCAGGGTCTTCCAGTGGAACAGCAGCGCGGCGTGCGGATGCGCCGCCAGCGCGCGGCCCTTGCGACTGAGGGTGTTGGTGTAGAAAACGAAGCCGCGCGCATCAAAGGCCTTGAGCAGGACGGTGCGCGCCGACAGCCGCCCGTCCGGGTCCTTGGTCGCCAAGGTCATTGCGGTCGGCTCGGGATCGCCGGCGGCACGCGCGCCTTCGAGCAGCCGGCCGAAGGTATCGAGCACCTCGTCGGGCAGTACCGCAGCCACCTTCAGGTGCGCTCCAGGCGATAGCCGTGCTGGTACACGGCGTTGAGCCTCCAGCCGTGCTCGCCGGACAGCCGGAGCTTCTTGCGCAGGCGGCTGACGTGGGTATCGACGGTGCGCGTGGCCACGTCGCCGCGGATGTTCCAGATGTTTTCCAGCAGCGTCTCGCGGCTGACCACGCGGCCGCGACGCCGGAACAGGAACAGCACGAGGTCGAACTCGCGATCGGTGAGCGCGATTTCCTCGCCCGCCACTTCCACACGACGGCGCGCCACGTCGATCCGGTAGGGCTCGGCGTCTTCGTCCGCACCGGCTTCCATCTGCAGGTGGGTGCGGCGCAGCAGCACCTCGACGCGGGCGAGCAGTTCGCCCTGCTTGGCGGGCTTGACCACGTAGTCGTCCGCGCCCTCGCGCAGGCCGGCCACGATGTCGGCCTCGTCATTGCGTGCGGTGAGGAACAGCACCGGCAGGATCGATCCGGCGTCACGCAGCGCGCGCAGCACGGACAGCCCGCTCTCCTCGGGCAGGTTCCAGTCGAGGATCAGCAGGTCGATCGAGGCCGCGCCCTGGCGGCGGCGGAATTCGGTCACGCTGGGGTAGCAGCGCACCGTATAGCCAGCCTGCGCCAGCCAGGCTTCCAGCAGCCGACTCTGGTCCTCGTCGTCTTCAAGCAATCCTACGAGTTTGCTGTCGCTCATGGGTGCTCCGCAGGGAATGGCGGCCGGCAAGAGGTCATGCGGCCGCCGGCAGGCCCGCGTCCGGCGGCGGCGTGCGCCCGGGGCGCTTGCGACGCGGCAGGTAGCGCAGCCAGATCAGCCAGACCGCCAGCGCATCGAGCACGATCAGGGCCTGCCACAGGTAGAGGTGGAACCAGTCGAACCAGGTCTGGTTCCACTGGCCGAGATAAAAGAGGCTGATGATGCGGACCAGGTTGAGCGACTGGATCGCGACGAATCCGATCAGGATGCCGACCAGCTTGTGCTTCCAGGGCGAGGGAAACGCCACGATCGCCGCGATCAGGATGATGACCGCCTCGATGCCGTCGCAGCCCGGCGCGATCCCCACCGCAAAACCGTTGACCTGATTCTGGATGATGACGCCATAGGAGATCACGTCCTTGTCCCAGAGCTTGATCAGGAACGCGCTGACCGAAGCCAGCAGGCCGGTGAACGGTTCGGTGACGTAATCGTGACCGATGGTGGTGATCCGCAGCGAGAACAGCGTGATCAGGAGCACGACAAAGATGGTGAAAAATCGAATCATCCGGATCAGTACGGCGCAGCCGCCCAGGGAATATGGCCCGCAATGCTAGCATCCACGGCATGAAATCTGCTTCAAATCTGATCCTGGTCGGCCCGATGGGCGCGGGCAAGTCCTCGATCGGCCGGCGGCTGGCGACCCGGTTCGGCCTGCCCTTTGTCGACGCCGATCGCGAGATCGAATGCGCCACCGGAGCCGCGATCCCGCTGATTTTCGAACTGGCGGGCGAGGCCGGCTTTCGCGAGCGCGAGCACGAAGTGCTGGCACGCCTGTGCCGGTCCGGCCCTTCGGTGATCGCGACCGGCGGTGGCGCGGTGCTGCGCGCCGACAACCGTCGCCTGCTGTCCGAGCACGGCTTCGTGGTGCATCTGGACGTGGACCCCGAGAGCCAGCTGCGGCGCCTCGCCAATGACCGCGCCCGTCCGCTGCTGCAGCGCCCGGACCGGCGCGAGGTGCTGCAGCGCCTGGGCGAGGAGCGCGCACCGCTGTATGCCGAAGTGGCCGATCTGCGCTTTGAAACCGGCCGCGGCAGCGTTCGCCAGGCCGCCGAACGCCTCGCCGGCCTGCTGTGCGAACGCTGGCAGGCTCCCATCCGCCCCGCTCCGGACACCACCCCGTGAACTCCGATCTCGTGCGACGGATCGACGTCGAACTCGGCTCGCGCCGCTATCCCATCCGCATCGGTGCCGGCCTCCTCGCCGGTGACGACTGGCCCGCGCTGATCCGCGGCCGGCACGTCCTGGTGCTCAGCGACGCCAACGTCGCACCCCTCTACCTCGCGCGCGTGCAGGCGCGCCTGACCGGCAGGATCGTCGCGGTCCGCGTGCTCCCGGCCGGCGAACGGGAAAAGACCCTTGCCCGCTTCGCCGAGGCGCTGTCCGACCTGGCGGCGCTCAAGGCCAGCCGCGACGCCACCGTGATCGCGCTGGGCGGCGGGGTGATCGGCGACCTTTCCGGCTTCGTGGCGGCCTGCTGGATGCGCGGCATCGCCTTCGTGCAGCTTCCCACGACCCTGCTGGCCATGGTGGATTCGTCCGTCGGCGGCAAGACCGCGGTCGATCTTCCGCAGGGCAAGAACCTGGTGGGTGCCTTCCACCAGCCGGCCGCGGTGATCGCCGATACCGACACCCTGGCGACCCTGCCCGAGCGCGAACTGTGTGCAGGCCTGGCCGAAGTGGTCAAATACGGCGCGCTCGGCGATGCCGGGTTCATCGCCTGGCTGGAAGAACACGTCGAGGCGCTGCTCGCGCGCGATGCCGCGGCGCTGGGCGAGGCGATCGAGCGCAGCTGCCGGCACAAGGCCGCGATCGTGGCGCGCGACGAAACCGAACGGGGCGAGCGCGCCCTGCTCAACCTCGGACACAGCTTCGGCCACGCGCTGGAAACCGCCGACGCCTACGGCGGCCTCCTGCACGGCGAGGCGGTCGCCATAGGCATGGTGCTGGCGGCCCGGCTGTCGGCGCGGCTGGGTCTGGCACCGACGCAGGACGGCGCGCGTCTGGCGTCCCTGCTCGCGCGCCTGCGCCTGCCCACGGCGCTGCCGGCGGGCAGCGATCCGGCGCGCCTGCTGGATCTGATGCGGCTGGACAAGAAGAACCTCTCCGGCCGCCTGCGCCTTATCCTGTGGCACGGACTCGGCCGCGCCGTGATCGTCCCGGACGTGGACGAGGCCGCGGTGCTGGACACGCTTGAAGCGGCCGCGGCCGACAGCGCGCGACGCGCGGGCTAGAATGTCTGGATGCGACAACTCACGATGCAGCAAACTTCGGCCAGCCTCCCAACACCCCGCTTCGTGCGGCTGGTGCTGCAGGAGGACCTGCTCGGCGGCTGGGAACTGATCCGGGAAACCGGGCAGGCCGGCGGTCGCAGCCAGGTGCGGCGCGCGCTGTTCCTGTCCCGCGCGCAGGCCGTGGACGCCTTCGAAGCGGCCCGCGCCGAACATGCCCGGCGCGGATTCGAGGTCCACGGTCCACACCCTGATGCCGCCTGAGTCGGCCCCACCCGGAACCACACCATGAAAAACGATCGCTTCCTGCGCGCGCTGCGGCGCGAGCCCGTCGACTGCACCCCCGTCTGGATCATGCGCCAGGCCGGACGCTACCTGCCCGAGTACCGCGCCACCCGCGCCCGCGCCGGCAGCTTCCTGGCGCTGGCGAAAACCCCGGAGCTGGCCTGTGAAGTCACCCTGCAGCCGCTGGAGCGTTTCGAGCTCGACGCGGCGATCCTGTTCTCCGACATCCTCACCGTGCCCGATGCGATGGGGCTGGGCCTGTATTTCGTCGAAGGCGAAGGCCCGAAGTTCGAGCGTCCGGTGCGCAGCGCCGCCGACGTGGCCAGGCTTGCCGTGCCCGATATCGGTGCAGAACTGGGCTATGTCACCGACGCGGTTTCCCTGATCCGGCGCGAACTCGATGGCCGCGTGCCGCTGATCGGATTTTCCGGCAGCCCCTGGACGCTCGCCTGCTACATGGTCGAAGGCGGCAGCAGCGACAATTTCGCCCGCATCAAGGCGATGATGTACGACGATCCGGCCACCCTGCATCGCCTGCTGGACGTGGTGACACAGGCAGTGATCGCCTACCTCGCCGCCCAGCGCGAGGCCGGCGCGCAGGCGCTGCAGATCTTCGACACCTGGGGCGGCGTGCTTGCGCCGGCGATGTACCGCGAGTTCTCGCTGCGCTACCTCACCCGCATCGCGCAGGAACTGCCGCGCGGCGAAAGTGGAAATCGCACTCCGCTGATCCTGTTCGGCAAGGGCAATGCGTCGCATCTGGAAGCCCTGGCCGACAGCGGTGCCGAAGGCATCGGGGTGGACTGGTCGGTGACGCTGGAAGAGGCGCGTCGGCGCACCGGCGGGCGCGTGGCGCTGCAGGGCAACCTCGACCCGGCGGTGCTGTTCGCCTCGCCCGAACGCATCCGCAGCGAAGCCGCCGCGGTGCTGCAAAGCTACGGCCCCGGCCCCGGCCACGTCTTCAACCTTGGCCACGGCATCACCCCGGACGTGAAGCCCGACCATCTCAAGGCGCTGGTCGATGCCGTGCACGAGCTGAGCCGCACCGCCCCCTGACGCAGCGCACAGACTCGACAAGCGCCGCCCTGACGCCGGTTACACTTCCCTTTTCCGCTCCGCATGCCGCCATGTCCGACGCCACGCCCGCCGCGCCAGAACGCAACGACTTCATCCGCCAGATCGTCCGCGAGGATCTCGCGTCGGGCAAGCACGGCGCGATCCAGACGCGCTTCCCGCCCGAACCCAACGGCTATCTCCACATCGGCCACGCCAAGGCGATTTGCCTGGATTTCGGCATCGCGCAGGAGTTCGGCGGGCGCTGCAACCTGCGCTTCGACGACACCAACCCGGCCAGGGAAGATCCCGAGTACGTCCGGGCCATCCAGGACGATGTGCGCTGGCTGGGCTTCGAATGGAGCGAGCTGCGCCACGCCTCGGACTACTTCGAGGTGTATTACCTCGCCTGCGAGAAGCTCATCGCGCAGGGCGACGCCTTCGTCTGCGATCTCTCCGCCGAGGACGTGCGCGCCTATCGCGGCAGCCTGACCGAGGCGGGGCGCGAGTCGCCCTGGCGCAACCGCAGCGTGGAGGAGAATCTCGACCTGTTCCGCCGCATGCGCGCCGGCGAGTTCCCCGACGGCGCGCGCACCCTGCGCGCGAAGATCGACATGGCCTCGGGCAACATCAACCTGCGCGACCCGGCGCTGTACCGCATCAAGCACACCCCGCACCAGAACACCGGCAACGCCTGGTGCATCTATCCGATGTACGACATGGCGCACGCGCTGGGCGATGCGATCGAAGGCATCACCCACTCGCTGTGCACGCTGGAGTTCGAGGACCACCGCCCTCTCTACGACTGGTGCGTGGACAAGGTGGACCTCGCCGGCCACCCCGAACTGATGGCACCGCTGGTGGCGAGAGGTTTCCCCAACACCGCCGCCAAGCCGCGCCAGATCGAGTTCTCGCGCCTCAACCTCAACTACCTCGTCATGAGCAAGCGCAAGCTGCTGGCGATGGTGAACGACGGACTGGTCGACGGCTGGGACGATCCGCGCATGCCGACCCTGCAGGGCATCCGCCGCCGCGGCGCGACGCCCGCGGCGCTGCGCCTGTTCACCGATCGCATCGGCATCTCCAAGCAGAACTCGCTGATCGACTACTCGGTGCTGGAAGGCTGCATCCGCGAGGACCTCGACGCCCACGCGCCGCGCCGGCTGGCGGTGATCGATCCGCTCAGGCTGGTGCTGACCAACCTGCCCGACGACCACGCCGAAACCCTGGATTTTCCGAACCATCCCAAGGATGCGTCCATGGGCCAGCGCAGCGTGCCCTTCTCGCGCCTGCTGTGGATCGAGCGCGAGGATTTCGCCGAGGTTCCGCCCAAGGGATTCAAGCGCCTGGTGCCCGGCGGCGAAGTGCGCCTGCGCGGCGTGGGCATCATCCGCTGCGAGGAGGTCATCCGCGAGGGCGAACGCATCGTCGAACTGCGCGCCACGCTCGATCCGGACACCCGCCCCGGCGGCAGCGCGGTGGATCGCAAGGTCAAGGGCACGATCCACTGGGTCTGCGCGCGGCGCGCGATTGCGGCCGAGATCCGACTCTACGACCGCCTCTTCACCGTGCCCGACCCGGACGTGGACGCCGACGGCAAGACCTACCGCGACTTCATCAATCCTGATTCGCGCCGCGTGGTGCAAGGTTACGTCGAGCCGGCCGCGGCCGAGGTTGAGCCGGAAACCCGCTTCCAGTTCGAACGCAGCGGCTACTTCGCCGCCGATCGCTACGACCACGCGCCCGCGCGCCCGGTGTTCAACCGCGTGGTGACCCTGCGCGACACCTGGAGCGCCTGATGCGCCCCGCGCTGCGCTACTTCGCATTCGCCGTGCTGCTGGTGCTGCTGGCGGCCTGCGGCACACCGCGCGAGGTGGCGGCACCGGAGGATGCGGACGCCGCGCCACCCGCGGCCGTCGTCGCCGACTCGTTCGAACCCGACGACGCGGACGAGGAGGAGCGGTACACCCTGGACGAGGACCTCATGCCCCCCGCGAAAGGCGATGCCAGCACGGCCAAGGACGGCACCGGCGCGATCGGCGAAGTCGACTATTCGTGCCGCATCGACGCCGACTGCGCCGTCAAGAACGTCGGCAACTGCTGCGGCTACTATCCGGCCTGCGTCAACGTCGACAGCCCCACGTTTCCCGATCAGGTGAAAGCCGCCTGCGCGGCCTCGGGCACGAGCAGCATCTGCGGCTTTCCCGCCATCAGCGGCTGCGAGTGCGTGCAGGGGCGCTGCGAAGCTGTGCGCACCGGATTCCTGCGCGAGGACGGCACGATCCAGTAGCCGACCCGCGTTGCGGCGGCCTCACGATGCCGCCTGGCGCGCCAGCCAGCGCCGCGCCATGCGGCGGATCGATTCATCCAGCGAGGCGTCTTCCGGCAGTTCGGCGACACTTCGCCAGGCCAGATCGAGCGACTCCTCGCCCACGCAGAAGATTTCGCTCCCGGCCGCCCGCACGACGTGGCGCACGTCGTAGTGCCAGTGCGCAGGCTCATTGCCGCGCGCCGGGATCAGGTGGCGATCCAGGTCGAAGATCGCCGGCTCCACCACCAGGTCGGACAGGCCCGATTCCTCGCTGGCCTCGCGCAGCGACACGCGCACGAGGTCCGTATCGCCATCGGCGTGGCCGCCAGGCTGGAACCAGCGCCCGAGCTTGCGGTGGTGTGTCAGGAGCACGCGAGCGCCGTCCGCACTGACCAGCCAGGCCGAGCCGGTGAAGTGCCCCGGCGGGTGGCTGCGCTCGAAAACGCCCGGGTTCGAGCGCAGGAAGGCAAGGAAGATTTCGACGGCATCGCGCTGATCGGGCACGGCATGCGCGTGATGCTGCAATGCAGCGTGCAATGGCGAATGGAGCGGCATCAGGAAAGGCTCGTGGCATCGCGGCGCTGCAGTATGACCGTGAACATCGCGTTTCGCGCTTGATGCGGCTCTCAGGCCGCGTTAAGGTTCGGCGCTCATTGCGGCAGGCTGCGTCCTGCCGCTTTTCGGATTCGCCATCTGCCGCGAGGGGAAACACTGCATGCTCAAGAACCTGTTGGCCACCAAGCCGATCGCACCATCGGGCCACGTCGATGCGGGCGAGCCGGTGGAAGGCAGTCTCGAAGGCGAGGCCACCCTCAAGCGCACCCTCACCGCCCGGCAGCTGGTGATGCTGGGCATCGGCGCGGTGATCGGCGCGGGCATTTTCGTGCTCACCGGCCACGCCGCGGCCGCGCACGCCGGCCCGGCCCTTGTGCTGAGCTTCGTCCTGGCCGGTTTCGCCTGCGCCCTGGCTGGCCTGTGCTACGCCGAGTTCGCCGCGATGATGCCGGTCTCGGGCAGCGCCTACTCTTACTCCTACGCCACCCTGGGCGAGTTCATCGCCTGGTTCATCGGCTGGAACCTGGTGCTGGAATACCTGTTCGCCGCCTCCACCGTGGCGGTCGGCTGGTCGGGCTATCTCAACAGTTTCCTCGGCAATCTCGGCATGGCCCTGCCGGCCGCGCTGTCTTCGGCACCGCTGACCATCTCCGGCTCGGAGATCGTGATGAGCGGTGCCATCGTGAACCTGCCGGCGGTCTTCATCGTCGCTGCGATCAGCGGGCTGTGCTACGTCGGCATCACCCAGTCGGCCTTCGTCAACTCGATCATCGTGGCGATCAAGGTCACCGTAATCCTGCTGTTCGTGGCCTTCAGCATCCAGTTCATCAACCCCGACAACTGGGTGCCCTTCATCCCGGAAAACACCGGCCCGGGCCAGTTCGGCTACAGCGGCATCGTGCGCGGTGCGGCGGTGGTGTTCTTCGCCTACATCGGATTCGACGCGGTATCCACGGCAGCCGGCGAAGCCAAGAACCCGCAGCGCGACATGCCCATCGGCATCCTCGGCTCGCTGTTCCTGTGCACCATCATCTACATCGTCGTGGCCGCGGTCCTCACCGGCATGATGCATTACACCCAGCTCGGCACCGCCAAGCCGGTCGCCACCGCGCTGGAAGCCTACCCCTCGCTGGCCTGGCTCAAGTGGCTGGTGGAACTGGGTGCCATCGCCGGACTGTCCTCGGTGATCCTGGTGATGCTGATGGGCCAGCCGCGCATCTTCTACTCGATGTCCAAGGACGGCCTGCTGCCGGCCGTGTTCGGCAAGGTCCACCCGAAGTTCCGCACGCCCTACATCAGCACCATCATCGTGGGCACCGTGGCCGCCATCCTCGCTGGCCTGTTCCCGATCGGCCTGCTGGGCGAGCTGGTTTCCATGGGCACGCTTCTGGCTTTCACCACGGTATGCATCGGCGTCCTGATCCTGCGCTATACCCGCCCGGATCTGCCGCGCCCGTTCCGCGTGCGCGCGGTGTGGGCCGTTTCCATCCTGGGTGCCGCCGCCTGCCTCTACCTGTTCATCCAGCCGTTTTCCGAGCACTGGCGTCTGATGGTGGGCTGGACCGCCATCGGCATGGTGATCTACTTCGCCTACGGCTACCGCCACAGCAAGCTGCGCCGCCGCTGATCGCGCCATGACCACGCCTGTGCGCAAGATCGGCCCGGTGTTGGCCACCTTCGTGGTGGCCAACAACATGATCGGCTCGGGATTCTTCCTGCTGCCGGCGACGCTGGCGCGCTCGGGCGCGGTCACCGCGATCAGCTGGTTCATCGCCACCCTGCTGGCAGTGCTGCTGGGCGCGGCGTTCTCGCGCCTGGCGCGCGACTATCCGAACCTGGAAAGCCCCGACGACTACGTGCGCCCGGCGCTGGGCCGCGATGTGAGCTTCATCGCCACCACCATGTACTGGGTGTCCTCCTGGATCGGCAACAACGCCATCGCGGTGGCGGCGTTCGGGTATCTGGTGATGCTGCTGCCCTTCGACGGCTCACAGCCGAGCGTGCAGGTGGGTGGCCAGATCGCGCTGATCTGGCTGATGTTCGCGCTCAACCTGCTCGGCCCCAGGCCGATCGCGCGGTTCCAGTCGTTTTGCGTGGTGTTCGGCCTGCTGCCGGTGGCGGTGGTGCTGACCTTCGGCTGGGCCAGCTTCGACACCTCCATCTATCAGACGGCCTGGAACACCACGGGCGCGGAATGGAATCTCGACAAGCCCGAGCGGGTGTCGGACCTCTCGCTGGTGTTCACCTCGCTGGCACCGATCTTCTGGGCCTTCGTGGGGCTGGAAACCGGCACGATGGTGGCGGGCGTGGTGCGCGATCCGGCGCGCAACGTGCCCATCGCCACCATCGGCGGGGTGCTGATCGCCGGCACCGTGTATCTGATCGCATCGGTGCTGGTGATGGGCATCGTGCCGGCGCAGGAGCTTTCCGAGTCCAGCGCGCCCTTCGCCCTGGTGGCCGGACGCATCTTCGGCGAATGGGCCATTCCGCTGATCGCCGCCGCCGCCGCGCTCAAGGCCACCGGAACGCTTGGCGGCTGGATGCTGGTGACCGGCGAATCGGGCGCGCGCGCCGCGCAGCGCGGTTTCCTGCCGGCGATCTTCGGCCGCTTCACCGCGCGCGGCGCGGCCGGCTGGGGGCTGTTCATCGTGGCGCTGTCGATGTCGGCGCTCGCCTTGCTGACCCTGGCACCCACGGTGTCCAGCCAGTTCGAAACGATCATCGAGGTGGTGGTGATGCTGGTGGTGCTGGCCTATGCGGCGGCGGGGCTGAGCCTGCTCGTCGGAACGCGCGATCGCCCGCCGAGCGGGACCGATCGCCTGCTCGGCATCGGTGCCCTGATCGCCTGCGCACTGCTGCTGGCGTCCTACCCGCTCGCCACCCTGGCCAGTGGTGCAGGCGTAGTGATCGCGGCCTGGGTGCTGTTCCGCCTGTTCGGCTCGCGCGCGGCACCCGTGCGCCATTGATTCGGCCCGCGGTAGACCTTTCGTCGGGGGCGTAGCCCCGACCTACCAACCGCTGTAGGTCGGCCCCCGGATCAAGTCCGGGGCAGGCTCTACGTGGCCGACGCTCACGTAGACCTTTCGTCGGGGGCGTAGCCCCGGCCCACCAATCGCCTCCGTAGCCAGCGCACCGGACAATGCGCCTGCCGGTACAATGCCGGGCTTTCGCCACGGGCGTTTTCCCAGGAACCAGCACGATGAAACCCAGTGATGTCCGCGCCATCGTCACCGGCGGTGCCTCCGGCCTCGGGCTGGCCACGGCCCGGCGCATCGTCGCCGACGGTGGCCACGTCACCCTGCTCGATCTCAATGATGAAAAGGGCCATGCCGTCGCCGCCGAGCTGGGCGAAGCCGCCCGCTACATCCACCTGGACGTAACCAGCGAGGCCGCGGCGGAAGTCGCGCTGGCGCAGGCGAGGGGGCAGATGGGCGGCCTCAACGCGGCGATCTGCTGCGCCGGCATCCTGGGCGCGGGACGCGCGCTCGGGCGCGAAGGCACGATGCCGCTCGACGCCTTCTCCACCACGGTACGCGTCAACCTCATCGGCAGCTTCAACATCGCCAAGGCCGCCGCGAACCTGATGCAGCACAACGAGGCCAATGCCGACGGCGAGCGCGGGGTGATCACCTTCACCGCCTCCATCGCGGCCTGGGAAGGCCAGATCGGGCAGGCTGCCTACGCTGCCAGCAAAGGCGGCGTGATCGGCATGACCCTGCCGCTGGCGCGCGAGTTCACCCGCATCGGCGTGCGCGTGATGGCGATCGCGCCGGGCGTCTTCCACACCCCGATGGTCGACGGCATGCCCGAGGCGATCTACCAGTCGCTGTGCGCACAGGTGCCCTTCCCTTCGCGTCTGGGCGATCCGGCCGAGTTTGCCGACACGGTCGCCTACATCCTCCGCAACGGCTACCTCAACGGCAGCGCGATCCGCGTCGATGGCGCGATCCGGCTGCAGCCCAAGTAACTCTCCAGCAGGATTTCTCCCATGAAGGCATCCGATGTCCGCAAGGGCAACGTCGTCGAGCACAACGGCGGCATCTACCAGGTACGCGACATCGAGCGCAGTTCGCCCACCGCGCGCGGTGGCAACGTCACCTTCCGCTTCACCCTCTACAGCGTACCGGCCGGCAGCAAGCTCGACCTGAGCCTGCGCGCGGACGATGAGCTCAAGGAGGTGGAGCTGAGCCGGCGCTCCTGCAGCTATTCCTACATGGACGGCGACGCCTTCGTCTTCATGGACGACGAGGATTACACCCAGTACGTACTTGGGCCCGAGCTGATCGGCGACAGCGCCGGCTACATCAGCGACGGCCTCAAGGACTGCTACGTACAGATCATCGACGATGCGCCGGTGGGCCTGCAGTTGCCCCAGAGCGTGGAACTGGAGGTGATCGACACCCCGCCCGAACTCAAGGGCGGCACCGCGACCAAGCGCCCCAAGCCCGCCCGCCTCAGCACCGGCATCGAAATCCAGGTGCCCGAATACATTTCCAACGGCGAGAAGATCTGGGTCAACACCGCCACCGGCGAATTCGCCGGGCGCGTCTGACGCGACCGACGCGGCACCCTTCCCGGTGCCGCGTGATCAATCCTTGGTGACGCGGTTGATCTCGGCCAGGCTGGTGACGCCGGCCGCGCACTTTCGGATCGCCGACTGGCGCAGATCGTTGATGCCGGCGCGCTGCGCAGCCTCGGCGATCTGCATCGAATTGCCGCCTTCCAGGATGATCTTCTGGATCTCCTCGGTCAGCGGCATCACCTGGTAGATGCCGGTGCGCCCCTTGTAGCCCTCGTTGCACTGGTCGCAGCCCACGGCATCGAACAGGTGCAGGCCGGCATCGATCTGCTGCTGGGTGAATCCTTCGGCCAGAAGCGCATGGTCGGGCAGCGTCATCGGCTTCTTGCAGTGCTGGCACAGGCGCCGCGCCAGGCGCTGGGCGATGACCAGCGACACCGAGGAAATGATGTTGAACGGGGCGATGCCCATGTTCATCAGGCGCGAAACCGTCTGCGGCGCATCGTTGGTGTGCAGGGTGGACAGCACCATGTGGCCGGTCTGTGCGGCCTTGACCGCGATCTCGGCGGTTTCCAGATCGCGGATCTCGCCCACCATCACCACGTCCGGGTCCTGACGCAGGAAGCTCCTCAGGGCCACGGAAAACGTCATGCCGCGCTTGGCGTTCTGCTGCACCTGGTTGATGCCGGGAACGCGGATTTCCACCGGATCCTCCACCGTTGAGATATTGCGCGCGTCGGTGTTGAGGATGTTGAGCGCGGTGTAGAGCGACACGGTCTTGCCCGAGCCGGTGGGGCCGGTCACCAGCACCATGCCATACGGTTTCGCGATGGCGTCCAGGAAGAGCTGCTTCTGGTCGTCCTCGTAGCCCAGCATGTCGATGCCCAGCTTGGCCGCGCTGCCGTCCAGGATGCGAAGCACGATCTTCTCGCCGAACAGCGTCGGGCAGGTGCTGACGCGGAAGTCCATCGCCTTGTTCCTGGAAAGGTTGAGCTTGATGCGCCCGTCCTGCGGCACGCGCCGCTCGGCGATGTCCAGGCCGCTCATCACCTTCAGGCGCGAGGAAATGCGCGGGTTGAGCTTGACCGGCGGCTTGGCCACGGTGCGCAGGATGCCGTCCATCCGGTAGCGCACGCGGTACTCGGATTCATAGGGCTCGAAGTGCACGTCCGAGGCACCGCGCTTGATCGCATCCACCAGCATCTTGTTGACGAACTTCACCACCGGGGTGTCGTCGCCCTTGGCGTCCACGCCGCCGCCGGCATCCTCGTCATCGTCTCCCGTCGAGGCTTCGAGGTCGGCGAGTCCCTCGTCGTCTTCGCCGCCGGCATCGAAGGAGTCGGTCGCCATCAGCGCGGTCTCGATGCCGCGACGCAGCTGGTCGGCATCGACGAGGATCGCCTCGGTGAACAGGTTGGTCTGGAACTTGACGTCGTCCAGGCCGCGGGTATTGGTCGGATCGGCCAAGCCGACGTATAAGCGGGTGCCGCGCTTGAACAGCGGCAGCACCTGATGGGTGGTCATGGTCTGCTCGGAGACCAGCTTGGTCGGTGCCTGGCGCAGGTCCATCGAGGTCACGTCGAACAGCGGCATGCCGAACTCCAGCGAGTTCGCCGCGGCAATCTGGGCCGCGCTGGCCAGGCGTTTTTCCATCAGCCAGACCGGGATCGGCTTGCGCTCCTTGCCTGCTTCATCCTGTGCGCGTCGGGCATCGGCTTCGGTGAGTACGCCGTCCATCGCCAGACGCCGGATGATGCCGGTGATTCCGATCAGGGGGGCGGCAGGGGAAGTCGCGCTCATTACACACTCTCGCAGCAGCGGGTGGCGGGGGGAAAACTCTAGCGCGAAGCACGCGCTTACTCCAATGCCGGCATCCGACGGCACCCGTCGCGCGGCACACATACCTAGGCGTATGGCGCGGACTGCGCCGCAAGCGCCGCGGTGCAAGGCTGAACCCGCCGTGACCCCGCGGCTGCGAAATATCCCGGCAAAGCGCCCCGGGCACACTGCAAGGCCACCGAACCCGATGCCGTGGTGGCATAATTTCCGGCCGTGTTCCCAACCTTTCGGTTCACGATGACCACCCTTTCCGATTCAACCGCCCCGACAGCCGATGCACGGCTCGGGGCGGTCCTCGACGCGCTGCGCGGCAGCGTGCCTGCCAACAAGGCACACGACGCCGACCTTTTCGCGCGTGCGTTCTATGCCCGCATGGGGGCGGAGGAGTACGCGATCCGCGCGCCCGCTGCATGGGCGGCACTCGCCCGCGGATACCTCGAGTTCCTGCAGCAGCGTGCGCCGGGAACGACGGCCCTGCGCATCTTCAACCCGACGCTGGAGGCGCACGGCTGGGAGTCGCCGCACACGGTGATCCAGATCGCCAACGACGATATGCCCTTCCTCGTGGACTCGGTCAGCATGGTGCTCGACGCGGCCCAGGTCGGCATCCACGTCCTCGGCCACCCGGTGATCGACGTGGAGCGCGACGCCAGCGGTGTCGCCACGCGACTGGGCAGCGGGGCCACCGAATCGGTGATGCACATCGAGATCGACCGCCAGATCGGCCCGGCGGCATTCCTTCGGCTTGAGCGCGCCATCCTCTCGGCGCTCGATGACGTGCGCGCCTGCGTCGCCGATTGGCGTGCCATGCGCGATCGCGCGCTTGAAAGCGCCGAACACCTGTCGCAGGCCGGTTCGGGCCTGCCGCGCGAGCGCGTGGACGAGGCCTGCGAATTCCTGCGCTGGGTCGCGGACGATCACTTCGTGTTCCTGGGCTATCGCGAGTACGCGCTGGGCTCCTCGCCCGATGACACGGTCCTGCGCGCCCTGCCGGAAGGCGGCCTGGGCCTTTTGCGCAGCGACCAGCGCGCCGGCCGCCCGCGCTCGGTGCGCGGCGTGCTCGACTCGCTCACCGCCGCGCAAAGCGAACCGGACGCATTGATCCTGACCAAGACCAACGCCCGCTCCACGGTGCACCGCGCCGGCTACATGGACTACATCGGCGTGCTCCAGTTCGATGCGGCCGGGCGCACGACCGGCGAACGCCGCTTCATCGGCCTGTTCACCTCCAGCGCGTACAGCGCGCGTGCCTGGGACATTCCGCTGGTGCGCCAGCGCCACGCCTTCGTGATGAACCAGTCGGGGCTGGCACCGGACAGCCACAGCGGCAAGGCCCTGCGCCAGATCCTCGAGATCCTGCCGCGCGACGAATTGTTCCAGAGCAATTCGCGCGAACTGCACCGCACCGCGATGAGCGTGCTGGCGCTGCAGGAACGGATCCGCCCGCGCCTGTTCCTGCGCCGCGACCGCTTCGGCCGCTTTTTTTCGATCCTGGCCTACGTGCCACGCGACCGCTTCAACGCCGAGGTCAGCCAGCGCATCGAGGACCTCCTGATGGCGGCACTCAACGGCCAGCAGATCGACACCACCAGCCACGTCGGCTCCTCGCCGCTGGCGCAAATGCACATGATCGTCCGCCCCAAGGCGGGTACACCGGAGAACGTAGACGTGGATGACCTCAACCAGCAGATGGCTGGCATCGTTCGCAGCTGGCACGACGCCCTGCGTGAACACCTCGTGCAGCGCTGCGGCGAAGCCGAAGGGCAGAAACTCGCCAACCGGTTTGCCCGCGCCCTGCCGGCCGGCTATGTCGCGGAAGTCGCACCCGAGGTGGCTGCCGACGACGTGATCCGCCTCGCCGCGCTGGAGCGCGATGACGGCCTCGGCCTGAACCTCTACCTGCACCGCGCCAAGGACAGGACGCCGCAGCTGCGCTTCAAGATCTACCGCACCGGCAGCGACATCTCGCTTTCCGAGGCACTGCCGCTGCTGGAAAACCTCGGGCTGCGCATCCAGACCGAGCGCCCCTACGCCCTGCACCTGGATGATGCCGGCACCTTCATCCAGGACTTCGAGATCGAGGCCATCGGCGCGGTCGACGTGGACGCCGTGCGCGCGCGCTTCGAACAGGCCTTCGAGAACATCTGGCGCGGGCGCGCCGAGAGCGACGGGTTCAACCGCCTGATCCTGGCCGCACGCCTGGACTGGCGTCAGGTCGCCATGCTGCGCGGCTACGCCAAGTACCTCTTGCAGGTCGGGGTGCCGTTCTCGCAGAGCTACATGGAAGAAACGCTGGCGCGCTATCCGCTCGTTGCCCGTCTCCTTGTCGAACTGTTCGAAGCACGCTTCCATCCGGACGAGGACAGCGCGCAGAAGGCCGCCGGCCAGAAGGATTTCGGTATCGAACTGCAGGCGCTGGTGGGTGCCGATGAGGCCGCGATGAAGGCGGTCGAGCCGGTCATCGCCGCGCGCCTCGATGGGCGCCACGCCCAGATGGACGCCGCGCACCAGGCGCTGCTGGCGGTGCTGGACCGGGTCGAGAGCATCGACGAGGACCGCATCCTGCGCAGCTTCAAGACCGCGATGCTCGCAACCCTGCGCACCAGCTTCTACCAGCGTCAGAAGCCCCGCGCGCAGGAGGTCATCGCGTTCAAGATCGACCCCTCGGCGATGCCCGAATCGCCCAAGCCGCGCCCCTACCGCGAAATCTTCGTCTACGGCCCGCGCGTGGAAGGCACCCACCTGCGCTTCGGCCCGGTGGCGCGCGGCGGCCTGCGCTGGTCGGATCGCCGCGAGGACTTCCGCACCGAGGTGCTGGGTCTGGTGAAGGCGCAGATGGTGAAGAACACCGTCATCGTGCCGGTGGGCGCCAAGGGCGGCTTCTTCGTCAAGCGCCCGCCCACCGACCGCGAAGCGATGCAGGCCGAGGGCATCGATTGCTACAAGCTTTTCATCGGCTCGATGCTCGACATCACCGACAACATCGTCGAAGGCAAGATCGTGCCGCCGCCGGACGTGGTGCGCCACGACGAGGACGATCCCTACCTGGTCGTGGCCGCGGACAAGGGCACGGCGCGCTTTTCCGACATCGCCAACGGCCTGGCGCTGGACGAGGGCTTCTGGCTGGGCGACGCCTTCGCCTCCGGCGGCTCGGTGGGCTACAGCCACAAGGGCATGGGCATCACCGCGCGCGGCGCGTGGGAATCGGTCAAGCGCCATTTCCTCGCGCTCGGGCGCGACTGCCAGAACGAGGACTTCACCTGCGTGGGCATCGGCGACATGTCGGGCGACGTGTTCGGCAACGGCATGCTGCTGTCCAAGCACACCCGCCTGGTCGTCGCCTTCGACCACCGCGACATCTTCATCGACCCCAACCCCGATGCGGCCGCCTCCTGGGTTGAACGCGAGCGCCTGTTCAAGCTGCCGCGTTCGTCCTGGGCCGACTACAACCGCGCGCTGATCTCGGCCGGTGGCGGCGTGTTCCCGCGCAGCCTCAAATCCATCGCGATCACCCCGCAAATCCGCGCGCTCCTCGCCCTGCCCGAAGACACCGAGCACCTGACGCCCAACGAGCTGATCACCGCGGCCCTCTGCGCCCCGGTGGATCTGATCTACAACGGCGGCATCGGCACCTATATCAAGGCCAGTTCGGAAACCCACGCCGAAGTGGGCGACCGCGCCAACAACGCGATCCGCATCAACGGCAACCAGTTGCGCTGTCGCATCATCGGTGAAGGCGGAAACCTGGGCATGACCCAGCGCGGCCGCATCGAGGCGGCGCAGGCCGGCGTCATCCTCAACACCGATGCCATCGACAACTCCGCCGGGGTGGATACCTCCGACCACGAGGTGAACATCAAGATCCTGCTCAACGACGCCGTGGCACACGGCCAGCTCGACGCGCAGTCGCGCGCCGCGCTGCTGCATGAGATGACCGACGAAGTGGCGAGCCTGGTGCTGCGCGACAACATCCGGCAGAACGAGGCGCTGTCGCTGATGGAACGCATGAGCGTGACCCGCCTGGGCTCCAAGCAGCACTTCATCCGCACCCTGGAGAGCCAGGGTCTGCTGGACCGGCAGATCGAATACCTGCCATCCGACGCGGAAATCTCCGAGCGCAAGGCGCGCGGCGAAGGCCTGACCCGGCCGGAGCTTGCGGTGCTGCTCGCCTACGCCAAGATGACGGTCTACAACCAGTTGATCGACTCCGACGTGCCGGAAGATCCGTTCCTGTCCGCGGAACTGCAGCGCTACTTCCCCACTCCGCTGCAGCAGCGTTTTGCGCCCAACATGCAGCGCCACCGCCTGAAGCGGGAAATCATCGCGACCGCCGTGACCAACTCCATGGTCAACCGCATGGGTGCCACCTTCCTGTTGCGCATGCAGGAAGACACCGGCGAAACCGCCGCCCAGGTCGCCAAGGCCTACACCATCGCCCGCGTGATCGGCGAGGCGCGCAGCCTGTGGCTCGGCATCGACGGGCTCAGCCTCTCGGTTCCCGACCGCTCCCGCCTGGATGCGCTGATGCTGGTGTGGCACTCGCTGCGCGGCATGACGCGCTGGCTGCTCAACCTGCCGGGCGTGAACCTCGATATCGCCGCGTCGGTCGAACGCTACGGTGCCGGCGTCGCCGCCCTTCGCAACGGACTGGACCAGGTGCTCTCCGAACAGGATCGCCTGGCCCATGCCGACGCGCGCGCACGCTGGATGGACGAAGGCTTCCCGCAGGAAATGGCCACGCAGTTGGCCTCGATGCCCTTCCTGGGCAGCGCGCTCGACATCGTGCAGGTGGCGCTGGACAACGGCTTCGAGGTGCTCGACGTGGCTCGCACCTACTTCGGACTCGGCCAGGCGCTGAACCTGGCCTGGTTCGGCGAACGCATCGATACGCTGCCGGTGGACGGGCGCTGGCACGCGCTGGCACGCGGCTCACTGCGTGACGAACTGCAGTCGCAGCAAAGCGCGCTGGTGGCCCAGGTGCTGCAATCGGGTGCCGGCAAGCCCGCCGATCGCCTCACGGCCTGGCTGGCGCGCGAGGATTCGGGCCTGCGTTTCACGGTGGCGATGCTTCAGGAAATGCGCACCCAGCGCGAGATGGACTACCCCACCGCCTCGGTGGCGCTGCGCCGCCTGGCGCAGCTGGTGCAGCACGCGGGCTGAACGGCATCCGGCGCTGCGTCGACCACGTAGACGCAGCGTCGGGGGCGTAGACCTACGGGCACCGTTTTTGCAGTAGGTCGGGGCTACGTCCCCGACGGTTCGATACCGCACCTCGTAGGTCGGGGCTACGTCCCCGACGGTTCGATACCGCACCTCGTAGGTCGGGGCTACGTCCCCGACGGTTCGATACCGCACCTCGTAGGTCGGGGCTACGTCCCCGACGGGGTGTTCGACGCGGTATCCGGTCAGAAATCCCGATCCACCGCATAGCGCGCCAGCCCCCGCAATGCCGCCGTCCAGGCGTTCTCCGGCAGCGTCCCCAGCGCGCGCTCGGCGGCATCAGCGTAGTCGACGGCGCGCTGGTGGCTGTAGGCAATGCTGCCAGCCGTCTCGATGGCGGCAAGCACTTCGGGCATCGCCTCCGCGTCGCCCGCCTGCACGATCTCGCGCAGGCGCTGGCGGGTGGCCGCGTCGGCGCGGGACATGGCGTGGATCAACGGCAGGGTGGCCTTGCCCTCGGCCAGGTCGTCGCCAAGATTCTTGCCCAGCGCCGCGGCGTCGGCGGTGTAGTCGAGCACGTCGTCGGCGACCTGGAAGGCATAACCCAGATTGAGGCCATAAGCGTGCAGTGCGGCACCGTGGCGCGCATCCAGATCGCAAAGCACCGCGCCCAGGCGCGTGGCGGCGGCGAACAACACCGCGGTCTTGCGTTCGATCACGCGCAGGTAGGCGGCCTCGTCCACGTCCGGATTGTTGACGTGCAGGAGCTGCAGCACCTCGCCTTCGGCGATGGCGTTGGTGGTGTTGGCCAGCACCTGCATCACCGCCATGCGATCCAGTTCGACCATCAGCTGGAAGCTGCGCGAATAGAGGAAGTCGCCGACCAGCACGCTGGCGGCGTTGCCCCACAGCGCGTTGGCGGTCTTGCGCCCGCGCCGCAGGTCGGACTCGTCCACCACGTCGTCGTGCAGGAGGGTGGAGGTATGGATGAATTCGATCACCGCCGCCAGCTGCAGGTGATCCTGGCCGGCGTAGCCGAGCGCGCGCGCCGCGATCAGGTGCAGCTGCGGGCGCAGGCGCTTGCCGCCGGCCCCGACGATGTGCTCGCCCACCTGGTTGATCAGCAGCACGTCGGACGCCAACCGCGCCCGGATCAGGGCATCGACCCCGTCCAGATCGTGTTTCACGAGCCGCCCGATCGCATCGGGGGCCAGGGCTGTCGCGGGAGGCGGCGTCGGGGCGGAGGCGGCAATCGTCATTGGCGCATTATACGGTCCGCCGTGGCGGCTTTCCGATGCGCGAATGCGGAAAAGTCGCAGGCCCGGATACGGCCATTTCCGGGCATTCGCGTCGCGACGATATACTAGTCTGTCATCCCGCCGCGAATGGCGCGGCAATTCAAAGGAATCAGGCACATGGCGCGCGGCATCAACAAGGTCATCCTGGTGGGCAACCTGGGCGCTGACCCGGAAACCCGCTACTCCACGTCCGGTGCAGCCATCACCTCGATCCGGATCGCCACCTCCGAGAGCTGGCGCGACAAGCAGACCGGCGAGCAGCAGGAGCGCACCGAGTGGCACCGGGTGAAGTTCTTCGGCCGCCTGGCGGAAATCGCGGGTGAGTACCTGCGCAAGGGCTCGCAGGTCTATATCGAGGGCTCGCTGCGCACCGACAAGTACACCGGCCAGGACGGCGTGGAGCGCTACAGCACCGACATCATCGCCAACGAGATGCAGATGCTGGGCAGCCGCGGCGAAGGCGGCGGCAGCGGTGGCGGCGGTGCCCGTCCCGAGCGCGCCGCCCCGCGCGCGCGCGACGACGAGTTCGAAACCCGCGGCGGTGCCGGATACGGCGGCGCGCGCGGTGGTGATCGCCCGGCACCTGCGCCGCGTGCGGCCACGCCTCCGCCACCGGCGGATGTGCCCTTCGAAGACGACGACATTCCGTTCTGATGAACACCGTCCTCGTCACCGGCGGGGCCGGATTCATCGGCGGCAACTTCGTGCGCGGCGCGGTGGCCGCCGGCTGGACGGTCATCAACCTCGACGCGCTGACCTACGCCGGCAACCTCGATACCCTGGCCGGTCTCGATGCCCCGGGGCGGCACCGCTTCGTGCACGGCGACATCGGCGACGGCGCGCTGGTAGCGAGCCTGCTAACCGAGCACCGGCCGCAGGCGATCATCAATTTCGCCGCCGAAAGCCACGTCGACCGTTCGATCGACGGCCCGGCGGCATTCGTGCAGACCAACGTCGTGGGCACGCTCGCCCTGCTGGAATGCGCGCGCGACCACTGGCGCGGGCTGCCGGAAGCCGAGCGCGCCGCGTTCCGCTTCCTGCACGTTTCCACGGACGAGGTCTACGGCTCGCTCGGCGATACCGGCAGGTTCACCGAAACCACGCCCTATGCGCCCAACTCACCGTACTCGGCTTCGAAGGCCGCGTCGGATCACCTGGTGCGCGCCTTCCACCACACTTACGGGCTGCCGGTTCTCACCACCAACTGCTCCAACAACTACGGCCCCTACCAGTTTCCCGAAAAGCTCATCCCGCTGATGGTCGCCAAGGCGCTGGCCGGCGAGCCGTTGCCGGTGTACGGCGATGGGGCCAACGTACGCGACTGGCTGTACGTGGAAGACCACTGCGAGGCGATCCGCACGGTGCTGGCGCGCGGGCGCGTGGGCGAGGTCTACAACGTCGGCGGAGATGCGGAGCGGCGCAACATCGACGTGGTCCACGCCATCTGCGCCCTGCTCGACGCGCGCCGGCCGCGCGAGGACGGCAAGCCGCGCGCGGCACAGATCACCTTCGTCAAGGACCGCCCCGGCCACGACCGGCGTTACGCCATCGATTCCTCCAAGCTCAAGCAGGAACTGGGCTGGCGTCCGGCGGTCAGCTTCGAGCACGGCATGGCGCGTACCGTGGACTGGTACCTCGCCAATCAGGCCTGGGTGAACCGCGTGCTGGACGGCAGCTACCGCATGGAGCGATTGGGCCGGTAGAACGCAGCTTGCTGCGCTGCTCCCCAGTTTCACGCAGTGCAAGCACAGCAAACGACGCTCTATGAACCTCGTTATAGATGACGACATGACATCGAACACCCCTGCCGCCCCGCGCGGCATCATCCTCGCCGGCGGTTCCGGCACCCGGCTGTACCCCATCACCCAGGGCGTTTCCAAGCAGCTCCTGCCGGTGTACGACAAGCCGATGATCTACTATCCGCTCGCGACCCTGATGATGGCCGGCATCCGCGAGGTTCTGGTGATCAACACCCCGCACGAACAGGCGCTGTTCCGCACCCTTCTGGGCGACGGCCGCCAGTGGGGCATGGACATCCGCTACGCGGCCCAGCCCAGCCCCGACGGCCTGGCGCAGGCCTTCCTGATCGGGCGCGACTTCGTTGCCGGCGAGCCGAGCTGCCTGATCCTGGGCGACAACATCTTCCACGGCCACGGCCTGCAGGCGCAGCTGCGCGATGCGGCGCAGCGCACGCACGGTGCCACGGTGTTCGGCTACCGGGTCGGCGATCCGGAGCGCTACGGCGTGGCCGAGTTCGATGCCGATGGCCGGGTGATCGGGCTGGAGGAAAAGCCCGCCCGGCCCAAGTCGCACCATGCCGTCACCGGCCTGTATTTCTATGATGCACGGGCTTGCGATTTCGCCGCCGAGCTGAAGCCCTCACCGCGCGGCGAGCTGGAGATCACCGACCTCAACCGGCGCTATCTGGAGGACGGCTCGCTCCGGCTCGAACGCCTCGGGCGCGGCTGCGCCTGGCTCGATACCGGCACCCATGAATCGCTGCTGCAGGCCGGCAACTTCATCCAGACCCTGCAGGAGCGCCAGGGTCTGCAGGTGTGCTGTCCGGAAGAAATCGCCTGGCGCAACGGCTGGATCGACGCCGAAGCGCTCGAACGCCTCGCGGCCCCCCTGCTCAAGAACGGTTACGGCCAGTATCTGGTGTCGCTGCTGCGCGAGGATGCGGCCGAATGAAGCTGATCGAAACCGATCTTCCCGGCTGCCTCATCATCGAGCCGCGCGTGTTCGGCGACGAGCGCGGGTTCTTCTACGAAAGCTGGAACAAGGCGAAGCTCGCCGAGGCGGGCCTGGCGGTCGATTTCGTGCAGGGCAACGTCTCGGCCTCCTCGCGCGGCGTGCTGCGCGGCCTGCACTACCAGTGGCCCAACCCGCAGGGCAAGCTCGTAAGCGTGCTGGAGGGCGAGGTCTACGACGTCGCGGTCGATATCCGCCGCGGTTCGCCCACGTTCGGGCGCTGGAGCGCGGTGATGCTCACCGCCGCGAACAGGCGTCACTTCTACATCCCCGAAGGCTTCGCGCACGGCTTCGCGGTGGTGTCCGAACGCGCCGTTTTCACCTACCAGTGCACCGCCGCCTACGACGCCGCCGCCGACGCCGGCATCCGCTGGAACGACGCCGCCCTCGGCATCGACTGGCCGCTCGCCGAACCGATCCTCTCGGACAAGGACGCGCGCGCGCCCTTCCTTGCGGAAGTCGCACCCGATCGCCTGCCGGAGTACACGCCATGAAGCTGCTTCTGCTGGGTGCCGGCGGACAGGTCGGATTCGAGCTGCACCGCAGCCTTTCGCCGCTGGGCGAGGTGATCCCGGCGACGCGCGACGGCCGGCTTCCCGGCGGTGGCCGCGCGCGCGCGGCCGATCTCGCCTCGCCCGCCTCGCTCGAAGCGCTGCTGCAGGCCGAGCGCCCCGACGTGATCGTCAACGCCGCCGCCTACACCGCCGTCGACCGCGCCGAGTCGGAGCCGGAGATGGCCACGCGCATCAACGCCGAGGCACCGGCGGTGCTGGCGCGCTGGTGCAAGGTTTACGGCGCGCGCCTGCTGCATTACTCCACCGATTATGTCTTCGACGGCAGCGCCAGCCGCCCCTGGCGCGAAGCCGACCCCACCGCGCCGCTGGGCGTCTATGGCCAGAGCAAGCGCGAGGGCGAAATCGCCCTGGCCGATAGTGGTGCCGAATACCTGGTGCTGCGCACCGCCTGGGTCTACGCCGCGCGCGGCCACAACTTCCTGCGCGCGATGCTGCGCCTGGCGGCCGAGCGCGACCACCTGCAAGTGGTGTGCGACCAGACCGGATCGCCCACGCCGGCGCGCTGGATCGCGGCGGCGACCGCGCTGACCCTGGTGCGGGCGCAGAACGGCAACCCCTGGCGCTCGGGCACCGTGCACCTGGCCGCCAGCGGCCACACCACTTGGCACGGCTTTGCCGAGGCGATCTTCGCCGATGCGCTCGTCGCCGGGCTGATCGAGCGCGCGCCCTTCGTCGAAGCCATCCCGACCCTCGCCTGGCCCACGCCCGCCCGCCGTCCCGCCTATTCCTGCCTCGACACCCGCGCGCTGCGCGAGCGCTACGGCGTCACCCTGCCGGACTGGCGCGAAGGCGTGACGCAGGTGATCGGCGAGCTGGTGCGCTGAGCCGCGCATCCTTCCGGAGAACAACGTGTCCGTCCTGATTCCCGTGATCCTGTCCGGCGGTGCCGGCACGCGCCTGTGGCCGGTTTCGCGCCGCGCCTTTCCCAAACCATTCATGCGCCTGCCCAGCGGCGAATCGCTGCTCGGGCGCACGCTCGACCGCGCGCTAGCGGTGGCCGATGCCGGGGAAGTGGTGACGGTCACCGGCTTCGACTACCGCTTCCTCACCGCGGACGAATACGCCCGCAGCGCGACGCGACCGTTCCGCTCGCGCCTGCTGCTGGAGCCGGCCGGACGCAATACCGCGCCGGCGATCGTGCTGGCCGCGCTCGACATCGCGCAGCGCCACGGCGAGGGCGCCCAGCTTCTGGTGCTGCCGGCCGACCATCTGATCCGCGATGTGGACGCATTCGCGCAGGACGTCGCCGCCGCGCGCGCGCTGGCGGCGCAGGATTACCTGGTCACCTTCGGCATCGCACCCACCGCGCCGGAAACCGGCTTCGGCTACATCCGCGCCGGTACCGCGCTCGACGGCGGCTTTGCCATCGACGCCTTCGTCGAAAAACCGGATCTGGCCACCGCCGAGGGCTACCTCGCCGCCGGCAACTACACCTGGAACGCCGGCATGTTCTGCTTCAGCGCCGGCGCGCTGCTGGCCGCCGCCGCTGCGACCTGCCCCGAGGTGCTGGCCGCCGCCCGCGCCTGCCTCGACGCCACGCCCCGCGAGAGCGACGTGGTCAGCCTCGACAAGCCAAGTTTCCTGGCCCAGCCGGACATCTCCATCGACTACGCCGTGATGGAGCGCGCCGCGCGCCGCGCCGTGGTGCCGGCGCGCTTCGACTGGAGCGACATCGGCTCGTGGAACGCGCTGGGCGAACTCACCGCGCCCGATGCACTCGGAAATCGCGTGCAGGGTGAGGCCATCGTGGTCGAAGGCCGCGGCAACTACATCCAGAGCGAAGGTCGCCTCGTCGCCGCGGTCGGCGTAAATGATCTGGTGATCGTCGATGCCGGCGACGCGGTGCTGGTCGCCGGCCGCGACCAGGTGCAGGCGGTGCGTCACGTGGTCGATACCCTGCGCCAGCGCGACCACTACGCCGCCCAGCACCACCTCACCGTGCACCGTCCCTGGGGCAGCTACACGGTGCTGGAGGACGCCGAGGACTGCAAGGTCAAGCGCCTGACCGTGAAGCCCGGCGGCGTGCTCTCGCTGCAGCGCCACCAGCGCCGCAGCGAGCACTGGACCGTGGTGCAGGGCACCGCCAAAGTGCGCGTGGGCGACGAGGAGCGGCTGCTGTCGCGCAACCAGTCCACCTACATTCCGATGAACACCCTGCACCGGCTGGAAAACCCCGGCGACAGCGATCTGCACCTGATCGAAACCCAGTGCGGCGACTACTTCGGCGAAGACGACATCGAGCGCCTGGAAGACGTCTACGGCCGCTGTTGACAGCGCCGTGCCCGCTGCCGACACTGTGCGCCGTCACTGGGGAGTAGCCGCCTCCGCAACGGAGGAGCCGACGTCAACAGACTTGGTCGACGGACCATGGCGTCGGTGGCAAGGGCGAGACCTTTGACCGTGTTTTCCGGAGCCGGGCCGGCGACGGACGACAGGGTCATTGGTATCCGATCGCCGGCCCGCATGGAACACTGAGTGGAAGCCCTCATCACCTCGTTCGGCATGGTCGCCATCGCCGAGATCGGCGACAAGACCCAGCTCCTGTCCTTCGTGCTGGCCGCGCGTTTTCCCAGTCAGGCGTGGCGCATCATTGCCGGCATCCTTGTTGCCACCCTGGTCAACCACTTCGGTGCCGCCGCGATCGGCGACTGGGTCGCGCTGCACGTGGGACCGGAGCTGATGCGATGGATCCTGGGCCTTGCATTCTTGGGTTTTGCGGCCTGGGCGCTGATTCCCGACACGCTGGATGAATCGGACGCCCGCCCGCTGCGGCGCGGTGCCTTCCTCACCACTCTGGTGCTGTTCTTCCTGGCCGAAATGGGCGACAAGACCCAGCTCGCCACCGTTGCGCTGGGGGCACGCTACGACAGCCTCATCATGGTCACGCTCGGCACCACGCTGGGCATGATGGCCGCCAACGTGCCGGCGGTGCTGGTCGGCGAAGGCCTCGCGCGGCGATTCCCGCTGGCGAAGATGCGTTTCCTCGCCGCCGCGATCTTCGCCCTGTTCGGTCTCCTGGTCCTTCTGGGCATCGATTTCGGGTTGACGGCTGTCGGCTGAGTCCGACTCGGTTAGACTCCCTGCACCGCAGCGGCAGTCCGACGCAGCATGGCCGGACAAACCGGCGCGATCGCGCGCCCGGCCGAGCCTTGCGCGAGCCGAAGGGGCGGCTTGCGCGCTGCGCCTGCGCGCGAACCTCGCCATCCTCGAGACCCATTGCATGAAACTCCTTGCACGCCTTTTCTTCGCGCTGGCAGCCGTGGGGCTGCTTGCGACCTTCGCCCACGCGCAAACGGACGCCAGCGCACCGGATGCGCCGATCCTGCTGGAGCTGGGCAAGGTGCCCGCCAGCAGCTTTCCCGCTCTCGATCTGGAGGCGCTGGCCGATGAAGACCTGCGGCGCGACGCCGACTCCGGCCTTCCGCGCCGTTTCGCGGTCGCGCGCGGCATCGATGTCTCCACCCAGGCCGGCGGCCTCTGGGCGCAGGCCGACAGCGGCGACTGGGTATGGCAGTACAAGGTGCGCGGCAGCGGTGCCGTCCACCTCAACTTCGGGTTCGACCAGGTGCGGCTGCCGGAAGGCGCGCGGCTGGACATCTTCGGTGCGAAGGGTGCCACCGCGCTGGGACCGTACACGGCCGCCGACATTCCGCCGCATGGCCAGCTCTGGACCGCGGTGCTCGACGGCGAGGACGCCACGATCCAGCTTCGCGTTCCGGCCACCGGCCGCAACCAGGCGCACCTTCGCCTGACGCGGGTCGGGCAGGGCTATCGCGGCTTCGGCCATTTTTCCAAGGTCTGCAAATCCGGCTCCTGCAACACCGACGTTGCCTGCCTGGCCAGCAATGATCCCTGGAACCGCCCGCGCCGCTCGGTGGGTGCCTACACCGTCGGCGGCACCGATACCTGCACCGGCTCGCTCCTGAACAACACCGCGAACGATCGCCGCATGCTCTTCGCCACGGCAACCCACTGCGGCGTTGGCAGCAACAGCGCGGCGCAAAGCATGGTGGTCTACTGGAACTACGAATCGCCGACCTGCCGCGTGCCGGGTTCGACGGCGAGCGGTACGCCGATCGCGCGTCCCACCACCACCTCGCAAGGCCTGGCCTTCGTGGCGGCCACGGACAACCCCTGGGGCAGCGGCACCGCCAGCTCGCGTTCGGACTTCACCCTGATCGAACTGGTCACCCCGCCGGTCGGCAACAGCTTCAACCTGCACTGGGCCGGCTGGGACCGCCGCCCGCCGCCCACGACCTGCAGCGCGCCGGCCGATCCAGCCTCCACCGCCGGCCTGTGCGCCTCGATCCACCACCCCGGCGTGGACGAAAAGCGCATCACCTTCGTCGAAGTGAACATGCCGCTGTCGGGCATCAGCGGCGCGCAGAACACCCACTGGCGCGCGAACTGGGATCCGACCCCGCCCAGGCTTGCGAACATCAGCCCGATGCCGCCCGTCTTGCCGCCCAGCGTGACCGAGCCCGGCTCCTCGGGTTCGCCGCTCTACAATGCCCGGCAGCGCCTGGTCGGCGTGCTGTCGGGTGGTGCCTCGTACTGCGGAGCCTCCGCATCCCAGCTCAACGACGATTACGGCGGCCTGTTCGCGGCCTGGGAGGGCGTCGGCACGTCCACCACGCGGGCCAGGGACCATCTCGATCCGCTGGGGCTGGCACCTGATTTCATCGACGGCATCGACAACTGCAATCCGCCGCCGGCACCGACCGGCGTCACAGCCGTCGCCACCGCGCCCAATCAGATCACGCTGAGCTGGAACGCCGCGGCCGGTGCCGATCGCTACCGCGTGCTGCGCACGCTCGGTACCTGCCCGGGCACCGGCTACGTCGAGATCGGCGAAGTCACCGGCACCGGCTTCGTGGACGGCAACGTGTCCGGCGGCAGCGCCTACAGCTATCGCGTGATCGCCTGGAACGATGCGGAAGAATGTCCGTCCGTGCAAAGCAGCTGCGCGTCGGTCACGGCCACCGGCACCTGCGCCCTGCCGCCCGACTTCGCCGGCCTGGCTTCGGCCACCAGCGCCGGCAGCGCGACCCAGTGCGGCATCAACCTCGCCTGGACGGCGGCCACCGCGAGCTGCGGGGCAGCCAGCGACATCCGCTACAACGTCTACCGCTCGACCGCGCCCGGCTTCACCCCCGATGCCGGCAACCTGCTGGCGTCGTGCCTCACCGGCACGGCGCTGGCGGACGTCGATGGCGTCGGCGCGGGCGTACCCCAGCACTATATCGTGCGCGCCGAAGACCTCACCGGCCAACCCGCGTCGGGCCAGTGCGGCGGCGTGGAGGACGCCAACCTCGTGATTCGCAGCGCCGCCGCCTTCGGCCCGGACATCGTCAGCTTCAGCGATGACGTGGAAAGCGGCAGCGCGCAGTGGGCGGTCACCGGCAGCGGCGCGGCCGGCAGCGACTTCGCCATCGTCACCACGGACGCGAACTCGCCCACCCACAGCTGGTTCGTGCCCGACCCCAACGGACTGTCGGACCGGCAGCTGGCGATGGCCCAGTCGATCGCGCTCGTGTCGGGCACCAACGCGGTGCTCTCCTTCGCGCACCGGTACGCCACCGAGGCCAGCTACGACGGCGCGGTGCTGGAGTATTCGCTGGACAACGGCACCACCTGGGTCGACATCCTCGCCGGCAGCGGCGCGGTGCCGGCCAACGGCAGCCGCTTCCTCGCCAACGGCTACACCACCACGATCAGCACCAGCTACGGCAGCGCCATCGGCGGACGCTCCGCATGGGCCGGGAATTCGGGCGGCTTCCTCGTCTCGCGCGTGACCCTGGCGGACTTTGGCGGACAGTCGGTGCGATTCCGCTTCCGCTTCGCCTCGGACCAGAGCGTTGGCTCCACCGGCTGGTGGATCGACGACGTGGAGATCGTACAGAGCACGAGCTGCGCGGCCGGGCTGCCGGCCGCGATCTTCGCGGACGGGTTCGAACTCCCCTGAGGCGCGGTGCCGCCGGAGTCAGGCCTCCGGTCGGTTCTTGAGGCGCGCGAGGATTTCCTCGCGCGCCTCGCGCAGGATGGAGTCGCGGTCCAGACTCTGGACGATATCCGCCACCACGCGCTTGGGGCCGAGTTCGCCCCAGCTCTTGCCCTGCGCCAGGTATTTCTCCGCGGCGCGGCCGACCAGCACGGTGGCGTACCAGGCCAGCGCGCCCTGGGCGGCGGCGGTCAGCGCGGTGGACAGCCCCGCACTGGCAAGCTTCAGCGCGGAAGCGACCAGATGCACGCCCCAGATCGCGCCCATCAGCGCGGCGAGCTGGGCGGCGATGGTGGCCAGCAGCCTGCCCGCCTCGACCCGCGTCAGCGGCAGGCCGTAGATGCGCGAGAGGTGCATCACCAGGGCCACGTCCAGCGTCGCGGCGGCGAGAAGGTCGGCCACGGGCACGGGATTGAGCGCCACCGCCACGCCCTTGGCCAGGCAGTACATGCGGATCGTGCGGCCGGCCAGGTCCTGGCGGACGGCGGTCAGACGCCCGCCGATCTCGTCCGAGAGCTTCCCGGCGAAAAGCGCGGCGTTGAGCGCCGCCAGGGTCTTGCCCTCCGACTCCAGGATTTCAAGGATGCGGCCGCGCAGCGCGGACACGTCTGGCGCACGCGCGCGCTCGATCTCCACCTCGCGCCCGTCCGCCTGCACCTGAAGCACGCGCTGGGCCGCCGGCTGGGCCATCACCGCGATGACGTTTTCCGCCACCACCAGGCCGCGCGCGTGCTCGCGCAGCCGCGCCAGCAGCGCCTCGCGCTCTTCCGCGGTGTAACGATCGGCCTTGTTCAGGGCCAGCAGCAGCGGGCGCTGGGTGCGCGCCAGCAGCCGCAGCGCATCCACCTCCACCGAGGTCATGTCGCCATCCACGACGAAGATCACCAGATCGCTGCGGCCGGCCACATCCAGGGCCAGCGCCTCGCGCTCCTCGCCGGAAAGCTCGTTGATGCCGGGCGTATCGATCAGATGGACGCCCTGCCCCAGCGCCTCGCGCCAGGCGCGGTGGCCGGCGGTGACGGTGGTGCCGTGCAGTACGCCGACCTCGAACGCCGGCTCGCCGAGCAGCGCGTTCAAGAGCGCCGACTTGCCGACGCTGACGCGACCGAACACGGCAATGTGGACGTGCCCGTGCTCCAGCTTGTCCAGCATCACCTCGATGCGACCGTAGTCGGCCGCGAGGCTGGCGCGGATGCTGCCGGGGATGGAGGGATCGTCGAGCAGTGCGCGCAGGCTGTCGGCGGCGCGCAGCAGGTGCGTGTCACCGCCGCGCGCCGGCGCATCGCCACCGCGCGGCCGGCGCAGGTGCCGCCAGCGATCACGCCACCCCATGCACACGCCTCGCCATCAAAGCCCTCTCGTGCCGCTACTTCGCGCGCAGCGACAGGTGCGTGGTGACGCCGATCTCGTGCACGATGGTCGAGGCGTCGGCCCAGTCGCCGCCGCCGACGTTGAAATCGATGCGGTTGACGCTGGCCGTGCCGTCGAGCGTCGCGGTTTCTCCCTCTTGCGACCAGGTGAACTCCAGGGTCACCGGCTTCTCCACGCCGCGCAGCGACAGCGTGCCGTCGGCGGCAAAGCGCCCGCCGCCCAGATCGCGGAACGCGCTGGCAGTGTAGGTGGCGTTCGGGAAACGTGCCACCGAGAAGAAGTCGCCGCCGCGCAGGGTTTCGTCACGCTCGGCGCTGCCGCTGTCGGCACTGGCGAGGCTGATGTCCACCTCGAAGCGCGCGCTGGCCAGATCGGCCGGATCGAAGGCGATGGCCGGGGTGAAGGTCTTGAATGCGCCAACGAAGGACTCGCCCTCTGCGCTGCCGGAAAACTTCAGCGACGACGTCGCCGGATCGGCCTGCCAGTCGCCGGCATGCGCACCGAACGACAGCGCCAGCGCGGCGGCAAGGAATATGGAGCGAATCATGTCGGGATCTCCTCTCAGCGAGTTTTTTCGAAAGAAGCAGGCAACATGCGCCACAGCGTGCGATCACGCTGCACCCAATGATGGACCAGCGCGGCACCCGCGTGCATCAGGATCAGGACGATCAGCACCCACGCGCCCCATTCGTGGAACTCGTGCGCCACGCTCTTGATCCCGGGATCGGGCGCGACCAGCTTGGGCACCGTGAACCAGCCGAAGAACTTCAGCGCCCGCAGTCCGCTGGCCGAGTCGTACAGCCAGCCGGAGATCGGCATCGCCAGGGCCACGAAATAGATCGCCAGGTGCACCGCCTGCGCCATGACGTGCTGCCAGGGCGGAGTGCCGGGAACCGGCTTGGGCGCGCCGGCGTAAATCCGCCAGCCCAGCCGTATCAGCATCAGCACCAGCACGGTCAGGCCGATCGACTTGTGCAGGTCGTAAACCCAGAAGTAGCGCGGCGAGCGCGGCAGTTCGACCATCACGAAACCGACGCCCAGGAGCGCGAGGATCAAGAGCGCGATGAGCCAGTGCAGCGTCATGCTGGGCCAGGCCCAGCGATCGTTCGTATTGCGCAATGACATGGGGTTCCTCATGGCTCCAGTGACAGGGAGCAGCCTAACCGCAGGCCGCATCGCGAAAAAGACGATTCGGCGGATCGCGACGTTGCATCCGGCGAAACAATGGACGGGCGCTGCGCATCATTCATCTTTCGGGATGCGGATCGCCTCGGCCTCGATCATCAGATGAACAGCATCGTCCACGGCCCTGGGATGCGCCTTCATCCCGAACGCTGCCCGGCTGAGCGTGGCGCTGGCGGAGAAGCCCGCCGTGCGGCGCATCGAATTGTAGGCCGTGCGGGCATGGCGATTGAGCCGCACCTCCAGCGTCACCGGCTCGCTGGTGCCACGCAGGGTGAGGATTCCGTGCACGCGGGCGTGCGTCCGGTCGACGGGTTCGATCGAGGTGGAGACGAAGCGCGCATCGGGATGCGTCCCGACATCCAGCCAGGCGCGCCGCCGGATCCGCGCGTCGAAGTCCGCGTCGCCCAAGTCCAGCGTCTGCAGGCTGATCTTCACGTCCAGCCGCGCCGTCGTCCAGTCTTCGGAATCGAACCAGAGGGTGCCTTCGGGACGCGAAAACGTGCCCATGGCGCTGGAAAAGCCGTTGTGTCCCACCCGGAACAGGATCCGCGTGTGCACCGGATCGATCCGGTAGGCCGCCGGCGCGGCAGCCAGCGGAGGGACGCACAGCAACAGCGCCAGCCAAAGCCATCGGGGGGAAACGGTAGGGCGCATCATCCACACGGCTCCATCGGGCACGGGTTTGCCCGTACCGATGCTACGCCAGCAGGGCATCTGGTGGCGCAGCGGCGTTCCGCGAGCCCGGCAACGGGTCTATGCTGGCCGTCAGGCTCTCATCGGAGTTTCACCGTGGACGCCATCACCCTGCATCGCAGCCCGCTCGCCAACGACACCGTCCTGAGGCGTACCGAAACCACGCTCGGCGGCGTCACCCTGGCAGCCACCGCCGCCGGCCTGTGCGGGCTGTGGTTCGACGGCCAGCGCCACTTCCCGGATCTTGCGCAGGTTCCGGAGCGCCGGGGCAATCCGATCCTGGACGCTGCCGCGCACCAGCTGCACGAATATTTCGCCGGCAGGCGCAGCGCGTTCGAGCTGCCGCTGGACATGTCGCGCGGCACCCACTTCCAGCAAACGGTGTGGCAGGCGCTGCTGCGCATTCCCGCCGGCACCACGACGACCTATGGCGCGCTGGCGGCGCAGCTGGATCGCCCGCGCGCGGTGCGCGCCGTCGCCGCCGCCGTCGGCCGCAACCCGATCAGCGTCATCGTGCCCTGCCACCGCGTCCTGGGTGCGGATGGGGCGCTCACCGGCTATGCCGGCGGTCTGGATCGCAAGCGCAGGCTGCTCGCGCTGGAAGCGGCGTGACGGTTTGATCGCGTCGCCCGTTATAGACTCGTCGCTCCATCCATCGCGGATTCCGGAGCACCGATGATCCTTCGCCTGCTGGCCTGCGCCACCGCACTGGCCCTCGCCCTGCCCGCCGCGGCCGAACCGGTGCTGTTCACCCGCATGAACGGCTACACGCTGGACGGCAGCGGCGCACTGCAGCGCTTCGATGCGCTGCTGGTGGACGAGGACGGGCGCGTGGTGGCAACGGGCGGCGAAGCGGCGCTGCGCGAGCGCGCCGGCGAGGCCCGGATCGAATCCATGGCCGGCCGCACGGTGCTTCCGGGCCTGACCGATGCGCACGGGCACCTGATGGGACTGGGCTTCGCCCTGCGCCAAGCCGACTTGGTGGGCACCCGCTCCCTCGACGAGGCGCTTGAGCGCGTGCGCGCCTTCGCCAGCGCGCGGCCCGGCGACGGCTGGATCGTCGGCAACGGCTGGAACCAGGTGATCTGGCAGCTGGGCCGCTTCCCCACCGCCAGCGAGCTGGATGCCGTGGTGGCGGATCGTCCGGTCTGGCTGGAACGGGTGGACGGGCACGCCGGCTGGGCCAACTCCGCGGCGCTGAAGCTTGCCGGCATCGACCGCCACACGCCCGATCCGGTGGGCGGGCGCATCGAGCGCGATGCCGACGGCCATCCGGGCGGCGTGCTGGTCGATGCGGCAATGGGGCTGGTGAGCGCAAAGATTCCGCCGGCCGATGCCGCCGAAGCGCGCGCCGCGCTGGACGGCGCGCTGACCGCGCTCGCGGCCCTGGGCCTGACTTCAGTGCACGATGCCGGCATTGATGCCGACGACTGGCACCTCTTCCGCCAGATGGCCGACGCCGACCGCCTGAGCCTTCGCATCTACGCCATGGTGCGCGATACCGGCGAGGACTTCGACCAGATCGCCGCCAACGGCCCGCTGCTGGCCTCGGGCAACGATCATCTGACCGTGCGCAGCGTGAAGATGTGGGCGGACGGCGCGCTCGGCAGCCGCGGCGCGGCGATGATCGAACCCTACAGCGACGATCCCCACAACCACGGCCTGCTGTTCCGCACCCCCGCCGAACTCCAGAGCGCGGTGGACAAGGCCTTCGCGAAGGGTTTCCAGGTCAACATCCATGCGATCGGCGACGCCGGCGTGCGCCAGGTGCTCGACGCCTATTCCATCGCCTACAAGGCCCATCCGGACGCGCGCGGCCTGCGCAACCGCGTGGAGCACTCGCAGATCGCCGCGCTGGCGGACATCCCGCGCTACCTGCCGCTGCAGCTCATCGCCTCGATGCAGCCGACCCACGCCACCTCGGACATGAACATGGCCGAGGACCGCGTCGGCCCGCAGCGCATCCTGGGCGGCTACGCCTGGCGGCGCTTCCTGGACCAGGGCACCCGCATCGCAGGCGGCTCGGATTTCCCGGTGGAGCTTCCCAATCCGTTCTTCGGCCTGCACGCGGCGGTGACGCGGCAGGACCACGAGAACCATCCCGACGGCGGCTGGTACGCCGACCAGCGCATGACGCGCGAGGAAGCACTGCGCGCCTTCACCCTCGATGCCGCCTGGGCCGCGCACCAGGAGGCGCGCCAGGGCACGCTGGAACCGGGCAAGTGGGCCGACTTCATCGTGATCGACCGCGACTACTTCAGCATCCCGGCCGAGGACATCTGGAAGATCGGCGTGCTGCAGACCTGGGTCGGCGGCAAGCGGGTGTTCCTGCGCTGAGGAACCGACGCCCGCGCGTGAACGCGCCGTCCGGGATGCCGCGCTTCCGGCGCGATTCGCGCCGCGGGTGCGGCGGCGCAGGCACCTAGGGATCGCCGTCGCCAATCGCCTCCAGCGCGATGATCCGGCGCCGCTCCGGCGCGCTGAAGTTCGCCTGCAGCCAGGCATCGAAGGCCGCCGGCTCGGCGGCCATCGCGGCGCGCGCCGTGCGGTAATGCCGCAGTCGCACCGCCCAGTCGGCGTTCTGCGCATCCAGTTGCGCCAGGCGCAGCGCGGCGTCCTCGCCCCACAGCGCGGCGCGCTCGTCGTGGCGCGTTGCCGTATCGGCGTTTTCCGCCTCGAAGCGAGCGGCCTGTGCCTGCGCCAGCGATGCGTCAAGACTGCCGCGCAATACCTCCTGCACCTCGTCGGCACGCGCCTGATCCAGTTCGTCGAGCCACTGCTGGCGCTCTTCCGGCTCGACTCCGGGCGCGTCGCGCACCGCCAGCCGCGCCAGCGCCAGATCCAGCTCCGCCTCCTCGGCACCGAACCACGCCTGCGCCACCGCATTCCCAAGGTGCCGGCGGCGCAGCGTCTTGAGGTGCACGGCATGCGCCTGCGGATCGCCCGCCGATGCTGCGCCTTCCGCGATGCGCAGGTCGCAATAGCGATCGAACCAGCGCAGGACATCCGCCACCTGCGCATCACCCAGGGTGCCGCGCACCCGGTCCGCCACCAGGGCACGGATTTCGCTCAGGGAGAACTCGCCCGAGAGGCTGAGGAAATGATCGAACAGGCGCCGCAGGCCGCGATCAGGCCGTACCCGCCCCGACGCATCGAGCGTCAGCTCGCCGTCGGGCGTGGCTCCGCGCAGCGAGCTGTGCGCAAGGCGCTCGCGCAGGGCGGCAAGCTCGGCCTCGGGAAGATCCGGCATCGTGGCATGCGCCTGATGCGGCGCGGCCTCGGCCGTGGTTCGGCCGGGCCGTGCAAGCGGATGCGCTTCGGCCGCGACCGGCGGTGGCGCGCCGGGCAACGCGTCGACCGGCGCGCGCGGCGCCGCCTGCCGCAGAAGCAGCAGGCCGCCCGCAATCACCACAACGGCAACCGGCAGCGACCGACGCCAGCGCATCATCCCTGCCCGCGACGGGCCTACAGCCCGGCGTTCTTCAGGCGGTTGGCGTGGCTGCGGATGACGGCCTTGGGATCGGACGTGAACAGTCCGCGCAGGCCGAACATCTGGTTGACCTCATCGAGATGATTCCAATCGTAGTTGTCGCGCAGCACGACGCCCAGGTGCGAGCTGCAGCGCCCGACCAGCCCGTCGTTGGCTTCGCCGCCGAAGAACAGGCCGCCCGCGACCATCATCGCGTCGCTGGGATCGAACAGGTTCGTCAGGCGCGAGGTGCCGCCCCAGGAGTAGTAGCGGATGCCATCGACCACCGCCGCGCCCTGGCCGCAGGCCGCGGACGGCATGCCCTGGGGATGCAGCGCATTGAACTGCGCGGCCCCCGCACTCGAGAGCGAAGCCAGTGCGCCGAGGGAGTCCTGCGCCAGCGCCGGATTGCCCGACAGGAAGGCGATCAGGCTCGACAGGGCGTTGGCGAAACCGGCCACGAGCGGGCGCAGCGGCGAACCTGACGGCAGCGCCGCATCGATGGCATCGGCCACCTTGCTGCCGGTGTGCGGGCTGCCGATCGAGGTGACCGAGGCGACCAGGTCGGGCCGTACCGAGGCCACATAGCGAATCGTCGGCCCGCCGTGGCTGTGCCCGATCAGGTTGAAGCGGCTGTGGCCGTACAGCGCCCGCCAGGCATCAAGCTGCGCGATCAGCTGTTCGCCGCGCACCTCCGAATAGTGGCTCTGGGATACCGAGGCCACATAAACCCTCGCGCCGCCGGCGCGCAGGTCGCCGGGAATCGCGTGCCAGTAATCGACCGCGCCCAGCAGCGAATCGAAGCCGAACAGGCCGTGCACCAGCACGATCGGATGCTGGGTCCGGGTGTAATTGACCTGCGCGAACGCAAGTCCCGACGCGGCGCACAGCAGCAGCGCCAGCGTCAGCCGAACGAACGTGGAACGAATCATCATGCTCTCCCCATGGTGTCGATGGCGGGTGGTCTGCGCCGCGATCCAGCCTGAACGTACGCATGCGTACGGCGCGGAATCTACGACGCTCTTCACGCTTGAGCACGCTGCATTGCACCATGCGGCACCGTATGTCGACGCTGCTTCATCGGGCGCTCGGGACTCACGCGCTAGGCTTGTGCGTTTCCTTCCGGTTGCCGCGATGCCCACCCGCTCCTCCGCCTTTCTGTGGCGGCTCACCCTGCTGCTGGCCGGTCTGTCGATGTTCGGCCCGTTCGCGATCGACGCGATCTTCCCCGCCTTCCCTGCCCTGCGCGAGGACTTCGGCGCATCGCACGGCGCGGTGCAACAGACGATCAGCGTGTATCTGGCCGCCTACGCGCTGATGAGCGTGCTGCACGGGCCGCTGTCGGATGCGATCGGGCGACGCCCTGTGATCCTCGCGGGCGTGACGATCTTCGTGTTCGCCTGCATCGGTGCCGCGCTGTCGCAAAGCCTGTTCTGGCTGCTGGTGTTCCGCGCCCTGCAGGGCATGTCCGCCGGTGCCGGCCTGATCGTGGCGCGTGCCGTCATCCGCGACTGCCTGGACGGCGATGCCGCGCAGAAGCTGATGGCACAGGCCACCATGATCTTTTCGGTGGCCCCGGCCATCGCGCCCATCATCGGCGGCTGGATCCTAGGCTGGAGCCAGTGGCACGCGATCTTCTGGGCCATGGCCCTGTTCGCCTTCCTGGTGCTGCTCGCGTGCCTGGCGTGGATGCCCGAAACCCATCCCGCGCAGGCGCGCACGCCGCTGCGGCTCGCAGCACTGGTGCGCGGCAGCTGGGCCATTCTTCGCAACCCGCGCTTCCTGCAGCTTTCGCTCGCGGCCTGCTTCAACTTCGGCGCACTGTTCCTCTACATCGCATCGGCCCCGGTGATGGTGCTGGAATACCTGGGGCTCAACGAGCAGCAGTTCGGCTGGATGTTCGTGCCGGTCGTGGCGGGCCTGATGGTCGGATCGTTTCTGTCCAGCCGCCTGGCGGGGCGCGCCAGCCAGTCGGCCACCGCGCGCCTGGGCTTCGGGCTGTCGCTGTTCGCCGCCCTGGCCAACCTGGCCTACAACCTGTCGGTGGATGCGGTCAGCCTGCCCTGGGCGGTGATTCCGCTCGGCTTTGCCGCTGCCGGCATCGGGCTGGCGTTTCCGCTCCTGACCATCCTCATGCTCGACATGTACCCGCGCCACCGCGGCGCGGCGGCTTCGATCCAGGCCTTCACCAGCCTGAGCATCAACGCCCTCATCGCCGGCCTGCTCGCGCCCCTGCTCGCGCCCCATCGCAGCCTGCTCGCGCTGGCCGCCGCGCTGATGTGCATCGCGGCGGTCGCGCTGTGGTGGGGGTATCGCCGCGGCGTGAAGCGTGATCCGGTGCTGGCACCGCCGCGCCCGATGATCGAGGAAGCCGAGCAACTCTGAGATCCGGCATCGCGGCCCTGGCGCGACGGCACGCGCCTACAATGGGCGCATGGAAATCTTCACGCTGGAATCCGGCCGCGCGCCGCTGCTGGTGAGCCTGCCGCACGACGGCAGCCACATCCCCGATGCGCTCGCGGCGCGCATGACGCCCGCCGCGCGCGCCGCGCCCGACACCGACTGGTTCGTGTCGCGCCTCTACGCCTTCGCACGCGAACTGGGCGCGTCGATCCTGCGCCCGAACCAGTCGCGCTACGTGGTCGACCTCAACCGCCCGCCCGACGACGTCTCGCTCTATCCCGGCCAGAACACCACCGGCCTGTGCCCGAGCGTGCGCTTCACCGGCGAGCCGGTGTACCTGCCGGGCCAGGAGCCCGACGCGGCGGAAGTCGCCGCGCGCGTGGAGCGCTACTGGCGGCCCTACCACGACGCCCTCGCCGACGAGCTGGCGCGCCTGCGCGCACGCTTCGGGCGCGCGCTGCTGTGGGACGGCCACTCGATCCGCGGCGAACTGCCCTTCCTCTTCGAAGGCCGCCTGCCCGACCTCAACCTCGGCACCGCCAGCGGCACCAGCTGCACGCCCGCGCTGCAGGCGCGGCTTGCGTCCGTGCTCGCGTCGCAAACCCGCTACAGCCACGTCATCAACGGGCGCTTCAAGGGCGGCTACATCACCCGCCATTACGGCGACCCGGCTCGCGGCGTCGAAGCGATCCAGCTGGAACTGGCGCAATCGACCTACATGGACGAGGGCGCGACAAGCTACCTGCCGGAGCGCGCCGAGCGCCTGGAGCGCATCGTGCTGCGCCCGCTGCTGGAAGCGGCGCTGGGCTGAACCGAAGAGAACGCCGCCGACCACGGTGGTCAGGGTGCCCCGCCCTTTCGGAGGCTTTCCGTACGCCTGTCGTACAGAAACGAAAAAGGCTCGCTGATGCGGGCCCAAATCGTTGTTTTCATTGGTGGGCGGTGCAGGGATCGAACCTGCGACCCTTGCCGTGTGAAGGCAATGCTCTACCGCTGAGCTAACCGCCCGGTAATGCGGCCGCGCATTATGACGGCGGCTCGGATTCCGGTCAATGACGGATGATCGCGCCTCCCATCATTCCGCGGCGGCCTTGGGCACCGCTGCCGGGGTTTCGTAGATGAGGTAGGGGTCGGCCTGGTGATTGATCACCGACTCGTCGACCACGACCTTGACCACGTTCTCCAGCGACGGCAGCTCGTACATCGTGTCGAGCAGGACCGATTCCAGGATCGTGCGCAGGCCGCGGGCACCGGTCTTGCGCTCCATCGCCTTGCGCGCCACCGCAAGCAGCGCGTCGGGGCGGAACTCCAGCTCCACGCCCTCCATCTCGAACAGTCTCTTGAACTGCTTGGTGATGGCGTTCTTGGGCTCGGTGAGGATCTTCATCAGCGCGTCCTCATCCAGCTCTTCGAGCGTGGCGATGACGGGAAGGCGGCCGATGAACTCCGGGATGAGGCCGAACTTGATCAGATCCTCCGGCTCGACCTCGGCCAGCAGCTTGCCGACGCTGGCCTTGCGCTTCTTGCTGCGCACATCGGCACCAAAGCCGATACCGCTGGAATCCAGGGTGCGCTGCTGGATGATCTTCTCCAGGCCCGCGAACGCGCCGCCGCAGATGAACAGCACGTTCTTGGTATCGACCTGCAGAAACTCCTGCTGCGGGTGCTTGCGCCCGCCCTGCGGCGGCACGCTGGCAACAGTGCCTTCGATCAGCTTGAGCAGGGCCTGCTGCACGCCTTCACCGGAAACATCCCGCGTGATCGAGGGGTTTTCGCTCTTGCGCGAAATCTTGTCGATCTCGTCGATGTAGACGATGCCCTGCTGCGCCTTCTCGACGTCGTAGTCGCACTTTTGCAGCAGCTTCTGGATGATGTTCTCGACATCTTCGCCGACGTAGCCGGCTTCGGTCAGCGTGGTGGCGTCGGCGATGGTGAACGGCACGTTGAGGAGCCGCGCCATGGTTTCGGCCAGCAGCGTCTTGCCCGAGCCGGTGGGGCCGACCAGCAGGATGTTGGACTTCGACAGCTCGACCTCGTCGTTCTTCTGGCGGCTCTCGATGCGCTTGTAGTGGTTGTAGACCGCTACCGACAGTGCCTTCTTGGCGCGCGCCTGCCCGACGACGTACTGGTCGAGCACGTCCATGATCTCGCGCGGCTTGGGGAGGTGGCTGCGCGAAGTGGAGGCCTTTTCCTCCAGTTCCTCGCGGATGATGTCGTTGCACAGCTCCACGCACTCGTCGCAGATGAACACCGACGGGCCAGCGATCAGCTTGCGCACCTCATGCTGGCTCTTGCCGCAGAACGAGCAGTACAGGATCTTGCCACTGTCACCGCCACGGCCTTGCCGTTCTTCACTCATGCCTGCCTTCGTCCCGCAAATTGCCTGACACGCCCCGAGGATAGCTCAGGGCGCAAGAAAAAAAGCGTGCCTTGCGGCATTTTCCCGTTCGGAGGCCCTTGCAAGCGCCGCATTTCCCAGGGAAAACAACCGCTTGGCGCGAATCAACCCGGCTTGACGGTGTCCTCGGGACGCCGCTCCAGCACCTCGTCGATCAGGCCGTAGGCCTTGGCGTCCTGCGCATTGAAGAAGAGGTCGCGCTCGACGTCGCGCTCGATGCGCTCCAGCGGCTGCCCGGTGTTGGCGGCGAACTCCTCGTTCAAACGGCGGCGCAGGTAGAGGATCTCGCGCGCCTGGATCTCGATGTCGGTCGCCTGGCCCTGCGCGCCGCCGTGCGGCTGGTGGATCATCACGCGCGAATTGGGCAGGGCGAAGCGTTTGCCGCGTGTTCCCGCAGCCAGCAGGAAGGAGCCCATGCTGGCGGCCTGGCCGATCACCATCGTGCTGACGTCCGGCTTGAGGAAGCGCATGGTGTCGTAGATCGCAAGGCCTGCCGTGACCACGCCGCCCGGGCTGTTGATGTACAGGTGGATGTCCTTGTCCGGGTTCTCCGACTCCAGGAACAGCATCTGCGCGATGACCACGTTGGCGACGTAGTCGTCGATCGGCCCGACGAGGAAGATCACCCGCTCCTTGAGCAGGCGCGAGTAGATATCGTAGGCGCGCTCGCCGCGGCTGGTCTGTTCGACCACCATCGGCACCAGGTTCAGGCCCTGCACGTTCATTGGCTCGTTCTCCCGAAAGGGTGGCACCGCCTCAGGCGGCGGCCCCGGAATTCATCACATCCTCGAAACTCAGCGTCGTGGTGCTGGCGTCGGCGTGGTCCGCGATCCAGTCGATGACCTGGTCCTCGATCACGCGGCTGCGCAGACCGTCCAGAAGTTGGGGGTCCTTGCGGTAAAGTTCAATGACCTGCTCGGGCTCCTCGTAGGTGGAGGCGATGAGCTGCATCATCTCCTGCAGACGCGCCGGGTCAAGCCGGATGTTGTTCTGCCTCGCCAGCTCGCCCAGCAGGACGGCCGCGGTCACGCGCTGCTTCGCCTGGCCGAGGAAGGGCTCGAAGCCGACCTCCTTCGGAACCTCCTGACCCTGCGAGCGCGCCTGCTCGGCGGCCTGACGCGCCAGTCCGCGCGCCTCGGCTTCGATCATGCGGCCCGGGACATCCAGATCGGCGTGGGAGGCCAGCAGCTTGGCGATCACGTCGTTCTTCAGGCGCACCATCAGCGCGCCCTTGAGCTCGCGCTCCAGGTTGGAGCGCACCTCGACGCGGAAGCGCTCGGCACCTCCGCTCGGAATCCCGAACGCGGCGAAGAAGGCATCATCGAGCTCCGGCAGCTTCGACTCGGACACGCGCACCACCTTGACCTCGATCTTTGCCGCCTTGCCGGCCAGCGCCGGGTTGCGGTAGTCGGCGGGGAAGGTGGCCTCCACGGACCTGGCATCACCCGCCCCCAGGCCGACCAGCTGCTCTTCCAGCTCGACGAGGATGCCGCCGGACCCGAGCACCGTGCCGGAGCGGTCCACGCCCTCGGCCGGAATGCGGCCCGAATCGGTCGTCGCCACCGACTCGAACATCACCAAGTCGCCCTTCTGCGCGGGACGCTGGACATCCTCCCAGGTGCGACGCTGCTGGCGCAGCGTATCAATCATGCGGTCGATGTCGGCATCGACGACCTCGGCCACCGGCCGGGTGATCTTCAGCGCGGACACGTCGATGGTGCCGATCTCCGGCATCACCTCGAAGGTCGCCACGTACTTGAACTCGCCGCCCTCGGGCAGCCCGGACGTCTCGATCTGCGGCTGCACCGCCGGCCGCAGGTTTTCCTTCTGCACCGCTTCGTTGAACGAGCGCTGGATCAGGTCGCCGACGGCTTCGCTGCGCACCTGGGCACCGAAGCGCTGCTCGATCACCTTGCCCGGCACCTTGCCGGGGCGAAAGCCCTTCAAGCGCACGGTGCGCGACAGCTCGTTCAGGCGCTGGCGGATGGTGGATTCAAGCTGGTCGGAAGGAACGCTGACGGTGAGCTTGCGGCCGAGCGTGCCGACGTTTTCGATGGAGACTTGCATGGTCACTCCTCAAGGGTTTCGCGCCGCCGCCCGCGTCGAGCCACGGCGCATGAAATCGGGCCCGCCATGATGCCCGGCACGGCCGCGATGCGCCACTATCGGCGTTCACGGACCACGGGCCGGCAACCGGTCGGAATGGTGCGAAAGGAGAGACTCGAACTCTCACGGGTTGCCCCACTGGAACCTAAATCCAGCGCGTCTACCAGTTCCGCCACTCTCGCAACGCACACGCACCCCGCGCTGCCCGGCACGCGGCCTGGCCGGTTCGGAAGCGGAGGTGACGAAGCCTGGGAGGAGGAGATGGTGGGCCGTGAAGGATTCGAACCTTCGACCAATTGATTAAGAGTCAACTGCTCTACCAGCTGAGCTAACGGCCCATCGTTTCAAACTGCCGCCCTGAGCGGCTTCGACCCGGCATTATGCCGCATCGGGAGGTGGGGTGGAAGACGGGATTCGAACCCGCGACCCCCGGAATCACAATCCGGTGCTCTAACCAACTGAGCTACATCCACCACTGAATCCAACCGCGCTCCGCGTCCATCCCTGGAGCGCTCGCCGTTCGGCATCCCTGCCTCACCGGCGCCATCCGCTCGATCTGCCACCGGCAGATCGAAAGCCGCGGACGTCGCCACCAACTGAGCTACATCCACCACTGAATCCAATTGCGCTCCGAACCCATCCCTGGAGCGCTCGCCGTTCGGCATCCCTGCCTCACCGGCATCCTGCCTGGCGCGCCCGACAGGAATCGAACCTGTAACCCCCGGCTTAGAAGGCCGGTGCTCTATCCGGTTGAGCTACGGGCGCACCGGGAAATGATAGCGCACCGGTCGCTGCCGGATCGGGTTTGGGTTCGCGGGGTCCGTGGTCGGGGCAGAGGGATTCGAACTCTCGACATCCAGCTCCCAAAGCTGGCGCTCTACCAGGCTGAGCTATACCCCGGCGGCGTCGCGGACACGACGTGAAAAAACACCCTGAAGGGCCGCGCATCTTACGCAGCGCGGCCCTTGGCGTCAACGCACGGTGGCCTCAGAACTCGTAGCCCACGGACAGGATTGCGCGCCCGTCGGCCAGGTGCCGCTCGCCCAGAGACTCGGCCAGGGTGTCGTTGTAGCCCGAGGTAGTGACATACGCCAGCTTGGTCGCGATCGACCCGAAGCTGCGCGAGAGCGAGACTTCGTAGTCGTTGTAGGCGCCGCCAAGCTCGCTCCCGAGGTCGTAACGGCCAGCCGCGGCACCGAGCTGGAAGCCCGACTCGCCCAGCTCCCAACTGCCCGACAGGCCCAGGTACAGACCCTCGTGCCCGAGGTTCACCGCATCGTCGGACCAGGTCACAAGCGCGGTAACGTTCTCGCCCAGTCCCAGCTCCACGCTGAACTCGTTGAAATCCTGGTCGAAATCCGGCTTGGATCCAGGATAGAAGGTGCGGGTGTAGTCCAGCGTCAGCGTCAGGAACTCGCTGAGCTCGCGGCTCCAGCCCAGGTAGAGGTTGGCTTCATAGCTGATGCCGTCATCCCAGTCTTCACCCGGGGGCACGAAGTCCACGCCCCAGAACTGGCCGCCCACGTAGAACCCCGCCTCGTGTTCGAGGTTGACCTCCAGCTGCCAGGTGGGATCTTCCTGGGTCTGGGAGACACCGTGCCAGGTGTAGTCGCTGGTCACCCCGATGATTCCGTTGATCGACCAGGCGGATTCATCCTGGGCAGCGGCGGGCAGGGCGAGCGCCGTCAGTGCAAGTGCCGCGGCAATGCGGGACAGGTTCATCATCGGAATCTCCAGAGGTGGAAGGGACAGGGCGGGCGGAACGACGGCGTACATTACCCAAGGGCGCGGCGCCGCTCCAGTGGCGTGCGGATTGACGGCACCGGCGGCCTGGATGTGACCAGGAACCCGCCCGATCCGTTGACAGCGCGGACCGGCGTGCCGAACATGCGGCGCAGCGGCATCGGGCCGCGCCGTTCGGGATTCCAGAAGATGAAGCTCAACCTCGTCAAGGTCGCGCCGCTGGCGGCCGCTGTGCTGATGCTCACGTCCTGTGGCGACAAGGCGCAGGATGCGACGGCTCCCGCCACGCCGAGTGCCGAGGCCCGGGTGCTGCACGTCTACAACTGGTCCGACTACGTGGCCGAGGACACCATTGCCCGCTTCCAGCAGGCCACCGGCATCAAGGTCGTGTATGACGTGTACGACTCCAACGAGATGCTCGAAGCCAAGCTGGTCACCGGCGGCTCGGGTTACGACGTGGTGTTCCCTTCGGCGCGTCCGTTCGCGCAGCGCCAGATCGCCTCGGGCATCTACGCGCCGCTCGACAAGACCCTGCTGCCCAACCTGTCCAACATCGATCCGACGCTGCAGGCGGCGCTGGCCGACGTCGATCCGGGCAACGCCCACGCCGTGCCCTACATGTGGGGCACCACCGGCATCGGCATCAATGTGGGCAAGGTCAGGGAAGCGCTGGGCGAGGATGCGACGCTCGATTCCTGGAGCCTTCTGTTCGATCCTGCCAATGCGGCCAAACTCGCCAAATGCGGCGTCAGCGTGCTCGACGACGACCAGGAGACCTTCTCGGCCGCGCTGATCTGGCTGCGGCAGGATCCGAACTCGCAGGATCCGGCGCAGATCGAGGCGGTCAAGCAGGCCTATGCCGCGATCCGGCCGCACATCCGCTACTTCAACTCGTCCAAGTACATCGACGACCTCGCCAACGGCGACCTGTGCCTGGCGATGGGCTACTCCGGCGACGTGTTCCAGGCCCGCGACCGCGCCGAGGAGGCGGGCAACGGCGTGGAGATCGACTACATCATTCCCGAGGAAGGCGCGGTACGCTGGTTCGACCTGATGGCCATCCCGAAGGATGCACCGCACCCGAAGAACGCGCACGCCTTCATCGACTTCCTGCTGCAGCCAGAGGTCATCGCCGACATCAGCGACTACGTCGGCTACGCCAACCCCAATACCGCCGCCACCGCCCTGATGGATCCCGACATCGCGCAGAACCCGGGCGTCTATCCGCCGCAGGAAACCCTTGCCAAACTGGTCGACCCGGTTTCCCTCCCCGAAACCCTGCAGCGCGAGCGCGTGCGCGCCTGGACATCGATCAAGAGCGGCCAATAAGCCGCTTGCCACCATCGATCACCTGCCTGCGGCCGTCGGCATCCGCACGCCGGCGGTCGCCTTTTCCGGAGGCCGCCTGATGGCCCAGCCCTCGATCCGGCGCCCCGCGCCGGTCGCACCCTGGCAAGACCCCGCCGCGCAGCCATTTCTGCGCATCCAGAACGTCACCAAGACCTACGGCAAGGTGTACGCCTGCGACGATGTCTCGCTCGACATCTACCAGGGCGAACTGTTCGCGCTGCTGGGCGGCTCGGGTTCGGGCAAGAGCACCCTGCTGCGCATCCTGGCGGGCCTGGTGAAGCCCGACCGGGGCACGGTGATGATCGACGGTGTCGACATTTCGAACCTGCCACCCTACGAGCGGCCGGTCAACATGATGTTCCAGAGCTACGCGCTGTTCCCGCACATGACGGTGGAGCAGAACATCGCCTTCGGCCTCAAGCAGGACAGGCTCTCCGCCGCCGAGGTCCGCGACCGCGTGGCGCAGATGCTCGAACTGGTGCGCATGCCCGACCTCGGCAAGCGCAAGCCCGACCAGCTTTCCGGCGGCCAGCGCCAGCGCGTCGCGCTCGCCCGCGCGCTCGCCAAGCAGCCCAAGCTGCTGCTGCTCGACGAGCCGTTGGGCGCGCTCGACCGCAAGCTGCGCGAGCACACCCAGTTCGAACTGGTGAATATCCAGGAGCGCGTCGGCACCACCTTCGTCATGGTCACCCACGACCAGGAAGAGGCGATGACCATGGCCTCGCGCCTGGCAGTGATGAACTTCGGGCGCATCGAGCAGGTGTCCACGCCGGCCGGCATGTACGAATACCCGGCCTCGCGCTTCGTGGCCGAATTCATCGGTGCCACCAACATCTTCGAGGGCCGCATCGCCTCGCAGGACGAGGGCGAAGGCACGGTGCGAGTCTACTGCGACGCGCTCGGGAGCGAGATCCTGGCGCGCCATGCCGATCCGATCCCGGTCGGCACGCCGGTGGCGGTTTCGGTACGGCCGGAAAAGATCGACGTGCACGAAACCCGCCCCGAGGCCGACAACGTGGCGATGGGCCGAGTGGCCGAAATCGCCTATCTGGGCGATGTCTCGATCTATCAGGTCAAGACGCCGGCCGGTGCCGTGATCCGGGTGCAGGAAACCCATATCGTGCGCAGCTCCGAGCCGCACTACGACTGGGACGACACCCTGTACCTGTCCTGGGAGGCCGGATCGGCGGTGGTGCTGCCGACATGAGCACGCGGCGCGCGGTCGGCATCGGCGGGTTCTGGGACCAGGTGGTGCGCAATTTCTTCCGCTGGTTCGGCGTCATCGGACACGAATTCCGCACCCACCGCGGCCGCCTCTTCGTCATCGCGATCCCGATGCTCTGGCTCGGACTGTTCTTCCTGGTGCCCTTCGTCATCGTGATGAAGATCAGCCTGGCGACACCGCTGTTCGGCCAGACTCCGCCGTACTCGGCCCTGTTCGACCACGCCGAGGACGGTGCCCTCACCCTGCGCATCACCTGGGCCAACTATGCGGCGCTGCTCAAGGACAGCCTCTATCTGAAGGCCTACCTCAACTCGCTGCTGTTCGCGGGCGTCTCCACCACGCTCACCCTGCTGATCGGATATCCCATCGCCTACGGCATCGCGCGCGCCACGCCGCTGTGGCGCATGGCGCTGCTGGTCGGCGTGATCCTGCCTTTCTGGACCAGTTCGCTGCTGCGTACCTACGCCATGATCGGCATCCTCAAGACCAACGGCCTGATCAACCAGATGCTGATGGGCATCGGCCTGATCGACACGCCGCTGGAGCTGCTCTACACCAACCTCGCCGTCTACATCGGCATCGTCTACAACTATCTGCCCTTCATGATCCTGCCGCTCACCGCCAACCTGATGCGGATGGACTTCACCCTGCTGGAAGCGGCCGAAGACCTCGGCGCACCGCCGTGGCGCTCGTTCCTGCAGATCACCCTGCCGCTGTCGATGCCGGGCATCATCGCCGGCGCGATGCTGGTGTTCATCCCCGCAGTGGGCGAGTTCGTCATTCCCGACATCCTCGGCGGCCCCGACGCCATCACCATCGGGCGGGTGCTGTGGACCGAATTCTTCACCAACCGCGACTGGCCGCTGGCCTCGGGCGTGGCGGTGGCGATGCTGCTGCTGATCGTGATCCCCACGCTGATCTTCGAATACGTGGAAAACCGCAGCCAGGGCAAGGGGAAGGACGCATGAACCGCCGCCCCTGGGTGCTCTACACCGCGATGGCGTTCGGCTATGCCTTCCTCTACGTCCCGATCGTTTCGCTGATCGTCTATTCCTTCAACAAGTCGCGTCTGGTGACGGTCTGGGGCGGTTTTTCCACCGAGTGGTACGCGCGCCTGTTCAACAACGAGCAGATCCTCTCGGCCGCCTGGCGCAGCTTCCTGATCGCCTCCGGCAGCGCCACCCTGGCCGTGGTCATAGGCACGGCGGCGGGCTTGGCGCTGGCTCGCTTCGGCCGCTTTCCCGGACGCGGCCTGCTGTCGCTGATGAGCTCGGCCCCGCTGGTGATGCCCGAGGTGATGCTGGGCCTCTCGGCCCTGCTCCTGTTCGTGAGCATGCAGCAGCTGATCGGCTGGCCGACGCGCGGCATGAGCACCATCACCATGGCGCACGTCACCTTCACCGCCTGCTACGTCACCGTGGTGGTGCGCTCGCGCCTGACGATGATGGACGACAGCCTGGAAGAAGCCGCGATGGATCTGGGCGCGCGTCCCTGGAAGGTGTTTTTCCTCATCACCCTGCCGCTGATCGCCCCGGCGCTCCTGGCCGGCTGGCTGCTGGCCTTCACCCTTTCCCTGGACGATCTCGTGGTCGCCAGCTTCACCTCCGGCCCCGGTGCCAGCACCCTGCCGATGCTGATCTATTCCAAGGTGAAGCTCGGCGTGACGCCGGAGATCAACGCGCTGGCGACGCTGGTGGTGCTGCTGGTGATGGTACTGGTGAGCATCGCCGGCATCCTCCTGCATCACCAGCAGAAGCAGCGCAAGCGCGCCTGAGGCCACGCCCATGCCCAAGCTCGACCATCGCATCCCGCCGCCCGTCGTCGCGCTCGCCTGCGCCGCGCTTGCCTGGGGATTGACGCGGCTGGCACCCGCGCTTGCGCTGCATCTGCCGCATCGCCTCGGCATCGCGCTGGGCGTTGCCGGTGCAGGGCTGGCGCTGGAAATCTGGGCGCTGCTGCACTTCCGCCGCGCGCGCACCACGATCAGCCCGCTGTCACCGCACAAAGCCAGCGCCATCGTTCGCGCCGGCCCCTATCGCTTCACGCGCAATCCCATGTACCTGGGCATGGCGATCCAGCTCGTCGCGTTCTGCCTGTGGCTGGCCAACCCGCTCGCGCTGATCGCGGTGGCGGTTTTCGTCGCCTGCATCACCCGCTTCCAGATCCAGCCGGAGGAACGCGCCATCGCGGCGAAGTTCGGCGAATCCTACGCCCGCTACCGCAGTCAGGTACGACGCTGGCTGTAGCAGCTCCGGCCTCGCGCTGCCGCCGAGGCGCGGCGAGCCGTCCGGCGCGGAACACTCGATTCAGCTGCCTGCGACCTCAGCGCACCGGGCGCGGCACGATCGCCTGCGAGCGGGTGCGGGTGTAGACGAACACCGTGGCAGGCGGAATGTTGCGCACCACCATGGACCCGCGCGTGACGTGCAGGCCCAGCGCATTCGCGACCTCGGCACGCAGCGGCGGGCGCGGGCCATAGGTGAACTGGATGAAGCGGCCATCGGGCCGCAGGCACTCGAACGCCGCCATGACGATCTCCCGCTGCAGCGTCGCGGGCATCGACAGCAGCCCCAGGCTCGACACCACCGCATCAGCCATTCCGTCGCCCCAGTCGCTCCTGCGCCTGGCCTCCGCCGGCAGGTTGCGCGCATCGGCGCAGACCACGTGTGCCCGTGGAAACATGCGGCCCAGATGGGAGGCAAGCTGCGGATTGAGTTCCAGCACCAGGAGATCTTCCGGCGCAATCCCGCGCGCGATCAGGGCCCGGGTCATGACCCCGGTGCCCGCACCCAGTTCGATGACCCGTCGCGCACCGACCGGCAGTTCCGCCATCATCGAGCGCACCAGCTGCGGACCCGAGGGGGCGATGGCCGCCGTGGTCAGCGGATGGCGCAGCCACTGGCGGAAAAATCGCCAGTGATCGGCATGTTCGTACCACAGGCGCTTGAGGGGTAGCAGCATCGGCAGGGTCGGAAAAAGTCGGTGGCGCGCAAGCATCGGGGCATTGCAGCGGTTCCACAAGGGCCGCGTCCGCGATCGGCGTCAGGCGTGAACGAACTCCCACGCCGCGTGGATGCGCGGGCTACGGGAAAAATCCGGATCGAGCGTGGCGGCACGTATGTCGCGCGCGCCGTAGGCCGCCTCCAGCGCGGGATCCAGCCGGAAGCGCCGGTAGTTGTTGGAGAACAGCAGCAGGCCATCGGGTGCCAGACGCGCCATGCAGGCGTCGATCAGGCGCGGATGCTCGCGCTGCAGGTCGAAGTCGTCGGCGCGCGCCGAGTTGGAGAAGGTCGGCGGGTCGCAGAAGATGAGGTCGTACTGCCCGCGTTCGGCGTCGAGCCAGGCCATGGCGTCAGCCTGCACCAGCCGGTGCGACTGCCCGGCCAGGCCGTTGAGCGCCAGGTTCTTCGCGGCCCAGTCGAGATAGGTGGGCGAGAGATCGACACTCGTTGTGCTCGCCGCACCACCCAGGCCCGCCTGCACGCTGGCCGCGCCGGTGTAGCAGAACAGGTTGAGAACGCGCAGTCCGCGCGCCTCGCGCGCCAGGCGCAGGCGCAGGGGGCGGTGGTCGAGAAAGAGTCCGGTATCGAGGTAGTCGAACAGGTTGACGCGCAGCCGCGCGGCTCCCTCGCGCACCAGCAGGAACTGTCCGCGCGCATCGAAACGACCGTATTTGCTGCCGCCCTTGCCGCGCTGGCGCGTCTTCACCGCCACGCGCGCGCGCGGCAGCTCGAACACGTCCATCGCCGCGTGCACCAGATCGGTCAGGCGCTGGCGCGTGGTTTCTTCGGGAATCTCCGCCGGTGCCTGGTATTCCTGCACGTGCAGCCAGACTTCCTCGGGCGCGTCCGGCGTTTCCTCCGGCACGCCCGTGTACACGTCGATCGCGGCGGCGTATTCGGGGATGTCGGCATCGTAGGCGCGAAAGCAGGCCACACCCTCGCGCTCGCGCCACTTCTTCAGGGCCCGCAGGTTCTTGCGCAGGCGATTGGCGACCATCTGCGCGCCATCGGACAAGGGACGCGGCTCGAAGGCGCGCGCGCGCGCCGGGTCGATCCGGTCGATCCGCAGCAGCTCGCAGGCCAGCGCGCCGTTGTAGAGCGCGTAGCGTTTTTCGGGGCGCAGCCCGAGCGCGCGGGAAAGTTCCGCGTCACCGCTCAGGATCGCCGCCTGCCAGCCGACGAAACCGCGCTTGAGCGCGGCCCCCAGCGCGCGGTACAGCGCCGGATCGGCGGCCAGGCGCTGGTCATAGGGCGGATTGCAGGCCACCAGCCCGGGCGTCACGCCCTGCGGTGCGGAAAGATCGGCCACATCGCCCTGCTCCACCGAAATCACCCCGGCCAGGCCGGCGCGCGCGATGTTCTCGCGGCTCGCGGCCACGGCTGCCGGATCGATGTCGTAGCCGAAAAACCGCGGCGTCAGCGCGGCGCGACCGGCGCGCGAGCGCGCCTGCGCCTCGGCCACCAGGGCGTTCCACAGCGCCTCGTCGTGCCCGCGCCAGCGCAGGAAACCGAAATGCGGTCGCCCCAGGCCCGGCGCGACGTCCGCACTCATCCACGCCGCCTCGATCAGGAGCGTGCCCGAGCCGCACATCGGATCGACCAGCGCGCCGCCCCTGGTATCGATCTCGCGCCAGCCGCCGCGCAGCAGCACCGCGCAGGCAAGGGTTTCCTTGAGCGGTGCCTCCACCTGCGGACCGCGCCAGCCGCGCCGGTGCAGCGACTCGCCGGCAAGATCGATGAACACATCGGCGATGTTGCGCCGCAGGCTCAGGCTGATCGCGACATCCGGCCGATCCACATCCACGGAAGGGCGCACGCCGAAGCGTTCGCGGAACTGGTCGACGACGGCGTCCTTCACCTTCTGCGCGGCGTAGCGCGCGTGCGTCAGGTGCGAAGCGTGCAGGTTCGCATCCACCGCCAGGGTGCCGTGTTCGGCAAGGTGCGCGGACCAGTCCACGGCCTGCACGCCGAGATACAGCGCCTCTTCGGTGGCTGCCTCGAAGTGCGCCACGCGCAGGAGCACGCGGCTGGCCAGGCGCGACCACAGGCAGACGCGGTAGCCGGTTTCCAGAGCGCCGGAAAAATGCACGCCGGCCAGCGCCTCGCGCACGTCCTGCGCGCCCAGCGCCTGCAGCTCTTCCACCAGCAGGTATTCCAGGCCCTTGGCGCAGGGTGCGAAGAAGGTCAGCGCCGCGCTCATGCCAACGCCCCCAGAAAACGCCCGAACTCGTCCGCGATGGCGTCCACGTGGCCTTCGAGCCGGTGGTTGTCATCGAGCAGCAGCAGCGTCACCGCGCGCTCGGCGCACCAGTCCACCACGTCCTGCGCCGCGATCAGCTCGTCGTGCCAGCCGTGGATCACCCGCGTCGGCACGCGCGCGGCATCCAGCCGCTGCGGATAGCCCGGCAGCGCGACGGGCGGTGCCATCAGGAACAGCCCCGCCGGCCGCACCTCGAGCGACGCCAGCGCCGAGATATACGCGCCCATGCTGGAGCCGGCCAGCACCAGTGGCCCGGACGCACGGCGCGCGCTCTCCAGCAGCCTTTCCAGCCGCCGCGGGATGTCGCGCACGTCGGAGGCCGCGTCGATCTGCGAATAGTCCGGCCGCTCGTGGCTCCAGCCCAGCGCTTGGGCCACGCGCGCCAGCGCCGACACCTTGCTGGCGTTCGGGCTGCTGTGGAGTCCGTGGGAAAGAATGCAGTGGCCGGCCATGGCGTGACTCCGCGAAAAGGCTGAACAAAGCCCCTCTCCTGCCGGAAGAAGGGTTGGGGTGAAGGTTCGGGCAGAGCGCGTGGCGAGACCTCGCCGCAAGGTCCGATTGCCGCGCTTCGCTCGCCCCTCATCCGCCCCCGGATCACGTCCGGGGCAGGCTCTTCGGGCACCCGCCATCGCAAGCTGCGCCGTCGATTCCGGACGGAAAGTTTTACCGGCCAGAGCGCTGCGCGAAGCCCGGCGACACGGCGCAAAAGCACGTGAATGTTAGCATGCGGCCCATGCGCTCCGATTCCACGTCGCCCATCGCCAGCGCCATCCGCGACTGGCCCCTGCCCTATGTCGAAAAGCTCGCGGCGCGCGCGCGCGCGGCCATCGAGCTGATCGTGATCCACTGCACCGAGCTGCCGGATCTGGCGATGGCGCGCAACTACGGCGAGCGCGTACTGTACGACTCGGGCAGCGGCAACAGCGGGCACTTCTACATCGACCGCGACGGCAGCGTGCACCGCTTCGTCCCGATCGAGCGCATCGCCCACCATGTGCGCGGCCACAACGCGCGCTCCATCGGCATCGAACTGGTCAATGCGGGGCGCTACCCGCACTGGCTGGATTCACGCCACCAGGCCATGGACGAACCCTACCCCGAGGCGCAGATCGACGCCCTGATCAGCCTGATCGCGCGGCTCGCCGCCGAGCTTCCCGGCCTGCGCCATATCGCCGGGCACGAGGACCTGGATACCGAACGGGTGCCCGCCAGCGACGACGCTTCGGTGCAGGTGGCGCGCAAGCGCGATCCGGGGCCGATGTTTCCCTGGGTGCACCTGCTGTCGCAAATACCGATCAATCGGCTCGCATCCACTGCCGCGACGCATCCCTCCGCGTGATCGCCAGCCGCCGACGGCAGGGCGAAGGCTCGCCGCCTCAGGAAACCTCCAGGCTGAAGCCGGGCACCGCCGTGCGCGGGTCGCGGGCGTGTTCGGGGGTTTGCCTCGCGGCTTCGGCCGCTTCACCCAGATAGCGCAGTCGCTTTTTCGGCCGCAGGTGGGCCAGGTCCAGCTCGATCAGGCCGTCCACCGCGTCGGAAAACTCCGGGTCCACGCCGAACGCCAGGAAGCGCACGCCGTCGGGCTCGCACAGGTCCACGTACTGCTTGTAGAGCATCGGCACACTGGCTCCAAGCGCATCCAGCTCGGTTTTCAGCGCGCGAAAAGCATCGACGGCGGGCAGCTCCGGGTGCGGTGCCGGAGTGATCGGCGTGAAGGGTTGGCGGGCGCGCGCGTGCTGCTGGCGCGCGCCGTAGTAGTGGCGGTAATGGGCCACGATCTTTTCGCGGGCCGGCAGCGGAAGCGCCGCGCTGATCGAAACGGCCCCGAACAGGTAGCGGATATCGGCATGGCGGCGCAGGTAGGCGCCAATGCCCTGCCAAAGCAGGTCAATGCTGCGGCTGCCCTGATAGTCGGGGGCGACAAAGCTGCGGCCCAGCTCCAGCCCGGCCGCCATGCGCGGCAGCATGGCGTCGGCATACTCGAACAGCGTGCTGGTGTAGAGGCCGTCGATGCCGCGTTCGGCCAGGAGGCGGCCGCTGTTGGCGACGCGGTAGGCACCGGCAACGCGCTGCGACGAGGCGTCCCACAGCACGATCTGTTCGTACCAGGCGTCGTAACGGTCGAGGTCGAGCCGCTTGCCCGTGCCTTCACCGATGCCGCGGAAGGTCAGCTCGCGCAGCCGGCCGATCTCGTGCAGCAGCGGCGAGTTCGGCGGCAGGCGGCCGGCCCGGATCTGCTTGCCGTCGGCGGTGTCGCCGAGGCGTTCGAGCGTGGCGATTTCGATCGCAAGCAGCGCCGGATCGATCGCATCGGCCAGCGGCTCCTCCTCGCCGGCCCTGGGCACCGGGTCGAGCCGGGTTCCAATGCAATCGATCGCCTGGCGCAGGTCCCGCAGCGTGGCGGCCGGATCGGCACCCGGCTCCAGGCGTTGCGCCTGACCGATGCGCAGGCCGATGCGCTGATTGCGCTGGCGCAGGATCTCGCGCGGCAGGAGCGCGGTGCCGGCAGGGCGGAACAGGGCGGATGCGCCGTAGAACAGCCTGGAATTTCGCGCCTCGATCCGCACCGGCAGCACCGGCGCGCCGGTCGCCAGCGCAAAACGCATCAGGCCGCGCCGCCACGGGCGATCGGCAATGCCGCGCAGCCCCAGACGGGACACTTCGCCGGCGGGAAAGATGATCACGCACTGGCCCTGCGCGAGCGCGGCCTCGATCGCGCGCAGGTTCGATACCTGCGGCTGCCCGCCGAGAATGCGCACCGGCAGGATCAGCGGTGCCAGACCCTCGATGCCGGCCAGAAGATCATTGGCCACGATCCGCACGTCGCTGCGGATCCGCCCCACGAAATCCAGCAGTGCCAGCGCATCCAGCGCGCCGCAGGGGTGATTGGCCACGATCAGCAGCCGCCCGGTTTCCGGCACGCGGCTGCATTCGACCTGATCCACGGTGTAGCGCAAATCAAGAAAGCGCAGTGCCGCCTCGACGAACGGCAGACCCCGCAGGTGGCCGCTTTCGGCCAGAAAGGAGCGGATCGCCTCCAGCCCCGACCAGCGCCCGAAGCCGCGCAGCAATCCGTGCATGAAGGGCCGATTTGCGGCGCGGAACAGCCGCGGGTAACGCGAAGCCAACGTGGGAGTGATCGTCTGCATCACGGCGTTTTCCACCAGGGCGCTCGGCACAGCATGGCGAGCGGATGCGACAGGCCCGTGTCCGAAACACGTCAGCGCGATGACAAACGCGAACGGCGTCACCCGCGGCGCGGAACACCCTGCCTGCGCGCGCGCGGCCGGCAAGCGCGCCGCTTCAGGTGCATTTCGTATAATTCCCGGTCTTGCGCCTACGGAACCCGCCGCCTTGCACGAAAAAGTCGCCGAACTGCTCGATCTGGTGCGCCTGGAGCGCATCGAGGACACGATCTTCCGCGGCCAGAGCCGCGACATCGGCACGAGGTTCGTGTTCGGCGGGCAGGTGCTGGGGCAGGCGCTGAGCGCGGCGCAGCGCACCGTGGACCGGGCGCGGATCGTACACTCGATGCACGCCTACTTCCTGCGCGCCGGCGACATCGAGCACCCGATCGTCTATCTGGTCGACCAGACCCGCGACGGCGGCAGCTTTTCGGCGCGGCGCGTCACCGCGATGCAGCACGGCCAGCCGATCTTCGTGGCCTCGGCCAGCTTCCACCTGCCCGAATCCGGCCCCACGCACCAGCTCTCGCCGCCCCAGGTGCCGATGCCCGAGGATCTTCCCGAAGGCACCAATCTTTCGACCGAAGAGCTGGCCAGACTGCCGGCCAAGGTGCAGCGCTGGCTGAGCAAGCGCGACGCCTTCGAGTTCCGCCACGTCTACCCGCGCAACGAGCTCTACCCGACCAAGCAGCCGCCCTACCAGCAGATCTGGTTCCGCCTGGCAGACCGCATCGACGACGATCCGGCCCTACACCACGCCCTGCTCGCCTACGCCTCGGATTTCCACCTGATCGGCACCAGCACCCTGCCGCACGCCATCTCCTACCTGCAGCCCAACGTGCGCATGGCCAGCCTCGACCACGCGCTGTGGTTCCACCGCCCGCTGCGGGTGGACGAGTGGCTGCTGTATTCCTGCGACAGCCCCTCGATGCACGACAGCCGCGGGCTGGCGCGCGGCAGCATCTACACCCGCGACGGCGTGCTGGTGGCCTCCAGCGCGCAGGAAGGCATGGTGCGCGTGAGCCCGGACGAACGCTGACGTGCGCAAGGTGTTCAGCTCGATCCGGCTGGAAAACGCGGAAGGCGTGGCGACGCTGCTGAACGAGCACGGCATCCAGACGCGCATCACCAACGGACGCTCGTACAAGGGCAGCCGGCGGCGCGGGTTTTCCTACCGGGAAAGCGCGCTGCTCGAGGTTCCGGAGGCATCGGTCTGGGTCGTCCTCCCCGACGACCAGCCGCAGGCGCGCGCGCTGCTGCGCGCGGCCGGGCTGATGGATTCCACCCGCGACAGCTTCCTGCCCGAATCGCCCATTCCCCCTGCGCGGCTCCGCAGCGCCGCGCAGAAAATGGCGCGGGTGCGCGTCATCCTGCTGGCGGCCGTCGTGATCCTGATGATGCTCAGCCTGTCGCGCAGCTGCCAGCAGCGCGTGGCTCCGCCGGTGCCGGAACCGGCACCTGCTCCCGCTCCCGCGGCAGAGCAGGACGACGAACGTCACATCGTCCCCGTCGAATTGTCACTGTAGCGACCTTCACCCTGCCCGCGTGCCGCCCATGAACCGCGCCGAAGCCCTGAGCCTCCTGATCGACGAACACCTGCCGGCCGCCCAGGCGGGCGACTCCCGTGCCTACGGCCGGATCGTCACCGGCTGCCAGAACGGCATCACCGCCATCGCGCTGGCCATCACCCGCGACGTGCCGGCGAGCGAGGACATCGCGCAGGAAGCCTTTCTCAGCGCCTGGACGCATCTGCCGCGCCTGCGCAACCGATCCAGCTTCCTGCCGTGGCTGCGCCAGATCACCCGCAACCTCTCGCACGACCACCTGCGCCGGCGGCGCAACGAGCGCCGCATCGACGGCGACCTCGACGACATCCTTGCGGTGGTGGCCGACCCCGCGCCCGACGTGCCCGACAGCCTCGCGCGCCAGCAGGAAGAGGCCATCGCGGCCGACCTGATCGACGAACTGCCCGAGGAGACCCGCGAAATCCTCCTGATCTACTACCGCGAGGGACAGTCGTCGCGGCAGGTGGCGGAACTGCTCGGGATGCAGGACGCGGCGGTGCGCAAACGCCTGTCGCGGGCGCGCGCCAGCCTGCGCGAGGACATGCTCAAGCGTCTGGGCGAATTCGCCCGCGCCACCGCGCCCACGATCGCCTTCACCGCGCTGATCGTCGCCGGGCTAAGCGCGACGCAGACGGCGACCGCCGCCGGCGTCGGTGCCGCCGGCGCATCGCTCGCGGGCAAGCTGGCGGCGGCAAAATCCGGCCAGATCACCGGCCTTGCGGGCAAGCTGTTCGGGCGCACCGCGCTCGCCCCGGTGCTGGCGCGCGGCGGTGCCAGCCGCCTGATGATCGGTGCCATCGGCGGCATGGTGTTCGCGCTGATCCTGGGCGTGGCCACGGTCTTCTTCGGCGTGCGCCGCCACTGGGTCACCTCCACCGACGACCAGGAGCGGCGCGAACTGGCCTGGTTCGGGGCCACCGGCCTCCTGGTCGTGCTGGTCTTCACCTCGCTGATGGGCGCGGCCGTGCTCAGCGGCTCGAACCTGCTGCCGAGCCTGAGCCTGGTGGGCATGATGGCGCTCCTGGGCGGGATGAACCTGGCGTGGCTGCCGCGCATCCTGCGCCGGCGGCACCAGCGCGAGGCGGCACGCGATCCGGTCACTGCTTCCTTCAACCGCCGCGCCGAGCGCCGCATGGCCTGGGCCGGGCTTTTCATCGGCGTGCTGGCCGGTGCCAGCGGCCTCCTGTTCGGCTGGTCGAGCAATCCGCCGATGTAACACGAAGGCTGCCGGGCCGCAGCCTCAGCCCGCGGGCAGCGGCTTGCCCTGTTCTGCCAAGGTGAGCGCCACCTTGTTGCGCAGATAGGCGGGCTGGAGATCTTCGGGCGCGATGCCCTCGCCGCGGGCCAGAGCGGCAGCGGCCAGGCGGGCGACGTCTCCGGCGCGCGGCAGGGCGTTTTCATCCACGCGCGCGAGCCGTTCGCCAAGGCGCGCCACGAGTGCTGCATCCTGCGCGGCAAATCCGCTCCCCACGCCCACGCGCACGGCGTGCGGCTCCAGCGCTGCGTCCGCCGGGGCGAGCACTTGCTCTTCGCCGCGCCGAATCCAGATGCCGCCGGCATCGCGCGCATAATCCGCCAGGTACACCTCGCCCATGCGTGCGTCGATCGCGGCGAGCACGCCGGTGGCCGAATCGCCGGCGTGTTCCAGCGCGCGCATCGCCGGCAGCGCCAAGGCGTCGAGCGTGGATACGCCAACGGCCGGACGATCCAGCGCCAGCGCCAACCCCTGGGTGATCGCCACCGCCAGCCGCACCCCGGTAAACGCACCCGGGCCGCGGCCGCAGGCCACCGCGTCGAGCTGGGCGCGCACCATGCCCGCCTGCGCGAGGAGTTCCTCGATCCACGGCAGGGTCAGCTCGGCATGACGGCGCGGCGCGATCTCGAAGCGCTCCAGCACCTCACCATCGTTCCACAGCGCCACCGAGCAGGCTTCGGTCGCGGTTTCCAGAGCCAGGAGTTTCATCGTGAATCGGTATCCTCGGGATTGCCCGGCCATGGTAGTACGCGCCCCTGTCGCGCCTCGCGCAGGAAGCGCAGCACGCGCTCCGCATCGCGGGTGCGCGCGAAGGGCGGCAGGCTGTCGAGAAAGATGCGGCCGTAGGATTTCCCCACCAGACGCGGGTCGCACAGCATCACCACGCCCTGATCGGCGTGGGTGCGGATCAGGCGGCCGGCACCCTGTTTGAGCGCGATCACCGCGCCGGGAAGCTGCCAGTCGCGAAAGGGGTTGCCGCCGCGCCGGCGGATCGCCTCCAGGCGCGCCTCCAGCACCGGATCATCGGGGGCAGCGAACGGCAGCTTGTCGATCACCACCAGCTGCAGCGCATCGCCTGCCACGTCCACGCCCTCCCAGAAGCTGGCGGCCCCCAGCAGCACGCCGTTGCCTGATTCGCGGAAGCGCTCCAGCAGCAGGTGGCGCGGTGCCTCGCCCTGCACGAACAGTGGAAACTCGCGCCGCGCCGCGAGCAGCTCGGCGGCCTGGCGCAGCGCGCGGTGCGAAGTGAAAAGCAGGAAGGCGCGCCCGTCGGAGGCGTCCAGCAGGGGCAACGCGGCCTCGACCACCGCTTCAACATGCGCCGGCGTGTTGGGCTCGGGCAGCCCGTGCGGCACGTACACCAGGGCCTGGTTGTGGAAATCGAAGGGCGAGGGTTCCAGCAGGGTGCGCGGCGACTCCATGCCGAGCTGTTCGGACAGGTGCGCGAAGCCGCCGTCCACTGCCAGGGTAGCCGAGGTGTGGATCCAGGCGGCCTGCGAGGCGGCGCGGAACTCGCGCAGCGCGCCGGAGACATCGAGCGGGGTCTGGTGGAGCTGGAAGCCGCGCGCGGTGATTTCGTACCAGCGCACCTCGCCGCCGCCCTTCGCATCCAGGATGCGCTCGCAGCCTTCGACCAGCTCCTCGGCGCGATCGCGGCAGCTCTTGAAACCGACGCTGCGCTCGGCCAGCGGCTCCAGCAGCGCGGCCACGGTGGCCAGCGCGGCGCGCAGCGCGTCCAGCGCCTCGGCCACGTCGGGATGGGATTCGAACACCGCGAGCGATGCGCGCGCCGGCAGCGGCTCGAGCGCGGCGCGCACCGCCTTCACCGCCAGTTCCAGCGCCTGCGCAGGCTCCTGCACCTCGGCACGCGCGCCGCTCACGCCCTCGCACTCGGACAGCGCATCGCGCGCCAGGTCGACGAGCTGGCGCGAGGACACCATCGCGCCGAAGAACTGCGCGGCCAGTTCGGGCAGCTGGTGGGCCTCGTCCAGCACGAAGGTTTGCGCGCCGGGCAGGATTTCGCCGAAGCCCTCGCGCTTGAGCGCCTGATCGGCGAACAGCAGGTGGTGGTTGACCACGACCAGGTCCGCCTCCTGCGCCTTCTGCCGCGCGCGCACCACGAAGCATTCGGCGTGGAACGGGCAGTCGGTGCCCAGGCAGTTGTCGGCGGTGGAGGTGACCTGCGGGCGCAGCGGCGAATCGTCGGCGAGGAAATCGGCACCGGCCAGATCGCCGTCCTCGCTGCCGCCGGCCCAGGCATGAATTGCAGCGAGCCGGCTGGCCTCCTCGCGCGAGGTGAACAGGCCGTCGCTGCGCGCGCGTTCGAGCCGATACCAGCACAGATAGTTGGCGCGACCCTTGAGCAGGGCGGTCTTGAGTCGTGCGCCCAGCGCCTGCCGCACCCGCGGCAGGTCGCGGTGGTAGAGCTGGTCCTGCAGCGCCTTGGTGCCGGTGGAAATGATGGTGCGCTTGCCCGAGAGCAGCGCCGGAACAAGGTAGGCGTAAGTCTTGCCGGTGCCGGTGCCAGCCTCGGCGATCAGCTCGCCGCGCGCATCGATCACTTCGGCGATGGCCTCGGCCAGGCGCTGCTGCGCCGGGCGCGGCACGAAGCCCTCGATCGCTGTCGCCAGCGCGCCGCCGTCGCCCAGGGCCGCGCGGGTGTCGTCGATCAGGGACATCGCATGCGATCCGGATTCCGCCCGCGACCTGGCTTCAGGTACTCCTGCGACCGGCTCACATCCGCACCGGCGGCTCGACCGTACAGCGCGTCATCTGGCTCTGCGCGGCGGTGGCGGCGTCCGGATAGCCGGTGAGCTCGCGCGCCAGGCGGATCACCGTCCAGCTGCGGCGGCACAGCCCGCCCAGGCGCGGGCCGCGCTCCCAGGACTCGCTCGCCAGGCGCACCGCGTCATCCCAGGCACCGCGCGCCAGCGCCAGCTCGGCGCGCCACTGGAGCAGCTCGGGGTTGTCCGGGACCAGGCGCAGGGCGTCCTCCAGCGCGGCATCGGCGGCGGCGTAATCGCGCTCGGCCTCAAGCCGGGCGGCGCGCTCGCGCAGGTCATCCACGACGGCCTCGCGCAGCGGCGTCACGTCAATGCCGTCGGCGTCGGTTTCAACGCCTGCCGCACGCACTTCGGCCAGCACGTCGCGCGTCGGCTCGGGCACCGGTGCCGGCTCCGGCCGAAGCTGCGGTGCGGCGCACCCGCCCGCCAGCAGCGCTGCAATCACGAACGCAGCCAACCTGCCGATTCGCGCCCTCGCCTTCATCGTTCCTCTCCTGCGCCAAACCATTGCCGCAACTGTGCCAGGCGGCAGTGCCGGGTTTCCACGGGCAGAGCGCCGGCCACGAACACGAACCGCTGTGCGCCGGGGCACTCGGGATCGGTCAACGCAAACTCTTCCGCGTCCACATAGGCCCATTCCAGGCCGTCCTCGTCGACCGCCAGCGGCAGCGTGGGCACGTGTGCGAACAGCTCGCCCCAGATCTTCATCGCGCCGGTCGAACCGAACAAACCCGTGGGCTGGTTGGCGTCGTTGCCGACCCAGACCACGGCCAGGTGCGCGCCGGTGTAGCCGGCAAACCAGCTGTCGCGGCTGTCGTTGCTGGTGCCGGTCTTGCCGGCGGCGTCGAGCCAGGCCAGGCCCGATGTGCCCAACGCGCGCGCGGTGCCTTCACGCACCGCATCCTGCAGTGCGAGGGATACCAGGCGCGCGGCGATGGTGTCGCCGCGCTGCGGCGGCGCGGGTGCCGCGTCGTAGCGCTGCAGCGGCGCGCCGTCGGGATCGAGCACGCCGCGCACCGCGCGCAGCGGCTGGATCTGGCCGCTGGAGGCGAGGAACTGGTAGGCCTGGGTCACCTGCAGCGGCGAGAGATCCACCGCGCCGAGCAGGAGCGACGGATTGGGCGTCGCATCGATGGCGGCCAGCACGCCCAGCAGCCGCGCCAATCGCTCGACCCCGACCTCCATGCCGATGCGCACCGTGGCCTGGTTGTAGGAGCGCACCAGCGCATCGCGCAGGGTCACGCGGCCGTGGCTGCGTCCATCGACATTCTCCGGACTCCAGCTGCGGTTGCCGGGCAGGCGCAGGGTGAGGGGCGCATCGTCAACGCGCGTGGCCAGGGCATAGCGACCCGGCTGCGCGAGCGCCAGCAGGTATACGAAGGGCTTGAGCAGGGAGCCGACCGGGCGGCGCGCGTCGAGCGCGCGGTTGAAGCCGTGGTCGTTGCGGTCGCGCGCGCCGACCACGGCCAGGATTTCGCCCTGCCGCGTATCGGTCAGCACCAGCGCGGCCTGCAGCGCCGGCCGCCCCTTCTGTTCCAGCGCGGCAAGCTGGCCGGCCACGACGCGTTCGGCGGCGTTCTGGGCCGAGGGCGAGAGCGTGGTCAGCACGGTCAGACCTGCACCGCGCAGCGCATCGGGCGCATAGTCGCGCTGCAACTGGTCGCGCACCAGCGCCATGAAGGCCGGATAGCGGTTGCGCGACAGGCTGCCGGCCGGCGTGACAGCCAGCGGGCGCGAGCGCGCGGCATCGTGTACGGCCTGGGTGATGAGCCCGGTTTCGAGCATCTGCCCGAGCACCACGTTGCGGCGCTTGAGCGCGCTTTCCGGCTTGCGGCGCGGGTCGTGCAGCGAAGGTCCCTGGATCATCCCGACCAGCAGCGCGATGTCGGATTCCGACAGCTGGTCGAGCTCGCGCCCGAACCAGAAATCGGCACCCGCGGCGACCCCGTGCACGGCCTGGCTGCCCTGCTGCCCGAGGTAGACCTCGTTGAGATAGGCCTCGAGGATCGTGCGCTTGTCGAAGCGCGCCTCGATGATGACGGCGTAGAGCATTTCCCGCAGCTTGCGCCCGAGGCGCTGTTCGCGGGTGAGGTAGAGGTTTCGCACCAGCTGCTGGGTCAGCGTGCTGGCACCCTGGCGCAGCTCGCCGTGGCGCAGGTTGACCCAGGCCGCGCGCAGGATGCCGCGCCAGTCGATCCCGCGGTGGTGCTTGAAGCCGCGATCCTCGACCGCCTGCAGGGTAGTGACCAGAAGCGGCGGCACGTCCTCCAGCCGCACCAGCCGGCGCTCTTCCTGGGTTTCGCCGTAGAGGGTGGCGATACGCGCAGGATCCAGCCGCACCCGCGCCAGCGCGCGATCGCCGCTGCGGATCGAACGCACCCGGCCGCCGCCCAGCGTCACGGCAACCTGCTGTGCCGGCCAGGCTCCGTCCAGGTCGCTGAAGCCGCGGGTGGCGATGGTGAACTTTCCGCCCTGGCGCGCGTAGCTGCCCGGCCGGCGCGGCGCATCCACCTTCATGTAGCGGGACGCGGCCAGTTCGGCTTCCAGCGTCTCGGGCGTCATCGCGCCCTCGGGCAGCAGCTCCAGCGGTTGCGCCAGCACGCGCGTGGGCACCTGCCAGGTCAGGCGACCGAAAGCCGCGCGCACCTGCCGGTCCGCGATCCAGACATAGGGGCCGAGAAAGCCGATCCCGAGCCCAAGACCCAGCAGCACCAGCGGCAGCAGACGGCGGATCCAGCCCCGGTTTTGCGACCGGACAGTGCGGTTCTTTGTGGGGAGTGCGGCCAAGGATCAGGCGTGGGAAAAGACGACAGGCGACAGTGTAGCGGCTGCGTGCTGGCAGCACGGAGGCGATTGCGAGGATAATTGGCGATCTTTTGTCCCGGACCGAGCCCGCTCGGCATTTCGTTGACCCAGGTTGCCAGCACACCACCGACCCTTTGCCTTTACGCCGCAACCTCGCGCACGGATGCGGAAGCGGGCGTGCCCGACGGCCTTCCGGCGGACGTCGCGGTCTTCCAGTTCGCGCACGACGGGCAGGCCAGCCCTGCCTGGGCGGCGCTGCGCGCCTGCGCCACCGCCCACCCCGGCCGCGACATCCTGCTGCTGGAGCGCGGCACGCGCCTGCCCGAAGGCGCATGGCACCGGTTATGCGCGGCACAGGAACCGGGTTTCGACGTCATCTCGCCGCTGTCGCCGGGCATAGCGGCCTTCGATCCGTTCGCGGAAGCGGCCCGCCCCGCCTCCACCGATGACGCCGATGCCTGCGTCTGGATGCTTTCCGAACGCGAGCCGATCCCGTGCGCGGCGTGGCTGCCGGCCTGCGCCTTGTGGAGGGCGTCGGCGCTGGCCGACCTCGACGCGCTGGCCGGAGCCGAGGGCGAGCTGCCGCCGGGCCTGCAGGCCGCCCTGCTCGACAGCATTTACGTCGATTGCGCCGGCGCGGGCATCGACCTGCCCGCCATCCCGGCCGCGATCACCGTGCTGCGCGACCGCATCGTGGCGCTGGAGGGGCGCATTCCCGTCGCGGTCGGACGCGACGCGCGCCCGGTGCTGCTGCACATCCTGCACGGCTGGGGCGGCGGGGTACAGCGCTTCGTCGCGGATCTGATGCGCGCCAGCCGCGGCTATCGCCACCTCGCCCTGGTCGCGCGCGGCAGCAGCGCGCGGCGCACGCCGGGCGAGGGGCTGGCTCTGCATGACGATCTCGACGCCCCGCCGCTGGCCGCGTGGCCGCTGGCGCTGGGCATCGAGGCCACGGCGCTGGCTTCGTGCGAATACCGTGCCGTACTGGATCGGATCCTGCGGCGCTACGGCGTGGGTCAGGTGCTCGTTTCCTCGCTGATCGGCCACGGCTTGGACGCCCTGCGCACCGGCCTGCCCACCGCCTTGGTCTGCCACGACTACTACCCGCTGTGGCCGATTCTGCACGCCGACTTCGGCGACGCGCGCGCGGACTTCTCACCCGGCGCGCTGGACGCGGCGCTGGACGACACCGACGAGCGCTTCCAGTTCGCGGAAACCCGCCCGTCGGCCTGGCGTCGGCTGCGCGAAGACCATGTCGCCGCGCTGCTGGCCGCGCGCACCCCGCTGTTCTGCCCCAGCCGCAGCGTCCACGCCAACCTCACCCGCATCGAGCCGCGCCTGGCGAACCTGCCCTGGCACCTGGTCCCGCATGGGATGGCACCCTGGCCGGTGCCGGTCGAGGCCGTACAGCCGCCGCCTCGCGACGGGCTGCGCGTGCTGGTGCTCGGCCGCATCAACGGCGGCAAGGGCGAGGATCTGCTGGCTGGATTGCTGCCGCGGCGCGATCCGCGCATCGAGTTCCTGCTTCTCGGCACCGGCCGCGCCGGGATGCGCTTCTTCGGGCAGTCCGGCGTCCACCTGCGCATGGATTACCGGCACGAGGAACTGCCCGACCTGGTGCGCCGCTTCGCCCCCGATCTGGCCCTGATCCCGGTGACGGTGGCCGAAACCTTCAGCTATACGCTCTCCGAGCTGTGGAGCCTGGGCGTGCCGGTGCTGGCCACTCGCATGGGCGCGCTGGTGGAGCGCATCGAAGAAGGCGTGACGGGTCTCCTGGTCGATGCCACCCCCGAAGCGGTCGCGCAGGCGCTGGCGGCGCTGCGCGAAGACCGCAGCACGCTCGCGCCGCTGCGCGTGGTGCGCACCCTGCCCACCCTGGCCGACATGGCCGATGCCTACGAGGCCGCGCTGCCGGCGGCTGCGGCCCCGGAGCGCGGCACTCCGGCACCCGCCGGTCCGGTCGAATCCGCGCGGCGCAGTGTTCTGCAGCGCGACCACGCGCGCGCAGTCATTGCCCTGCAGATCGCGCACAAGGAGCTGGCCGCGCGCCAGCGCGAGGTCGAGCAGCGCACGCTCTGGGCCGACCGGCTGCAGGAGCAGCTCGACGCACGCACTGCATGGGCCAAATCCCTGGCCGGCGATCTGGGCAAGGCGCACGATGACCTGGGCGAACTGCAGGCCGAGTTCGACGAGCGCACGCGCTGGGCCATGACGCTGCGCGCGGAGCTGGAGGAAAGCGAGGCCGAACTGGCCAACCGCGCGCTCGCCCTGGAATCGGCCGCTGCACACGCCCAGACCCTGATCCACGAGCGCGATGCGACGGTGCGCGAACGCGACGAGGTGCAGCGCGAACGCGACCGCATCCTCGCCAGCCGCTCCTGGCGCATGACCCGTCCGCTGCGCTACGCCCACCGGCAGATCGGAAAGCTCGCATCGCGCATCCGGTTTCGCGCCCAGCGCCTCGTCAACGCCTGGTGCCGCGCCCTCATCAGTCTGCGCAGCCGCGGCCTGCGCGGCACCTGGCATCGCCTTCGCCAGGAACTGCGCCCGGCACCGCAGGTTGCGCCCATGGTGCTGCCGGACGCCGGCGGTGGCATCGACGTGGGCGACATCGCGCTGCCGGTGAGCGACACACCCACGGTCAGCATCGTGATCCCGGTCTACAACCACCTCGATGCCACCCTGGTCTGCCTGCGCTCGCTGGCGCAGACGACGAACGCCACCGCACACGAGATCATCGTGGTGGACGACTGCTCCAGCGACGAAACCGCCGCGGTGCTGCCCGTGATCGCCGGCCTGCGCTACCAGCGCAACGCCCGGAACCTGGGCTTCATCGGTGCCTGCAACGCCGGCGCGGCGAACGCGCGCGGCGACTACGTGGTGTTCCTCAACAACGACACCGCGGTGCAGGACGGCTGGCTCGACGCCCTGATCGGCACCTTCGACGAACACCGGGATGTCGGCCTGGTCGGCGCCAAGCTGGTCTACCCGGATGGGCGCCTGCAGGAGGCCGGCGGCATCGTGTTCTCCGACGGCTCGGGCTGGAACTACGGGCGCTTCGACGACCCGGCCAAGCCCGAATACAACTTCGTGCGCGAAGCGGACTACTGCTCGGGCGCGGCGATCGCGCTGCCGACGGCGCTGTTCCGCCGCTTCGGCGGCTTCGACGCGCACTATGCCCCGGCCTACTACGAGGACACGGATCTGGCGATGAAGGTGCGCCAGGCCGGCCTGCGCGTGCTCTACCAGCCGGCCTCGGTGGTGGTGCACTTCGAGGGCATCAGCTCGGGCACCGACACCTCCAGCGGCACCAAGCGCTACCAGGTGGTGAACAAGGAAAAGTTCTTCGAACGCTGGAAGGACGCCCTCGCCGGCCACCCCGATCCCGCGCGCACCGCGCCGCAGGACATCGTGAAGGCGCGCCAGCACCGCGCCCGCAGGCAGGTGCTGGTGATCGACGCCACCACGCCCCAGCCCGACCACGACTCGGGCTCGGTGCGCCTGTGCAACATCCTGCGCCTGCTGCGCGAGGACGGGCATGCGGTCACCTTCTTCGCCGACAACCGCGCCTGGGTGGAACGCTACACGCCGGCGCTGCAGCAGATGGGCGTCGAGGTGCTCTGGCACCCGCACCTGTCCGATCCGGTGAGCTGGTTCGAGCACAACGGCGCACGCCTGGACCTGGTCTTCGTCTCGCGCCACTACATCGCCTCCAACTACGTCGACCTGGTGCGCCGCCACGCGCCGCGCGCGACGCTGGCCTTCGACACCGTGGATCTCCACTACCTGCGCGAACAGCGTGCGGCCGAGCTGGCCGGCAGCAGCGAGATGGCACGCACCGCGGAAAAGACCCGCGAGCAGGAGCTGCGCCTGATCCGGGAATGCGACGTGACCCTGGTCGTGAGCCCGGTGGAGAAGGAGCTGCTGGCGAAGGATGCGCCGGGCGCACGGGTGGAGGTGCTTTCCAACGTGCACGAGATCTTCGGGCGTCGCCGGGATTTCTCCGAACGCGCCGACATCATGTTCATCGGCGGCTACCAGCATCCGCCCAACGTGGATGCCGCCGTCTGGTTCGCCACGCAGATCCTGCCGCGCGTGCACGCCGAGATTCCGGAGCTGGTCTTCCATCTGATCGGCAGCAAGGCACCGGCCGAAGTCAGGGCGCTGGGCGAGCTGCCCGGCGTCGTTTTCCACGGGTTCGTGGAGGACATCGAGCCCTTCCTCGACGGCTGCCGCCTGGCGGTCGCGCCGCTGCGCTACGGTGCCGGGGTCAAGGGCAAGGTCAACATGAGCATGAGCTACGGCCAGCCGGTGGTGGCCACGCCCGTCGCGGTGGAAGGCATGTACGCCGAGCCGGGCCGCGAGGTGCTGGTGGCCGAGACGCCGGAAGCGTTCGCCGCCCAGGTGATCCGCGCCTACCGCGATCCGGCGCTGTGGACGCGACTTTCCGACGGCGGCCTCGCCAACGTGGCGCGCCACTTCTCCTTCGATTCGGCGCGCGACGCGCTGCGCCGTCTGCTGGGCTAACCGCCGCGCGCCTGCTCCAGCCGCGCCTGCAGGGCGGGCAGGTCGGTGTTGGCCGGATCCAGCTCGCGCGCCTGATCGAAGGCGCGTGCCGCAAGGTCGATCTCGCCGGCACCGAGGCGTTCGCTGGCATAGGCCATGTAGCTGCGCGCCAGGCGCTGGCGCGCACCGGGCAGTCGCGCATCGCCGGCGGAAATCGCCGCGACGGCGTCGAGCGCCCTGCGTGCGGCGCTGAGTCGATTGGCCACCATGGCTTCCTCGAAGCGCCGCATCGCCCGGTCCGGCAGGCCGGCGAGCCCGGCGCGCGCCTCGGCGTTGCCCGGCACCCTGGACAGCGCCGCGCGATAGAGGTCGTAGGCGCTGTCGCCGGGCGGCGCGAGGAACTGCCCGGCGTCGGCTGCGGCGCGCGCGCGCGCAAGCAGGTCCGGCAGGTCCGCGGCATCGGCTGAATCGCCCTGCTGCGCCTGCTGCCGCCGCGTACGCACGTCCTCGAGGTGCCGGCGCGTCGTGGCGACTGCGGTCAGGTCAGGGGCCAGCGTCTCGGCCCGGTCGATCAGGTTCCGGGCCTCGTCGAAGCGGTAGTCGTCGATGCGATGCGTGGCCTGCCCGAGCAGCGCCGTCGCCACTTTGCGCAGGCCCGCGCGCGCGCGGGCCTGCGCCGGATCATCGGCCAGCACCGCCTGATAGGCCTCCTGCGCATTGGGCTGGCGCGGGGGCACGAGGTGTCCGCGCGCCAGCAGCGCATCGGCGACGTCCACGCGCGCAGCGAGATCGTCCGCACGCGCCTGCCGCGCCGCGGCCAGGCGCGCCCGGGCCTCCGGCAGACCGAGGTGGGACGGATCCAGCGCGGCAACGCGCTCGATCAGGGACGAACCGGCGTCGGGCTCGCCGGCGGCAATACGCCCGGCGGCCTGCGCCAGCAGCTGGTCGAGCACGTCGCGCAGGCCCGCAAGCGCCACCGCATTGCCCGGATCCGATGTCAGGATGCGCCGGTACAGGGCGACCGCGCCGTCCTCGCCTTCGTCCAGCCGCCCGGCGTCCAGCGCGCTGCGCGCCGCGTCGAGCAGGTCGACCATCGCGACTTCACGCGCGTCCACGACCTGGAGGCTGCGCGAAAGCTCGGCCACGTCGGTCGCGGACAAGCCCAGCACGGCCGCCTGCGCGACGAGTTCACGCGCCGGTGCCGAATCACCGTTCTGGAGGGCGGCCCGGGCTGCGGCAACGAGCCGCTGTCCGACCTCACGCACGCCGCGGCGTGCGGCAAGGCTGTCCGGATCAAGCGCCAACGCGGCCAGGTACAGCTCGCGGGCGCTGGTGTCGCTGCCCGACAGGTTGCCCTGATCGAGCGCCTCATCCGCAGCCAGCAGCAGGCTGTTCATGCGGGTCACCGGCAGGCCGGCGCGGATCTGGTCCTGGAACAGGTACAGCGCGCCTCCGGCGAGCACGGCGACCAGCAGGCCGGCCAAGAGCCAGCGCAGGCCGTGCCCGGACTGGCTGGCTGGCGCGCCGCGCGATCGCGCCGGGGTCCGCAGGACTTCGTCGATGCGCCCGAGGCGAGGCTCGTCGTACCGCTGCGGCGGCAGGTGCGCCACGTCGGCAGGCGGCGTCACGCGCGTCTCACGCAGCTCACTGGACGCCTGCTCGATGCCGCGAATCGCCGCCACCACCTGCGCACCACTCTGGTAGCGCCCATCCGGATCCTTGGCCAGAAGGCCATCGAGCACCGGCTGCAGCCAGGCCAGATCTTCCGGCAGCCGCGGCATGGGCGCGGTGATGTGCATGATGCCCACCGCGAGCGAGTCCTCGGCCTGGTAGGGCACCTTGCCCACCAGCATCTCGTACAGCAGGATGCCCAGACTGTAGAGATCGGCGCGCCCGTCCAGCGGCAGCCCGCGCGCCTGCTCCGGGCTCATGTAGTGCGGGGTGCCGATGATCGCGCCGGTGCGTGTCATGCGACTGGCGTCGCTGGCATGGGCGATGCCGAAGTCGGTCAGCACCGCGCTGCCGTCCTCGCGCAGCAGGATGTTGTCGGGCTTGATGTCCCGATGCACGATGCCGTGCGCACCGGCGTAATCGAGCGCGCCGGCGATCTGGCGCACGACCCTGAGCGCGAAGGCCACGGGCCGCGGCTCGCCGATCCGCCCCATCACCGGACCGCCGGGCAAGTATTCCATGGCGATGTAGTGGTGCTCGCCGCTCACCCCCACGTCGTGCACCTGCACCACGTTGGGATGCCGGAGCCTGGCGGCGATGCGCGCCTCGCGCAGGAAACGCTCGCCGAACTGCTCGTCCCCCAGCAGCGCCTTCGACATCACCTTGAGCGCGACTTCGCGCTGCACCGACTCCTGCAGCGCCAGATACACGGTCGCCATGCCCCCGCGCCCGAGCGTCCGCACGATCCGGTATCCGGCAATGTCCAAGCCTGCCCCCTGGGGTTGTGGTGGTGTGTCCGCGCCTGAGGGTCGTGCATCCACCACCCGGCGGGCAGGCGATGGAAAGGGCAGGCACCCGTCGCGCAAGCATAACAAGATGGGGGGAGTTCGCCGCGGCGCGTGCCCGGGCCGGCGGCGCGCTTTGCCTTTTGCGGAGCGCGGCCTGTAACATTTTTTTCATCTTCGCTCGGGAGCGCCGACTCTTCGCTCCCTTCGGAACGTCTTTCTTGCTGACCGATCTCAACCTGACGCCGCAGCCGCCCCGCCACCTCGACGCCGATGTCTGCATCTGCGGTGCCGGGCCGGCCGGCATCGTGCTGGCGCTGGAACTGGCGCGACGCCGCCCCGACTGGCGCATCGTCCTGCTCGAAGGCGGCGGGCGCAGCCTGGCCAGCGAGCGTGAACGCCTCCTCTACGACGTCGGGCTGGCTGCCAAATCCTACGCCGTCGCGGCCTCGCGCCGGCGGATGCTGGGCGGCACCTCCGGTCACTGGGGCGGCTGGTGCAAGCCGCTGGATCCGGCGGATTTCACCGCGCCGGTGGCCTGGTCTGTGCCGGACTGGCCGGTCACGCTGGATGATCTGCAGCCCTATCTTGCGTCGGCCCACGTCTGGTGCGAGATCCCGAGCAATCGCTATGACCCGGATGAAGTTCGCGCCCGCCAGCCGCAGCGGTTCCTCGACCTGCCGGCCGGCAGCCCGGTGGCCGAACACCTGTTCCGCTTCAGTCCCCCGACCCGCTTCGGCGAGCGCTACGCGGACGAGCTGGCCGGCCAGTCCAACCTCGACGGCCTGCTGCATGCCAACCTGTTTGCTCTGGAGCGGCGCGGGGATCGCATCGTTTCGGCCTCGGCCCGGGCGCTTGACGGAAGACCGGTCCGGATTTCCGCCCGCCGCTTCGTCCTGGCACAAGGCGGACTGGAAACCACCCGCACCCTGTTGAACCTGCGCGGCGATGCCTCCGATGACGGCGAGGGCCTGCGGTCACCGCACCTGGGGCGGCACTTTGCCGACCACTACGGCGTGAGCCCCGGCACCGTCCTGGCACCGGCGGAGCTCGGCTACCGGCGCATGGCTGATCAGGACACGGCGGTGATGCCGGTGCTGGCCCCCTCGCCAGGCGCACTTCGCCAGGCAGAGCGCCAGAACGTGTGCCTGATGCTCGCCCACAATCCGGCCGACGATTCGCTGCCTGCAAGCTACGCAACGCACGCGGCGCTGGGCTTTTCCACCCGTGCGTTCTGGAGCTACCGCGCGCAGATGATCGTGGAACCGCGCCCGCATCCGGAAAGCCGCATCACCCTGACCGACACCCGCTGCGAACTGGGCCTGCGCCGGGCGCACCTGGATTGGCGCCTCCACCCGCAGGACACCGCGTCGGCCCTCGCCTTCTTCGACGACCTCGGTACCGTGCTGGCGCAAAGCGGACAGGGCCGCACGCGCCTGACGTATGAAGCCACCCCCGCGCGCCTGGCCTCGGTCAACGGTGCCAACCACCACCTGGGCACCGTCCGCTTCGCGCATGATCCCAAGGACGGCGTCGCCGATGCGGACGGGCGCATCCATGACATGGAGAACCTCTACGTGGCGAGCTCTGCGCTGTTTCCCCGTTACGGCTATTCCAATCCGACCCTGACCATCGTGGCGCTGGCGATCCGGCTTGCCAGCCGCTGGGCGGGCGAGTCGGCGGAGGCAGGGACATGATCACCCGACGCGACCTGTGCGTGGCGGTCATCGCGGCGGGTGCCACCGCGACCGGCTTCGTGACGCCCTGGGGCACGATCCGCGACGCCTTCGCGCCGCCGGCCAACAACACCGGCCTGGGACGTGCGTTCGACACCCTGCTCGCCGGCCTCGACGGCACTCAGGGCGTCGGCCGCATCGTGGCGGAGGGCGGTGCGCCCGGAACCTCCGCCGACGCGCTCATCGAGCGCCTGGGCAGTCATCTAGAGGGTGCCTTGCGCGATCACGCCTCAATCGAGGCGCGCCTGGGCGAACGGGTGCGCGCCGACTTTGCCGCGGCGCGCACCTGCCGGGTGGACGGCTGGACGCTCAGCCAGACCGAATGCGACCTGGCCGGCCTGCGCTGGCACCTCATGCACGATGCGCCGGCACCGTCCCGGGCGTCAAACACGGCCACGCCGCTCCCGGCGGCGGGCGCTGCGACAGGTGCGGCTGCTTCCGATGCCGCGAAAGCGCCCGGGCAACCGCCTGCGGCCATCGTCGAAATCACCAACTGGGGGCCACGCACCACCGAGCAGGGATCGAAGTTCAACGTGCAGCCCGATGGCCACAGCGGGCTTTGGTTCGTCGCGCCAGGCACGCCCGACTGGGTCAAGGTCCGCATCGATGGCCAGGAAAGCCCTACCACCGTGTCCGAAGCCGGCTTCACCCCGGGGATCTTCGGCAGCCTGCAGGAACGGATCCTCGCCACGCCGGGCAGCTATCGCGTCGAGCTCTACGACCCGGTGAACGACACCGTGCAGCCGATCGGCGAACTGGTGGTGCGGCCAATGGCCGAACGCGCGATCAGGGAGGACGGAACGCGCTCCTCCATTTTCTGCCCCGTCACCGAATGGGGTCCGACGGAAACGACGGTCGGCGTGGCGGAGAATGCGCAGCCCGACGGCTCGCAGGGCATGTGGTTCCTTCTGCCGTGCGCGCCCAACAACGTGCAGCTGGTGTTTGGCGACGACCGCCTCCCCGCCACCCGCACCGATCGCGGCATCACTTCACGAGTGCCGCTGGCGCTGCTGGAATCCCCCGGCACGGTCAGCATCAGTCTTCGTCACATCCACTCCGGTGAAGAACTGACGGTCGGCCTGTTCGAAATCCGCCCCTGAGGCAGAACGTCACATTTCATGCCGGCCCGGCCTCTGGTCCGGCACCAGGACGCGATCCTGCTCACAATTCTGGCAAAATCATCACTCCCACCGCGTGTCATGCGGAGCGCCGGCACCTCAGGAGAACCCCACGTGTCCCCCATCACCTCCCTGTACCAGATCGCGCGCCGGCCCCTGTTGACGCTGGCCGTGGCAACCACCTGCGCCGCCGTCGCCGGCACCGCGCTGGCTGCCGATCCGGGCCGGATCGACACCCGTTCGGCGCTGGCGGAACGCGTCCTGTTCGATGCCGGCCAGCCGGGCGAATCCTTCGACGGCTTCATCGTCTACTACCGCGACGATGCGCCCGCCGGGGAAGAAAAATCCGCAGCGGCCAGCCGCACCCGCAAGGCGATCGATGCGGACCTCGCGCGCATGGGCAAAGCGTTCGGCTTCGCGGCGCGCCACGAGCGCCAGCTCGCCACGGGTGGCCACCTCGTTCGCCTGAACGGAACCCGCCTTGCCGGTGAAGACGCGAATGCCTGGATGGCGACGCTGGCGGCCAATCCGGACATTGTGGCGGTCGAACCGAACGCCCGCGCCTACCCGGCACTGGTCCCGAACGACCGGCACTACGCCCTGCAGTGGGGCCTGAGCGATCCGGTCGGTGGCATCAGCGCCCCGGCCGCGTGGGACATGTCCACCGGCTCCGGCATCGTCATCGCGGTCGTGGATACCGGCGGCGCCCCGCACCCGGACCTCGACGCACAGACCGTCGCGGGCTACGACTTCATCTCCAGTGAGGAAACCGCGCGCGACGGCGACGGTCGCGACGCCAACCCCAACGACGAGGGCGACTGGCACGAGCCGGGCGACTGCGGCCCGGGGGCCGAGCCGTCGAAGAAGTCCTCCTGGCACGGCACCCACGTTGCCGGCATCGCCGCCGCCCAGACGAACAACGGCATCGGCGTGGCCGGCGTCGCGTTCAACGCCAGGGTGCAGCACGTGCGCGCCCTGGGCCGCTGCGGCGGCACCGTGGCCGACATTGCCGACTCGATCATCTGGGCGGCCGGCGGCACCGTGCCCGGCGTCCCGGCGAACGCGACGCCTGCGCGCGTCATCAACCTCAGCCTCGGTGGCGAGGGCATGTGCGGCCCGACCTACCAGAACGCGGTCGATGCCGCGAACGCGCGCAAGGCCGTGGTGATCGCGGCCGCCGGCAACGATGACGCACACGCGGCCACCCAGCGCCCGGCCAACTGCAGCGGCGTGCTCGTCGTGGGTGCCAGCAACCGCGCCGGCATCCGCGCGTCGTACTCCAACTACGGCGAGCTGGTGGACCTCGCGGCACCCGGCGGGGACTGCAGAGACTGCGAGAACGACTACCCGGACCTCATCCTCTCCACGCTCAACAGCGGCGAGCAGGGACAGAATGAAGCGGGCTACTACTACATGGCCGGCACCTCGATGGCCACGCCGCACGTTTCCGGCGTTGCCGCACTGGTCCTGGCGCGCAAGGGCTCGCTCTCGCCCGCCGAAGTCCGCACCCTGCTGCGCGACACCGCCAAACCGTTCCCTGGCCACTGCACCGGCGGCTGCGGCGTCGGACTGGTCAACGCGGAAGCCGCGGTACGCGCCGCCGGCAATCAGGCGATCACCCGACTGCCGATCTCCGTGACCCGCGCCGGCATCGGCTCGGGCCGGATCACCAGCTCGCCCAGCGGCATCGACTGCGGCGCGCGCTGCTCCAACACCTTCAGCAAAGGCACCAGCGTCACCCTGACCGCGGCCGCCTCCACCGGATCGACCTTCACCGGCTGGTCGGGCGCGTGCTCCGGCAGCGGGAGCACCTGCACCCTGGCGGCGAACCAGGCGCACGCCGCGCTGGCCCACTTCAAGGTGCCGGTCACCGGCCTGAGCCGCGGCGAGGCGATCGCCGATCTGTCCGCGCAGGGCGGTCTGGCGCGCATGTACTCGCTGCACGTGCCTTCCGGCTCGGAGTCGCTCAGGATCCGGCTCAGCGGCGGCAGCGGCGATGCCGACCTCTACGTGCGCCACGGCACCGAACCGAACGAGAGCCAGTACGACTGCCGTCCCTACCTCCACGGCAACAACGAACTGTGCGAATTCCCGGCACCGCTGGCGGGGATCTACTACATCATGATCAAGGGCGCGCCGGACTATTCGGGCGCACGCCTGTTCGCCCACTATGCGCTCGGCCCGCAGGGCGGCCGCACCGTCAGCGCCGATGTGCCCATGACCGGCATCTCGGCACCGCAGGGCGGCGGACGCTACTTCAAGGTGGACGTGCCGCAGGGTGCCACCGACCTGTGGATCACCACGCGCGCCAGCCGGGACCTGGACCTGTTCGTGCGCCGCGGCGGCGTGCCGACGCCGGACTGGAACGAGCAGTTCGTTTCCGGCAACCCCGCCGGCAACGAGGAAATCTATATCCCCAACCCGCAGCGCGGAATGCACTACATCCTGCTGCATGCCTACGAAAGCTTCAGCGGTGCCTCGCTGCGGGCCGGCTACACGGTCGCCGGCAAGCGCATCGTCATGACGCATTCGGGCCTGGGGGCCGGCACGGTGGCGATGCGGCGCGTGGCGACCGGCGCGACCGCCGCCACCTGCGCGGGTTTCCCCTGCACCGTCGGGCTGCCCGATGCGACCTTCGACCTGATCGCCTCGCCCTCGACCGGCTCGGCTTTCAGCGGCTGGATCGCCAGCCAGTGCGATTCGATCACCCCGCAGGGCGACTGCCGCATGCGGGTTTCGAGCGAGCGCCCGGTGTCCGTCGGCTTCAGCGGCGCGCCGTCCAAGCCGGTGGTCACCCTGAACACCGTCGGCGAAGGCAGCGGCGTGGTCCTGGTGCGAGCCGCCGGTGGCGATGCGCCGCTGGCGGTGTGCACGGCCTTCCCCTGCCGCATCGCGCCCACCGCGACGACCTACGAACTGGTTCCGATCGCGGCCCCGGATTCGGCCTTCACGCGCTGGATTTCCCCGACCATGGGAACGCCGGCCTGCGCCTCGATCACGGCGGAAGGCTATTGCCGCCTGCAGCCGACCGTCGCGACCTCGGTCACGGCGAACTTCGTCAAGTAGCCTGCCCACGCGGCGGCCCCGTCCCTGCGGCGGGGCCGCCGCGGCAGATGCCGCTACGGCGCGTCCGCGCGCTGCGGGTCGCCGCTCAAAAGTCCAGGTCGAGCGCCGCGCAGAGGTAATCGACCAAGGGCGCGAGCGTAGTGAAATCCGCCTCCAGCGCGGCGCGCAGGCCCGGGCCGACCATGGTGGCATCGTCGAGCGGACGCCAGAGCGTCCAGCTGCGCAGCTTGAGATCCTCGATCAGAGGCGAGTCGGCCGGATAGCCGCGCGGCGCGCGCACCATGGATCCTTCGCGCTCCAGCACGAAGCTTGCGCGAACGCGCGGCGCGCCGATGGCCGTCTGCCAGCCTGCCGGGTTGTCGAAGATGAACTGGCGGATGCGCCGCTGCACCTCGGGCTCAGGCTGCCAGATCCCGGCACCGACGAAGCTCCCGCCCGGCTGGAGCTGGACGTAGAAGGACGGCGAAGCCACCTCGCGCCGCCGCTCGTGAAAAAAGCGCGCGCCCTGCCAGGTCTTGTAGGGCGACTTGTCGCGGCTGTAGCGCGCGTCGCGATGGATGCGGAACAGCGAACCGCCCTGCTTGCGCGGATCGGCGCGATAGTGCGGGCTGATCGCGGCCAGCGCCGGCTGCAGATCGCCGACCAGCCGCAGAAACGGCTCGCGCACGTGGGCTTCGTAGTCGGCGCGGTGCGCCTGGAACCAGGGCTTGGTGTTGTTGGCGGCGAGCCGGTGCAGGAACCGCAGGCTGCGGTTGCTGAAGTAGTCATCCGCCGCGGCGTGCACGCCAGAGGTGTCGGTGCGGGGGCTCATGCCGGCTCCGGGCCGGCCTGGCCCATGCCGAGAGCGGCCAGCTCCCGCCGGTAGAAGGCCTCGATGTCGGCCACGCGCGCGGCGAGGTCGAAGCGCTCCATCGGATACACGCGTCGCGCCGGGCGCTGCGAAAACGTCTCGCGCAAGGCCTCTGCCAGCGCCTCCGGATCATCGATCGGCAGCAGCGGCGTGCCGATCACCTCGGCCAGGTGCCGCGCGCCTTCGCTGGCGCTGGCCAGGATCGGCAGCCCGGCACCCATGGCCTCCAGCAATACCAGACCGAAGGGTTCGCGCCGCGCCGCGCTCACGAACACGTCGAACGCGGCCATCCAGTCCTGCGGATCGCTGACGAAGCCGGGCATCACCACCTCGCGCGGCGCGATTTTGCGCAACGCATCGAAAGCCTCGCCCTGCCCGACAATCACCAGGCGCGCCTCGATCGGCAGGTCGGCGCGCTTCCAGGCCTCCACCAGCACGTCAAGCCCCTTGCTGCGCTCCACCCGTCCAAGCGCACCGAACACGAAGGCATCGGGCGCAATGCGCGCGCCGGCTCGTATGCGCGCGCGCGCGTCGGGCGCGGCGTGCTGCGCGCGCGTCCAGTTGTCGATCTGGACGCTGTGCGGGCGCAGCGCCGCCGGGATGGCGGGAAGCTGCCAGGGCGCGATGGCGATGAGTGCATCCAGACCCGCGTGCTGGCGCGACTTGTAGGCCACATGCAGGCTGGCCACGCGCAGGCATTCGCCGCGCAGCCCGTGCAGCGCGCGGCAGGCACCGCTCAGGTGTGCGTGCGCCACGTCAGGACGCAGGCGCCGCACGATCCGCCGCGCCTGCCAGACCGGCGAAAGCAGGCCCACGGCCTCCACGCGCACCGCAGGATGGAGGCGATGCGCGATCGCATCGGGCCGGTCTTCCGTGGCCACCCGGCGCAGCACCATGGTCACATCGTGACCGGCCTGCGCCTGCGCATTGGCCAGCTCCACGGCATAACGCTCGCTTCCGGCGAAGCGGCGGGTGAGGATCAGATGGACGATACGCATGGCCGCTTCAGTTGCCCGTCGCATCTGCGCGCGGGCGCTGCCCGGTCAGGCGATCGACGCGCGGTAGATCGATTCGATCGCCGCGTCCAGCGCCTGATTGAACGCGGCCTCGTCCTGCTGCGCACTCAGCCCCTCGGTCAGCGCGCGGCTGAAGCTGGCGATGACGCCGGGGTTTTTCGCCAGCAGTTCGTTGGACTTCTCGCGCGAATAGCCGCCCGACAGCGCAACGACCTTGAGCACGCTCGGGTGTTCGACCAGCTCCTTGAAGAACCCGTCCACGCTGGGCAGGGTGAGCTTGAGCATCACCGGCGTCGCCGGATCGATGGTGTCCAGGCGCGCCAGCAGGCCCTTCTTCATCTCGACCTCGATGGCGGCCTTGTCGGCGGCCTTGATGTCGACCTCCGGCTCGATGATCGGCACCAGTTCCGCGGCCAGCACCTGGCGCGCCACCTCGAACTGCTGGTCGAGCACGGCAGCGATGCCGGACGGGTTGTTGGCCTTGATGACCGAGCGCTCCTTGGTGCCGAACACGCCCTTGGCCTTGGCGCGCGCCAGCAGCGCGTCCAGACCGGGATTGGGCTTCATCAGCTGCACGCCATCGGCCTCGTCCATCAGGCCCTTGTCGATCTTGAGGAAAGGCACCACGCCCTTGTCTTTCCACAGGAACTCAACCGCGCTCTTGCCGCCGAAGTCGTCGTCCATGGTGCGCTCGAACAGGATCGCACCGACGATGCGCTCGCCATTGAACGCGGGACTGGTGACGATGCGCTCGCGCATCGCGTGCACCAGCGCGAACATCTCGGCTTCGCCGCTGTAGGCGGATTCCTCGATGCCGTAGAGGCGAAGCGCCTTGGGCGTGCTGCCGCCGCTCTGGTCGAGCGCGGCGATGAAGCCCTGGCCGGATGCGATCTTGTCACGCTGCTGCTGGTTGATGGCCACGATCCGTGTCTCCTGCGGGTGGGTTGAGGCGCGAAGTGAACGGCCAATGTTACCGGCTCGCGGTGAAATCCGCAGTCCGTTCCGGCGCGGCCTGCACGCCCCGCACCGGGCAACACGCGCCCCGCTGGCGCACCGCAGCGGGTACGCTGTGGCCTGCGCCAACCGAGGAATCCGCGTGCACTCTCCCTTCGTCATCGGCATCACCGGCGGCATCGGCTCGGGCAAATCGGCGGTGACCGCGCGGTTCGCCGCGCGCGGCGTGCCGGTGTTCGATGCCGATCTCGTGTCCCGGGAGCTGGTCGAACCGGAGCAGCCCGCGCTGGGCGAAATCGCCGGCGCGTTCGGCGCGCACCTGATCGGATCCGATGGCAGCCTCGACCGCGCCGCGCTGCGCGCCGTGGTGTTCGCCGACGCGGCGGCGCGCGAGCGCCTGAACGCGATCCTGCACCCGCGCGTGAACGCCCGCCTCGAGGCGCTGGCGCACGCCCCCGGCCCGGCCTGCGCGCTCGTCGCCATTCCCCTGCTGGCCGAAGGCATCGACCGTTACGGCTGGCTCGACCGCATCCTGGTCGTCGACGTGCCGCGCGAAGTCCAGATCGCGCGCGCCATGGCGCGCGACGGCATGGACCGCAGCGCGGCCGAACGCATGCTGGCGGCGCAGGTCGACCGCGCCGCCCGGCTTGCGATAGCGCACGACGTGATCGCCAACGACGGCCCGATCGACGCCCTGGACGCCATCGTCGCGCGGCTCCATGCGCGCTACGCCGCGCTGGCCGGGCGCTGAGCAGCGCTGCAGCCGCCCGCCTCTGTTCAACGCGCGTTGATGCAGCCTCGGGAACGACGGGGTATCATGCGCCCCCACTTTTGATCCTTCCATCCGCATCAAGGGATAAACAACAAAAATGAGCAGCCATCTCTTCACCTCCGAATCGGTGTCTGAAGGCCATCCGGACAAGATCGCCGACCAGATTTCCGACGCCGTGCTCGACGCCATCATCGCCAGGGATCCTGCGGCGCGCGTGGCCTGCGAGACGCTGGTGAAGACCGGCGTGGCCATCGTGGCCGGCGAAATCACCACCTCGGCCTGGGTCGACATCGAGGAGATCGCGCGCAAGGTGATTTCCGACATCGGCTACACCAGCTCGGAAGTGGGTTTCGATGGGCATACCTGTGCGGTGATGAACCTGATCGGCAAGCAGTCGACCCACATCGCCGCCGGCGTCGACGGCGCGGGCAAGAACAAGAAGAAGCCCGAGGAACAGGGTGCCGGCGATCAGGGCCTGATGTTCGGCTACGCCTGCCGCGAAGCGCCCGAGCACATGCCGGCGCCGATCTACTACAGCCACCGGCTGGTGGAGCAACAAGCCAAGGTTCGCAAGAAGAAGAACTCGCCCCTGCCCTGGCTGCGCCCGGACGCCAAGAGCCAGGTCACGCTGCGCTATGACGGCGACCGCATCGTCGGTCTGGACGCGGTCGTGCTTTCCACCCAGCACGATCCGGCGGTCAAGCACAAGGAGATCGTCGAGGGCGTGTACGAGCACATCCTCAAGCCGGTGCTGCCCAAGGAGTGGCTGGAAAAGCTGCCCAAGAGCAAGGTCCACATCAACCCCACCGGCATCTTCGCCATCGGCGGGCCGATGGGCGACTGCGGCCTGACCGGGCGCAAGATCATCGTCGACACCTACGGCGGCATGGCCCGTCACGGCGGCGGCGCGTTCTCCGGCAAGGATCCGTCCAAGGTTGATCGTTCGGCCGCCTATGCCGCGCGCTACGTTGCCAAGAACATCGTGGAGGCCGGTCTGGCCGACCGCTGCGAAATCCAGCTCAGCTACGCCATCGGCGTGGCCGAGCCGACCTCGATCTCGGTGACCACCTTCGGCACCGGCAAGATCGAGGATGCGAAGATCGAGAAGCTGATCCGCGCCCACTTCGATCTGCGCCCGTGGGGCATCATCAAGATGCTCGACCTGATCCATCCGATCTACCAGCCCACGGCGGCCTATGGCCACTTCGGCCGCAAGCCGAAGGAAATCAGCTACACGGACGGCGCGGAAAAGACCAGGACGGCGACGTCCTTCTCCTGGGAGCGCACGGATCGCGCCCAGGCCCTGCGCGAGGCCGCCGGTCTCAAGAAGAAGTAAGCGATCGACCGCGCCCGTCGGGCGCGTGCAGTCGCCGGCGGAAACAAAAAGGGGGAGCGGCATGCCGCTCCCCCTTTCTCATGTCAGCCGGCTGCGGACTCAGGCCTTTTTCTTTGCAGCCGTCTTGCGTGCCGCCGGAGCCTTGGCCACGACGGCGACCGGCACCGCCTCGGCGCTGGCCGCGCGGTGCGGGCGGGTGTTGCCGTAACTGCTGGAATAGCGCTTGCCCTTGGCCGTCTTGCGATCGCCCTTGCCCATCGGTATTGCTCCTTTTTCGCGGAATCGGATGTCTCGCGCAGCGCGCGGCCGATTAGCCTACCATCGCTTCGCCACCGCGCAAGCTCGCCCCGCAGGCGGAATCACCGGCGCGCGAAACTCACGCCGTCCGGTCAGGCGCGGTGAGGTGGGACAGGCGGTAATTGACCAGGTGCGCGGCCGCGATCAGCAGCCCTCCGGCCGCCATCATCACCGCGTGCCAGAGCGAATGGTCGTGCAGCGGGGAGAAGGCGTTGGCCCAGACCAGCACCAGGCCCGGTGCCAGCAGCAGCCACGCAAGGAAGGCGCGATGGCGGCGGTAGCCCACGGCGAGCGCGGCGACGGCCAACACCGTGGCGAACACCACAAACGCCTGGTCGATGTCCACTCGCCCCACCACGCTCAGCCCGAGCGTGGGCAGCACCGCCAGCGCCAGCGGCAGCAGCGCGCAGTGCACCGCACATAAAAACGATGTCCACATGCCGACGCGGTCGCCGGTGCGCTGGAATCGATCGACCTGGCAGCTGGGGCGGGAAACTTCCATGACTTCCGGAACACGTGTCGTCTTTGCGAAACACTATAACATGACTTGCAAAATGTTACTTGATAACATTCCAACCGACAGGTCCCACTTCCGGGACACGTGCCACAGCCCTGGACGCCCATGTTCCCCAAGACGATTTCCCACGCCCCGCTCGCCTGCACCATTGCACTGGCCATTGCCGCTTCCCCGCGCCTCGCCGCCGCCGCCGATGCCACAGACGGCACCGCGCGAACGGCGCATACGCTCGACGAAATCACCGTCACCGCAACGCCGATGCGCACCTCGGCCGAGGACATTGCCGCGCCGGTCGACGTGCTCGCGGGCGAGGCGCTGGAGCGCAGCAAGGCGGCCACGCTCGGGCAAACGCTGTCCGGATTGCCCGGCGTCCAGGGCGGCGACTTCGGCGCGGGCGTGAGCCGTCCGATCATCCGCGGCCAGGAAGGCCCGCGCGTGCAGATCCTTTCCAGCGGACTGGCGACGATGGACGTCTCCACCGTCAGCACCGATCACGCGGTCAGCGTCGAGCCGTTTCTGGCCGACCAGATCGAGGTGCTGAAAGGCCCGGCGACCCTGCTGTTCGGCAGCGGCGCGATCGGCGGCGCGGTCAACGTGGTCGATGGACGCATCGCCACGGAACTGCCTGACGCTGCGCTTTCCGGTCGCGCCGAGGTGCGCGGCAACAGCGTCAGCGACGAACGCACCGGCATGTTCCGGCTCGACGGGATGAGCGGCGACTGGGTGCTGCATGTCGACGGCCTGGTGCGCAATACCGACGATGTCGATATCCCCGGCGTGGCGCGGCTGGAAGATCACGACGCGGACGAGCCGCAGGTCCACGGCCTGCTGCCAAACAGCTCGATCCGCACCCGCGCCGCCGGCATCGGCGCGACCCGGTTTGGCGAACGCGGCTACTTCGGCCTGGCAGGCTCCAGCTACCGCAGCAACTACGGCATCCCCGACGGGGCCCACGCGCACGGTGACGAGGACGATCATGGCCACGACCAGGGCGATGACGACCATGACGACGAGGAACACGGGCAGGATGAGGGCCGCGTGCGCATCGACCTGGTGCAGAACCGCTGGGACCTGCGCGGCGGCATCTACGACCCGCTCGCCTTCCTGCAGCGCGTGGACCTGCGCCTGGCCTACACCGACTACACGCATACCGAGTTCGAGGGTGCGGACCGGGGCACCGTGTTCGACAACCGCGGCATCGAAGGGCGCATCGAAGCGGTGCAGAAGGACATCGCCGGCTGGCGCGGCGCGTTCGGCCTGCAGTTCGGCCAGTCCCGCTTCGATGCCGTGGGCGCGGAAGCCTTCGTCCCCGCCACCCGAACCCGAACGCTCGGGGCCTTCGTGCTGCAGGAAAAGACCTTTGCTCCGGTCAAGGTGGAGCTGGGCGCCCGTCATGATCGGGTGAAGCTCGACCCGGACCTTGAGAACGAGCACAGCTTCGGTCTGGTCAACCTGTCGGCGGACGCCATCTGGCAGGTCAGCGACGCCATCGACCTGCGCCTGGGCCTGGACCGCTCGGAGCGCGCGCCGATCAACGAGGAGCTGTACGCCGCCGGCCTGCACGTGGCCACGCGCTCGCTCGAAATCGGCGACGCCGGCCTCGACACCGAGCGCGCCAACCGCGCCGAATTCGGCCTGCACGCGCACACCGCGCGGATGACCTTCAAGACGGCGATCTACCAGACCCGCTTCACCGACTTCATCTATCTGGCCGACACCGGGATCGAGGAGGACGGCGTGCCGGTCCGGCTGTGGGCACAGCAGGACGCCCTGTTCAACGGAGCCGAAGCGGAGGCGGTGTTTCACCTGTTCGACGCCGCCGCCGGCCGGCTCGACCTGCGCGTCTTCGGTGACACCGTGCGCGCCCGGCTCGACGGAAGCGGCAGCCGCAGCGTCGCGCTCGCCGTGCCGCACGGTGACCATGCCCACCACCACACCGTGGAACTGTCCAACGAGGGCAACATTCCGCGCTTGGCACCCGCGCGCTTTGGCGCCAGCCTGGCGTGGGCGTCCGGCGGTCTGAGCGCCTCGGCCGGCGCGGTGCGCCATCAGGCCCAGAACCGCGTGGCCGACAGCGAGGCACCCAGCCCGGGCTACACGCTGGTTGACGCGCATCTGGCCTACCGCTGGGACAGGCCCGCGGCAAGCTGGGAGGTGTTCCTCGACGGCACCAACCTGGGCAATCAGGAAGCCCGCCCGCACACTTCGCTGCTGCGCGACTACGCGCCGCTGCCCGGCCGCGCCGTGGCGTTCGGGATGCGCGTGTACTTCTGAGCGGCGGAATGCGTGGATGCCCGCGGCACGGCTGCGGGCATCTAGTCCTGATCCAGCTCGTCATCCAGCGGCAGGGACTCCGGATCCACCGGATCGCGCCCGCCGTCTTCGTCGGTCACGCCGCGGCTGCCGCGCTGCGCATCGCTGACGACCTGCTGTTCGCTGGTTTCCTCGCCCAGATGAAACACCGCGAATCCCGGCAGCACGACCTGGTTGCGCGCCATGCCGATCACCCGACCGCGCACCGGGGACACCAGATCGCGCTCGATGTTATTGATCGGGTCGATCACGATCCCCAGCACTTGGCCCGGCTCCACGCTTTCGCCCAGACGCACGCGCCCCAGCAGCAGGCCACCGGCATCCGATCGCACCCAGGAGGAGTCGTAGAAGATCGGCTGCGGCTCGTCCCAGGCCGGCAGGTGGCGGGTCATGCCGAGCTTGTGCATCAGGGTCGATATCGCCTGCTCGCCGTGCACGATTTCCTCGGCTTCCAGCTCGCCCGGCCCGCCGACCTCGAAGGTCACAGCGGGGATGCCCGCCTGGATCGCGGCGTTGCGCAACATGCCGCGCGAGCCGGCACTGTGCAGCACCGTGGTGGCACCGAAGCCGCGGGTGAACTCGCGCACTTCCGGCCGGCTCAGGTCGGCCCGGACCTGCGGCAGGTTGCGCCGGTCGAACGAGCCGGTGTGCAGATCCACCAGGGCGTCGCAGCGCTGCACGACCTCGATGAAGAAGTTGTAGGCGATGCGCGAGGCGATGCTGCCGTGGCGCGTTCCGGGAAAATAGCGGTTGAGATCGCGCCGATCCGGCAGGTAGCGCGAGTTGCGCGAGAAGCCGAACAGGTTGACCACCGGGACCGCGATCAGGGTTCCGCCCAGATCGGCCGGCTCGACGCCATTGACGATGCGCCGCACGATCTCGACGCTGTTGAGCTCATCGCCGTGGATGCCGGCGGTCAGGCACAAAACCGGCCCGGGCCGCACGCCGTGCGCCACCACCACCGGGCTGATCACCTCGCTGCCGGAGAAGCTCATTCCGGCGTTCCACTCCAGCCGCGCGCGCTTGCCCGGCAAGACCTGGGTGTCGAGGATCGTGAAGGGCGCCACCAGCACCGGGCCGACGAATTCGGAAGAGGCCGGATCGCCCGCAGGAATCAGCGGGGGCGGCCCGACAAAGGCATCCGCCGGCGTCGCCTGCGGCGGCAGAGGTGCCTGCGCCGCGGCGGCCAGGGCCACCAGGGCCAGACCCAGCCCGAAGCACCCACGTCCACGCCATCGGACGCCACCGGCTGCCGCCATGCTCACTCCGACTCCGCGCAGCGCGCGCAGCGCCCGTGCACTTCCAGGGTCTGCGCCAGCGGCCTGAATCCGAGCGCATACGCCTGTTCGGTCAGCAGGCGGGTGGCGCGCTCGTCTTCCATCTCGACCGCGCGGCCGCAGCCCTCGCAGATCAGGAACGGCACCGAATGCCGCTGGCGCGGCTGGTGGCAACCGACGTAGGCGTTGATCGACTCCAGCTTGTGGATGAAGCCGTTTTCGAGCAGGAAATCGAGCGCGCGGTACACCGTGGGCGGTGCCGCCGGACCGCGCTCGTCGCGCAGCTGGTCCATCAGATCGTAGGCCTTCACCGGCAGCTCCGCCTGCGCCACCAGGCGCAGCACCCGCTCGCGCAGCGGCGTCAGGCGCAGGCCGCGCTCGTCGCACACAGCCATGACCTCGCGCACGAAGGCGTCCCGATCATGCACATGACCGTCGGGGTGAACGCAGCGCTGGTGCGCGATCCTGGACATCGGTCCGGATCATAGCATCGCCATCCGACGCCTCTTTCGCGACCCGGTCACGCCCTCATCGACGAGACAGGCAGTCAGCCCGGAAGCATTCCCGAGGCCACGATATCGAGCGCACGATCCAACCGCGCCAGTGCGCCTTCGCGCCCGCACAGGTGGATCGTCCAGTCGATCGAGGGCGATACCTGCGAGCCGGTCATCGCCACCCGCAGCGGCTGCGCCACCTTGCCCAGCCCCAGGCCCTGCGCCTCGGCACAGGCGCGCAGCGCCGCGTCGATGGCTTCGGGATTCCACTCGTCCAGGGCCGCCAGGCGCGTACGCGCATCGGCCAGCACCGCGCCGGCCGGCAGCAGGTGTTTGGACACCGCCGCCTGGTCCCACTGTTCGATGCCCAGGTACCAGACCCGCGCACGCTCGGCCATTTCCCTGAGCGTCTTGACCCGCTCGCGCAAGGCCACCACCACGTCGGCCGGATCCGGGCCGCGCTCGATGTCGATGCCGGCGTTGTGCAGGTGCCACATGAAGTGCGGAACGATCTCGAGCGGATCATCGTTCTTGAGGTAGTGCTGGTTGACCCAGGCGAGCTTGTCGAAGTCGAAGCGCGAAGGTGCCTTGTTGACGTCCTCGACCCGGAACAGTTCGATCATCTGCGCGATCGAAAAGATTTCCTGGTCGCCGTGCGACCAGCCGAGGCGTGCGATGTAGTTGAGCAGGGCGTGCGGCAGGTAGCCGTCGTCGCGGTACTGCATCACGCTCACCGCGCCGTGACGCTTGGAGAGCTTGGCACCGTCCGGCCCGTGGATCATCGGCAGGTGCGCGAAGCTGGGCGGAGTGACGCCCAAGGCGCGGTAGATGTTGATCTGGCGCGGGGTGTTGTTGATGTGGTCCTCGCCGCGGATCACCTCGGTGATGCCCATGTCGATGTCGTCCACCACCACCGCGAAGTTGTAGGTGGGGTGGTCGTCGGAACGCCAGATGATGAGGTCGTCCAACTCCTCGTTGCCGATCTCGATGCGCCCGCGCACCCGGTCGTCGAACACCACGCTGCCATCCAGCGGGTTCCTGAAGCGGATGACGCGGTTGGGATCGTCGCGGCGCGGTTCGTCCAGATCGCGGTAGTGGCCGTTGTAGCGCGGCTTGCGGCCCTCGGCCATGGCCTGCTCGCGCATGGCTTCGATCTCCTCGCGCGATTCGTAGGCGTAGTAGGCCTTGCCGGCCTTCACCAGGTCTTCGGCCACCTGGCGGTAGCGGTCGATGCGCAGGGTTTGATAAAACGGGCCTTCGTCGTGCTCGAGGCCGAGCCACTGCATCCCCTGCAGGATCGCGTCCACCGCCTCCTGGGTGGAGCGCTCGCGGTCGGTGTCCTCGATGCGCAGGATGAATCGGCCGCCCTGGCGGCGCGCTTCCAGCCAGGCGTAGAGCGCGGTGCGCGCGCCGCCAATGTGCAGGAATCCGGTGGGGCTGGGGGCGAATCGGGTACGGCAGGTCATGGCGGCGCAGGGTTGAAAGGAGCCGGTCATTCTACCTGCAAGCCGCCTACGACTCGGGAAAGGCGCGTCCGATCAGCGCATCGAACGGCGCATCCGCAGGCAAGGTGCCGAAGCACTGCCCGTGCTGGCCATCCAGGCGCGTGGCGATGAAAAGGTCCGCCGCCTGCGCCTGCCCCGCGCGGATCAGCTGCGTCGCCTCCAGCGCCAGCGCGATGCGCTCGGTCAGGAGGCGCGCGCGGGCCTCGAGCGTGTCGGTGGCATCCAGGGTGCGTTCGATCCAGCAGGCCTCGTCGTCCAGCCGACGGTTTTCCCCGGCGACACCGGCCAGTTCGGCCATCAGCGCCTCGCGCGTGGCCGGCTCGCGCCGCAGCGCGCGCAGCACGTCCAGGCACTGGATGTTGCCGCTGCCTTCCCAGATCGAGTTCACCGGCGCCTGCCGATAGAGGCGCGGCAGGATCGAATCCTCGATGTAGCCATTGCCGCCGAGGCACTCCTGCGCCTCGTTCACCACCGGCGGGCAGCGCTTGCAGACGTGGTATTTGCCGATCGCGGTGGCGACGCGGGCGAATGCCGCCTCCATCGGATCATGCGGCGCGGCGTCGATCGCGCGCGCCACGCGCAGCGCCAGCGCCATGGCAGCCTCGGATTCCAGCGCCAGATCGGCGAGCACGTTCCTCATCAGCGTCTGCTCGACCAGACGCCGGCCGAAGGCGTGCCGGCCGCGCGCATGGTGGATCGCCTGCACCAGCGCCTGGCGCATGATCCCGGCCGAGCCGATCAGGCAGTCCTGGCGGGTGAGCGCCACCATTTCCAGGATGGTGGCCACGCCGCGGCCTTCCTCGCCGACCAGCCAGGCCACCGCGCCGGTGAATTCGACCTCGGAGCTGGCGTTGGCCCAATCCCCGAGCTTGTCCTTGAGGCGCTGGATGCGGATGGCGTTGCGCGCGCCGTCGGGCAGGAAGCGCGGCATGAGGAAGCAGGACAGGCCGCCCGCCGCCTGCGCCAGCACCAGGAAGGCGTCGCTCATCGGCGCGGAGAAGAAGAACTTGTGCCCGACCAGCTCGTAGGCTTCGCCCGGCCCCGGGGAGGCGACCGGCGTGGCGCGCGTGCTGTTGGTGCGCACGTCCGAACCGCCCTGCTTTTCGGTCATGCCCATGCCGATGGTGTTGCCGGCCTTGGCCGCGGCCGGCACCGCGCGCCCGTCGTACTGCGTTGTCAGGATGCGCGGCAGCCACTCGCGCGCCAGCGAAGGCTGCTGGCGCAGCGCCGGCACGCAGGCGTGGGTCATGGTCAGCGGGCAGTTGTGGCCCTGCTCGGGCTGCATGTGCAGGTAGGCGAGCGCGGCACGCGCCACGTGCGCGCCGGGCGTGCCCTCGTGACGCCAGGAAAAATTCGGCACGCCGTGTTCGACGCCCAGCTGCATCAGGCGATGGTAGGCGGGGTGGAACTCGACCTCGTCGATGCGGTTTCCCAGGGCATCACAGGGCCGGAATGCGGGCCGATGCTGGTTGGCAAGCACGCCCAGCTGCATCGCCTCGCCGCCGGCCACCGGGCCAAACGCCGCCAGCGCATCGCGCGCCCAGCCGCCGCCCTCGCGCTCGAGCGCCTGCCGCAGCGCGATGTCGGTCGCAAAGGCATCGTAGTCGCCGAGCGGCGGCACCTGATTTTCGATGGCGTGGGTGACGAACCGTTCGGCGAGTGGCATGACGGGCTTCTCCGTGCGGGCGGAACAGGCGGCGTGGCCCCAACTCTAGCGCGAAGCCGTGGTGCGGACACCGATGCCACGATGAGCCGATTTCCTATGCCGGCGGGCGGCAGCGCCCGATGGGCCGGGCGCGTGGCGAAAGCGAGACTGGCGCCACACTTTTCACGGAGTCCCGCCATGATCCGCAGCCACGCCGGTTTCACCCTGATCGAACTGCTGATGACGCTGGCCGTCATGGCGCTGCTCGCCGGCATCGGCGCGCCTCCGATGGGCCGCCTGCTGGTGCGGGCGAGCGCTTCCTCGGCACACAATCTGGTCATGACCGGTTTCGCGTCCGCGCGGCTGCACGCCGTCAGCCAGGGCCGAGCCGTCACGGTCTGCCCCGGAGACGCGGCCACCGGCTGCCGCGCCGGCGGGCGCTGGGAAGGCGGCTGGATATTGTTCGTGGATCGCAACGGCGACGACCGCTTCGGTCCGGAGGACACCCTGCTGCGGGTCGAGCAGCCGCTTTCGCCACGCCTGGCCATCCAGAGCGGCAGCACCCGGCCGCGCGCCGTGTTCCGCCCCAACGGGATGTCCGGCGGGGCCAACCTCACCCTGCGGATCTGCGCCGATGGCGCGGTGCAATCGGCCGTGATCCTGAGCAACGCCGGCCGCGCGCGCTCCGCCACCGCGTCCGAACGCGCGGCGATGAGCGCCTGCAGTTGATTGGCGGGTGATTGCCGATTCGGATGGGCCCGCCGTGGTGCGTCTGGCCGACGCCGGGCGCGTCTCAAGGATTGCGTCAGCCCCTACAATGCACGGCTGATCCGTCCCGCCCGCGATTCCGAATGACCGACCTCTTCCGCCCCGATTTCCACGGTTTCGAGCAGATCCCGCTGCACGAGTACGCCGAGCGCGCCTATCTCGACTACTCCATGTACGTGGTGCTCGACCGCGCCCTGCCCTTCATCGGCGACGGCCTCAAGCCGGTGCAGCGGCGCATCGTGTATGCGATGAGCGAGCTGGGGCTTTCGGCCAGCGCCAAGCCGAAGAAATCGGCGCGCACCGTGGGTGACGTGATCGGCAAGTTCCATCCGCACGGCGACTCGGCCTGCTACGAGGCGCTGGTGCTGATGGCCCAGCCCTTTTCCTGGCGCTATCCGCTGGTCGATGGCCAGGGCAACTTCGGCTCGGCCGACGATCCCAAGTCGTTCGCGGCGATGCGCTACACCGAGAGCAAGCTCAGCCCGCTGGCCGAGGTGCTGCTGGGCGAACTGGAGCAGGGCACGGTCGACTGGGTCCCGAACTTCGACGGCACCCTGGAAGAGCCCTCGTGGCTGCCCGCGCGCCTGCCGCACCTGCTGCTCAACGGCACCACCGGCATCGCGGTGGGCATGGCGACCGACATCCCGCCGCACAATCTCAACGAGGTCGCCAGCGCCTGCGTGCGCCTGCTGGACGATCCGCAGGCTTCCGTCGCCGACCTCATGGAGCACCTGCGCGGTCCGGATTTCCCCACCGAGGCGGAAATCATCACGCCCGCCGCCGACCTGCTGAAGCTCTACCAGACTGGCAGCGGCAGCGTGCGCGCTCGCGCCGTGTACCGGCGCGAGAACGGCAACATCGTCATCACCGCCCTGCCCTATCAGGTCAGCCCCGGCAAGATCCTCGAGCAGATCGCGGCGCAGATGCGCGCCAAGAAGCTGCCCTGGCTGGAGGACCTGCGCGACGAATCCGACCACGCCAACCCGATCCGCCTGGTGCTGGTGCCGCGCTCCAACCGCATCGACGTCGAACAGCTCATGGGCCACCTGTTCGCCACCACCGATCTGGAAAAGAGCTTCCGCGCCAACTTCAACGTGATCGGCCTCAACGGCAAGCCGCAGGTGATGGATCTGCGGCAGATGCTGTCCGAGTGGCTGCGTTTCCGCGCCGATACGGTGCGCAGGCGCCTCACCCACCGTCTCGAGAAGGTCGAGCGCCGCCTGCACCTGCTCGATGGCCTGCTGATCGCCTTCCTGAACCTGGACGAGGTGATCCACATCGTCCGCACCGAGGACGACCCGCGCGCCGCGCTGATCGCCCGCTTCGCGCTGTCCGGGGACCAGGCCGACTACATCCTGGAAACCCGCCTCAAGCAGCTCGCGCGGCTGGAAGAAATGAAGATCCGCGGCGAGCAGGACGCGCTGGCAACGGAACGCGAAACGCTGATCGCCACGCTCGGTTCCGCCGCCCGGCTCAAGAAGCTGGTCAAGGACGAGCTCCTGGCCGACGCGAAGAAGTTCGGCGACGCGCGGCGCTCGCCGCTGGCCGAGCGCGCCGCCGCGCAGGCGCTGGACGAAACCGAACTGGTGGCCAGCGAACCGGTGACCATCGTGCTTTCCACCAAGGGCTGGGTGCGCGCCGCCAAGGGCCACGACATCGATCCGGCCTCGCTCGCCTACCGCGAGGGCGATGCGCTGCTCGCCGCCGCGCGCTGCCGCTCCAACCAGCAGGTCGCCTTCCTGGATTCCACCGGCCGCGCCTACTCCACGCCGGTGCACACCCTGCCCTCGGCGCGCGGCAATGGCGAACCGCTGACCGGACGCTTCTCGCCTCCGGCCGGTGCGGGATTCCGCGCACTGGCCACGGGCGAAGACAGCCAGCGCTTCCTGCTGGCCACCAGCCACGGATACGGCTTCGTCACCGCCTTCGGCAACTTCCTCGGCCGGCAGAAGGCCGGCAAACAGCTCATCAATCCCGGCGCGGGAGCCGAACTCCTCGCTCCGGTCGCCGTGGCCGATCCCGCCGGCGACCTGGTCGCGGCCATCACCAGCGCGGGCCATCTCCTGGTGTTCCCGCTCGCCGAGCTTCCGGAACTGGACAAGGGCAAGGGCAACAAGCTCATCCAGATCCCGCCGGCGCGGCTCAAATCCGGGGAGGAAGCCCTGAGCGTGCTGGCCTGCGTGCGCAGCGGTGGCGAACTGATCCTGCACTGCGGCCAGCGCAAGCTCGTCCTCACCTGGCGCGACCTGCAGGCCTATGGCGGCACGCGCGCGCAGCGCGGTCACCTGCTGCCGCGCGGCTTCCAGAAGGTGGATCGGGCCGTGAGCGAGGATCGCGAGTGAGGAAGGCCCGGGCGCGCCGGCGCTTTTGTGACCCGAAACACGAATTGCGCAGGGAAGCGGCAAAAACGACTGGATAAGCGGAACGCGCTCTGCGAAGATGCAGCCTCGCGTCACAAGGTGACACGCCACGTCGCACTGCGACACCCCCTGTCAACATCAAGTTGCGAGACCGCCCGTGAAACTGCTGACCCGCCTGCTCGTGTTCTGCCGCTACACCGTGCTCAACCGCCAGCTGCGGGAAATCAAGCGCAGCGTGTTTGAACTGCCCGTCACGGCGCAGCGCGCAGTCGGCAACCTGGTGATGAGCGAGATCGAAGCCGCCACCAAGACGCCGGTTCCGCACCTGTACGGCAGCAGCAGCACCGACGTGCACCAGCCTTGGGGCGACGGTGCGACCTTGGCCTTCACCCGTGCACGCTCTCGCGTTCCGCAGCTTCGGCTGCGCGGGCTGGCGCTGTGGCTGGCGATCGTCTATCAGGAAACCAATGACTCGCCCCATGCCAGCATGCAGTCGCTGCATCGCGAGGCGCTAGGGCTCATGGGCCTGTTGAAGGGCACCTACGGCAAACCTATCGCCGAGGCGGCCAGCGCGACGGCCTGAATGCGGTCGACCCACTCGCCCTGATTCCGCAGGCTGCCCGCGCTGGCACGCGTCCCTGACCCGGCCAGCCAATCGCGCGTGGCATGGCGCTCGAACGCCACAGACTTGCACCGCCATACCGGCACCTGCCCATGCGTCGCCGGGCGCGGCCATAGTGTGATTATTCTAGGCACACGGCCTAAAATCACATTTTGCACCGCCCCGTCCGCACTCATCGGAACGCCCCATGGCCAAGTTCAAGTCCGCCAACCCCGGCACCTCCGCTCCGGCCAAGCCGGCCCCGACCCGCAAGCCCGCCGCAGCGAAGACGACTGCCAAAAAGCCTGTCGCGAAAACCACGGCATCGGCGCGCAAGCCGCCGGCTGCACCGCGGGCCGGGAATCCGGCAGCGCACGGAATCATGGATTCCGCCCAGCAGATCTGGTCGACCGGCGTGAAGGCGCTGGGCCGCGCGCAGCAGGAAAGCACGCGCCTGTTCGAGGCGCTGGTCAAGGAAGGTGCCAACGTGGAAAAGAAGACCCGCTCGCTTGCCAGCGGCAAGGTCAACGCCGTGCGCGGCTCGGTCGAGAACCGCGTCGAGCAGGTCAAGGACCGAGCGGCCGACACCTGGGATCGCCTTGAAAAGGTGTTCGAAGAGCGCGTCCAGCGCGCCCTCGTGCGCCTCGGCGTACCGGGCCGCGACGAGCTTCAGGCCCTGATCCAGCGCGTCGACCAGCTCAATGCGCGCCTGCGCGACCTTGCCGACGCCCCCGGTTCCGGAAAGAACGCCCCGGCCGCACCGACCGCCACAGCCGCCACGCCTGCGGCCAAGCCCGCCGCCGCGAAGAAAAAGGCGGTCGCCAAGGCACCCGCCGGAGCGAAGCCGGCGGTGAAGAAGGCGGCGAAGAAGGCCAAGGCAACGACGCCTGCGGCATCCGCGCCCGCATCCGGCCAGGACTGAAAACCGCCCGCCTGCGCCGCCGACACTGCAGGTCGGCAGCGCGAATTGCCACAGCCCCCTGACCCGCCGTGGCGGCCTGTCGGCGCGGAAGCCGCGCTATGATGCGCGCCTGATTCCCGCCGGCGGATACTCCATGGGATTTGCTTCCCTGCTCAACCACCCGTGGCCGATTGCGCTGGCCACGCTTGTCATCGTGTTCTTGCTCATGGCCCACATTCTGGGTGCATTCCGCACCGAGCGGGTCGAGGCGAATGCGGGCATCGCGCTGCTGTGCGCGATGCGCTGGAACGAATTCAGCCGCCTGATTTCCGAAGTCCTGAAGGATCGCGGCATGCAGCCGGCGGGTACGGATCGCGCCCCAGGCCAGGACGGTTTCGACCTCCTGTTCGCACGCGGCACCGCGCGCTATCTGGTGCAATGCAGGAACGGCGCGAACCAGGTCGTCACCTCGGCGGCCGTGGGCCAGCTGCACGCGCTGGTGCAGGTCGAGGGTGCCGATGGCGCGATCATCGTGTCTTGCGCCAGCGCCGACCCGGAGGCCGTGAAACTGGCGAGAGAGCGGCGCATCGAGATCCTTGCCGGGCCCGAACTCTGGGCCCACGTCAGGACCTGGGTGGCGCACGACCAGCGCGTCGACGCCGAAAGCGTGGCGCTGGCCGCCAGGCGCAAGCGACTGCTGAGCGCGGCGCTGGTCGCGCTCGCGGCCGCGCTCGCGGCCTTCGCCATCGTCAGCCTGACGGCTTCCACGCCGACCGCGTCGCCGCCCCGGGAGCCCGGCGCGGCGGCACCCGTCACCCCCGAACCCGCAGTCACGCCGCAGCCGACCCCACAGCCCACGCCGCAGCCCGCCGCACCGGCGCTGCCCGATGCCACGCTAACCGACCAGCAGCTCGCCTCGCGCCGCGCTTCGGCGGTCATGGAGGTACGCGACCTGACCCAGGTGGCCAACGCCGTCTGGCAGACCCGCTCCACGCTCCAGATCAGCCTGCAGGAAATGCTCGCCGATGCGGAGCTGGCTACTTTGGTGGACGATATCTGCCGCTCGCTCCTGCAGTACGAGGAACTGCGCTTCACCCGTTTGCAGGTCGACGTGCCCAGCGGCGACGCCGACCAGCCCATGCAGGTGCGCTGGCGCCAGTGCCGCTGACCCGCGGCGATCAGGAAATCAGATCGCCGCGCCGAGGCGACGACCGAGGTTGACCAGCATGGCTGCGGTCGCGCCCCAGATGCGGTGCGGGCCCACCTGGTATTCCCAGTAGCTGCGCGCACGGCCGCGGTAGGGACCGCTCAAGGTGACCAGCCGATCTCCCGCCAGGAGCGGTGCCAGCGGCACCTCGAAGGCATCGGCGACTTCGTCGGGATTGGGGATCGCGCGGTAGTCTTCGGGCAACCGCGCCACCAGCGGCAGCACGCGGAAGCCGGTGATGGTCGCATAGGGGTCCAGAAAGCCCAGCGGCTCGACCTGTGCCGGCGCAATGGCGACTTCTTCCCAGGCTTCACGCAGAGCCGCATCCAGCGCGGAGCGATCCTGCGGATCCACCCGTCCGCCCGGGAAGCTCACTTGGCCGGCATGGTGCTGGAGGGAATCGGTGCGCCGGGTCAGGAGCACGTGCGCTCCGGTCGGGCGCGCGATCAGACCCACGAGCACCGCGGCGTTGACCATACGGTGCGGATCGATGATGTCGGCGACCTCGTCGAGGTTCCAGCCCGGCCCGAGCGGCTCGCCCGACAGCGGCAGCAGCGCCTGGCGCAGACGCTCGGGATCGGCAAGCGGATTGATCGGGAGTGAGTCGGGCGGCATCACGCCACCGTGCGCGACGACCGGCACCGCAATGCCCTAGCGCGGTGCGGGGATCGCTCCCCGGAAACGGACACGGCCGGAACGCGATGCCCGCGTCCGGCCGTGGGGGACATGCTCGATGCGCCTTCGGGCAGGTTCACCCGACCGGGCGCGTCGAAGTTCACTTCACTTCGACCAGCTTCACGTCGAACACGACGGCCTGGTTGGGGCCGATCGGGCGCACCGAATCACCGTAGGCCTGCTCCGCCGGCATGAAGACTTCCCAGCGCGATCCCTGGGTCATCATCGGCAGCACCTGGCGCAGCCCCGGCAGCGGCGCTTCGCCAACCCGCATCGACACCGGCTCATTGCCCTGGTAGGTGCTGGCGAACTCCTGCCCGGTGGAGAGCGATCCGCGGAAGTGGATCTTCACGTCCGAGGCCGCCGTGGGCTTGGCACCGGTACCGGTCTCGATGACGCGGTACTGGATGCCCGAGGACAGAGTCTGCACGCCGGTCTTGGAGCGGTTCTGGGCCAGGAAGGCGTCGCTCTTGCGCTTGTTTTCACCAGCGACCTTTTCGAACTCGGCCTTGGCTTCGTCCAGCAACTTCTTCTGCATGGCCTCAAGCGCCGCGCCCATCTGCTCGGCCGGAACCGCCGGATCGCGCTTGGCGTAGCCGTCCTGGATCGCACGGATCACGGTCGACAGGTCGACATCGACCTTGCGCTCGGTGAAGTCCTGGCCGATCTGGTAGCCGACCGCGTAGCTCAGCTTGCCCTTTTCGGACGTGGTGTCCTGCGCCAACGCGGCGCTCATCGTCGTGGCCGCCAACAGCGCGACCGTCCAGCGCAACTTCATGCCTGTCTCCTGGTGGAACGGCCACGCCCGTGGCCGAGAAAGAACGCGCAAGGATAGCGACGCGTACCGCGAATCGCCAGTACCCGGATTGCCTGCCCGGCACTGGATCGAAAGACCGTACAGCGGGCGGAAAGTTTCACCTGCGCCTGTACGGCCATCGACCGAAGGCGGAGCGACTACAATCGGCGGCCGGCATTCCACCTTTGCGGGTATCCCAGTGGCCTTTGTGAACCTCCTCATCGAAAACCTCGGCGCGGTGCGCCGCATCACCGTCAACCGCCCCGACAAGCTCAACGCGCTCAACGCGGCCACGCTCGACGAGCTCACCCGCGCCTTCGAGGACGCCGGCACCGATGGCTCGGTACGCGCGGTGATCCTGCGCGGCGCGGGCGAAAAGGCCTTCGTGGCCGGGGCCGACATTTCCGAACTGGCCACCGTCACCCCGGTGCAGGCGCGCGATTTCGCGCGGCGCGGCCAGCGCACCATGCGCACCGTGGAAACCCTCGGCAAGCCGGTGATCGCGCAGATCAGCGGCTATGCGCTCGGCGGCGGCATGGAGCTGGCACTGGCCTGCCACCTGCGCATCGCCAGCGAAAAGGCGCGCCTGGGCCAGCCCGAGGTCAACCTTGGCGTGCTGCCCGGCTTCGGCGGCACCCAGCGGCTGCTGCGCGTCACCGGCCGCGGCGCGACCCTGGAGCTGTGCCTGACCGGCGTCCAGGTCGACGCCGCACGTGCCTACCAGCTCAACCTCGTCAACCGCGTGGTGGCACCCGAGGCGCTGGAATCGGAAACCCTGGCGCTGGCCGAACAGCTGGCGGCGTCCGCACCCGAAGCCCTGCGCGGCGTGCTCGACGCGGTGATCCTGGGCGGCGAGGCCGATCTGGTGACCGGGCTCGACTACGAAGCCCAGGCGTTCGCCACCTCGGCCTCCACCGAGGACATGCGCGAAGGCACCCGCGCCTTCCTGGAGCGGCGCAAGCCCGCCTTCACCGGGCGCTGAGCGCGCGGGCCGGTCGTGGTCGCATCCCAGCCCTGCATCCGCTGCGGCGAGTGCGCGCCGGCCTGCCCGGCCAGCGTCCACCCGCAGCGCGTCCTCGCCGCGCTGCGCCGCGAGGCGCGAGACGAAGCGCAGTCGCTGGGATTGAATGACTGCACCGGCTGCGCTGCCTGCGACGCACGCTGTCCGAGCACCATTCCGCTGGCCGCGCTGTTCGCCGCGGCGCGCGACGAGCTGCGGCTCGCGCGCCAGCGCAGCGACTTTTCCGCCGCCTCGCGCGCGCGCTACGCGCAGCGCGAGGCGCGCCTGGCGCGCGAGCGCGAGGAACAGGCCGTCGAACGCGAACGCCAGCGCGCCTCCAACGCCTCGGCCCAGGCGGTCGCGGCGGCGCTGGCCCGCTCCCAGGCGCGGCGCAAACCCGCGCCGAGGGACGAGGCATGAGCGCCTCGGCGCTGCCGGCATGGCGCGGCACGCCCACACGCCGCGCCGCCTGCGTGCTGGCGGCCATGCTGCCGGCGCTGGCGCTGCAGGCCGACCGACTCGATCCGTCCCTGCCGGCGCGCTGCATCGCGCTGTGCGCCGTTGCGCTGGCCGCCGCCACCGCTTTGCGGCGCGTTCCGAATGACGACACCGGCCGCCACAGCACGGCCTTCGACCTGATCCACGCGCTGGCCACGGCGCTGCTCGTTGCGGCACTCTGGCCCGCAGCGGCCCCGACGTGGATGGCCGCACTGGCGCTCGCTGCGAGCCTGGTCGCGGCGCGCCTGCTCGGCGGCGTCGCGGCAAATCCGTTTCCACCCGCCGCGCTCGCGCTGGCCATCGCCACGGCGCTGGCGCAGGCGGCCGGCGGCACGCTCGCGCCGGACCGGATGCTGGTGCCCGACGCCCTGCTGGTATCGGGGGTCTGGCTGGGCGGCGCCTTGGCTCTGGCGGCTCTTGGCCTGCTGCGCGCTTCGCCCATGCTGGCCTTCGCCCTGCCCGTCGCCTTCGCCTGCGCCATCGGCGCGCTGCCGGCGGCGGGCTTCGTCAGCGCGGCGCTGGCGGCCGGATTCCTGCTGGGCGAATCGCGCCACCTGCCGAGCACGGCGCAGGGACGCCGTGCGGTGGCGGCGCTGGCGGGCACCGGCACCGCGATGGCCTGGCTGCTGGGCGCGCCGCCGGTCGCGCTGGGTGCCGCGGTCGTACTGGCCTCTGCGCTGACGCCGTGGATCGAAGGCCTGACCCTGCCGCCGCGCGCCACCATCGAAAACGCCCCATGAAACCCGCCGACCGCACCGAACTGTTCCGCCGTCTCGCCGAACTCAACCCGCACCCGGAAACCGAGCTGGAATTCGACACGCCGTTCGAGCTGCTGGTGGCGGTGATCCTGTCGGCGCAGGCCACCGACGTGGGCGTCAACAAGGCCACCCGACGGTTGTTTCCGGTCGCCAACACGCCCCAAGCCATGCTCGATCTGGGCGAAGAGGGGCTTCGGCACCACATCGCCACCATCGGCCTGTTCAATGGCAAGGCGAAGAACATCATCGCCACCAGCCGGCTCCTGCTCGAACGCCACGGCGGCGAGGTGCCGTCCGATCGCGCCGCGCTCGAAGCGCTGCCCGGCGTCGGGCGCAAGACCGCCAACGTGGTACTGAACGTGGCCTTCGGCGAACCGACCATCGCGGTCGATACCCACATCTTCCGCGTCGCCAACCGCACCGGGCTGGCGCGCGGAAAAAACGTGGACGAGGTGGAGCGCAAGCTGCTGCGGAACGTGCCGGCGGCCTACCGCAAGGATGCCCACCACTGGCTCATCCTGCACGGGCGCTACGTCTGCACGGCGCGCCGGCCGCGCTGCCCGGACTGCGTCATCGCCGATCTGTGCGCCTGGCCGGACAAGACCCGCGGCGATTGAGCCAGCCGCCACCTGCTTCAGCGCGCCCGCTGCGCGCCGATCACAGCAGCGCGAGGATGTCCTTCTCCAGCTTCTCCGGCGCATCCATCGGCGCGTAGCGATGCCGCACCTGGCCGTCGCGATCGACCAGGAACTTGGTGAAGTTCCACTTGATCGCCTCGCTGCCCAGAAGGCCGGGCTTCTGGCCCTTGAGCCAGCGGTACAGCGGGTGGGCGTTGGGGCCGTTGACCTCAATGCGGGAAAACATCGGAAAGGTGACGCCGTAGGTCAAGCTGCAGAAGCGCTTGATTTCCTCGGCATCACCCGGCTCCTGATGGCCGAACTGGTTGCAGGGAAAGCCCAGCACCGCGAACCCGCGTCCGGAATGGGCCGCATGCAGCGCTTCGAGCCCCTCGTACTGCGGAGTGAAGCCGCACTTGGAGGCGACGTTCACGATCAGCAACACCTGGCCGCGCCACAACTCGAGCGAACGCGCGACGCCGTTGATGTCGTCCGCGGTGAAATCATGGATGGATGCCATCGAAAGACTCCGGTATCACCGCAGGATCGCGGCAGCTTACGCCCTCACCACCACTCGTCCCGCACCGTCCCGCCGGAAACCCGACGAACGGCGCGCGATCAGCCCGCCGCCTGGCGCTGGCGCATCGCCTCGAACAGCGCGATGCCGGTCGCGACCGAGACATTGAGGCTTTCCATTTCGCCCGGCATCGGAATGCGCGCAAGAAAATCGCAGCGCTCGCGCGTCAGCCGCCGCATGCCTTCGCCCTCGCCGCCCATCACGATGCCCACCGCTCCGCGCAGATCCATCGCATACAGGCTCGTTTCCGCTTCTCCGTCCAGCCCCACGAACCAGACGCCGGCCTGCTTGAGCGACTCCAGCGTGCGCGCGAGGTTGGTGACGCGCACCACCGCAATGCGGTCGGCGGCACCGGCGGAGGTCTTGTGCACGGTGGCGTTGACCGGCGCGCTGCGGTCCTTGGGAAGCACCACCGCGGTGACCCCTGCGGCCGCGGCGCTGCGCAGGCAGGCACCGAGGTTGTGCGGATCCTGCACGCCGTCGAGCACCAGCAGCAGCGGTCGCTCGGAGGCTTCGAGCAGCGCCATGAGGTCGTTCTCGTCGAGGCTGCGCGCGGCAGTGCAGCGCAGCACGATGCCCTGGTGGCGCACGCCGCCCGACATCCGGTCGAGCACCTCGCTGCCGACGCTGCGCACCGCGATGCCCTCGCCACGCGCGCGCTCGGCCAGCTCGGCGAGGCGCGGGTTGCGCGCGCGCGCCTCGATCATCACCTCGAGCACGCTGATCGCCTCGTGCTCGAGCACGCTGGCGGCGGCGTTGATGCCGGCGATCCAGCGGTCGTTGTCAGCCATGGGAAATCACTCTCGATGGGCTCAGGACGCCGTGCGACGTTTGGCGCGGGCTGTGCGCGCCGGCGCGGGCGCGGATTTCTCCGGTGCCAGACGCAGGTCGATGCGGCGGTCCTCGATGCTGGCGCGCAGCACCAGCACGCGCACCGCGTCGCCCTGACGCCAGGCCGCGCCGGTGCGCTCGCCGGCCAGGCGCTTGCGCACCGGGTCGAAGTGATACCAGTCGTTGGGCAACTGGGTCACGTGCACCAGCCCGGTGACGCGGGATTCGGTCATTTCCACGAACAGGCCGAACGAGGTGACACCCGAGACGATGCCGTCGAACTCGCCGCCCACGTGCTGCTCCATCCAGGCCGCGCGGTAGCGCTCGTCGACTTCGCGCTCGGCCTCCTCGGCGCGGCGGCTGCGCTCGGAACACTGCAGGCACAGGCTGGCCATGTCGTGCGGGGCATAGCGGAAGTCGGTGGCGCGCCCGCCGCCCAGCGCGTGTTTGAGCGCGCGATGCACGAGGAGGTCGGCGTAGCGGCGGATCGGCGAGGTGAAGTGCGCGTAGGCCTCCAGCGCCAGGCCGAAGTGGCCGATGTTCTGGGTGGCATAGCTCGCAAGGCTCTGCGAGCGCAGCAGCACCGATTCGATCAGGGCACCGTCGGCGCGCTTGCGGACCTTCTTGAGCAGCGCGGTGAAATCACGCGGCTGCACCTTGTTCCAGGGCGGCATCGAGAGCTTGAACTCGGTCAGGAACTCCTGCAGCTCGGCGTACTTCTGTTCGGGCGGACGGTCGTGCACGCGGTACGGTGCGGGGATCTGCTTCTTCAGCAGGAAGCGCGCGGCCTCGACGTTGGCCGCGATCATGCATTCCTCGATCAGCTTGTGCGCATCGTTGCGCTCGCTCATGCCGCCCTGCACCACCTCGCCGCCCGGCCCCAGCAGGAAGTGCACCTCGCTGGTCTCGAACTCGATCGCCCCGCGCGCCGCGCGCGCGCGGGCGAGCAGCCGGTAGAGCTGGTGCAGGTGGCGCAGCTGCGGCATGCGCGCACCGACCTCGGCGATGGCGTCCGGGTCATCCTCGCCGACCGCGCTCCAGACCTGGGCATAGGTCAGGCGCGCATGCGAGCGCATCACCGCCTCGTGGAACGTCGAGTGCGTGACATCGCCGTCGCGATCGACCTGCATGTCGCAGACGAAGCACAGGCGGTCCTCGTCCGGGCGCAGCGAGCAGATGCCGTTGGACAGCGTCTGCGGCAGCATCGGGATCACGAAACCGGGAAAATACACCGAGGTGGCGCGGTTCTGCGCCTCCTCGTCCAGCGCCGCACCGGGCTGGACATAGTGCGACACGTCGGCGATCGCCACTATCAGGCGGAAGCCGTCGCGGTTGGGCTCGCACCAGACCGCATCGTCGAAGTCGCGCGCGTCCTCGCCGTCGATGGTCACCAGCGGCAGCGCGCGCAGGTCGACGCGCGCGCCGGCCACCTCGGCCGGCACCTCCTGCGGAACCGCGGCCGCCTGTTCCAGCACCGCATCGGGGAAAACGTGCGGCAGCCCGCGGCCGTGGATCGCCACCTCCACCACCAGCGAAGGCGTGAGCGCGTCGCCCAGCACCGTCAGCACGCGGCCGATCGGCGGGCGTCCGTGCGCCGGTGGCTCCACCACCTCGCACACCACCAGCTGCCCGGGCCGCGCGCCCAGGCGCGCCTCGGGCGGGATCATCACTTCCTGCAGCAGGCGGCGATCATCGGGGCTGACGTGGCCGATGCCGGCGCGTTCGTCATAGCGGCCGACCAGGCGCGTCACGCGGCGCTCGAGCACCTCGACGATGCTGCCCTCGCGCCGCCCGCGCGCATCGACGTTGACCACGTTGACCAGCACGCGGTCGCCGTGGAACACCTTGCGCATCTCGCGCGGCGGCAGGAACAGATCCTCGCCGCCGGCTTCCGGACGCAGGAAGCCGAAACCTTCCGGGTTGGCCGTGACCGTGCCGGCGATCAGCGCGGTCTTCTGCGCCGGAACGTAACCACCGCGGCGGTTCACGTGCAGCTGGCCGTCGCGCAGCATGGCGGCAAGACGCCGGCTGAGCGCCTCGAAGCGGTCGGGTGCGGTCAGCCCGAGCTGCTCGGCCAGGTGCTCGATCGACTGCGGCCCGTCGGCCGCATCCACCAACGCCAGGATCGCCTCGCGACTGGCGATCGGCCGCTCGTAGCGCAGCGCCTCGCGCTCGGCATAGCGATCAGCCACGGGCGCGGTGCGGGACGGTTTCGCCGCGCGCCGGTCGGCAGACGCGGTGGGCGGCGGCGAGGCATCGGATTTGCGCCGCGGAGGCCGCGCGCGCTCGTCATCGGGGCGGGCCTTCTTCGGCGCGGCCGGGGGCGTTTTCGCGCTGCCGGCGGCGCGCGTGCGCTTCGGACCGGGCGCGGCCTTTTCACCGGCTTCGGCGCGCACCAGCGACTCGGGCATCCAGCCGGGGCGCTGTGGCGCGTCCTTGCCGGACTTCCCGCGCCGGCTGCTCGTCGTTTTCTTCATCCGCACATGCTACTACGTGTGACCTGCCGGCCTGTGCGCCGGCGCGCGGGCAGCAGACTGCGGTCGGCCTGGCTCAGTCGGCAACCGTGGCGGTTTGCGGCGCGGCGGCCTCGGTGGCGGCGGCAGGTGCCGCGCCCGCAGCCGCGGGCCGCGCCTGCACCACGCGCACGCCGCGGCTCTTCATCCAGGCGTCGAACTCGGCCGCGGTGAACTTCTTGCCCTTGTCCATGTTGAACCGGTACGGCGTGTTGTCGAACTCGGTCTTGGGCACGTAGTTGGCGAACTCGTCCTTGGGCTGCGCGGCGCAGGCTTCCAGGCGCAGCCGCATCAGCACCACGTCGAGCGCCAGCGATTCATCGCGGCTCTCGGCCAGCAGCGTGCGCGGCGCGGCCAGCGCCGCAGGGCGGCCGAGCATGCCCGAATACAGCGGCGGCACCGGCGTGGTGCGCACCGGCAGCGGCTGCCCGAGCTCGCTGTCGCAGCTGATCGCGGCAGCCTCGCCGGTCAAGGCCATGGCCGCCAGCAGCACCGCACCCGTCATCATCGTCCTGAACATCGCCACGTCCCTGAGCAGTCCCGGTGCAAGTCTAGGCGCTGCGGGTACTTGCGACAATGACTCGGGATCGATTCGTGAAGCCCGTCACCTCATTGCCGCTTCCGGCGAAACGGCCAGCGCCCGCGCCAGTACTGGATCAGCAGGAAGCCGAAGGCCATGCCGCCCAGGTGGGCGAAGTGCGCGACGCCGGGCGCGGTGCCGGTCACGCCGAGGAACAGTTCGAGCAGGCCGTAGGCGATCACGAAGGTGCGCGCCCGCATCGGGATCGGCGGGAACAGCAGCATCAGGCGGTGGTTGGGAAACAGCATTCCATAGGCCAGCAGCAGGCCGAACACGCCGCCCGAGGCACCGACCGTCGGGTACGCGCCCAGCCCGCCGTTGACCGCGGCGGTGGCCACGAGCAGCTGCACCAGGCCCGCGCCCACGACGCAGACGAGGTAGTACTGCAGAAAGCGGCGGCTGCCCCAGGTCGCCTCCAGCGGACCGCCGAACATCCACAGCGCGAACATGTTGAAGAACAGGTGGGTCATGCCGCCGTGCAGGAACCCGTAGGTCACAAGCTGCCAGGGCAGGAAGCCGACCAGTCCGGTGGAGCCGTCCGGCAGGCGCACGGGGAAGTCGCCCATCGGCCAGAGCATCAGGTCGAGGAAGCGCGCCTCGCCCAGCCCCATCGTGGCCAGGAACAGCAAAACGTTGGCGATCAGCAGCGCACGCGTGATCGGTGGCACGTTGTCGAACATGTCGATGGAACCGGCTTGCGAAAGAAGGGGCATTCTACGCGGGCGGCGCGGCTCAGCCCCACAGCATCCGGTCCAGCCAGGTTTCCGCGTCGTCCGTCGGCCGCACCCGGCCGTTGGCCACCGCGACGCCCTCGCCGCGCAGGCGCGCGACCTGTTCGTCGAAGGCCGCCGATCCCGGCGGAAAGGCGATGCGGCCGTCGGCGCGCACGATCCGGTGCCAGGGCAGCGCTTCGCCGGCGTCGGACAGGATGCGCGCCACCAGCCGGGCGCAGCGCGGAAAGCCGGCGCGGCGAGCGATCTGGCCGTAGCTGGCGGTGCGGCCTGTCGGCACGTCGCGGATCGCGGCCAGGATCCGCAGCCGACGCGTTTCGGCTTCGGTCGGGGGCATGCATCGGCCTCGTGGCGGGGAAGAGCGCAAGGGCGGCTAGAATACCCGCTGCCTTTTCCAGCCTTCTTCACCATGCAGAATTTCGAGCAGATCCGCGCCCACGTCCTTGCCCACTACACGGTCCGAACCAACGATCCCTACCTCCTGGGTGTGGAACTGTCGCTCGACCAGGGCGCGCGCCGGCAGACCATCTACCTGACCGAGATGCAGGACGACGACGCGCGCCCCTTCCTTCGCGTCAGCACCGCGATCGCGCCCATCACCGGGGTCGATGCGCGGCGCGCCCTGCACTTCAACTGGGCGCAGCGGGTGGGCTACCTCGCCCTGTCCGACCTCGACGGCGTGCCCTATCTCAACCTGTGCGAGAACCGCCCCTACGCCTCGCTCTCCGCGGCGGAAGTGGACCGGATCGTGCTGGAGATCGGCGGTCTGGGCGACCGCATGGAGCGCAGCTTTTCGGCGGGTGGCGATCTGTTCTGAGGGCCACCGTCACGGCGCGCCCGTCGCCTCGTCGCCGTCCCCGGCCTGCTGCAGGAAAGCACGGATGAGCGGCACCGTGACGCGGCGCTGCTCGGCCAGGCTGACCCGATCCAGCTGCTCGAGCAGGGCCACCAGCGAGGCCATGTCGCGCCCGACGCGACGCAGCAGGTAGCCGACCGCCGCCTCGTCGAGCACCCAGCCGCGGTCCTGTGCCTTGCGCTGCAGGATCGCCGTGCGCAGCGCATCGTCGCTGCGCGGCAGGGTGAGCTGGATGCACTGGCCCAGGCGCGAGCGCAGATCCGGCAGGTCCACCGCCAGCCCCGCCGGCGTCTGGCGCGCCACATAGAGCACCGCGCAGCCGGCGGCCTGGCAGCGGTTGTGGAAATCGAACAGCGCGACCTCGTCGGCACGCGCGCCGAGCACCGCGTCGAGCCCATCGAGCACCACCAGGCCGAGCCGGTCCAGGCCCGCCAACCCCTGTTCCACCCGCCCCTGCAGCCGCACCAGCGGCACGTATTGCACCGCCAGGCCCGCCGCCGCCGCGGCCTGCGCGGTGGCGATGGCGAGGTGGGTCTTGCCGCTGCCCTCGGGCCCGGACAGCAGCACGAAACCCGACTCGCCCGCGGCCATTGCGCGCAGGCGGGCGGGCACCTCGGGCGCGCCGACGAAGGTTTCGAAACGGAAGTCGGGTGCCGGGCGCAGCGCCAGCGGCAGCTGCGGCGTCAGGCTCACGCGCCCGATCCGCCCGGATCGGTGCCCGGATCGGTCTCCGCACGACGCCCGCGCCGCCTGCGCCCGCGCGGGTTCGCCTTGCGCCTGATCGGTGGCGGTTCGCCCGCGGGAGGCGACGGCCCGTCCGGTGGCGGATGCTCCCCGGCATACAGCCGGCTCGCGGTGTACTCCTGATACAGGTAGCGCAGGATCACCATCACCACGGCAGCCACCGGCAGCGCCACCAGCACGCCGACGAAGCCGAAGAGCTGGCCGCCGGCCATCACCGCAAAGATCACCGCCACCGGGTGCATGCCGATCCGGTCTCCGACCAGGAACGGCGTCAGCACCACGCTTTCGAGCGTCTGCCCGACCGCGAACACCAGCCCCACCAGCAGCACGTGGGTGAGGTCGCCGTGCTGCACCATCGCCGCGATCAGGCCGGCCCCCACGCCCACGATGGCTCCGAGGTAGGGAATGAAGCTCACCAGTCCGGCCACCATTCCGATCAGGAGCGCCAGATCGATGCCCACCATCCACAGCCCGATCGAATAGATCGCCCCCAGCGCCACCATGACGCTGAGCTGGCCGCGCAGAAAGCCGCCGAGCACGCTGTCGGCCTCGCGCGACAGGCGCGAGATCACGGGCTCGATCCGGCGCGGGATCAGCAGGCGGATCTTCTCCACCATCACGTCCCAGTCGCGCAGCAGGTAGAAGGCCACCACCGGGATCAGCGCCAGGTTCACCAGCCAGCCGATGATCACCATGCCCGAGCGCGAGATGCCGCCCAGCACCGTGGCGGCGAATCCGCCCGCCTGTTTCCAGTGGTCGCGCAACATGCCGTAGATGTATTCGAGGTCGAATCCCTCGATTTCCACACCGGTGCGCTCGGTGATCCAGGGCAGCACGTTGCCGGTGAACCACTCGCGATAGCGCGGGAACTGGTCGATGAAGGTCGAAACCTGCCGCTCCAGCAGCGGGATCAGCAGCAGCACCACGCCCACCAGAGCCAGGGTCATCAGCAGGAACACGATGACGACCGCCCCGCTGCGCGACAGGCGCAACCGCTCCAGCCGATCCACCATCGGATCGCCAAGGTAGGCGAGCAGCGCGGCGATCACGAACGGCGTCAGCACCGGACCCAGCGCCCACAGCAGCAGGCCGACCCCGAGCACCAGCGCAGCCAGTTGCCACTTGTGCTTGTCGCTCATCGTCTTCTCCACGGATTCATCGGCAGCTCTGTCAGGCCTTGACGGTCCCGCCGGTGCGCGCGTGACTTCGCATGATCATGGATGCGGCCGCCGTCAGCGGCGCAAGCTGAACATGCTGGGCGTGCGCTGGTCGCCGACCGAGGTCGACTCCAGCGGGCCGCCCGCCAGCAGTTGCGCAAGGCTGCCCACGCCCGCGCCCAGTTCCACATCCAGCTCCACCCGATCCGCCGCCAGCGCGACCGGCGACACCGCGCGCACGATGGTCTGCCGGCGCAGGGCGGCGAGCACGCGGGCGTAGTCGGCGGCGCTCCCCAGCCCCTGCACCACGATGCGATAGGTTCCGGCCGGGCCGGAAAGCGTCACCTGCGCCAGCCGCCGCACCAGCGCATCGGCCGCGCCGTCCGCTCCCGCGGCCAGCACCGCGGCGGCCTGCGGATCACGGTTCTGCCAGCGCCCGATCTCGCTTTCCCCGTCGCGCAGGCGCCAGTCGACCACCCAGCCGCCGCCGTCGCGCCGCAGCCAGCCGATCAGCGCCGGTCCGCCGTAGCGTCGCGTGGCCGTGTCGACGGCGTAGTTGTCCTCGCCGGCCAGATCCAGCGCCCGGACGACGGCCTGATCCCGGGCGTCCCAGGCCGGCAGGCGCAGGCGCAGGCCGCGCTGGCTGGCGCGGGTAGTCAGCGGCAGCACCGCCGCCGCGGCCGACTGCGACACGATGCGCGCGCCGGAACCATCGTCGATCGCCAGCCACAGGATCGCCTGGACGCGCCGCGGCGGTGCCGCGCCCCCGCCGCCGGCCGCCAGCAGGTGCTGGACGCCGGCGGCGTCGAAGCGCGCGATCAGGTGCAGGCGGCGGGTCGGCACGCCGTCCACGTCCGCCACCTCCTGGCGGTAGCGATACTGCTGCAGCAGGCCCGCAGCATTTGCGCCATGCGCGGCATCGGGCGCGGCCCCGGCCCTGGCCAGCACCTGGGCGAGGGCCTGCGGCAGCGCCGCCTCACGGTCCGCGTCCGACTGGCTGGCCACGGCGACCTCGCCCTCGTAGGGACCGATCACCTGCGCCAGCGCCGGCAGACAGGGCGCGATGGCCAGCAGCACGAGCAGGAAAAGGCGAAAGGAAGAGCAAGCGCGCGCCATGGAAAAACCCTCGAAGTCAGACGCGCATGGTGCCGCAAGGCGGGCCGCAGCGTCCACGAACGGACGCTCCTCCGCGCACGATGCCGCGGGCGAGCGGCTACAATTGCGCCCCCCGCATCCAGGATCCTGCCGTGTCCGCCGCCAAGCCGCCGCTCACCTACCGCGATGCGGGCGTCGACATCGACGCAGGCAACGCCCTCGTCGACCGCATCAAGCCGCTGGTGCGGCGCAGCTTCCGCCCGGAAGTGATGGGCGGGCTGGGCGGTTTCGGTGCCCTGTTCGATCTGTCGAACCGGTACCGCGAGCCGGTGCTGGTGTCGGGCACCGACGGCGTCGGTACCAAGCTCAAGCTGGCGCAGGACTGGAACCGCCACGACACCATCGGCATCGATCTGGTCGGCATGTGCGTCAACGACGTGCTGGTGCAGGGTGCCGAGCCACTGTTTTTCCTCGATTATTTCGCCACCGGCAGGCTCGACGTGGACACCGCCGCGCGCGTCGTGGGCGGCATCGTGGAAGGCTGCGTGCGCGCCGGCTGCGCCCTGATCGGCGGCGAAACCGCGGAAATGCCCGACATGTATCCGCCCGGCGAATACGACCTGGCCGGGTTCTGCGTGGGCGGCGTGGAAAAGTCGAAGCTGCTCGACGGCGGCGCGGTGCGCGCCGGCGACGCCATCATCGGCGTGGCGTCGAGCGGCCCGCATTCCAACGGCTACTCGCTGATCCGGCGCGTGCTGGCGCGCAGCGGTGCCGCGCCGGAGCTGCAGCTCGGCGACACCACGCTGGGCGACGCGCTGATGGCACCCACCGAAATCTACGTCAAACCGGTCCTCGCCCTGCTGGCCGCGCACGCCCCGCACGCGCTGGCCCACATCACCGGCGGCGGGCTGAGCGAAAACATCATCCGCGTGATTCCCGAAGACCTGGGCGTGGCCATCGAGGCCAGCGCGATCGCGCTGCCGCCGGTGTTCGACTGGCTCCAGCGCGAAGGCGGCATCGCCAATGCCGAAATGTGGCGCACGTTCAACTGCGGCATCGGCTTCGTGGTGATCGCCAGCCGCGACGAAGCGGCGGCCATGCAGGCATCGCTCGCACAGGCCGGGCTGGCCAATCGCATGATCGGTGAAGTGGTCGCAGCCACCGGCGAGAGCCGCGTGCGGATCGGCTGATGCTGCGCGTCGCGGTACTGGTCTCGGGCCGGGGCAGCAATCTGGCCGCGCTGCTGGCCGCGAGCCGCGCGCCGGACGCGGGCTATCGCATCGTCGGGGTCTTTTCCGACCAGGCCGACGCCGGTGCGCTCGCGCTGGCGCGCGAGGCCGATATCGAGGCAGCCGCCGTGACGCGCCGGCCGGACGAGCCGCGCGCCGCGCACGACGCCCGCCTGTTCGCCCGCGTGGCCGAGGTTCAGCCCAACCTCATCGTCTGTGCGGGATACATGCGCATCATTTCCGCCGAAGCGCTGTCGCAACTGGCCATCCCGATGATCAACCTCCATCCCTCGCTGCTGCCGCTCCATCCGGGTCTGGACACCCATGCGCGTGCGCTGGCCGCCGGCGACGCGCAGCATGGCTGCAGCGTCCACATCGTCACCGCCGACCTCGACGCCGGCCCGCTGCTGGCCCAGTCGCGGATCGCCATCGAAGCGGACGACACGCCCGAGCGTCTGGCCGCGCGCGTACTGGCGTGCGAGCACCGGCTGCTGCCGGCCACCGTGCGCGCCATCGCCCGCGGGGCACTCGATCTCTCCGGCCCCGTGCCGCATCACGGCGGCGTGCCGCTGGGCGCACCGCTGCAGCTCGATCCATCCACGCCCGAAGGGCTGCGGGCATGACGCGGCACCGGTTTTTCCCGCTGGCGGCGCTGCTCGCGCTCACCGCTGCGCCCGCCGTCGCGCAGGAGACGCTGTCGCCCTATGTCGCCGAGTACGAAGTGCTGCGCTCGGGCACGGTCGAAGGACGCGCCACCATGTCGCTGACCGCGGAAGGCGACGGGATCTGGCGGCTGGAAGGGCACACGCGGGGAACCCAGGGCCTGGCGGCGCTGGCCGGACTGCGCATCGACGAAATCTCGCGCTTCCGCGAGACGGCGGAGGGCCTGCAGTGCGTCCGCTACGACTATCGCCAGACCGGCCTGCGCAAGCGCGAGCGCCGGGTCGAATGCGGGGCCGATGGCATTGTCAGCCGCGATCATCGCGGCGAATACCAATTTCCCGCACAGGCCGGGGTCATCGACCAGCAGGCCGTGGGCCTGGCGCTGGCGATCGACCTGGCGGCGGGTCGCCGCGGGAATCTGGAATACCAGGTCGTCGATCGCGAGGAGCTTGCGGCCCAGGCTTACCGGGTCGATGGCGAAGACACCGTCCATGTGCCGGCCGGGCGCCTGCGCGCGGTGAAGGTCGAGCGCATCCGCGCCGACGCCCGCCGCTCCACCACGACCTGGTTCGGCGTCGAACAGGGCTGGGTGCCGGTGCGCATCCTGCAGGCCGAATCCGACGGCATGGCCTTCGAGCTGCGCCTGGTGTCAGTGCGGCGCTGACGGCCGCCGGGCCTTCGCCGGCAGCGCGCAGCCCGCGCCTGCGGCGCTATGCTTGGGCAACCGGCTTCCGGCGGCAGCGGGATATTGCGCCGCAGCGGGGTGCCGGGCATCCATCCTTTACACGAGGTGTCCCATGTCCGTGGCAAAAGTCATCGAAATCAGTTCTTCCTCTCCCCAGAGCATCGAAGACGCGGTCAAGCGCGGTCTCGCCAAGACAGCGGAATCGGTGAAGAACATCCAGGGCGCCTGGATCAACGAGACCAAGGCGGTCACCAAGCCCGACGGCAGCGTGACCGAGTGGCGGGTCAACATGCGGATCAGCTTCATCGTCGAGTGAACGACCGCACCCGCCCACGAAAAAGCCCGGCGCACGGCCGGGCTTTTTCGTGGCACCGGATTCAACCGGGCAGGCGTCGGATCCGCGCGCCCAGGCCGCCGAGCTTTTCCTCGATGTTCTCGTAGCCGCGGTCGATGTGGTAGATGCGGTCGACCACGGTCTCGCCCTGCGCCACCAGCCCGGCCAGCACCAGCGAGGCCGAGGCGCGCAGGTCGGTGGCCATGATCGGCGCGCCGGTGAGGCGCTCGACCCCGCGGATGATCGCGGTGCGCCCGTCCACGCGGATGTCCGCGCCCAGGCGCTGCAGCTCCTGCACGTGCATGAAGCGGTTCTCGAACACCGTCTCGGTCACCATGCCCACGCCCTCGGCGACGCAGTTGAGCGCGGTGAACTGGGCCTGCATGTCGGTGGGGAAAGCCGGGTACGGCGCGGTGCTCACGTCCACCGCGCGCGGGCGCCGGCCGCGCATGTCCAGCTCGATCGCATCATCGCCGGTGGAAATGTGCGCGCCGGCCTCCTCCAGCTTCACCAGCACCGCGTCGAGCACGTCGGCACGGGTGCGCCGCGCCACCACGCGCCCGCCGGTCATCGCCGCGGCCACCAGGAAGGTGCCGGTCTCGATCCGGTCGGGCAGCACGTCATAGCGACAGCCGTCCAGCCGCTCCGCGCCCTCGATCACCAGGCGCGAGGTGCCGATGCCGTCGATCTTCGCGCCCATCGCGACCAGGCAGTGCGCCAGATCCTCCACCTCCGGCTCCTGCGCGGCGTTCTCGATCACCGTGGTGCCGCGCGCGAGGGTGGCGGCCATCAGCAGGTTCTCGGTGCCGGTGACCGTCACCAGGTCCATCACGATGCGCGCACCGCGCAGGCGGTCGGCACGGGCGCGGATGTAGCCGTTCTCCACGCTGACCTGCGCACCCATCGCCTGCAGGCCCTTGATGTGCAGGTCCACCGGGCGCGAGCCGATCGCGCAGCCGCCCGGCAGCGAAACCTCCGCCTGCCCGAAGCGAGCCACCATCGGGCCGAGCACCAGAATCGAGGCGCGCATCTGCTTGACCAGCGCGTAGGGCGCGACAAAGCGGTTGGTCGGGCGCGAATCGAGCTGGATGCGCATGCGATCGTCGATGGCGAGGTCCACGCCCATCTGGCCGAGCAGCTCCATGGTGGTGGTGACATCGTGCAGGTGCGGCACATTGCCGATCTCCACCGGGCCGTCGGCGAGCAGGCCCGCGGTCAGGATCGGCAACACGGCGTTCTTGGCACCGGAAATCTGCACCTCGCCTTCGAGCGGGATGCCTCCGGAAATCTGGATTTTGGTCATGAGTGGGTCGCGTGTCCTGCCGGTGCGACGCGCTCAGGCGCGCGCTTCGTCCGGCGTCATGGTTTTGAGGGCCAGCGCGTGGATTTCCCCGCCCATGCGGTCGCCCAGGGTCGCGTAGACCAGGCGATGGCGCGCCAGCGGCAGCTTGCCGGCGAAGGCATCGCTGATCACCGTGGCCTCGAAGTGCACTCCGTCATCACCCGAAACATCGACCACGGCACCGGGCAGACCGGCCTCGATCAACTGGCGAATGCGCTGTGGGTCCATCGAAAAATCCGGCACTGAAAACATGAATGAAACCGCCCGCATCGCCCGGTGCCGGGCGGGCGGCCGGGCGGGGCGCTGGGGTAGAATGGCCGAGCATCATAAATCATAACGCCCGCCGCGCCCGAACCCGGGCCCACCGCGCCGGCCGATCAGGTGACCCACCGCCCATGAATGCCACCCTCCGCACCCTGGTTCCGCCCTCCGGCGGTGCCGACCTCGATCCCTCCCGGCTGATCGCCGCTGCCCAGTCGGTGTTCGACAACGAGGCGCGCGCGCTCCTGAGCCTGCGGAGCCGGGTCGACGCCAACTTCGTTGCGGCCTGCCGCGCCATGCTTGCCGCGCGCGGGCGCGTGATCACCACCGGCATGGGCAAATCCGGCCACATCGCCAGCAAGATCGCCGCAACCATGGCCTCCACCGGCACGCCGGCCTTCTTCGTGCACCCGGGCGAGGCCAGCCACGGCGACCTGGGCATGATCACCGAACACGACGTGGTGCTGGCGCTGTCCTATTCGGGCGAGAGCGACGAGGTGCTCACCATCGTCCCGGCGCTGCGGCGCCAGGGCAACACCCTGATCGCCATGACCGGCCGCGCCGATTCCACCCTGGCCCGCCTGTCGGATATCCACCTCGACGTCGCCGTCGGGGAAGAGGCGTGCCCGCTGGGGCTGGCCCCGACCACCAGCACCACCGCCTCGCTCGCCATGGGCGATGCCCTCGCGGTCACGCTGCTGGAGGCGCGCGGCTTCACCAGCCAGGACTTCGCCCGCTCGCACCCGGCCGGCAGCCTCGGCCGACGCCTGCTGCTGCGCATCGCCGATGTGATGCACGCCGGCGATGAGATCCCGCGCGTGCCGGGCGATGCCACGATCAGTCAGGCCGTGGTGGAGATGAGCCGCAAGCGCCTGGGCATGACCGCCATCGTCGATCGCGACAATCGCCTGCTCGGCGTCTTCACCGACGGCGACCTGCGCCGCGCGATGGACGATCCGAGCGCCGACCTGCGCACCACGCCGGTCGCGGCGGTGATGGGCCGCGAGCCCAAGACGCTCACCCCCGAGCGCCTCGCCGTGGAAGCGGCGCGCATGATGGAAGACCACAAGATTTCCGCCGTGGTCGTGGTGGACGAGCAGCAGCGCGTCATGGGCGCGCTCAACATCCACGACCTCCTGCGCGCGCGGGTGGTATGAGCGCGCGCTACCTGGCCGATGTTCCCGCCGCGGTGCGCGAACGCGCCGCCCGCATCCGCGTCGTGGCGCTCGACGTGGACGGCACGCTCACCGACGGCCGTCTGCGCTTCGCCTCCGATGGGAGCGAGACCAAGGCCTTCCACGCGCTCGACGGACAGGGCCTCAAGCTGCTGCGCGAATGCGGCATCGAAGTGGCGCTGATCACCGCGCGCAGCAGCGAGGTGGTCGCGCGCCGCGCCGTGGAGCTTGGCATCGTGCACCTGCACCAGGGCTGCCACGACAAGCGCGCCGCGCTGCGCGCCCTGTGCCAGATCCTCGCGCTCGAACCGGCGCAGGCCGCCTTCATGGGCGATGACCTGCCCGACCTGCCCGCGCTCGGCTGGGCGGGGCTGGCGGTCGGTCCGGCCAACGCGCATCCCTGGCTGCATCCACACCTGCACTGGATCACCGCCGCGGCCGGCGGTCAGGGCGCGGTGCGCGCGCTGTGCGATCTCATCCTCGACGCGCAGGGCCACACCGGGCGGGTCCTGCAGCGGTTCGTCGATCCATGAGTCTGCCGCGCTGGGTTCCCGGCGCGCTGCTGCTGGTCGCGGCTGCCACCAGCAGCCTGGCGCTGTGGTGGCTGTATCGTCAGGACGAACCGGAACCGCTCACCGGGCCGCCGCGCTCGGACTATTTCCTCAGCGACTTCGACCTGGTGGCGCTGGACAGCGGCGGCAAGGAGTCCTTCCACGTCACGGGGCCGTACCTGAGCCGCCACCCCTACCTTGGCACCATCGAGATCGAACAGCCGCGCTTCGCCCTGCCCGACAGCCGCGAGGGCACCTGGCTGGCGCGCGCCGACCGCGCCTGGGTCGATGCGGGCGGCACCGAACTGCGCCTGATCGGCGCGGTGGCCCTGGACAGCCCGCCGGAAGGCAGTAGCGGCGAACTGGCGTTCCGCAGCGAACGGCTCGACGTCTTCCCGCGCGAGCGAAAGGTGCAAAGCGACGCCGTGGTCACGCTCACTTCGCGTGACTCTATACTGCGCGGACGCGGCCTGCGGGCCGACCTGGACACCCGCCGCTTCCAACTGCTCGACGAGGTCACCGGCCACTATGCTTCTCCCGTTTCGACTCCGCGCCGTTGAACGACTGGCGCTCCTCGCCGCCTGCCTGGCGCTGTTAGCGCCGCCGGCGCTGGCCCGCTCCGATGACCGCGACAAACCGCTCGACGTGCAGGCCGGAGGACTGGATGGCGTGATGACGCAGGATGGTGACACCCGCTTTACCGATCTCATCATCACCCAGGGTTCGCTGCGCATCGATGCCGCCGAGGCCACGGTGACGCGCGTCGCCGGCGAGGTGACCCGCGTGCTGCTGAAAGGCAGCCCCGCCGCGCTGCAGCAGGAAAACGACGAAGGCCAGCTCATGCGCGCCCGCGCGCAGCAGATCGTCTACGACACCGGCACCGAGATCGTCGTGCTCAGCGGTGATGTACAGGTGGAACAGGGCCGCGACACCTTCCGCGGTGATCGGGTGCGCTACGACACCCGCAATGGCCGCATCCAGGGCGGCGGTGGCGAGGGTGGCCGCATCCATCTGACCATCCAGCCCAAGCCGCGCGCCACAGGCAACTGATGCTGGTCGCGCGCCACCTCAGGAAGCGCTACCGGCAGCGCGAGGTCGTCAAGGATTTCAGCCTGCACCTGGACGCCGGCGAAGTCGTGGGCCTGCTCGGCCCCAACGGGGCCGGCAAGACCACCTGCTTCTACATGATCGTCGGGCTGATCGCCTCCGACGGCGGCAGCATCCTGCTCGACGGCGAGGACGCCACCGCGCTGCCGATGCACCAGCGTGCGCGCCGCGGCGTCGGCTATCTGCCGCAGGAGCCGTCCATATTCCGCCGCCTGACCGCCGCACAGAACGTCATGGCCGTGCTGGAACTGCGCGAGGATCTCGACGCCCAGGGACGCGAGAACGAACTGCTCGCGCTGATGGAGGAACTGCAGGTCGCGCACGTCGCCGACCAGCGCGGGGTCAGCCTCTCGGGCGGTGAGCGCCGTCGCGTGGAAATCGCCCGCGCGCTGGCCGCGCGCCCGCGCCTGATGCTGCTGGACGAACCCTTCGCCGGCGTCGATCCGATCTCGGTCGGCGACATCCAGAAGATCGTCGCCCACCTCAAAACCCGCGGGATCGGCATCCTCATCACCGACCACAACGTGCGCGAAACCCTCGGGATCTGTGACCGGGCCTACATTCTGAGCGAAGGCAGCGTGCTGGCGCAGGGCCGGCCCGATGAACTGCTCGCAAATCCCGACGTGCGTCGGGTATATCTAGGCGACAGTTTCCGCATGTAGCCCCGCAGGATCGCCGGTGAAGCCCGCACTCCAGCTCAAGATCGGGCAAAACCTGACCCTGACGCCCCAGCTGCGCCAGGCGATCCGGCTGCTGCAGCTTTCCAGCGCGGAGCTGGAAGCGGAAATCGCCGCCGCGCTGGAATCCAACCCGCTGCTGGAACAGCCCGAAGAGCCCGCGCCCGAGGAACACGCGCTGCCGGAGGCATCCCAGGCCGACGCCAGCGACGCGGCCGATGCGACCGACGACCTGCTCGACATCCCCGACTGGGCGCAGGAATATCAGAGCGACAGCTACGCCGCCGGCAGCGGCGGCGAGGACGACGAGCGCGAACGGGCCTTCGCGGACGCCGGCCTGGGCCTCCAGAACCACCTCCTGTGGCAGCTCAACCTGACCCCGATGTCGCCACGCGACCGCGTCATCGCGGCGACCCTGATCGAGTCCATCGGCGAGGACGGCTACCTGAGCGAACCGCTGGACGCGCTGCGCGACGGCTTGCGCCCCGACCTCGTGGTCGAACCGGACGAGATCGAGACGGTGTTGCATCGCATCCAGCGCTTCGATCCGCTCGGCGTGGGCGCGCGCACGCTGTCCGAATGCCTCCTGGTGCAGCTCTCCCCAGGCGATGCGGCGCCTGCCGTGGACCTGGCCCGGCGCATCGCGAGTGAACACCTTGAGGCCCTGGCGCGACTCGGCCCCGAGCGACTGGCAGCCCGGCTCGGAGCCGCGCCGGACATCATGCACGAGGCAGTGCAGCTGCTGCGCTCGCTGGATCCGCGCCCCGGATCGGAGTTTTCCCATGGCGCGCCCGAATACATCGTCCCGGACGCCTACGCGATCCGCCGCCGCGACGGCTGGCAGGTCCGCCTGGGACCGGGCTGCCAGCCGCAGCTGGGCATCAACCGGCACTACGAGTCCCTGATCGGCGTGGCCAGCCGCGCCGATGCCACCTACCTGCGCGCCCAGTTGCAGGAGGCGCGCTGGCTGATCAAGAGCCTGGAAACGCGCGCCGACACCGTACTGCGCGTGGCCCAGGCCATCGTGCGCCACCAGAGCAACTTCCTTGAATTCGGTCCCGAGGCGATGCGCCCGCTGGTGCTGCGCGAAGTGGCCGACGAACTCGGCCTGCACGAATCCACGGTGTCGCGCGTGACCACCCGCAAATACCTGCACACCCCGCGCGGCACCTTCGAGTTCAAGCACTTCTTTTCCTCCAGCCTGGCCACCGCCGACGGCGGCGCGGCCTCGGGCACGGCCATCCAGGCCATGATCCGCCGCCTCATCGATGGCGAAAACCCGCGCAAGCCGCTGTCCGACGCCAAGCTGGTGGAGGCCCTGGCGACCGAGGGCGTGATGGTGGCGCGCCGCACCGTGGCCAAGTACCGCGAGGCGCAGGGAATCCCCTCCTCCAACGATCGCCAGCGCCTGCAGTGACCATGAATCCCCGCGGCCCCCTTGTTTTCCATCCGACCTTGCTACCATCTTGCCCATGAAGGCTCCGTACGCGGCAAATGCCGCGCATCCACCCGGCGGTGCCTGCCGGGGAATCCGCCGAAAGGCAGCAACAGGAGGTTTGTCATGCGTATCGAAATCGTCGGACACCAGATCGAAGTCACCCCCGCCCTGCGCGACACCATCCTCGCCAAACTGGACAAGCTGGACCGTTATTCCGAGGACCTGATCGACGGGCGCGTCACGCTCTCGGTGGAGCGCCTCGAAAAGAAGATCGACGCGACCCTCAACCTGTCGGGTCACACGGTCCACGCGGAAGCTTCCGACGAAGACATGTACAACGCCATCGACCAGCTGCTCGACAAGCTCGTGCGTCAGGTCACCAAGCACAAGGAAAAGCAGACCCAGCACCGCTCCGACCAGAGCATCCGCACCGCGGAAGCCGACTGAGCACTGCCCGGGCCGGCCTCGCACCGCAACCACGGCCCGGGCGCTTGCCGGGCGAACCGGGCCGGAGGCGGACAGGCGTCGCCTCCGGTCCTGCCACATCAGGGGAACACGCCATGCATCTCGTCGACCTTCTGGCTCCCTCGCGCATCCGCGCGAGCGCCAGCGCCACCAGCAAGAAGCGCCTGCTGGAACTGATCGCCTCCACCCTCAACCAGGGCAGCGAAGACATCGAACTGGAGCGGCGCATCTACGACGGCCTGTGCGCACGCGAGCGCCTGGGCTCCACCGGGCTGGGACGCGGCGTGGCGATCCCGCACGGAAGAATCACCGGCCTGGTCGGCCCCGTGGGTGCCTTTCTGCGCCTGGACGAACCGCTGGACTTCGACGCCAGCGACGGCGAGCCGGTCGACCTCGTCTTCGCGCTCGTGGTGCCCGAGCACTTCAGCCAGCAGCACCTGCTGCTGCTCTCGCAGCTTGCGGAAATGTTCAGCGACAGCGACTTCTGCGCGCGCCTGCGCGACTGCCACACCGATGCGGCGCTGCAGGCCGCGCTGGCGGACTGGCAGATCGCCCACCTCGCCGCCTGACAGGCAGCCACCCCGGCGGCATACTCACGGCACCCGCCGCTGGCCGCCTCCACATGCCGACTCCCATGCGCATCACCGCCCGTGAACTGTTCGACCAGCTCGAACAGCGCCTTGGCCTGCGCTGGATCGGCGGCCAACGCGGCGCGGGCCGCGTGCTCGAATCGGTCGACCACCTGGCGCGCCGCCCCGCGCTGGCCGGCTACCTCAACACCATCCACGCCAACAAGGTCCAGATCATCGGCAGCGAGGAACTCGACTACCTCGACGCCCTGGAGCCCTCGCAGCGCAGCAAGCTCCTGATGCGCATCGTCAGCGATACCCCGCTGGCCCTGGTCGTCACCAAGGACCGCGAGGCAGCGGACGACCTGCGCGAGGCGGCCAACCGCACCGACACGCCGCTGTGGGTCTCCAGCCACCGCGGCCACGAACTGCTGACCTATTTCCAGTACCACCTCGCGCGCGCGCTGGCTCCGCGCCGGACCCTGCACGGCGTGTTCATGGAGGTGCACTCGATCGGCGTGCTGATCACCGGCGAGTCGGGGCTGGGCAAGAGCGAGCTGGCGCTGGAGCTGATCTCGCGCGGGCACCGCCTGGTCGCGGACGATGCGCCCGAATTCAACCGCATCGCGCCCGACATGCTCGACGGCAGCTGCCCGGAGATGCTGCAGGATCTGCTGGAAGTGCGCGGCATCGGCATTCTCAACATCCGCCAGATGTACGGCGACACCGCGGTCAAGCGCAACAAGTACCTGCGCCTGATCGTGCACCTCGAACGTCAGGAGCCGGGGCGGGACGAAGACGCCTTCGACCGCCTGCACGGCACCTTCGGCACGCAGCGGCTGCTGGACGTGGACATCCCGCACATCACCTTACCCGTGGCCGCCGGACGCAACCTGGCCGTTCTGGCCGAGGCAGCCGTGCGTGCGCACCTGCTCAAAAGCAAGGGTTTCGATGCCGCCCAGGCCTTCATCGACCGCCAGGCCCACCAGATGCGCCACACCACGCCATGAACCCCATCGACGATCCACACCCGCCCCTGCTCGTCATCAGCGGCCTCTCCGGCTCCGGCAAAAGCGTCGTGCTGCGCACGCTGGAAGATCTCGACTACTACTGCGTCGACAACCTGCCGGCCGAACTCCTGCCCGAGTTCGTCGCCGGCGTCACCGCCGGCGGCAACGGTCGCCATCGCCGGCTCGCGGTGGGCATCGACGTGCGCAATCGCCCCGAGGGCCTGACCCGCCTGCCGCATTCCCTGGCCAAAGTCGGCACCATGGGCTGCCAGCACCAGCTCGTCTTCCTCGACACCCTCGACGAAGTGCTGCTGCGCCGCTACAGCGAAACTCGCCGCCGCCATCCGCTCAGCGGCGAAGGCCTGCCGCTGGCCGACGCCATCGCGCTCGAGCGCCAGCGCCTGCGCCCGCTCGCCGCCATCGCCGACCGCGTGCTCGACACCAGCACCATGAACGTGCACCAGCTGCGCCGATGGGTCGTTACCGAACTGGCCGCCGACGCCCAGCCCGGACTTTCCCTGCTGGTGCAGTCCTTCGCCTACCGCCACGGCGTGCCGGGCGACGCGGATTTCGTGTTCGACGTGCGCTGCCTTCCCAATCCGCACTGGGACCCCGGCCTGCGCCCGCTCTCCGGGCGCGACGCGCCGGTGCGCGAGTGGCTGATGCGCCAGCCCACCGTGGTCGAATACCTCGACCACGTCGCCGGCTTCGTCGACGCCTGGCTGCCGCGCTTCGAAAGCGACACGCGCAGT